>Ga0105048_10000023_pt1 | contig 173832 bp, 140 predicted proteins | sample MAT05_FD_78382 | JGI IMG/M metagenome (GOLD analysis project Ga0105048, IMG submission 78382) | Freshwater microbial communities from Lake Fryxell liftoff mats and glacier meltwater in Antarctica - MAT-05 | ecosystem: Environmental > Aquatic > Freshwater > Ice > Liftoff microbial mat | place...
AACCCCGTAAGAAAAAAACACTTATTCATACTTATTAATGCGCTATATTTCAAAATCTCTGCCTTTTTTTTTAACTTTTTTGCGACCCTTTCCAAAAAATCTCAACGGGGTTTAAACCCCGTAAGAAAAAAACACTTATTCATACTTATTAATGCGCTATATTTCAAAATCTCTGCCTTTTTATTCGCATTTTTGACAAATTTCTTTTAATCTTTACCATAATCGCTAATTTATCTTCAATATCATATTTCCCCTAAGTCTATTCCTTCCTCCCTTAATTTAACTACATTTGGATAATCATCATAAAACACATGTACCAAACAGGTATCGTTCTTAGCGGCGGAGGTGCCCGTGGATTCAGTCACCTTGGCGTCATCCAGGCTCTAAATGAAGCTGATATTTACCCCGATTGCATTTCCGGTACAAGTGCAGGCGCCATAGCTGGCGCTTTATATGCTGATGGTTTCAAACCCCTGGAAATTCTGGAGATTCTTAGTAAAAATAAACGTCTTGACCTCTTCGGTTTTTCTATCCCAAAAGATGGTTTTATGGAAATGTCGGGCATGCAGAAAATTCTTGAAAAGAGTCTTCGAGCCAAATCTTTCAGTGAGCTTAAAATTCCGCTTTTTGTCGCCGCAACCAACCTTAATGAAGGCAAAATTGAATATTTCAACAACGGAAGTATAGTTGATGCAGTTATTGCATCAGCAAGCATACCAGTTTTATTTAAACCTCATGTAATTAATAAAGTATATTATGTAGATGGAGGAGTTATTGACAATCTACCAGTAACACCTCTTTTAAATAACTGCAAAAGAATTATTGGCTCGTATGTGAATCCTATTGCATATCAGGACTCATTTACAAACATGTTCGCAATTGCAGAACGTGTATTTTACCTTGGCCTGGAAAAAGAACTTAAGCTTAAAACCAAAAAGTTTAATCTGTTTATCGAGCCGGTAGAACTAAAGAATTATGGTATTCTGGATCCTGAAAAGGCTTATGAAATCTATGAAATTGGATATAAAGCAACAAAGAAAGTTTTGGAACAGAATCCGCTTTGTTAGTACAATAAATACATACAGAATTAAGATCAGTTTGTTTTGGGTTTTAGATTCTCCAGTTCTTTTTTTCCAATAAAAATGAAAACTCCTTTTCGAAATTCTGAGTAAAAACTCCCTTTCCCAGTTTTTGTTTGATTTCATTTATCCCCCAAAACCGACCTTCTGAAATTTCATCTGGATTTGTCTTTAAACTCCCTTCTAAATCGCATACAAACATAAAAACCAACTCTTTTTCAACCTCCGTTTCCCAGATATACTTTTGTACCAGTCTTGGTTTAAAATCAATTAACCCTATCTCCTCTTTAGCTTCCCGTTGAAGGCTCGTTTCAATATCTTCTCCGTAAGAAATATGTCCTCCCACCGAAGTATCCCATTTGCCGGGTTGTACCTTCTTCGTCATCGACCTGTGCTGAAGGAAGATTTCTCCTTTCTCATTTAATACATGAAGATGCACAACAGGGTGTAATATTTTTCCGGCAGGATTAAAGTGGCAATCACCCCGTCTGGCTTTACCAATGATATTCCCTTCTTCATCTACAACAGGAAGCGTCTCATTTGTTTCGTTATTGGAATGCCTTAGCTTTTTTCTCATCAGCTCAAATCCAAAGTATCCAAGGATTATCAGGTAATACAATACCCCTGAAATAAACGCCCAGGCTTCCTTCGACATGTAAAAAGCAGAGTAAACAATCAGAAGAATATGAAAAAGTGTGAGATAAAGAACAATTTTGAGGGTTTTATTGAGCTGGAATTCTGCTGCGGGATTTGCTGGAACAGCGCTCAAATACCTTTTCGACATTTCGAAAATAATATTTCTGGAAGAATATACTGAGAAACCGATAATCGCAGCAAAAATAAGCTCAATAAATGCAGGTTTAAGCTTAAAGAAAATGTCGTTGTTCAGCAATACTGAAACAGATCCCAGCAACAATAACAAACCAATATCCAGCATAACAAACCTTTCAATCTTTCTGAATCGGATATAGCCAATCAATAGTTCTAGAACCCCGAATCCTAATGCAACATACAATCCTATAAGACTTCCCCACAACTCATCGGCCAACACATACACAAACAATGGCAAAAGCCCTGGAATCAGGCTCTTCAAAATCTTCTTGTCAAATTTCATAGGGCTTTTTCAACGTCTCAAATCTTATGTGCTAGTGCTTACTGTAGGCAGTTAAAATAAAAACCACTAACCATTGTTTAGGGACAGGATCAAAAATTATATCTTCAAAAGGATGATGGGAATGTTTTCCAATCAAACTATTTTTTCTTTAGATCTTTTCCAATTCCTTCAGGTAGTGCAGAAATAGAGTCCAGACTTATGTTTCTGTAGAATACTTCAGCTCCTTCGGATTGTATTTGAATTTTTCCCCGGTCTGAAGAAATGAGGGTTCCATTATTGGATACGTTCGAGTGATAGGCTCGTAAAACAACATTTCCGTTAACTAAATGAACAGAATTTTCACCGAAAGTATATATCTCCAGCCGGTTCCATTCACCATGCGGCTTTTCAAAATCGGCAGATTTATGACAATAGCTGAACTTAACTGTAAAGGCCAAAGGACGACCATTTTCATCATAATAATATAAACTCTGCAAACTATCGAAAACACAGGGAATTACCGCAACTCCGGTGTCAACAACAATAAAGTCACCCACATCGCCTTCCTGAACCTGACATTCTTTCGACTTCATCCAAACTCCGCCCCAGGCTCCTTCCGAACCTACAGAATGATACAAAACTCCGCTATCCCTCTTTTTGTCAGCCCTTGGGGCAAATTTCCTTTCTCCCCATTTGAACTCGAGACTCAAATGATAATTTTGATATTCCTTTTCTGTAATCAAAATACCAAAAACTTCTCCCGAAATTCTTATGGCTGGCTTTCCATCTTCCTCAACAACTGAGAACACTTTTAAAACATCATTATTCAAGCCAAGGGCCTGAAAATAATGCCCTGAAGAATCTCTGGGAAGTTCTGATTGAACAGAGGAATCAGGTATGGCCAGGAAACTGTACCAGCCACTAAGATCTTTATCATTAAACAAGGGTGCCCCTTTTTGAGTCGAGCAGGATGCAATTAAAAATAAAACGGAGGCAATTAATAAGATTTGTTTCATTGGGATATTAAGCTAATTAAGTTTCAAATTATTTTGAAATGAGGTGCAGAGGCTTGGTTTGAAGCATTTCTAATTAACTATCTCCGACCGGATTTCGCACACCATACTATTTATCTCCTTAAGTGCTTCTGGTGAAATAATAATTTTGTAATCAGTTGTGGAGATTAGTTTGTTTATAGTATCAAGTTCAAAGTTATTTTGATTGTAATAAATATCAATTTTATCAAAAGATCTCTTAAGCCCTTTTAGCATCAGAATATATTCTGTAATTACAACGTCCTCTTGATAATTACTTAGTAATGAAATCAAGCTGTTCAGAGAATATTTTTGCCCTGCAATCCTTTCTGTTATTTCAACATTATCGGGATTACTTTCTGCAATTTTACAAGCAAGGTAAAGAGCTTCCACCCATCCGCCAGCAACTATCATTGCCGCATATGCGTCGTCATCATTCTCTCGCAGATAGCGATCCGCTTTGTCGAAAACCTCACTGGCAAGTTTAGCCAGAGAATCTTTGTCGTTATAATATTTTTCGAGTGCCTTGATGAGATCTTCGTAATAAGCATCAGGAATTCCAAGCTTTTCATATAAAAGCTGAATGTTGGAAAAATATTTAGCCGTTGCTGCATTCTGTCCGAAGATTCTGCAATAGCTAAGATCAACTCCATATACACCTATATTCAGGGCGATTTTCACCTTTTCTTCATAACGTGAGATGTTCTCTACCGAATTAAGAATTTTAGGATTATAATTAGCCCCTGCTTTTTCAAACAATCTGGACATTTCAGTCGGCAAATACATATTATAGAAAATCAACCTTACTTTACCAGCAGCTGTTGCCGGGTCGACTTGCAATATTTCGGGGGATTTTACTTCCGGCTCTTTCATGGTTTTGCAACCAGGAAGGGGAAAAAGAAAAAATATAAAAAGTAAATATTTAAGCTGACTTACCCTCATTTCGAAAAATTCAGAAATAAAAAATACTATTCAAAGCAACTAAAAAAAGTGACACTATCAAAAAAATTGGAATTGATTTATTTGAAGTCCGTATTCTCTTTCCAAAATTTCCTTTGGGATATAAAGCCAGCTAAATAAGCTTTCGGATTTTTAAGGTTTCAAAAATAATTGAAGCTATTTCCTGCGCGTCAATGGTCATACAGTTAAATGTAAGATCAAATCTTGTATAATCATTCCCTTTCCCCTGAAAATAATTGCGAAACTCCTCTCTCTTCTTATCAATCTCAAGACAGTATTTTTTTGCCTGGTCAATAGTCATATTATGCTTTTCACTAGTCCGAAGTACTCTCCACTCAAGTGGAGCCTCAAGTTTTATGTGAAGAGATTTCGGAATATCTTTTGTAATTGCAACTCCACCCCGACCTACAATAATTGAATTCCCCTCTTCAGCAAAATTTCGAATTACTTTTGCTACTGTACCCCTGATTTTTCGGTCAGATTTATAGAATTTTTTTGAGTGGGATAATAATAAATCCTCAAGTATTCCATGTGTCTTATACTCAAAGACATATTGAATCTCTGCAAGGTCTACCCCAAGATCTTTTGCAGATGCCTCCAGGATTTCTTTACTAACCCATTTCCACGGAATCTTCTTTACATTTTTTACTCCCGGAGCATTTAATTTTTCAATGAGTAAGGTAGCCATTGTCTTAGATGGGCAACCTACCTCTCTTGCAATAGTAATAACCGGTCCGGGAAAAGCCTGTGATGATTGTGTTTCATGATATCTGTCTTTGAGATATTTCGAAATGTCGATTTTCATGGCCGTAGGGATTTATGCTAAATTTAAGCTTTTTTATAAACCGAGTCAAGGCAGCTATGTTGTTAAACCTAAAATCTATAAGAAATTTATTTTTTAGAGGGTGAAGTCTGGTTTAAAGGCAGCACAATCCTTTCACCAAGTTCCTTTGAAATTACTGTTTTTATTCTGTTCAGGTTCATTACCTGTTTTTGAATTTCCGAAATCTTTTCTCCTTCTGTTTCAGGATTTGTATTCATTATTCTTACATTTAAATCTGCAAGAGCCGTCATTATTATCCGGCTTTTATAGGCAAGCACAGTTTTCGGAACCTCAACACCAAGATTTTGTCCGGGAAGTTCTATATACGTGTCTTTTCGCTTCCATACATTACTGATGTCATATCTGGAAGTGAAGATTTCAACTGCCAGTTCACTGATTTTTTGATCTTCACTGAAAGTAAATGTTTTTTCCTCTATTTTTTCAGAGTTCTCAATTTTCTGAAAAATCTCTTCAAATATCTTTTTATAAATCAGATTACTGAATTCGAGGTTGTCGTTTTGTATCTCCCGAATAATATATTCTGCAACGCTTATCTCTGCGTTATCTTCAGCGGGAAGACGAAGTTTCTCATTGGCGAACTTAAGAAGAAAATAAATGATTTCCCTTTCCTCATGTTCAGAATAGATCTCGTCAACAAAGGATGGCACCAATGGTTGAGCTGGTGTATCTAGGGCCGCTCTTTCTGGTGTTCTTGAAGTCCATTTTGCCTCCTCTACTCTTTGCCTTATTTTGTTTAACTCCGAAATAAGTATGTTCTCATCCACTTCAAGAAGAGTGCTGCATTCCTTGATATATACTGCACGGTTTATGGCCTGAGGTATCACAGAAATGGAGCGAACGATGTCGTTGATCAGACTTGCTTTTTTTATGGGATCATTTACCGTATCCTTTAATAATATCTGGGATTTGAAAGAGATAAAGTCCTTTTCATTTTGCTTTATAAACTCTTTCAATTCAGTAGCACTGTGCTTTTTAGAAAAAGAGTCGGGGTCTTCTTTATCAGGTAAAAGCAATACTCGCACATTCAGGCCTTCCTCCAGAACCAGATCAATTCCCCTGAAAGAAGCTTTGATCCCAGCCTCATCGCCGTCATAAATAATGGTTATGTTTGGGGTAAATCGCTTGATAAGCCTTATTTGCTCAACAGTAAGCGCTGTGCCCGATGATGCAACTACATTTTCAATCCCCGCCTGATGCATCGAAATAACATCTGTATATCCTTCAACGAGATAGCATTTCTCAGCATTTACAATCGCCTTCTTTGCAAAAAACAATCCGTATAGGATTTTACTTTTATGGTAAATTTCCGACTCAGGGCTATTCAGATACTTTGCTGTATCCTTGTCGGTCCTGAGTGTCCTTCCTCCAAAGCCTACAATGCTCCCAGATATCCCGTGAATTGGAAACATTACTCTTCCTGCAAAACGATCGAATTCTGCTCCGTTTTTTTCAATACTCAAACCTGTTTTTACAAGGTATTCGAGCTTATACCCATTTTTCTTTGCCTCCAGTGTAAAAGCGTCTCTTTCGCTAAAACTATACCCCAACTGAAATCTCTCAATGATATCCTCCCTAACACCTCTTTCCATAAGATATTTGTATCCGATAGCTTTGCCTTCAGCAGAATTGAGCAGGTTTTGATTAAAGTACTTTTGAGCATATGCACTTACCACCAAAAGGCTCTCTCGTTCATTGTCCTGCTGAACTTCTTCTTCCGTTCGCTCCTTTTCAACAAGAGCGATGTTATACCTTCTTGCCAAATAACGAAGCGCATCAGGATAGGAAAGTTTTTCAACCTCCATCAGAAATCCAACAACATTTCCTCCTTTTCCTGAACTGAAATCTTTATAAATTCCTTTCGCTGGCGACACCATAAAAGAAGGGGTCTTCTCATTGCTAAACGGACTCAAACCTTTGAAGTTTGTGCCCGACTTTTTAAGCTGAACAAACTCGGAAATTACCTCAACAATATCTGCCGTCTCAAAAATCTTCTCTATCGTCGCCTGATCAATCATTTTCCGAATTTAATTGTTTGATATTGTGGTAATTATGACTCTTGTTCTTTGCTTACCAAGTTATGTATTTCATTCAATAATAAAAAACCATATTTTTGTATGTTGATAAACTTATTGCTAAACAATATGTTTGTAGAAATGTAGCTTATCTTTTACTTATGAAGAAACTGGTGGTTTTAACAGGTGCGGGAATAAGTGCTGAAAGTGGTCTTAAAACTTTCCGCGACATGGGCGGACTTTGGGAAGAATACGACGTTTCAGAAGTTGCTAGCCCTGAAGGATGGAAAAAAAATATGGATCTTGTTTTGCGTTTTTACAATGAACGTCGGCGCCAGATGCTTACGTCTGCGCCTAATAATGGGCATCTTTCATTGGTTGAACTGGAAAAGTTTTTCGACGTTCACATAATTACCCAAAATGTAGACGACCTTCATGAAAAGGCCAGAAGTAAAAATGTTCTTCATCTCCATGGAGAACTTAAAAAAGCCCAGAGTACAGGAAACCCCGACCTGGTCTATGATATTGCCGGCACAGAACTAAATCGTGGAGATAATTGCGAACTCGGATTCCAACTCCGTCCGTTTATTGTTTGGTTTGGTGAGGAAGTCCCGGCAATCACTGAGGCTGCAGCAATCTGTTCTACCGCCGACATTTTCCTTGTTATCGGAACATCACTTAACGTTTATCCAGCTGCGGGTCTTATAAATTCTGTTCCTCCATTTACCCCAACATTTCTAATAGATCCGAATAAGGTAGTTGCTCCGAGCCGGAAAAATTTTACCTTTATTCAGGATTCTGCCAGCTCCGGAATGCAAACTCTTAAGAAAATTTTACTGAAAGACCATCTTTAAGCCATGCCCAAAAATCTCATTTTGTTTATTCTGATATTCATTTCTTTTCCACTGTTTTCACAGCAGTTTGAAGGTGGTTTTTTCGGGGGATTTAGCGCAACTCAGGTGGATGGTGATCGTCTCTCCGGATACAATAAAGTGGGAATTACAGCCGGAGCCTACACAAGCCGTAAACTGAATAGTTCTCTTAACCTTAAAACAGAAATACGTTATATTCAGAAAGGTGCATATCAGAAACCAACAGACATTAACCCCGAGATGTTCAAAACCAGCCTTCATTATGCTGAAATACCATTCTTGCTTCAATATTTTTATAACGATAAAGGCTACGCTGAAGCCGGACTAATACCTGAAATCCTGCTCGCATCTAAGGAAGAAGACGAGACCGGAATTATCTCCGTGGATCATCTTCTGGCATTTCACCGGTTTACTATAGAAGCTGCTGCCGGAATTGGGTATTTTCTAACCGACCATCTTGCAGCCGGATTCAGGTATTCGTATTCTCTGCTTCCAGCCAGAGATCATGCATCCGGTCAAACCTATATGCTCAACCGCGGACAATATAATAATGTCTTGTGTTTTACCATGTATTACCACTTTCGTTAAAATGGAAAAGAAAAAAATAATCCTTGCTGTCACGGGAGCTAGCGGATCTGCATATGCGGCGCTACTCATGAATGAAATAGCCAAGCTGGAGGATCAGGTTGCTCATGCTGGATTAGTTTTTTCAAAGACCTCGCTGAAAGTCTGGGAATTAGAATTAAATTCGGAACCAATCATCTCTGGTGTTTTTACAAAATATTCCCCCGACGACTTTTTTTCGCCTCTGGCTTCAGGTTCTGCAGGCTACGACACAATGATTATTTGCCCATGCTCAATGGGTACCATGGGAAGAATTGCTAACGGAATATCTGACGATCTGATAACCCGGTCGGCTGATGTAATGCTTAAAGAAAAAAGGAATCTGATACTTGTTCCAAGGGAAACTCCTTATAATCTGATCCATATTAAAAACATGGAAAAACTGTTGCTGGCCGGAGCACTTATCTTGCCCGCCTCTCCCTCTTTTTACAGTAAGCCTTCCAATATAGATGAACTACTAATGACCGTAGTAGAGCGAATTCTGGTTCATGCAGGTTTCCGTGTTAATCATTTTAAATGGGGAAATAAATGCTAAGCTACAGCAAGAGTTAGAATACTGACTTTTGTTCCTTTGACTTCAAGAATTGTAAGTGCGCAGGATTCCAGTGTTGATCCGGTTGTTACAACATCATCTGCCAGAATTATATGCTTTCCTTCAAGACAATGATCTTTCCCTATCAGAAATTTCCCTTCCACATTCTGAAACCTTTCAAAACGTGATTTCCGTGTTTGAGTTTGAGTAGATTCTCCCTTGATAAGAGAAGTAGTATTCACAGGCAAATTAAGTGTTGCAGAAAGACCCTGAGCAATCTTTTCACTCTGATTATAACCCCTGATTCGCATTTTTTTTGGATGTAAAGGAACTGGGACGATAAGGTCTGCCTGTGCAAAGATGCTTTTCCGAAGTTCAGCACCAAACATTTTACCTAGTTCTATTCCTATATCTGCACGTGAATTATACTTTAACTTGTGAATTAAGTGTTGGTATGCACTTCCTTTGTTAAAATAAAAAAAGGCGGCGGCAGACTCTATCCTCACCCGTCCCCAGAAAAGCTGAGAAACAGGATTCTCATGGTCTTTGTGAAACTCCGTTCTTGGCAAATGAAAGAAACATTGAGCACATAACACCTTCTCCTGCTTATTCAGAATCTGACCACACGCCACGCACAAATCCGGATAAAAAAATTGCAGAAAATCATCGATTAATTGCATGTTTTCTTCTTAATGTCTTGAGGGATAAAAAAATCAGCGTCGGAAAGCAATTATTTTGAGATATTAAATCTTGTAGGTTGAGATTGAGGTAGAGGTTCAGGTTGAGATTGAGGGCTACTTAGCCTTAGTCTTAACATCAACCTTAACCTTATTCTCCTACCACCTGCTAAATGGTATCTCAGTATGTATAAAAAATCCCGGCTGACCTTCACGGTTCATGGATAATTCGAGCCGCACAACCTGATCATAATAGCTTACAAAATCGATTCCAAATCCACCTGTGTAAAGAAATCGGTTAACATAATTGTTGCCATCAATCGCATAATATTTCCCGTTAACATATCCCATATCAAAAAACAGATTCGCATAAACGGCAATGTGAATGGGATTAAACTGTGACCAGGGGATATATGCCAGATTAAAACTGCGCTCGGGCATTACCGCATATTTAAGGTTGTTTATCATCAGTCCGTAGCTGTTTCCGTCGATTACAAAGAGTTCATATCCCCTCAGATAAGCGCCATATCCCAGCCCTTGGCGGTATGTTTTGGGTTCATAGGCGTTTTTAGTGATACTTGTTCGAAGGGCATCATTAAAATAAAGCCTGTTACTTATCCTTCCGTGATGCGTGAAATTAATAAGAATTGATGGCTTGGAAAGTTCACTGAGGTTCGAATTGAGCATCTCTCTCCAACGCAGATTAACTCTGAAATAATCTCCATTGAGTGGATAGTGTTTCGAATCCCTGAAATCGTATTCATAAAAATATTCCGCTAATAGCCAATCCGGATTCTGACCAATTGCCAGACCTGTATAATACTCATGGCTGGCAGAGTCCCTGTATGTCAGACTGATGTAGGCAAGCATTAGAGAATGTGTCGAATACAGACTTTTCCTATAACTATAAATTATATAGGGATTAAAAACTTCCGCAAGGAAACTGTTTTCATTTCTTATATATACCGGCTTATTATCAATTGAATAGAGATTTACCTCGTGCTGCCGAGTTTGATTCAGAGTCAGATTGATTCCATGCTGCTGCTTTTTACCAAAATTGGGTTTTACATAAACTATTTCGAGTTGTTGCTTATATCCAAAACGGAGCTTGAGTTTCATCTGCTCCCGCCTTCCCCTGAAATTATCCCAGAAAATTTGACCTCCGTAGTTTATCTTCTTCCAGTCAGGATCGTGAATAAATGCCCCCAAATTTCGGTCCGCGTGTTCGAATATTGGCGAAGGCCATATATACCAGCGTTCAACGATTGAAATTATAAATTGTATTTCTGCGTCATCTGAAATACTCTGGTAAATAAATACAAAATTAAAAAGGGAGGTGTTCAAAAGGTTTTCACGGCTTCTTTGTGTTTTTTCAGCTATATCTTTTACTCGGATACTGTCTCCAGCACTAAAACAAAGTTCTTTCAGGATGATATTTTCCTTTGTTAACTTGTTTCCCGTAATGAATATACCGGTAATAATGTAGGTGCTGTCTCTCTGTACCTGACTGAATAAGTGTCCTGTTTGCAGAAGCAAAAAAGAAATCACCAGATGCCTTAATAGCTTAACCAATAGTTGAAATATTATAAAGGAACAAAGTACAAAAAGATACAGCATATCTCAAAAAAAACTCTGTGATCAATTGAGTATCAAAAACTCAACGAATCACAGAGTATTTTAAGTGTTGAACCTGTTACTTTTTTTCCCGCTTCCTATAAATTAATGCTACTAAACAAGGTCTTTAAAGGCAGCTCTCGAGGCTTTCATTTCAATGGTTTTGCGTTTTACATATTTCTGTCCTTTATACATAATGTAATACATTACTGGGATAAAGATCAGTGTAAGAAACGTGGCAAAACTTAAACCGAAAATGATTGCCCATGACAATGGTCCGAAGAACATTACATTGTCGCCTCCAAAGTGAATATTAGGTTGGAAGCTTCCGAAAAGGCCAACAAAATCAATGTTAAACCCAATTGCCAATGGTAAAAGTCCCAGAATTGCAGCTGTTGCGGTAAGCATAACGGGGGTAATACGGGTTTTTCCAGCCTCTATGATGGCGTCTTTTGTTTTCATCCCCTTTTCTATAAGCTTATCGGTAAATTCTACCAGTAAAATTCCGTTTCGAACAACTATTCCAGCGAGCGCTACAACTCCCATACCTGTCATGGTAATGGAAATAGGCATTCCAGCAATAATAAACCCAAGCAAAACTCCTATTATACTGAAGATTACCTCCGTGATAATAATAAATGGTTTTGACAATGAATTAAACTGCGTAATCAGGATAAACATGATTAGAAATAGCGCCAACAACATTGCTTTGCCAAGAAAATCGCTTGACTCCTTCTGGTTTTCCTGCTCTCCGGTAATCTTGATGTCAACTCCTTCAACCTTCGTAAACTGAGGAATGTTCGCATTTACCTTAGTCATGATTTGATTTGCATTAAACCCGGAAATAATATTGGAGTAAATATTAATAATTCTTTTTGCGTCTTTCCTGTTTATCCCTCCGTATGAATTCGGATAGCTCACTTTACAAACTGCACTTAGGGGGATTTGTCTAACTAGGCCAGAATTCATATCCCGATACGTAATTTTTGCGTTTAACAGGCGATCAATATTTGTTCGCTGATCTTCCTGAAACCTCAGTTGAATAGGGTATTGATCTTCCCCATCTCGGTACTTGGAAGCCTCAAGTCCAAAAATTGCAAATCTCAATTCCTGACCAATCTGAGCGGTTGATAGTCCCTCGCGGTTGGCTCTAATACGATCTATTTCAACAAGAATTTCAGGTTTTGTTACATCAAAGTCGGTTTTAAGCTCTTCAATACCTGGGATATTGAGTGAATCAATGTAGCGCATAAACCTATTTGTTGTAAGCACCAAATCTTCAAGATTATCTCCGGTAACTTCAATGTTAAAAGGCTTTCCAGTTGGAGGTCCCATGGCCTGTTTGCCCACAGTAACTGCTGCTCCGGGAATGTCTTTCAGTGCTTCTCTGAACAGGTTAATGAAAGGTTCTGTTTTCTCGCCTTTACGCTTAACAAACTCAACGAAATTTACGGTAACCTTTCCTTTATTTGAAGTTTTGATCCCTCCTTCAAACTGCGAATCGGATGCTCCAAGTGCAACATTTGTGATTACAGATTCTACGATTTTTGGCTGAGTTTCAAGAACTTTTAAAATTCTTTTTTCAACCAATGTTGTAACGGAATCTGTAACGGAAACGGTAGTTCCAATAGGCATTTTTACAAGTGCATGTATAGAATTTGGATCGTTATCTGGGAAGAATACAACCTTAGGTTTTGTAGTTGATAACAAAAAGAAGGTGAAAAATAAGGCAAAAACCAGACTGATCAACAAGGCTAAGGGTCTGCGACCATTCAAAATCCAGACTAATAATTGCTCGTATTTCGTCAGAGTTTTAGGAATAACGGCATGCTGGAAATGAAGCAGAATCTTATATCCGTAAAAGTTGTGGAAAATATAGAATGCTCCGAGGAATATTACCAGATTGGCAAATGCCGGATAAGAAGCCATGTGTATAACTGCTCCAAGTCCAATAATAATTCCGCCCGTTGTAAAAATCCTTTTTTTGCTGATTGTTTGTATTTCTTCCTCGTCAGGCTTCATAAAGGAAACCGCAAATACAGGATTCAAAATATATGCAACCAAAAGTGACATAAAAAGAGTGATAATAACTGTTACAGGAATAAAAAACATGAATTTGCCTATAACTCCGGGCCAGAAGGCTAGCGGGAAAAAAGGAGCAAGCGTGGTAAGTGTTCCCGATAAAATTGGTACAAAAACTTCACCCGCAGCAAATTTCGCTGAAGTAGAAATATCCATTCCTGTCTTTTTAAATACCCTGTGCGTGTTTTCAATTACCACAATGGCATCATCTACCACAATTCCCAAGGCAAAAATGAATGAGAACATAACCAGCATGTTCATTGTAAAGCCAATAGCCGGTAAGAAAATATACGAAAGTGCCATTGACAAGGGAACCGATAATGCAACGAAAACCGCATTAGTGAATCCCATGAAGAACATCAGAACCAGGGTAACCAGAATAAACCCGATTATGATCGTGTTGTTAAGGTCAGTGAGTGTTGTTCTTGTGTATTTTGACTGATCGCCGGTGAGAGTTACCTTAAGATCTGTGGGAAATTTATCCTTCTGCAGATCTTTTATAATTGTTTTGATTTTATCCGAAGCGTTCAAAAGATTCTGTCCGCCTTTTTTGATAACGTTAACCGTAATAACATTTTCACCATTCAGTCTTGAATAGCTTTCCTGTTTTGCGTAGGTGTCTTTTATCTCTGCAACATCCTTCAGATAAACCTGAGCACCAGTTGCACTGCTAACAACTATGTTTTTAAGTGTTTCCAGACTTTCGAATTCACCAACAACACGGATGGCACGATCCATCCCTTGCATGCCAATGTTTCCGCCTGAAATAGTAAGGTTTTCTGCAGCAATCATCCGGTTAATATCCATGATGGTTAGGCCAGTTGCCTGAAGCTTAAACATATCAATATTTACCTGAATCTCACGGTCTAGGGCTCCGACAATATCAACGCGGGTAATTTCCGGAAGACCTTCGATCTTGTCTTCAAGCAAATCGGCGTATTTCTTAAGTTTATCAAGGCCATAATCCCCTGAAATATTAATATATATAATCGGCACTTCAGAAAGATCGATGTCCCTAACATCCGGATCTGATTTCAGGTCGGTTGGTAAATCTTTTTTGGATTTGTCAACTGCGTCTTTAACTTTTTGTTTTGCATCAGGTATAGCAACTCCGGTGCGGAATTCAACAACAATTGATGAAAAGTCCTGAACTGAAGTGCTGTTAATTACCTTAACTCCGCTGATAGATTTGAGGTTGGTTTCAAGCGGGCGTGTGATCAGGTTTTCAATATCTGTAGGTGATGTGCCAGGATATACAGTGTTTACAATAATGTAGGGAATAACAATATCGGGTGTCTGCTCTTTGGGAATGGTCCGGTAGCTGTAAATCCCGAATATTGCAATAATAACAGCAAGTACATAAATACTTGTTTTGTTATCAATTGCCCAGCTGGTTGGTCCAAATTCTTTAAAATTCTTTTCCATTTATAGAAACTTTGCAGTTGTTTATAATCTAATTTTTTCTCCGTTCTCAAGGTCTAATTGACCAGCGGTAATCAAAAGATCCCCGGCCTTAAGACCTTCTGTAACTTCAATCATTCCATTGTAGCTTTCGCCCGTTTTAATCTGGTATTTCTTTGCAACAACTTCAGAATTACCTTCTTCTGCTACAAAGACAAAGCTTCCTTCTTTATCATTCTGAATTAGATTGATCGGCAAAACCATTACGTTTTCAGCACGATAATCATTAATCCTTAGAATGGCAATCATGTTCGCTTTAAAATTGTTGAAATCTGGTTTCATTCTAACTTCAATCTGAAAAGTGCGGTTTTGTGCTCCGATATATTTACTGGCAGAGGAAATTTTTGCGACAATTTCTTTTTGCAAATCGGGAAATTGAACTACCACTTCATCTCCTTCATGAATTCTTGCACTATAAGCTTCGGCAATATCTGCCAGAACTTTCATAGAGCTGAAATTTACCACGCGAATAATAGGTAAGCCCGGTCCAACAGACTGACCAATTTTAATAGCAACATCTTCAACAGATCCATTAATAGGAGAAACAATCTTCATCATATTGATCTGATCCTGAATTGTTTTAATGCTGTTTTCGAGGGATTCCTTGTTGTTCTTTGCTCCTAAAAACTGAACTTCTGAGCCAATTTTCTGATCCCAGAGGTTTTTCTGTTTGTCATACATTTCTGTAACAAATCCCAGATTATCTGTCATTTGTTTCAAGGTCTGCTGAAGAATTGCATCATCCAATTTAGCTAATACCTGGCCTTTGCTTACTTTGTCGCCCATTCTTACATAAACGGCTTCAACAGTTCCGGGCGCTTTTGCGCTAACGCCCAGATTTTCTTCTCCATCAAGTTTCCCCTGAACCTCAATAAAATGGTTGAAAACCTGAGGACTCATTGCAGTTGCTACAACTTTAGAAGTATTTGCATCGGTAATGGAAGTAGTGTCTTCGGCTGCGATTTCTGTTTCTAAGGTTTTAATCTGCTCAGCTAATTTATCATGCTTAACTTTTAATGCACTTAATTCGGTTTTTTTATCGCTGCTGCATGACACAACAGTCAGAAAAAATATAAGACCGGCTGTTTTAAAATTCAATAGGTTCATTTCTTATAAATTAAGGATATTATTTACTGATTATATTTATTTATTAGTTGCCAGAATGCGGTCCATTTTGGCTTTTGCCTGCAAGAGGGAAATAATTGAATTGAAATAATTCGATTCAGAAGTAAGAAACTGGCTCTGGCTCTGAGTTAGCTCCATACTTGAAAGAACTCCTTCTTTATACTTGATAATGTTTTTATTATAAATCTTTTCGCTGAGAGCCATGCTTTCTTTATTGTTGGTGTAATTCATATACGCCGTCTGATATCCGTTTTTGGCAGTCTCATATTCTAAAATTACCGATTGTTCCACCATGTCTTTACTTAGATTGGCCTTTTCAAGATTGAGTTTCCCCTGAGATACCTTGGAAAGCCTTTGTCCACTGGTTAAAATTGGCAGTTTAATAGTAACGCCAATAACATCTTTTGGCTGGAAGTTGAATGCGGGAGTATTTGTCATTTCCTGATGTTGATAAAACCCTGCAACCGTTGGAAGATAAGCAGATTGCGCTCTTCTGAGGTTCGCTAATTGCAATGCAACCTGAATCTCCATTATCTGGTAATCGATGCTTGTGCCAACACTAAAATCATCTGAAAACAAATATTGCATGTTGCCAGTTGAAACAATGCCATTGAGATTATCCGTTAAAACGAGGCTTTGGTAGAAATCCATACCCAGCTGAAATTTTAATAATTTTAAGGAAACATCAGCCTGCCCTTGTAACGATTGAACAAGGTTCAGAAGATTGGATTTGTTAATTTTCATCTGGTCTACATCAGTGCTTTCAACAAAACCCTGAAAATTCATCTGTTCTATTTCGCTGAATGTTTTTTCCATCAATTCAACGCTTTGCTTAAGTACTCTCAGGTTTTCGTTAACCACAAGAACCAGGTAATATGAACTGGCAACCGATTCTTTGGTTGTGAGTTCTGACTTTTCATACGCTTTTTCAGATACCTCTTTGAAAATTTTCGCCGCCTGAAGACCAACAATATATTCTCCACTAAAAATTAACTGACTTAAAGTAAAGTTGAATGTTGTGTTGTCTTTTGTTCCTAAAGGAATCCCCGGTCCTGTGTAAAGGTATTGATTCAATCCTCCGACACTAGGGAATTGCTGAAATCCATCCACCGGTGTTGCTAGAGGCAAAGCGTTCTCTGTAAAACCGGAAACCGGAAAGCTCAACTCGGGAACCTTAAATATATGCTGATAATTTGCAGTAATTGCAAATTGCGGTAATCCCATAGATGTTGTCTCTACTACTACCTTTTTCGCAATTTCAATATCAAGTTTAGATGCTTTTACAGTCCTGTTGTATTCTACTGCATAATTTTGGGCATCAAGAACCGACATTTTAAGGGTGTCCTGTTTTTCCTGTGCCGACACGTTAAATGCCAGTAACAAAGTTCCCAGGCTTAATAGTGTTTTACTAATTTTTGTCATAATTTAAATAATATTCTATGTTCAGTTTATTTTTTGTTGTTTCTTCAAATTTGCTTGCCAGGCTTTTCTCCATCTTTAAAAATTTCACTGTCCGAATAATACAGTTTGTGAATGTTATCATCCAGGTACTTTATTCCCTTTTCATTAGCAATTCCCCTTATATGGTAAATAAAAAGTTCTTTGAAAATGGTCTCTGTGGTGAAATCTTCTATTGAAAACATAACATCGCCATAAATGTTTTCAAGCCGTGAAATCTGAAGCTTAGTAATAATCTCTTCGTTTAATTCCTGTCGGTAAAAACCCTCTGCTTTTCCTCTTTTTAAATTCGCCAGAACAGAATCGTACATACCTTTACGACGGGTGAGAATAACTTTTTGAAAAGCTTCAGGATGGTGTTTTTTTAAATCGTAGTCGAATGATGGGCTATTTCTTTTCATCATCTCAGCCATAAACCGGTTCACCTCAAATAATTCAGCAATGGCATTATTTCCTTTCACCCACACTTGCTCAAAACATTCTCTGGTTCGCTCCAATTCAGATTCTACCACTTTGTTTACTAAATCATTTTTGTCGGTAACAAACTGGTATAACGTCTTTTTCGATATTCCAACCTCCCTTGAAATATCATCCATCGTTATGCTTTTTAACCCGTACTTCCGGAACAGTATAGCAACTTTTAATAATATGTCGTTTATTTTATCCATTGAGCGGACAAAGATATTTCTTTTTTTTGAATTGGAAACTTTTTTTGTATAAATAGTTTCCGGGGTGTAAATCTTTTCCGGGGTCAAATGTATTCCATAAATCCGTTGCCTTCGTTAAATGAATGTTAACTTTTCCTTTGTTTTACAAGTATTTTTATAGCGGAAGTAGCAATATGGTTATCTATTAAAATTAATTGTTTGTTAAATCTTCTATTTTCGAAAACATAATGCCTTCATGCCTTTACGATTAACAGGGACTTGCATACTTTTCAAGAATTAAGCTTTAACTTTTTTATATCTTTGTCAAAAATTTATTTCTATGTCTCAAAGACCCGTACGCGTGCGTTTTGCTCCTAGTCCTACTGGACCTTTACATATTGGTGGGTTGCGTACCGCCATATTTAACTATTTAATAGCTAAACAAAGTAAAGGCGTTTTCATACTTCGTATTGAAGATACCGACCAGACACGCTTTGTACCGGGTGCTGAAGAGTACATCATCGAATCTCTAAAATGGGCAGGAATTGTTCCCGATGAAGGAGTTTCTTTCGGGGGAGAATATGGACCATATCGACAGTCAGACCGCAAATCTATATATAAGTCCTATGCCGACCAACTGGTAGCCTCTGGCAATGCATATTACTCTTTCGATACTCCCGAAGAGCTTGACAAGCTTCGAAAAGATCACGAAAGTCGGAAAGAAACATTTATTTACAACGCAGCAGTTCGAGATGGATTGTGTAATTCTTTGTCGATGAAAACAGAGGAATTAAACAAAAGACTGACCTCTGGAGAACATTATGTAATTCGTTTTAAATTCAATCCCGCTGAAGAAATTGTAATGCACGATATTATTCGTGGTGAAGTAAGAGTACAAGCAGCTACCCTAGATGACAAAGTCCTTTTTAAGTCGGATGGAATGCCAACGTATCATCTCGCAAACGTTACAGATGATTACTTAATGAAAATTTCACATGTGATCCGTGGGGAGGAATGGCTACCTTCACTCCCCTTGCATGTTGCGCTTTATAGAGCTTTTGGCTGGGAGAGTAGCATGCCGGAATTTGCGCATCTCCCGCTTATCCTCAAACCCGACGGTAAAGGAAAACTCAGCAAACGGGATGGTGACAAAGGCGGTTTCCCCGTATTTCCAATAAACTGGAAAGATCCTGAAAGCGGAGAGATTTCCTCCGGTTACCGCGAAGCAGGCTATTTTCCTGAGGCTTGTGTGAACCTCTTATCTTTTCTTGGCTGGAACCCCGGAACGGAACAGGAGATTTTTACACTTTCTGAGCTGGCGGCAATTTTCTCCCTCGAAAAAGTAGGAAAATCCGGATCCAAATTCGATCCCGATAAGGCCAAATGGTACAATCATCAGTACCTTCAAATGAAAAAGGATGATGAACTGGCAAAGATGTTCGCGGAAATTCTAAAAAATAAAGGCATTTCTCTTCCCGAAGCAGCTATTTTACAGAAGATTACAAGTCTTGTAAAAGAGCGGGCTAACTTTGTTCAGGAACTATGGGACCATGCAGACTTCTTCTTCGTAAGACCTGAATCCTACGATCCCGAAGTAGTGAAAAAGAGATGGAACGAGCAGGTTGCAGAACAGATGAAGCAACTTACAACCTACCTGAAAGCAACCGTCGATTTTACAGCCCAAGCCCTTGAACATAGTGTAAAAACTTTTATTGAAGAAAAAGGTTTTAATACCGGCCAAATTATGACAGCTTGCAGGCTTTGTCTTGTAGGAACATCAAAAGGTCCAGGGGTTTTTGATATTTGTGAGATACTGGGGAAAGATGAGGTTTTATTAAGAATCAATAACGCAATAAATAAATTGAAGATTTAGGCAATGTCAATTTAAATTATGAGCCATTCTCCCAAAGAATCCGATTTCATCGACATTCACTCTCACAGTGAAAAGGAAGAGAATGGCGTTTTTAGAATACACAATGTTTTTGCGACTGATTATAAGAAGATTCCTTCTGAACTACCTGTCAGTATTGGACTGCATCCCTGGCATATTAACGACAATTCAATTTCATTACTCCCTGAAATTTTACAGAATTCTGCATCTTTGGAGAATTGTCTGGCAATTGGAGAAACCGGGCTTGATAGTCTTGTTCAAACACCAATCTCAACTCAGATAACAGTATTCAGAAAACATATTGAAATTGGGATTAAAGAAAATAAGCCTCTTATAATTCACTGTGTAAAGGCGTTTCCGGAGTTATTAAGCCTTAGAAAGGAATATACGAATTCCGCTCCCTGGATTATCCATGGTTTTAATGCAAACCCGACAATAGCCGCTGAATGTCTAAAACATGGAATTTATTTATCTCTCAGTCAGCGGTTATTTCGAAACCCGGAAAAAGCTGAAAAAATTATGAAAGTAGTTCCTGTTTCAATGATTTTTGCAGAAACTGACGAGGATTCAATGTCAATTCAGGAAATTTATGATACCATTGCCACATTTTACGGATTAAGCATTTCTGCGCTTAAGAAAATAATTTTTGAGAATTATAGGCGTTGTATAAAAGTTTAATCCTGTCGTGATAAACGGATAATATTAAACCCAGATAACGCTACGTATTGCCGCTAAGACCAAATTGAAAATCCCCGTTTATTATAGAAATAGAGCGTTAGCGACAGTTTTAATCCTAAAAATACCAAGTTATAAATACAATTGCACGATTATTGCAATTCATCCGAATAATAATGATTTTTGTACTTTCTAAATTTAATAGCAATGATATCATACAAACATAAATTTTTGTTGATCGGAATATTGATCATTTCCCAGATTACAAATGCGCAGGAGCTTGTAACCCGCAATCTGTCCGGGTTTCATGCCGTTAGTGTAATGGGGAAAATGCGTGTGGAGTTGTATAAATCCGACACTTCCAGAGTAGAATTTACTGTTAGCAATGTTCCTTCAGATAACCTGATAACCGAAGTAACCGATAGTGTTCTTAGCATCCGACTGAAAACGGATACCAATAAAAGTTCTATATTTAAGGTATTGGTTTACTATTCAAATCTGGATGAAATTACCGTTGCATCTAATACCTTGTTGGTTTCTCCCCAAATAATTACCGGCGAAAATATAAAATTCACGGCTCGTTCAGGTGCAAAAATGGAGCTCGAACTGAACCTTAAAAATTTGGTAGCCGATGTAAAACAAGGAGGTATTCTTGTGTTTACCGGTTCTGTTAAAGTTCAGAAAATTACTGTGAATACAGGAGCAACCTACTCAGCATACAAACTTACGGCCGAAGACAGCTACGTGGTAGCAAACGCAGGCTCAAAAGCAAAAGTATGTGCCTCAAGAATCATTGATGTGTCTTCAAATACAAAATCTTATGTGGGTTATATCGGAATTCCAGTTAGTGTGATCAGTAAAACTAATCTCGGGGGAGTAATTGCCAGTTTTGCTACTGAAGAAGATGTTTTTGATGAATAAGAAGAATTTTCGCAATCTCTAAATCTTCCGGAGTGGTAATTTTCAGATTATATTCATCTCCGGCGATTATTGTAATTGGATATCCTACCTTTTCAGCAACACTTGCATCATCGGTAAAGAGTTCTGAAAAGTCAGTTAAATAAGCTGTATTTAGAATCTCCGCAGTAAATACCTGAGGTGTTTGAACTATTTGTATTCTTGAACGATCAAGAGGTCTGCTGGATTTTTCGTTTATCTCTCTTATCGATTCTTTAAGCGGGATGCAAGGGATCGCACTTCCGGAACTCTTTGCTGCTTCATAAACTCTTCGAAGACAATCAACAGAAACAAGTGGTCGTACAGCATCATGAACGCCAATAAGATTTGAACCCTTTATGAATTTAAGTCCGTTTTTTACCGAGTGAAATCGTGTCTCCCCGCCAGGAGTAAGGGTAACCGGGTAATCAAAGCCTGCTGTAGTTCTGGCTTTTTCCCAGAAAGAATGATAAGATTCATTGATAACTATCACTATTTCTATAGTAGCCTCAAATGCCAGAAATTTCTCCAGAGTATGAATTATGATAGCTTTTCCGTTAATTTCAATAAACTGTTTTGGAAGGGCAGAACCCATCCTGCTTCCTGACCCTCCGGCAACAATGATAACTGAATTTCTCATAAACCAAAATTAAGAAAATTTGAACACTCCGGCTTTACTGTGGTTAATACTTTTATATTTAGCTTTTTCGAATTAATTTGCGGATAAATATTATTTTTATGACCTCTCTAAACCCTGAAATTCTTGCCTTCCTTACCGCCCTTGAAAAAAATAACAACCGGGAGTGGTTTGATGCTAACAAATCGATGTATCTGAAGGCCAAGGATAGTTTTGATGATTTTGTTAGTCAGCTGATCCAACTTGCCAAATCCATTGAGCCTGAAATAGGGTACCTTGAACCAAAAAACTGTACGTTCAGAATTTACAGGGATGTTCGGTTTTCGAAGGAAAAAACTCCATTCAAAAATAATTTCGGTGCTTACATTTCAAAAGGGGGTAAAAATTCGGAGTGGGCAGGGTATTACTTTCACCTTGAACCTTCAGAATCTTTTATCGCGGGAGGAAAATACCAGCCTCAGGGAGCTGCACTCAAAGCCATTCGTGAAGCTATCATTTATGAGCCGGAAAACTTTCGGGCCATCATTGAAAAACCATCCTTTAAAAAGCATTTTTCGGGATTTCTGGGAGATACTCTGAAAACCGCACCACAGGGTTATCCAAAAGATCATCCGCATATCGACTTGCTGAAATATAAAGCCTATGCCGTGTATCAGCCAATAAGCACAGGTTTGTTAGGCTCCCCAAAATTGCTCGATGAGATCGCTGAAGCCTGGAAAGAGTTAAAAACCCTCAACGATTTCCTGAATAAGGCAATGGAACACGTAATTTAAAAAATCGCCCCTATTTCGTATATAAAAACCTCTTTATACTCTTTTTCGGGGTTTTCTCAAATTCCTCGGGATGAATCCTGAATTCCGTAACTTTCATAAAAGCTGCCAATGAATGATTCAGGTGTTTTTTGTGATCATCAAGAATCTCCTGAAGTTTCTTTTCATCGACACCGCGCTTATCCATCATTTCCTTATCGGGAAAAATCAATGCTACAATTTTTTGGTTTTCATCAATAACCACCGACTCTTGAACAAAAGTCATATTGTTAATGCGCGCTTCAATAATCTCCGGATAAATGTTCTGTCCTGATGCACCAAGAATCATACTTTTGCTTCTGCCATTAATATAAATGAAGTTGTCCTTGTCGATATAGCCAAGGTCTCCGGTGTGCAACCAGCCTTCGTCATCAAGCACTTCCCTCGTTGCTTCTGCGTTTTTATAATATCCAAGCATCAGATTCTCGCCTCTTACCAGAATCTCGCCCGACTGTGTATATGGATCAGCTGAATCTATTGTAACCTCAAGGGTATCCACCACTTTTCCGGCAGAACTAAGTCTTGCCGTTTCCCACCCGGCATAAGCAATAAGCGGTCCGCATTCTGTCATCCCATATCCTATAGAAAATGGGAAGTTAATCGTCTTGAAAAAAGTCTCGGCTTCTTTGTTAAATGCAGCTCCCCCGATAACAACTTCGTGGAAATTCCCTCCAAAAACATCAACCAGTTTTTGCCTTATTTTCTTATGAATAAGGCCTCTAATTCCGGGAATGGAAAGCATTACCTTCATAACCGGCTTTCTAATAGTTGGCAACACCTGCTTCTTAAATATCTTTTCAATAACAAGTGGAACGGAAAGAATTAACCTGGGCTTAATCTCCTTGAAAGCCTGCATAATGATCTGAGGAGATGGAGTCTTCCCAAGGAACGTGATATAACAACCTTTAGTAAATGGAAATAAAAACTCAAACGCACAACCGTAAGAATGGGCTAATGGTAGAAATGAAACTATCTCATCTCTGGCCTCCAGTGGCATGTTCTCATGAGCATATCTGATATTTGCAATCAGACTATTGTGAGGAATCATTACTCCTTTGGAAAAGCCCGTCGTTCCGCTTGTATAGCTAATTACTGCCAACTCATGGTTGGGAACATGCTGGAGATGAAAGTTGTCAGGACTCAATCCTGTTGGGTAATGTTCTGAAAAAATACTATCCATATTATCAAAAACACTCTTAAGTCCCAGTCTTTCATTTTCATAAAGGAGTGAAAAATCATTCACTTTAATTGTGGCCTTAATATCCGGAAGTTTTTTCTTGTCAAGCGTATCAAAAATTTGTTCTCCAGTAAAAAGAATAACCGAATCGGAATGATTAATAATATGGTGAATGTCTTCGGGAGTAAAATCAGGTAGTATAGGAACAATCACGGCGCCATAGCTGATGGTTGCAAGAAATGCTATTCCCCAGGCGGCAGAATTTTTACCCACAAGGGCTACTTTATCTCCTTGTTTCAAACCGGCCTTTTCAAAAATGATGTGAATTTTGATCATTTGCGTGGCAACCTCTTCATAAGTAAAAGAAGAGCCTTTGTAATCCGCTAATGCATCAATTTTCCAGTTGGAAGTAATACTCTTCTCAACAAATGCTATAAAGTTTTCTTTCAACATATTACAATGTTTTTCATAAAAATAATACGAAATCCTTCGATGTCAAACTTTTTTTGACAAATCACCAAAAACAAATTGGTGCATTTCAAAAAAGACGTAAGATATAAGAAAACTGGGCTAAAATATCCGGCATTTGTGTTTTTCTAACTAAATAATACCCGAGATCGACATCATGACAAATTAATAGACTATAAATGAGACGCATTACTTCATGAAAAAATCTACTTATTAATCTTATTATTCTGTCTACTTTTTATAAATTTGACGGAAACCCTCTAAAATATGAGTCTGGTTCAAAATCCCGAAACGATTAAAGCATTTATTTTATCCTTTTCAATTGTTTCCTTTGGTTTTATATTTTACCATGTTATAACAAATAGCATTTCTAACAAGCTGCGGGAAAGCAAATCGGAAAATAATATCCTTCCGGTAATTCTGCAGCGTATAATCGGAATATTCTTCTTTGGTTTTTCTACATTGACAGCTATTCTTTTTGTTCTGCATTCGAACCCTGTTTTTTTTGGGACTACTTTACCTGGGGGGAAAACTTTTGTGTGGCTCTTTGGCCTTTCCGTTTTCATCATTCCAATGAATTATTACAATTCGAAAAACAATGAAAATCTTGCCCAATATCCTCAAATAAGGACTTCCGAATGGTCTGTTTCCTTACTGATTTTAAGCGCTTTAAGCTGGATTGCTTATTTGTTTGCTTATGAATTTATGTTCAGGGGATTTTTTCTGTTCGCTTCAATTCCCTTACTTGGCATTTGGCCCTCCATTATTCTGAATACTGCTGTCTATTCCCTTGTCCATATTCCAAAAGGAACCAAGGAAACTTTGGGAGCCATTCCATTTGGAATACTCATTTCCTATCTGACAGTTGAAACTGGAAGCTTTTGGCTGGCTTTTTTTGCACATGTCGTTCTGGCTTTGTCAAACGAATGGTTTTCACTTACTGCACATCCCCAAATGTCGCTTAAAAGTATCCGCAAATGAACATTTTCATCAGCGGAGCAACAGGCTATATCGGAAGCCGGCTGGCAATAAGGCTAGCCAATGAAGGAAATATCATCCACGCACTATATCGATCCGAAGCGAAAACTGATCTGATCAAACATCCAAATATCCTGCTTTTTAAGGGGGATATTCTTGACGTTCCAAGCCTTTCCGCAGCAATGAAAAATTGTGAGCAGGTATACCACATAGCTGCATTTGCAAAAGTGTGGGACAAAAATCCATCACGCATTTACCGCTTAAACATTGAAGGTGCAATAAATGTAATAAGTTGCGGTATAAAACTAGGCGTTAAAAAGTTTGTATGTACCTCAACTGCAGGAGTTTTCGGCCCATCAGGGGAAAGCAAATATATTGATGAAGAAACCATAAAACCCGAAAAATATTTTATCGATTATGAATCTTCAAAGGCAATTCTTGAAAGCATTCTGAAATCTTACGCCGTTTCTGGTATTCCTATTGTCGTGGTTAACCCAAGTCGTGTTTACGGCCCAGGCCTTCTGAGTGAAAGTAACGGTGTAACCCGCATGATTAAAAGCTATTCCGAGGGACGGTGGAGAGTAATTCCCGGAGATGGAAATAGTCCTGGAAATTATGTACATGTCGATGACGTTGTAACCGGACATATCCAAGCAATGAATTTTGGCATTCCCGGGGAAAACTATATTCTGGGCGGAAGCAATATAACCTACAATGAATTGTTCAGTGAAATTGCATTTCAGACAGGCAGAAATTACCTGATGATTCATATTCCTTTATGGATCATGTTATTACTGTCTCATCTGATGTTGTTTTTCGCGAGAATTTCAGGGAAAGACCCACTCATCACCCCTCCCCTGGTAAAAAAATTTATTCACCACTGGAATGCAAGCTCTGCCAAAGCAATTCGTGAGCTAGGTTACTTGCCAATGAGTTTCCAGGAGGGAATAAAAAATACCTTGAATTGGCTAAATTCTGAAAAAATATGAGTACGGAGAATACATATACACTGATTACCGGCGCCAGTTCAGGAATTGGGAAGGCAATTGCCTGGTACTGCGGCAGTAAAAAAATGAATTTAATCCTTGTTTCCCTGCCTTCAGAAGGACTTGAAACCGTTGCCACAGAAATCAGTAGCAAACACAATGTTTTGGTTCACTTTTTTGAAACAGATCTTTCCTTGCAAAATGGACCTGAACTTGTGTTCAACTGGGTGAAGGAAAACAATTTCCCAATAAATATCCTTGTAAACAACGCCGGAGTGGCCGGTACATCTGAATTTGAATTATCAGATTGGGAATATAGCGACAAAAGGATTATGGTAAACATCCGGGCACTTGTGCTGCTTACCAGATTCTTTATTCCTGAATTAAAAAAACATAAAAAGTCACATATTTTAAATTTAGGAAGTCTTTCTGCTTTTTTCTCTATTCCATATAAAGCTGTTTACAGTGCCAGCAAAGCATTTGTTGTGAGTTTCAGCAGAGCTCTTCGTTATGAATTAAAAAATTCTACAATAAAAGTTTCTGTTGTTTGCCCAAATGGTGTGCGGACAAATGCCGGAACCCACGCCCGTATTGATGCACATGGAATTAAGGGTCGGATTACGTCTATTCCAGTAGATAATCTAGCCCGACGGTCAATTGAAAATATGCTGAGAGGGAAATTTTTATATGTTCCCCTTAGAATAAACCGACTACTGTTAATATTACAAAAAGTCATCCCAACAAGTCTTCTGCAAAAAATTCTGACCCGTGAGTTTAAAAAAGAAGTTAAGGTTTCCTGAGTTACTATTTTGCACCTGCACCAAACCCGCTAGGAATATGCTTTTCCCCAGGAGTAATACTCAAAACTGGTGATGGACAAAGGTTAATTACATCCTGCACATAACTGCTAAGTGATTTGTTGGCGCCGGAAAATCGGCTTGATCCGATAACAACCAGGTCTGCGTTGATCGCTGTTGCGTAATTAACAACCAGGGTAGATAAGCTCTCCCCATACAATTGTTTTATAACCAGCGCCACTTTTCGTTTTTTAAGGTACTCAGCACTTTGTGCCTGGTAAGCCAAAAGTCGCGCCAAATCCTTTTTGTTTTGGGTGGTAGAAATAGATAATAAATGTATCTCTGCCCCGAAAAGCTCAGCAACATCAGCCGCCCATGTAACCTTCTGACGTGTATCAACACTCATTTTCAGAGGAACAACAATTTTTGATATGTCCTTTGGAACGTGTCCTTTTCTGATGGTTATTACAGGCTTACCTGTTGCTGATATAATTTTTATTGCATTACTTCCGATAAAGAAATCTTCAAATCCTGATGCTCCGTGTGTGGATGCTGCAATTACGCCGTCATTGTACGACTCTACCTGATTAACAATTTCTTTGTATATTTTTCCCTTTTTAATAATAAACCGCAGCTTTGAATCGTGTCCCAGCTTTCCCTCATAATTCTTCATGATCTCTGCAAATCTTGCTTCCGCAAATTTGTGTTCTTCATCAAGCGATCCAGGATGATAGTCTTCGCTGCTTTTCTGAACATATACCATCTGAATGTTAACATGCATTTTTTTCGAGAAGAGCACAGCAATGTCAAGCCCTTTGAGGGATTCTTTCGAAAAATCAATTGGAATAATAAAATTTTTCATCGTACGAAGCATTAATTTTAACCTCAGCTAAATTAAATAATATTTTAATATAACCATATTTAATCGCTTGTGAATAAAGCACAAACTTTTTTTATGCTCTTATTTAGTCATGAAAAGACGATATTAATTGGAAAATACTAATTTTACCCCGCTTTAAAGTTTATCCTCTTTAAAAATAATTGCTTATGGCCTCCGGGAACTTCTCTAATCCAACTGACCAGATATTATCTGAAAACAATAGCTCTAGCTATCGTACAGCTTTTATTGTCCTTACTTCTCTATTTTTTATGTGGGGATTTATTACCTGCATGAACGACATTTTAATTCCCTTCCTGAAAAAAATGTTTGAATTGAGTCGCGCTCAGTCAATGCTTGTTCAGATGTCATTTTTTGGCGCATATTTTATTGGCTCACTGATTTATTTTCTGGTTTCTTATTTTGCCGGGGATCCAATATCCCGGATTGGCTATAAAAAAGGGCTTATCATTGGTTTGCTTATTTCTGCCGTCGCTTGTCTCGCTTTTTATCCCGCTGCACAACTTAAATCTTATAATCTGTTTTTAGCTGCCTTGTTTGTTTTGGGATTAGGTTTTACTCTTCTTCAGATAGCTGCAAATCCTTACATCGCCATTCTCGGAAGCCCTTCAACAGCATCCAGCAGGCTTAACCTTTCTCAGGGTTTTAATTCGTTTGGCACCACCATCGCACCAATTATCGGGGGATATTTTGTGTTTCATTTCTTTGCCGAATGGGGTCAGCCATTACTTGATAGAGCAGGTAGTATCATTACTACAGATAGCGGTAAAACTATGTCTGCTGCCGCAGTCCAGCTACCTTACCTGATTTTTGCCGGGGTCTTTCTTTCTCTTGCTTTACTTATTCAATTAACCAAGCTTCCGGTATTTGCTTCTTCTGAATCAACTGAAAAAGGAGCTGGAGCACTTAAACACCGTCACCTTGTTTTGGGAATGATCGCCATTTTCATGTATGTTGGAGGTGAGGTTTCGATAGGTAGTGTTATGATCAACTACATGAACGAAATGGCAGGTTTTCCTGAAGTTGTAGCAAAAAATTATCTGGCTTTCTATTGGGGCGGAGCAATGATCGGTCGATTTATTGGTGCTTATACTCTGGGACAGGAAAGGCCATTCTTCAACAAAATTATAAGCCTTGTCCTCATTTCATTTTCCGGGTTTTTACTGATCTGGTTCTTTGTATATCTGGAAAGCGATCGTTCCTTTCCGATACAAAATGTTCTTCCATTTTTAGGATTAATAATTCTTAATATTGTAGGGTTTTTAATTGGAAAATCCATGCCTGCACGAACTCTTATGGTCTTTTCTCTCTCGATAATCGCCTTATTGATAGCCTCAACGCTGATGTCGGGTATGCCGGCAATCTGGTGTGTAATTGGAATTGGCCTCTTTAATTCTGTTATGTGGTCAAATATATTTACTTTAGCTATTAAGGATTTAGGAAAATATACCTCTCAAGGATCATCACTTCTTGTTATGTTTGTTCTTGGAGGGGCTGTGCTTCCTTTCTTTCAGGGAAAAGTTGCTGATTTCGCTGGAGCCTATCATTTTTCGTTTTTTGTTCCTGCAATTGCATATGTTTACCTTGCTTATTATGGCTGGAAAGGCCATTTACCAAAAAATTCGCTTAATCTGAAATCGAAGTAAGAATGAAAAAAAGAGTAATAGGAATTGATATAGGGGGTACTTTCACAAAATATGGATTTGTTTGTGAAGATGGAGAATTAACGCATGAAGGATCAATTCCTTCTGATACCTATCCTGATATTAAAGACTTTCTGAACGATCTCTGCGGAAAATTAAAAGAAATCATTAAGAAAGAAGACTACGAGGTTATCGGACTTGGTGTTGGTGCCCCAAACGGAAATTTTTACACCGGACGTATTGAGTTTGCTCCAAACCTGCTTTGGAAAGGAATTATTGATCTCGCCGGTCTTTTGAAGGGTCATTTTAATATCCCCATAATAGTAACCAATGACGCAAATGCCGCTGCAATCGGTGAACTAATCTATGGTGGCGGACAAGGAATGAATGATTTTATTATGATTACCCTTGGCACCGGGCTTGGTAGTGGTTTTATCGTAAATGGAAAAATCGTTTACGGACATGATGGTTTTGCAGGCGAGCTTGGTCATACTGTCGCTGTTCCTGAAGGCCGGCAATGTGCCTGCGGAAAGCAAGGCTGTCTTGAAACTTATGTTTCTGCAAGCGGGATAAAAAGAACCATGTACAAAATGATCGCTTCGGAAATCGAAGATAGTGAATTGCGAAATGTAAGTTTTAATGATCTTGATGCCAAAATGATCAGCAAAGCCGCCAGAAATGGAGATCATCTTGCTCTTAAGGCTTTTGATTATACTGGGAAAATGCTCGGGCTAAAGCTTGCAGATGCTGTTGCTCACACCAGCCCGGAAGCAATTTTTCTTTTTGGCGGACTTTCTTGTGCCGGAGACTTGATTTTTACTCCCACAAAAAAATATATGGAACATTACCTCTTGCCTGTTTTTAGAAATAAAGTTAAACTCCTTCCATCAGCTCTGCAGAATAAAAATATCGCAGTGCTTGGCGCCGGGGCTCTAATCTGGCAAGAAATTAAAAAGTAAGAGCCTCCTAAATTTTAATTCAGACTGACGAACAGGGATTTCTATTTCTCTTTGAAAGACTGTTTAACCTCCAGATCCCAGTTGGATCGTATATTTATTTCACCGACATAATATAGCACCTTTTCCGGTTGCCTCTTTTTAAAATAATCGCCGGTATCCCATTTTTTATTCTGATTTACGTCATAAATAAATTTCAGCTTATATTTTGCGGGTGGCAGATAATCAAAAATAACCGTGCCATCTGATATAGCTGATTTGGCTTTTATCACGCCTTCTTTTTCAGTCATCAGTTGAACCAGCATAGGTGTATCAATGTCGCTCAAACTCACCATCAGGTTCCCATAAAATGCTTTTTCCTGAACGCTGAAAGCCAGCTTTATAGTGTCATTCCCGTGATTATAAATGTCGGTAAATGCCCCCGGTAAAATCATCATTTTATATTTCCCCTTTTCTTTCCATTTACTGGTCATTTCGGCTTTTCGGAAATTAACGCTATCCTTCAAAATAGTATACTTTTGTTGAACTTCAACCGTGTCGACCATCAAATAAAGGTGCAAAAATGACGTATCAATTTTTTGTATCGGGAAATTGAAAGTAAAAGGAATATTCGTGTTTAAATCAAGTATACCTTTATTTTTGATGCTGCTTATTGTCAACTTTACTTCCGGAATCTTAACTTCTGTTTTATTTTTCCCCGATTTGGAAGTAAGTGCAGAAGGTGCGCGACTTACGAATTTTAGTGTGTCAAGCAGAGTAAAGACAGCTCCGGCAGAATCCAGCATTGGATAGGATAATTCAAACATTAATGTGTCATTCTTAATAAGGCTCGTATCGGTAAGCCAGTAAATAAAAGTGTCTCTGCTCGCATTTATTTCAGGCAAAAACCATTTCACTGTATCGCTCACACTAAGAGATCTGATTCCCGGATCATCTTTTAACGGAAGGCTGAAACTTATTTTGAAACTTTCCTTATTGACTCTCTCGCTGTTCGTCATGTATTGCTTGCTCCCCTCGGGTAAAAAAGAAACAAGGTCAATGAATAATGATGGAAGTTTCTTTATCTGATTTACCGAATCTGTTAGGACTATTTGAACCGTATCCAAAGGTATTTCGGAAATATTTTCTTTTTTTCCCTTCCTTTTGGATTTGCTTTCAGTCTTTACGGGGATTACTATAATTGTATCTGCATTCAGGGTGTCTTTTTCAATAACTCTTTCTGGAAGGGATTTTAAAAAGTCAATTGTTAACAGTAACAATGTGTCCGAATATGCAATTTCCTCCGTTGGCAAATCAAATTTCAGGTTATTATTTAAATCTTTTAATGCAAAAACTTTAAACGTGTCCTCTTTAATATTATTTATCATGAAATGACCCTTATCGTCTGTTTTTCCTATATATACAGGAATTGATTTTAAGGGGATGGAATCTTCCATCTGGTCATATATTCCAACAATAAAGGGTTCTTTAGAGGGACGCAGATTAAAAGCACTTACTAAGATTCCTTGAACCGATAACGAATCAAGAAATTCTCCGGTAGAAAAAACAAACTCAAAATTAGTAAGTGGATTTCCCTCATTATTATCAGCAACAGCTTTTCCGAAATTTAAAGTATAGGTGGTTTTTTCTCTTAATTCATTATTCAGCTCTATCATTAAGGTTTTATTTTTAACCCTTACAGTAGGCTTTTTTGGCAAAGGTGGAGAAATAATAAGTTCCTGATTTACATTCTTTAGTTGTATGAATTCGCTAAAAACGATTTCAATTTTCTGTGAATTAAAATTATTCGAATAATTTTTAGGCTTAGAACTCACTACTGCCGGGGGGGTTGTATCTTTTGTCCCTCCCGACATCATCCCCATTTTTGCGCATCCCCCTAAAAGATAAAAGATAATTAATGACCCGGAAAAAATTAATGATTTTTTCAATTTCACTTTTTTTGATAACGTGCAAATTTACAAAGAAATACAGCTTAAAAAAGAGTTTTGCAAAGTTTGTAATAGTAAGAAGTTTAAGTATCTCATCTATTTTAGAACGTAATTTCCTCTTTAAGAATTATATTTTGTAAGTTTAAACTCTTTTTAAAAACACAAAAATGAGCATACTTAGTATTGTTTGGAATGCAAATCCCTGGTTGGTAAAATTTTCCGACACGTTTGGAATCCGCTGGTATGGCGTGCTTTTCGCCTGTGCATTCCTTTTCGGATATATCATTTTCAACCGTTTCTTTAAAAAGGAAGGGCTTTCTACAGAGAAACTTGATCAGCTAACTCTTTATATTGCTCTGGGAACAGTTATTGGTGCCCGACTTGGCCATTGTTTCTTTTACGATACAGCCTATTATCTTGCGCATCCTTTTGAAATATTGCAGATTTGGCGCGGCGGACTCGCTAGTCATGGCGCATCAATAGGGATTCTTGTCGCACTTTATCTTTATGTCAGGAAAAATAAGATGTCGTTTTTATGGCTTATTGACCGAATTAGCGTTGTAACAGCATTGGGCGGGTTTTTCATTCGCATGGGAAACCTCATGAACTCTGAGATTTACGGTCGGCCAACTGATCTGCCTTGGGGATTCCGCTTTATCAGAGATACATCAAGAATTACTTTTACAGATCCTCATACCGGAGAAGTCCTTGGCAAACACCTCCCCTGCCACCCTACTCAGCTTTATGAAGCCCTAAGCTATCTGGTGCTATTTTTCATTCTCTTTTATGTTATTCGTAAATATGGAGAGAAGCTAAAAGATGGGGTTATTTTTGGCTGGTTCCTTATCGCATTGTTTACCACCCGCTTTCTTATCGAATATCTTAAGTTCGAGCAATCTGATTTTGAAATTAATATGATTTCTAAAGTCCACATGAATATGGGACAGGCTCTAAGCATTCCCTTTATTCTTTTAGGCGTTGGAATGCTCTTATGGCTTCGGAAAAATGGAAAGATTGCTAAATAAAATCAACCTAGGTTCTTATATTTTACAATGATATTCAACAGGTTGTTAAACAGTTTCTGTTGTATTTTGTTTAGCTAACAGGAATCTTACTTAACAGATCAAGGAATGGATTACGTCGTTCTATATGGGAAAGAGCTTGTGAAACTGACAATAGAGATGGCTCCCTATCTTTTGCTGGGTTTTCTGTTTGCCGGAATTCTTTACGCCTGGTTTCCGACTCAGAAAATGGTCAGATATCTCGGGAAAAACAATTCTGCCTCAGTTTTCAATGCCGCGCTGTTGGGCGTGCCTCTTCCCTTGTGTTCATGTGGAGTAATCCCAACAGGTATAAGCTTTTATCGTAATGGTGCATCGAAAGGTTCGTCCGTAGCATTTCTTATCTCAACTCCACAAACCGGCGTTGATTCAATAATGGTAACTTGGTCTTTGCTGGGTTGGCCTCTGGCTGTACTCAGACCGATTATTGCTTTACTGACAGGAATGCTTGGCGGAATTCTAACTAACTTTTCTGTAAATCGCGAGAACAAAACAAATCCTCCTCAGGAAACAACTATCCCTGTTGAAAATCCTCAGCAAAAAGTAGGCCTAATCGGAATGCTTCGTTACGCATTTGTTGACTTTCTGCAGGACATTGTTAAATGGCTCACTATCGGTCTTTTAATCGCTGCCTTAATGGCCGTTATCATTCCTGATGATTTCTTTCTTAAGTACCTGTCAAATGACTACCTGAGCATGCTTATGGTGTTGCTGGTTTCTGTTCCTCTATATGTTTGCGCAACCGGCTCAGTTCCAATTGCTGCCGTTTTAATGATGAAGGGCTTGTCGCCCGGAGCTGCTTTAGTATTCCTCATGGCCGGACCGGCAACAAATGCAGCTACTATTTCAGTTATCGGTAGTGCAATGGGTCGTAAAACAATGTTGATTTATTTGTTTTCAATTGTATTTGGAGCCTTTTTCTTTGGAACTCTGATTAATGAATTTCTGCCCCGCGATCTTTTTATGAATGCGATGAGTCATATTCATACCGGCGGTCACGCACATGAGATCCTGCCCCGTTGGCTTCAAGTAGGTTCGGCCATTCTTCTGACAATACTCATGATCAATGGGCTACTTAGGCTCTTTTTACCATCCCTTTTCAAAAATAAAACACAATCTGATAACATAATACCAACAAATTCTATGAATATAAAAACATTTATGGTTGAAGGAATGACCTGTAACCATTGCAAAATGGCAGTTGAAACTAACCTCAAAAAAATGAGTGGTGTAAGTCAGGTGAGTGTAGATCTTGCAAGCGGCCAGGTTACGCTCGAGGGAGAAAACCCAAATCTTCCTGATGCACAAAAAATCGTTAATGATTTAGGATATAAGTTTAAAGGGGCTGTTTAGATAATAGGGAATTCTTCTTTGGTTGGGTTTGATATCTCAGGCTTTCAGCCTGAAAAAGTGATTGTAACCAAGTTATTCTACATTCTGTTATCACGGGCTTTCAGCCCTAGTTGGTTATTAGCAGTCCTTTTTCACTTCGACGGTGCTCAGCTTAAACCTTTTATCTTTTTTCTTTACGCCAATCACCTAGTAATTAAAGAAGATCCATTTTTTCCTTTTTCACTTCGACAAGCTCAGTGTAAACCTTTTTCCTTTCTGGTTTTGCAATTTTAATTATCTTTGTTCTCCCTATATATAACTCTAAATATAAACCAATGTATAAAGTAGTTCTTCTCCGCCATGGAGAAAGTCAATGGAATCTTGAAAACAGATTTACCGGCTGGACAGATGTTGATCTCACCGAAAAAGGTGTTCAGGAAGGAAAAAGTGCAGGAAAAGCTTTAAAAGAAAAGGGCTTCACTTTTGATATTGCTTACGCTTCAGTATTAAAAAGAGCATTGCGCACCCTAAATCTTGCTTTGGATGAAATGGATCTTTTGTGGATTCCTGTTATCAAATCCTGGAGACTAAATGAAAGACATTACGGAGCATTACAAGGCTTAAACAAGTCTGAAACGGCCGCGCTTCATGGTGAAGATAAAGTGCTTATCTGGAGAAGAAGTTACGATGTTCCGCCTCCTGCTCTGGAAAAAAACGATCCTCGCTACCCCGGTAATGATGCTCGTTACGCCGATGTTCCCGAAAAAGATTTGCCTCTTACCGAATGCCTGAAAGATACTGTAGATCGCTTTCTTCCTCTATGGCACGAAACGATCGCTCCGATGATCAAAACAGGCAAGAAAGTTATTATTGCAGCTCATGGAAATAGCCTTCGTGCATTAGTAAAATACCTCGACAATATGACCGAAGAGGAAATTCTCCAGCTCAATATCCCAACGGGTCTTCCTCTGGTTTACGAACTCGACGCGAACCTAAAACCCATTAAACATTATTATCTGGGTGATGAAGAGGCTGTTAAAAAAGCTATGGAAGCGGTTGCTAATCAGGGAAAAGCGAAATAAGGATTACCGAAAGTTCAGTAATTTCGGCGGTTTTGCGATTCCTTAAGGTAAAGCAAAGTGCCACCAAGATAGTGTTTTGTAGGTATCGCTAATTGCGGTAGCATAGTTGTATATTCTGAGGAGTCTGTCTTACGGATTTGGATATTATTCCAATAGCATTTGTGACCTTAATCAATTTTTTGGAAGTCATGGTAGAACTGTTAGGGTCAGTTTGTTTTCTAAACCCATCAAATTCGACGGGTTTAAAATTTGGGTTATGTAATTGTACTCAAAAGAAATCCAAAATATGCCTCAATATGCGAGTAAGATAGTTTAGAAATGATTTGATTTATTGGCGGCTTTTCTCGGATCATTAATAGCTCTGGATGTAACCAAAAAAGTAAGATAGCCTAATTCTAATTTTAGTAAAGATCTTTCCATCCTTAATGGTTCTGAAATGACAAAACCATGGTTCTCTGTACTAAATATTAGTTACGGCGATCAATATAACAGTTCCGATTAAAATAAAATATGTTCCGTCAGCAAATAAATCGGTTCCTGACTAGTTAGAAAAGTCAAAATTGTTAAATTTTGGCTTTGGGATCAAAAATAGTTGGTGGTTTTCAAAAAAAAGCAATTTAGAAAGCTGATTTTTCGTTTTCCGACGCATTAAACATTAGGGGTTTAAACCCCGTTGAGATTTTTTGGAAAGGGTCGCAAAAAAGTTAAAAAAAAAGGCAGAGATTTTGAATTATAGCACATTAATAAGTATGAATAAGTGTTTTTTTCTTACGGGGTTTAAACCCCGTTGAGATTTTTTGAAAAAAATCGCAAAAAAGTTAAAAAAAAAGGCAGAGATTTTGAATTATTGCACATTAATAAGTATGAATAAGCTTTCTTTCTTACGGGGTTTAAACCCCGGCGCAAATAGTTCAATAGCTCGTACTGTAAATATGTATCTTATAATACAGAACTGATCTCACCAGAATTATTTTGGTGCAATAGCTAAATCCAGTACAGTGTTCAGTTTCAGGAAATTCCGTCGATGTCTTTTTCTGGTATTTTTTAAGACACTTTCATAGAAGGGGCAATGAATCCAACAATTGTAGCTTTTAAAAAAATCAGAGATTTTTCAGCTTATAATTAAAACTGTATATCAATTTGGTTTGTTTGTTAGTAAGATCTTAAATTTTCCCTTCATGTAAATTCCATAGTGGAAAACACATATCATAATCACTCAAGATTGTATTTTGAATACTCGCAATTACCTTAAGTATTGAACTTCTTTGAGATCTTTATTTCTAATTTGAAAAAAGTTGAATTAAAACGCTGATTTTTGGGATTCCCACGACATTAATAAATATGGAAGTGATTTGGCTCCTGACGGGGTTTAAACCCCGCACTCTTTGTTGTAATAATTAAAGCTTGCACTAATAAAACAGTTTCTTATCAAACCCTTTTCTAAGCTGTTGCGCGGCTATAATAAAAGTCCGGAATGAAAAACATTGCCGTCAAAAACAATAAGTCGTTTGAAAACCAAACCTAGCTGGTATTTACCCCTTTTTACTTTTTTTTCCTCCAGGCATAAACCCCTACAAAAACTACTAAAATAGCAATCACGAAAATCAACCCCCAACCCCAACCCATTTCCATATAGTGACTATTCATAATATCGGCTTTTAGTTAATTGACCCCTAATGATAGGTTTGTCAAATACAAAGTTGCTCATATCTGTAAATATTGTTTTACACTATTTGCAAATTGTTTTACATGATTTTTGTATAACAGGCACTTTGCATTAGCTAAAAAAGATTTTTATTGTAACAACGTAAAATATTCTGTTCGTTTTGGAAAGTGGGTTGTCCTTTTCTCTTCGCCCCCCTCCCCCAAGGTAAAAGGGCTTGACTGACTTTTAGATAAAGCTGTATGGAATTAAAGGTAATATTTTTAAACAGTTACTTTTAACTTCGATTAAACTTTGAAAAAAGTATAAATTTCTGTGACAATAAAGAATTTACCTATAGACCGGCTCCTCCATCTTGGGGGAGGGTTCTTGGTGGGGCACTGTGAAAAGAAAGAACTTTTTCCAATTTGAACATCCTTAAAACCTATAGCCGAGAGATTTGGGGTGGGGCAGATCAAAGCATATCTCCATTTTTTTAGTTCTCCTTTCTATACAAACAGCACTCCGGAAGTTCACTATACGTTTTGTCATCCGTTTTCACTTTATCTGTGTCGTGTCCGGCTTTGGCAATGGCAGTATGGATTCCCATCAATGAAGTCGTGGCTTCATATTCTACATGGATTTTTTTTGCGTTTATATCCCACTCCGCTAAAGAAACTCCCTTTACAGATTTTGCGGCAGCTTCAATTCTGTCTTTACACATTTCGCAGTTGCCTGATACATCAAAGCTTACAGATAACACCTTGCTTTTTTCAGACTGCAAAGGATTTGCATTGATCCGTTCATTTTGATTTGATACTTCTTTCTTCGAACCATCCTTTTCCGGACTTGTCTGTGGATTCATCATACTGGGCTTCCCCTCAAGCTGTGCTGCGGCATCAACGCTAAATGTACCCTGTGTTACAATTTCTTCCCCTTCCTTCAAACCATTGATAACCACATAGCTCTCCCCTAACATTGGCCCTATTTCAATTTCCCGGATAGTAAAAACCAGTTCTTCTGAAACCTGCTGTTTCACATATACAACAGAGCGTTTACCTGTCCAAAGCACCGCAGAACCAGGAATAATTAAATTGTTGCGATATTCATTCAGATTGGCGCTTATCATTCCCGTTGCAAACATCTCGGGCTTAAGTTTTCCTGCCTGATTGCTTATTTCTGCCCTAACTTTTGCCACTCGTGTAATTGCATCAATAACCGGATCGATAAAAGCGATATTTCCTTCAAAATTTACTCCTGGCAAGGCCTGTACTGAAAAACTGATTTTGTCTCCTTTGCTTAGAAAGGGAAGGTCGCTTTCATAGGCATCAAACATCGCCCAAACTCTTGATAAATCTGCAATATCAAATAATACTGTCCCTCTTGAAATGTAATCTCCAACATTGACTCTTCTGGAGGTAACAACTCCCGTACTAGTTGAAACAAGTTCGAAATTATCTTTCACGCTCCCTGAGTTCTCGAGATTCGTGATCTGTGATTCACTTAATTTCCATTGTCTGAGCCGCTCTTTTGCCGCTTCATAAATTTCCGGCTGTGCTAGTCTCATCTTTCCAGCTTCAAGCAATTCCTGTTGTGCAGTAACCATTTCAGGAGAATATATCAGAGCCAGTACCTGCCCTTTTTGAACGCTTTCGCCGGTGAAGTTGACAAGTAATTTTTCAATGCGACCCGAAAAATGTGCAACCTGATTTTGCAATAATCGCTCGTCGGACTGTATTTTTCCATATAGGCGAACCTCAATTATTGGTTCTTGTTTTGAAACCACCGATGTTTGCACATTGGCAAGTGCGGCGGATTCTCTTGTAAAATGAACAGCTGACTGATCTATTAAGTCAGTGTTTTGATTTAGAGGGATTAACTCCATCGCGCAAATAGGACATTTCCCGGGTTCGTGCATCCGAATCTGCGGGTGCATGGCACATGTCCATATTGTACTCTTGTTTTCGGGGGATATAATTTCTAGTTTTTCTACATGTTTTTCAGGGGAATGGAAAAATAGCCATCCCATCAAAAGGCCGGATATTACCAGTCCTGAGTAAACAAAAATCTTGCTCGAAAATATGTTTTTCATATCGGGTGTTTTTTCTCGTTTATTGTCTGTATGAATTCGCCATTAAGCGTCGTAACCAAGCAATTGAGGTATTATAATCAGTAAATGCCTCGAGTTTTTTTAATTTGTAATCCAGTGTCTGTTGCTGCATCCTCAATACTTCAATTAAATCATTTGTTGATGTTGAAAAGCTTTTTATTAAAATTTCGAGGGTTCTCTGTGCAAGTAAACTTTGATTCTCATATAATTTTAACCTACGTCCAGAATCCTCATAAAGCTGAATTGCCTCATAATACTCGGTTTGTAATGAATTTGATGTTGACTTGTAGCTTTCTTCAACAGCCGATTTCATAAAACTGGTTTCTGTCTGCATTGCCTTATATTTATTTCGGTAGATGGGAAGAGTTACGGTAACCATCGGCATAATCATGTCATTCCCGTTCATAGCAGAAGTTGACATCTCGTTTTTGTTTATCACAGAATAATTTACCCCTACTCCAATCATTGGAAACGACATTGCCTTCACCATGTTCTTTCTGGCATCAAATGATTGTTGCTCATATTTCAACATTTCCAGCATAGAATTATTTGCCAGCATACTGTCTGATACCGAGAAAAGCGATAGCTCCAGTGTGTCTGCATTCATGCTTTGGGGAAGTGAAACCGAAGAAATTGCCGGGCGGTTCAAAAGTGCGTTGAAACGGGTAATCGTGGTTCTTTCCTGACTTTTTAGTTCTGCAATTTTGTTTTCAAGGTCTCCGGTTTCAATCTGGATTCTGTACAAATCAGCCAAACCATAACCTCCAGCTCTCCCGCTCATAGGGCTGCCTTGCATGCCACCGGAACTTGAGGTGGCTGACTTATTATTACCGGCATCCTGACTACCGGTCATACTTTGCATTCCCGATGATCCAATAGTTTGCAACTGAGAATTCTGTTTGCTATCTGATCCTGAATTTGCTGAAGAACTCCCATTATCATCAGGAGCTGCCTTAAATTTTGCCAGTGAAATCCTTTCTATTGTTTGCAAAAGAGCGATGCCTTGCTCGGATATACTAATATCTTCACGTATCTTATAAAGTAAGTACCACATTTTCTCTGTCTCAAAACAAACCTGATATTGTTCATCAAGAAAAGATTCATATTTCGCCTTTGCCATAAGACTCATTTCATCCTTTGCGTTTTTCAGAACTCCAAACCAGGGGAACATCTGCATTAGTCGGATATCCGCAACCTGCTTGCCGCTTATCAACTCCATAGGTGACAAAAACACTCCCAGACTCAACTCAGGATCATTAAGACTACCAACCTGAGGAACTTTTTGCAGAGCAGCCTGATAATCGTTATACTTTTGAAGAACAGCTGGATTGTTTCTGCTGGCTATTCCAATGTATGCCTCCAATGAGTCTGGCCGTTGCTGGCCGATAGCAACTCCAAAGATGCCGGAAACAATGAAAATAAAAAATATTTTCTTAAATAGTATAGTTTTCATTTGTCTCCTCAATTTTAGTTGTTTGAACTTCATTGGTAATCTCTCTGGTAACGGCCCATTCACGCCACATTGATTGAAACAGAGGTACCACAAAAATGGTCATAAGCTGAATAATCATTCCCCCGAAAGTGGGAATTGCCATCGGTACCATAATATCTGCACCTTTCCCGGTGGAAGTAAGTACGGGTAATAATGCAATTACTGCCACGGCTGTTGTCATCATTGCCGGTCGGACACGCTTGCGCCCTGCCGTAACCACTGCTTCACGAACTCCCTGAACAGTTGTTGGTTTTGTTTCTTCAAACACCTGATGAATATAGGTTCCCATGATTACACCATCGTTGGTGGCAATTCCAAAAAGGGCGATGAAACCTACCCATACCGCAACGCTTAAATTTATGGTGTGCATTTGAAACAGGTCTCTTAGATTGATGTCTGCCAAAGAGAAATTCAAAAACCAATCCTGTCCGTAAAGCCACAGCATTATAAATCCTCCGGCAAAAGCAACGAATACCCCGGAAAAATGTATGAATGATGCGGTAATCGTTTTAAACTGAAAATATAAAAGAAGTAGTATCAACAACAGGCTCATTGGAATCACAATGGAAAGCCTTTTAGTAGCCCGAACCTGATGCTCATAGTTACCTGCAAATTTATAAGAAACGCCTGCGGGGAGCTTAATCTGACCTGTTTCAATTTTATTCTTGAGAATTACAGCCGCTTCTTCAACCACATCAACCTCGGCTTTTCCTTCAGCTTTGTCGAATATCACATATCCAACAAGAAAGGTGTTTTCACTTCGTATCATTTGTGCTCCTCGGGTATAGCCTATATCGGCAATTTCACCTAACGGGATTTGACCTCCCCCCATAGCCGGGATAAGAATGTGTTTCATGTCTTCCGGATTATCCCGTAATTCCCGGGCATATCTCACTCTCATGGGAAAACGTTCAAGTCCTTCTACAGAATTGCTGAGAACCATTCCTCCTATCGCCACTTGTAAAACCTCCTGAACCTCATTTACGCTCATTCCATATCTCGCCATTGCCTCCCGGTTGAGCTTAATCTCAATATACGGCGCACCTACTGAGCGGTCATAAAAAACTGTGGATGCCTTTACTAACGGGACTTCCTTCAGCGCTTTTTCAAATTCTTTTCCTGAAATCTCAATCGATTCCATATCCGGACCAAAAACTTTAAGTCCCATTGGCGCCCTCATCCCTGTAGAAAGCATCACAAGCCTTGTTTCGATGGGTTGCAACTTGGGAGCGGATGTCAGACCAGGAATATTGGTAACTTTTACTATCTCATTCCAGATATCAACTGGTTTTTTAATCTCTGGCCGCCATTGACGAAAATATTCTCCATTCTTATCCGGTATAAGGCTATCCCTTGGAATGATCCGGAACCCATCGGTTTCTGGATTATATTTTGCTCCACTTTTAAAAAGGTAATTTCCTTCCTTGTCGGTCTTAAATTGCATACGGTGACCATCGTCATCCAAAATAAATTCAGAGCGATAATTTATCGTGTTTTCGAACATTTGTACCGGTGCAGGATCTAATGCCGAGTTCACCCGTCCCCATTTCCCAACAGCTAACTCAACTTCCGGAATTGCCGCTAAACGCTTATCAAGAATCTCAATGTATTCCAGATTTTTCTCTATACTTGAATGTGGCATGCTCGTTGGCATAAGTAGAAATGACCCCTCATTCAGTGATGGCATAAATTCTTTGCCCGTTCCGGGAAAAGCCTTAATGGCTCCCTGCCATACTGATGTTTGGCGAAAGCTTGTCCATCCTGCGATTTCAAATCCCTTCGGAATAAAACCAAATAATTTATTGCTCCCCTGCCATACTAATAATCCGAAAACCACAGTAAATAATGGAAGCGATAGAAATTTCCACTTGTTTCGCAGCGCCCAGCGTAATATTGGCTCATAAAAATGAACCAGACTCATTAGTGCGGATAAGATGACAGTAACAATACCCCCTACAAATAAATAATTAACCAGAATGCTGTTGTGTGCACCAAGGGGTCTCCATTCTATCGATAAATAATATAACGCTACCAACACAGCAATGGCTATGTTTATGTAATTTGGAAATTCCTTTCGGGCAGACGGCCAGCGGCTTTCAAAAAGATTGTTAACTCCGATAGCTGTAAGAGCTAATGCCGGCCAAGTTTGCCAGAGAACCACAAAAACAATTCCTGCAAGAATTAAAATACCGTTCCATATTTTTCGGATTTTTTTGCCGTCGAAACGAATATCAAAGAAAATATGTACCAATGTTGGCAAAACCACTATACCTAAGATAAAGGCAGATAGTAGTGCAAAGGTCTTTGTAAAAGCCAGAGGATGAAATAATTTACCTTCAGATGCCTGCATTGCAAACACTGGAAGGAAACTAACGATTGTGGTAGCGATCGAAGTAACCACGGCCGCTCGTACTTCTGTGGTCGCCAAATAAATTACCGACATGAGTTTCTTGCCCCTCACGCCTTTGTTTTCAGGCATTTCAAGGTGCCGAAGAATATTTTCCACGTCTACAATCCCGATATCAACCATTACACCAATTGCAATGGCAATACCCGACAATGCAACAATGTTGGCATCAACGCCAAAGATACGCATCAGTATAAAAGTCATCAACACGCCTATTGGCAGCAGTCCGGCGACAATAATTGATGCCCTGAGATTAAGAACCAGAATAATAATTACGATAATGCTTATCAGTATTTCGTGGGAAAGTGCCGACTCCAGAGTGCCGATCGTTTCTTTTATCAGGCTGGTGCGATCGTAAAATGGGATAATACTTACTTTTGATATGCTTCCGTCAGCCAGTGTTTTTTGAGGAAGTCCTGCGTCAATTTCTTTAATTTTATCTTTTATGTTTCCAATGACCATCATTGGGTTTGAACCGTAACGAGCTACCACAACTCCCCCGACAGCCTCTGATCCTTCTTTGTCAAGCCCGCCACGCCTGGTTGCGGGACCAAAGGAGGTGCGGGCAATATCCTTAATTCGTACAGGAACGTTATTTCTGACAGCAACAACTGAAAGTTCCAGATCGCTTAGGTTCTTAACATAGCCAAGACCACGAATTATATATTCTACATTATTTAGTTCAATTGTTTCGGCACCAATATCAAGATTACTGTTCCTCACAGCTTTCATCACGTCCATAACCGTAACCTGAAAGGCTTTCATCGCTTCCGGAATAATGTCTACCTGGTATTCCTTAATAAATCCCCCTACAGATGCAACTTCCGAAACCCCTTCTGCTGTAGTAAGTCCGTATTTGACGTAAAAGTCCTGAATCGCACGAAGTTCCTGCGGATTCCATCCTCCGTTTGGTTGGCCAGTTTTAGGATCTCTGCCCTCAAGTGTGTACCAGAAAATCTGTCCAAGTGAGGTCGCATCAGGACCAAGTGTCGGACTAACACCTTCCGGCAACGTCCCCGATGGAAGAGAATTTAGCTTTTCAAGAATTCGTGATCGGCTCCAGTAAAATTCAACATTATCTTTAAAAATTATATAAATAAATGACATCCCAAACATAGACGTGCTTCGCACGGTACTCACTCCTGGAACTCCGAGTAATGCAGTAGTTAGCGGATATGTCACCTGGTCCTGAATATCTTTTGGTGACCGACCCATCCATTCTGTAGCAACAATTTGCTGGTTGTCGCCAATATCAGGAATTGCATCTACAGGGATCGGATCCCTAGGGATAAATCCTGTACGCCAGTTAAATGGAGTATATACTAGCCCCAGTATCACAAAAGTGAATAGGAAAATGAACGTGATCAGTCGGTTTTCGAGGAAGTATTTGACGAGTCGATTAAACATGTTTTTAGAGATATAATTATTTAAAAACTAATGTGCTAATTGCTTCATGAGAAAATTAACACATTAGCTTAAAGCCCTGTCTTTTCTATTACCTGTCGTACTTGCAACAGCCGGGCAAAGCACTATAAACTTTATCATCAGCTTTTCCCTTGTCTGTATCATGACCTACAGCAACAACCTTATTGCTTACAGCATCCATATTTGTTTTAGAGGGATCATAGCTAACGGTCAGAAGTTTAGTGGTTTTATCCCATTCGGCTTTAGTAACTCCATCGAGCTTTGCTGCCTTCTCAATACGGGCTTTGCACATATCACAATTGCCCTTAACCGTCAGGGTCTCTGTTTTTCCAGTTGCTACGGCTTTTGTATTTACAGTCTGTCCAAAAGCACTGGTACTAATTGCTACCATTGTTACAGCAGCAAAAATCAATCTGATTGTTTTCATTGTTTTAAATTTAAAGTGTGAAAATTATTTATATAAATACACGAAACCTTAACAAATAAACCTCACCGGCTATTTGAAAAGTAAAATTGGAATCGGAAATTTCAATTGCGGAAAACGCATAACTCTGCCAAGTTGACCGCTGTGGGCTGAATGTTGTGAGGCGGACTGATACTTGCAATTATTAGGTTTAAAGACAGACTCTGGTAAATTTTTACAGCTACAGGCAATGCAAAATCATGAGTTAAGACTTGCGAAATTCCCGAAAAGTCAGAATAGGTAAGCGTATATGTATTATTGAAAGTACAAACAGTGACCTCGTCATCGCAGCAATGCGATTTTAAGTTGTTTGCTGATTGTGGGCAAGATTCTTCCGGATTCTCCATACCGCATGAGGCAAGCTCCCCTGTAAAAGAAACTTTTGACGCAGCGAAACTTCCGCCGCAATAATGCTTTGCGATAGTAAGATGCGTCCCGGTCAGGAGAATCAGAAATATTAATGATATGGATAAAATCTTTTTCACCAGTATTTAAACACTTCATTATGAAATGTGTTCACAAAAGTAAATGCTTTAAACATTCTTTCAGTTAAAGGATTGTTAAAATTGTTGATTCTAAGAAATTTACGTAAGACCAGCCCCTCCAACTAGCAAGTGCTATTGGGTTTACTAATGTTTTAAATGATAGAAGAACTTTGCTGTGATTTGCCCCTCCCCAAACCCCTCCCCTAAAGTTGGAGGGGCTGGTCTATCGGGTTTACCAACCTACTCGATTAAAGAAGTTTAATAATACCAATTCTTTCTTGTCTCAGATATATAAACTTAACCATTTAAAAATCACTTTAATTACAAACAGCTTAATCTAAACGCCAGACAAGCCCCTCCATTTTTGGGGAGGGGTTTGGGGAAGGGCAATATCAATAGGAAGACACACTTATCTGGATTAATTCTAAACTTATTCTTAATTTTACTTCGTCAAATTTTTAAAATACATAAACCCATCATGAACATCACCCCTGAAATGAAGATGGCCGATGTGCTAATTCACAATTTCACTTTGCTTCCGGTAATCTCACGATTCAACATTAAACTCGGTTTTGGAGATAAAACGGTAAAAGAGGTTTGTCTTGAGGCTGAAGTAAATATTGATTTCTTCCTGGAAATTACGAATTCATTCGTAGATGAAGACTATGTGCAACAAAAAGAACTCAACTCATTTCCAATTTCTCTGATTGTTCAATACCTTAAAAAAACACACCAATACTACCTTAATGAAAAAATTCCAGAAATTGAACATAACATTCACTTAATGCTAGAGGAAGAAACCGTTGACAATGAAAAATTCAGTCTTGTAGAGAAATTTTTTAACGATTATATCAAGGAAATAACAAACCATATTTCAAGGGAAGAAGTAGCCATTCACCCTTATGTCCTCGAAATAGAATCTGCATTTTACAGTAATAAAATAAATAAGGATATCTATTCAAAAATCAAATCATATTCCATAAACAATTACGCATCCGAACATGATAATATTGAGGAAAAATTATTTGATCTGATAAATATTATTATCAAATACCTTCCTCCTGCAAAATCGGTTAGCCTTTGCAACACAATATTAACAGAACTCTTCCGGCTCGAAAAAGATCTCAATATTCATGCATCTTTGGAAGATAAGGTTCTAATTCCAAAGGTGGCCGTTATGGAGGAAAAACTTCTTTCCCTTTATAACTCAAAATAATGGAAAGAGTAAAATTTGTAATTGTCGAGAAGTCCTACCTTATTCGTAAAGGTATTGCCTCAATTATTAACAGGATTGAACACGCAACAGTTGTAAAGGAGACTGATTCCCTCGATTCAATAAACTCCATTTTTCAAAAATATCAACCAGACTTTCTTGTCGTTAATATTAGCTTGCTGAATGAGCTGGGGAAATATAGGAATCAGGAAATTAATGTAAATCTTAAAGAATTTTGTATCGGTATTGACTCGGGAATTTACATGCCAACTGAGTATTCAGGGGAATTACTTGAAATAATAAGCACACAAGATGAACGTGACGATATCTTCGAAAAACTAAACCTCCTGATACAGACTAAATTCAACAAACATTTATCGTCTATTCAACAAACCGGACTAAGTGAGAGAGAAAAAACCATTCTTAAACTGGTTGCTAAAGGCCTGACAAATAAGGAAATGGCCGACAAACTGTTTCTTTCAAGTCATACCGTGATTACACATAGAAAAAATATCACGAACAAACTTGGAATTAAAACTATCTCCGGACTTACCGTTTATGCTATTCTCAATAACCTGATAAGTATTGAAGATTTAGACCATAAGTAACAGTCTGTTCTTCAGCCTGCAAAATAAATACCTACCTTCTGCGTTTCTTCTCATACAAACCTAAATAATAAAGAATCATTTGTTCAGGCTTTTTTATGTCTGATAAGAATTTGTAAATTAGCACCAAAATTAATCAAACTATGGAAAACAAGAAAAATTCACCTTCACTCCTTATTGTGGGATTTGCAGTTATGTCGCTCGCTTTAATTGTAGTTTTATTCCTTTATTTCGCTCAAAGAAAGGAAAGTCGCGCTGTTATTGCACAATTGCAGCAATATTCAGGAATGGTGGAGGTAAAAAAGGATTCTCTTGAGACTGAATTGAATGGAATTATCGCTCAATACGATGCCCTTAAATCAGATAATGATACTTTGAATACACAGCTGACAATGCAGCAGGAAAAAATCAAAAGACTTCTTTCTATGCGAATCAGCGACTCTGAAAAAATTAAACGTTATGAGAAGGAATTACTCACCATTCGTGATGTTCTGAAAAGTTACATTGTTCAAATCGATAGCCTTAACACAAAAAATCAGATCCTGCTTGGTGAAAACAAAGACCTGAAAAACGTAGGGGCAAAACTTGAAACAAAAAATAAAATGCTGGAACAGGAAAAAGTAGAGCTTACTTCAATAAAGCTGGAGGCAAAAACCCTGATTGCTGCTAGTATTACAACGGTTGCCCTAAATAAAAGAAGTAAAGAACAGGATAAAGTTGATAAAGTAACCAAAATAAGGGTTGATTTTACTCTTCGTAAGAATACTGTTGCTGATGCGGGAACAAAAATTATTTATCTCCGCCTTGTAAGACCCGATGGCGTTGCTTTGGGCTCAAAAGAAGCCGGCGTATTTGATTTTGAAAGTAATCAGCTCCCTTATAGCGCAAGCCGTGAAGTTATCTATGAGAAAAACGATCTTCCAGTTTCCATCTTCTGGGATAATAATGGCGACCTGCTTAAAGGAAATAGCACCTGCGAGCTTTATTGCGATGGAAAACTTATTGGAAAATCTGAATTCGCTTTAAGGTAAATCCTACAGTATAAATTTAAGACGGATAGCAGATTTTCTTTCTGCTTTCGTCTTTTTTTTATTTGAAAACTTCAGAAATGATATGGTCTGCAATGAAAATACCATCCTCTGAAAGCCGGCAATTATCCCCTGTAACTTCCATGTGGCCACTTCTCACATATTTATTTATCTGGGTGCTAAAATAATTTTGATATTCTATTCCAAACCTATCTTTTATTTCCATTAGACTAAGTCCAGCAATTAGCCGTAAACGCATCATTACGAATTCGTTGTAATGATCATTTTCTGTTAATTTTTCTGTTTCAAAGTAATCTGTTTCACTAAGAAAATTTTCCTCGTACTTTTTATTGCTTTTGAAATTCCAGCTTCGACTTTTCGTGTTGTAAGAATGCGCAGACGGACCAACACCTAAATATTTTTGTTGATGCCAGTAACTGCTGTTATGTCTCGATACAAATCCCGGCAAAGATAAATTTGAAATTTCATAATGAATATATCCCTTATTTCTGGCCCGCTCTATCAATGTCTTAAACTGAAGTATGCTTTCCTCTTCCTGCACCGGCTTAATTCTTCCTTTTTTTACCCAATGATCAAAAATAGTCCCTGTTTCATAGGTAAGATGGTAGGCGGAAAAATGTTGAATTCCTAATGAGAGAGCTGTATCAAGATTCTTCTCCCAAACTCCGGCATCTTGTCGGGGTATTCCGTAAATCAAATCAATACTGATATTATCAAATCCCGCTTTCTGGGCATCTTTTACTGCTATAATTGCCTGCTCTGAACTATGAATCCTGTGCATAAGTTCAAGATCTGAGTTTTGAAAAGACTGGATTCCAATACTGAGGCGGTTAATGCCAGTTTTCCTAAGATTTAAAAGATATTCCATTTTTAAATCTTCAGGATTGGCTTCAAAACTGATTTCAACATCCCCCGAAACCCTATAAAATCTTCTGATTGTCTCAAGAATGCTTTCGATCTCTCCCTTTTCAAGAATAGAGGGCGTTCCTCCCCCAAAATATATACTGCTTACTAATTCCTCATCCAAATAATTCTTCCTGAGTTCAATTTCCTTCAAAATTATGGGTAATAATTCCTTTTTTTGCCAGACAGAAACTACAAAATGAAAATCACAATACCTGCAAGCCTGCCTGCAATAGGGTATGTGAATGTAAATGCCAGCCATAATTATTTTGTTAACTGTTTAAATGAATTAGATTTCCAAAAATTAAAAAAGAATAAAGGGTTTTGCTTACTAAAAGTATCTTTGTGATTCTGATTAAAAAACAGACCGGATCATGAAGTTTTCCAAATTTCTTCTTTCATATTACAAATCACTGATTGTATTAGTGTTAATATTTATCTTGAGTACAATGCCTTCAAGCGATGTTCCAAAACCAAGCTGGATTTCATTTAAACACATTGATAAAATAGTACACTTAGGTATGTATTTTTTTCTGACATTCATACTTATTTTTGACACTATTAGAGCCGGTACTGTTTATACAAGAAGCAAAGTTTTACTTTTTTCAGCCCTTTTTGCTCTTTTATATGGAGTGTTTATCGAGATTTTTCAAGGCGTTTTTACCGCTTCCCGTTCAGCTGACGGTTTCGATGCCGTTTTTAACACATTAGGAATAACTCTCGCTGTAACCTTAATAATCCTTATCAAAATTTTTAAATAACAAATACCTGTTTCCCGTCTCTTATATTATTGGCCAGAATTTCAATTGTTTCAACCTCAAATATTTTTCTGATCTCTTCTCTTAATTCAGCATATCGTGTATGCAATGCACAGGGATTTTCCAGCTCTGAGCAATATCTTACTCCAATTATACATTTGTGAAACCCATCCATACCATCAATTATCTGCACAATGTCCATTAATAGTAATTCTTCCGGCTTTTTCCCTATTCCAAATCCTCCGTTTGGTCCCTTTGTTGAAGAAAGCAATTTATGCTTTGCAAGAGATTGTAATATTTTTCCCAAAAATGGCGTAGGAATATCAAGTTCTTTAGAAATCTGCTTTATACCAATTTTTTGTCCCGATTCAGAGTTTACCGCCAGATATAGAACGGCCCTAATCGCGTATTTACATGTATTTGATAACATTTATTTTTGTTTTAGAGGAATTTTTTCGATCCTTTGAATATGACGCCCGCCTTCAAATTTGGTAGATAAAAAAACGTCTATAATTCTAAACGCTTCTTCTTTTGAAATGAATCTTGCCGGCAATGCGCAAATATTTGCATCATTATGTAACCGAGCAAGTCTAGAAATTTCTTCATTCCAGCAAATGGCAGATCGAATACCCTGATGTTTATTTACTGTCATATTTATTCCGTTTCCACTTCCACAAATTGAAATTCCCGTAGTAAATTCTCCACTCTCTACTGCTTCTGCAAGTGGATGTGCAAAATCAGTATAATCTGACGATTCTTTACTAAATGTTCCGAAATCTTTTACCTTTATACCTTTACTTTGCAAATAAGGAATGATCTGCCCCTTTAATTCAAACCCAGCATGATCTGCAGCAATGGCAATTTTAATATTTTCCATGATAATTCAATTATGTTCAAAACTACTTAAATATTTTAATACCTGAAAATATTTTAATCGAGCCCTTTTCTCTTCATACTTATTAACTATTATGTTGATAATTTGTTTAATAAAGCGACGTTATTTCTGGTAATTAAATTTGCAAAATGAAAAGGCGTAAACACATATAATTTTTATCCGATAAACAAACTCTTTTTTTTATAAAATAGCTCCCAAAAACAAACATATTCTGAACAGTTTTTTGGATAAAAAAGTGCTAATTTTATCACCGTTTTACTGTATTAACAGCTTGTTAATTACTTTGGAATTTGCTGATTTACAATAGCCATTTTAGAATTTTTATGTTAATAACCTGTTTTGAATATTTTATAAGTAAACTTGTCAAGCGAATCGTATCTTTTTTTGTAACAATATTAACGGGATAACATCATCATCATAAAATATTTTAAAATTAATTATTATAAAGAATATAAGGAATGATTAATGTTAATAAGGTAGATATTATTAAAAATGGATTTGTTGATCTGCAAATAGACACATCTCTTAATCTTCATTCTGAAATTAAAAGAATGAAACAGGAAAAAAACGCAATTATCCTAGCACACTTCTATCAGGAACCAGAAATTCAGGATATTGCAGATTTTGTCGGAGATAGTCTTGCGCTTTCCCAGAAAGCAGCAGACACTTCAGCTGATATTATTCTCTTCGCCGGAGTCCATTTTATGGCCGAAACTGCAAAAATTCTTTCTCCTTCTAAAAAAGTTCTCATTCCCGATACAAACGCAGGTTGCTCTTTGGCCGATTCATGTCCGCCAATTGAATTTGCCGCTTTCAAGGATAAATACCCTGGTTACACTGTAATCACCTATGTAAATACTACCGCAGAAATAAAAGCTCTATCTGATATTGCCTGCACTTCATCAAATGCTCTTGAAATTGTTAATAGTCTTCCAAAAAATGAAAATATAATCTTTGCTCCTGATAAAAACCTTGGTAATTATATAAAAAGTAAAACAGGAAGAGAAAATATGATCATCTGGGATGGCGCTTGTCATGTTCACGAAAGATTTTCACTAAAACGAATTTTAGAACTTAAAAGCAAGTATCCAGATGCTAAGATAATTGCTCATCCTGAATGTGATCAAACCATTCTCATAATTTCAGATTTTATTGGTTCTACCTCTGCACTTTTAAATTATTCCGTATCTAATTCTTCAAAAACTTTCATTGTTGCCACAGAATCAGGAATACTTTATCAAATGCAAAAACAAAATCCTGATAAGGTATTCATCCCTGCACCTCCTGATGATTCTACTTGTGCATGTAATGATTGCCGCTTTATGAAAATGATTACTTTAAATAAAATGTATAATTGCTTAAAATACGAATTACCTGAAGTAACTTTGAATGAAGATATTCGGATAAAAGCAGAAAAGCCGATCAGGAGAATGCTTGAAATATCTGCAAAATTAGGTCTATAATATGCATAATATAAGTAAAATATTAGTTTTCATTCTTTTAAATAGCGTCAATTATAACCTTGTTTTTACACAAGATACTAAAGACGGTCCTACAAAATTCTTTTATCCTAACAACCAGATTTCAAGTGAGGGAATAATGCGCAATGGAAAACCAGATGGATTATGGAAAACCTATAACGTTTCTGGTATTCTTAAATCGGAAGGTCTTCGAAGAGATTTTTTATTGGATAGTACTTGGACATTCTATAATGAAGCAGGCGAATTATTCGAGAAAATCGACTATAAGTATGGGAAGAAAAATGGGTATAGCTACTCTTTTAGTTATGAGAAAAATGCTTTGCCAATTGTCGTTAGTAAAGAATTATATGTAAATGACAGGAAGGAAGGCAAAGCATTTTACTATTATCCAAATGGAAATATTAAGGAAGAACTAAGCTATTTTGAAGGGAAAAAGCAGGGACCGGGAAAGGAATTTGATCAGGATGGAACTGTTATAACCTTGTTCGAATACAATAATAATTACCTTATTTTAAGAGAAAAAATAAATCGCTTCGATGCACAGGGAATGAAACAATCAATCTGGAAAACTTTCTACCCTGATGGAAAAGTCCAAAAGGAAATGAAATTCGTTAATGATAAGTATGATGGATATTACAAGGAATTTAACGAAAATGGAAACCTTATCCTAAGTTTGAAATACCTTGATGGCAAAATAACTGAAACGCAAAATGATTTGTCGATTAAAGAAGAAGTTGACTTTAGAAGACAATTCGATGACAACGGAAAACTCATTTCTTCAGGCGGGTATAAGGATAATAAACCGGTTGGTGTTCATAGATTTTATGATGGTTCTGGAAAAGTAATTAATGCTAAAATTTACAATGATTCTGGCAATCAGGTTTCTGAGGGAATTGTTAACGAGACGGGAAGCAAAGAGGGCCCTTGGAAAGACTTTTATTACTCAGGTGAAGTGAAGGCTTATGGGAAATACATGAATAATCTTCAGTCTGGAAGTTGGATTTACCTTTATAAAAATGGAAACAAGGAACAGGAAGGAAACTATCTTAAAGGTCTTTATGAAGAACAATGGTTATGGTATTATATAACAGGGAACGTCTGGAGGGATGAAAATTACTTTAACGGTCGCGAAGACGGGCAAATGGTTGAGTACTCCGATTCTGGAACTGTACTTACCCGAGGAGAATTTATTAATGGAGAGAAAGAAGGCGAGTGGTTTTATCAGGTAAATGATCATAGCGAAATAGGAAGCTATAAAACTGGTTTAAAAGATGGATTATGGAAGTACTTCTACGAAGAGGGCACGATGCAGTTTATTGGCGAATTCAACCAGGATCTGGCCGAAGGAAAGCATAAATACTTTTATCCGAACGGTGAACTTAAAGAAGAACGCTGGTATAACAGAGGAATTCGTGAAAAAAACTGGAAAAAATATGATGAGCTAGGCAAACTTGAATTAACAATAACTTACAAAAACGACCTGGAATACCGTATCAATGGAGAGAAAATAAACTTACCAAAAGGATCTGTCCAGACTATAAAATAATTTATAAATGAATGTAGATTTTCAAATTGAGAACGATGGTTTTATAGACCCAGATAAGGAACTTGATAATAAACTGAGACCTCTGAGATTTTACGATTTTGCAGGACAGTTTAAAGTTGTTGATAACCTGAAAGTATTTGTAACTGCTGCAAAACAAAGAGAAGAAGCTTTAGATCATGTGCTTCTTCACGGACCTCCTGGCTTGGGTAAAACTACTCTTGCAAATATTATTGCAAACGAATTAAGTGTTAATCTTAAAATAACCTCTGGCCCAGTATTAGATAAGCCCGGTGATCTTGCGGGTTTGCTTACTTCTTTGGAAGCCGGTGATGTTCTTTTTATCGACGAAATACATAGACTTTCACCTGTTGTAGAGGAATACCTCTATTCTGCAATGGAGGACTATACCATAGATATTATGCTCGATAAGGGCCCTAGCGCCCGATCTGTTCAACTTAAACTTAACCCGTTTACCCTTATCGGGGCAACCACTCGTTCAGGCCTTCTGACAAGCCCCCTTAGAGCTCGTTTCGGAATTACTTCCTTACTTGAATATTATGACCACGATATCCTTACTGGAATTGTGCAAAGATCCGCGGGTATTCTTAAAGTCGAAATTCATAATCAGGCATCTGTGGAAATTGCCTCAAGAAGTAGAGGAACTCCCCGAATAGCTAATGCTTTACTTAGACGTGTTCGCGATTTTGCCCAGGTTAAAGGCAACGGTATTATTGACATTGAAATAACGCGTTATGCTTTGGAAGCCTTAAATATTGATAAATCCGGACTGGATGAAATGGACAATAAAATACTTAATACAATTATTGATAAATTTGCCGGTGGACCAGTAGGAATTACAACTATTGCTACCGCAGTTGGCGAAGACCCGGGCACAATTGAAGAAGTATATGAGCCTTTTTTAATTAAAGAGGGATACTTAAAACGTACCCCAAGAGGTAGGGAGGCAACAGCAATTGCATATACGCATCTGGGAAAGCTTAAGAATGAGCAAAACCGTTTGTTTTAAAATCAGTTGTAAACATTACCAAGTTTTACTAAACCAGGCATATTCAGGACAGTTATTTTTCTGCCGTTTAATTCTATTAACTTGTCTTGTTTGAATTCTGAAAGTAGTCGGATAACTGATTCTGTTGCAGTACCTACTATATTCGCTAACTCTTCGCGTGTTAATGAGATTAGTAGAACCTTGTTATCATCTAATCCGAAATCATTAATTAACTGTACAAGAATCTCAGCAAGCCGCTCTCTAACTGTCTTTTGAGCAATATCCGTAATATAGGCATTCGCTTGCCCTAATTCACGGCATGTAATCTGCATTAATTCAATCGAAAAATTCCCGTTGGTTTTCACTAAATTAATCAAAATATCACCGGGAATATAGGAAGTCACAGCCTCATCGATTACTTCAGCCGTTGTACAAGCTTGTTCATTGCTTAAAATAGAGCGAAACCCAATAATGTCACCACTTTTAGCAAATCGTAGTATTTGCTCCTTTCCGTCAAAACCAGTTTTGTAAACCTTGATAATGCCTTCAGAAATAAAATAAAATCCGTTTATTCTGTTCCCTTCATGGTATAATACTGAACCTCGTTTATGGTGTTCTGTAACTTTCTCATCATTAACTTTGCCAAACTCAGATTCAGTTAAATGACGAAATAATATATGGTTTCTTACCAGACTATCTTCTTTACCTGATAAATTTGTATATTTCATTATTTGCTTATAGTCATCAAATCCAATACATTTGCTAAAAATTGTCACGTTTCAGATACTGTAAAAATAGTAATTAACTATCGTCTCAGCAACTAAAAAATTCCTATCAATAAAGATTACGGAATTGATAAGAATGTTCAATTCTATAGATGAATTAAAAATATTGTGGCAATATTTTCTTGGCTTTATCTTTAACTTTTTTGGGAAAGATTTGTTTAATACATGAATCACTATTTATTTAACAAAATACTATTTTTTATACTCAATTATTTATGAAACAGTCTATCTCTATTAATTACCTGAAGAATATGGCTTTTGAAACCAGTTTGAACGGTCACAAATTAATTATCGATGCATCTGAAGATAATGGTGGTGAAAACTTGGGTCCAAGACCTAAAGCCTTAATGCTCGTTGCTCTCGGAGGCTGTACTGGTATGGATGTTGTATCAATTTTGAAAAAAATGAGAGTAGAATTTGAGAAGTTTGAAATTGTAGTGGAAGGCGACACCGCTGATGAACACCCAAAAAAATTCCTTAAGATGAAGGTAAATTACAACTTTACCGGAAAGGATCTGCCTCTGGAAAAAATTCAAAAGGCTGTGGATCTTTCACGGGAAAGATATTGCGGTGTTTATGCTAGTTATAAAGATTCTATTGAAATCGATCACGTAATTAACTTAAGTAACTCTTAAAGCTATAATAGTCTAGGTAAATAGTTATAGAGAGCCAGAAAACTGTTTTAGAAACCGAACATCATTTTCAAAGTATAAACGTAAATCCCTGATCTGAAATTTCAGCATTGCTAGCCGTTCTATACCCATGCCAAAGGCAAAACCGGTATATTTCTTGCTGTCAATATTGTTGTTCTCCAATACTGCGGGATCGACCATTCCGCAACCTAATACTTCAAGCCATCCGGTATATTTGCATACGTTGCATCCCTTTCCGCCGCATAAAGCGCAACTTACATCCATTTCTGCTGATGGTTCTGTAAATGGAAAATATGAAGGCCTTAATCGAATCTGTGTTGCTTCGCCAAACATCTCTTTTGCAAAATATAGAAGAGTCTGTTTAAGATCTGCAAAAGATACGTTTTCGTCAATGTACAAACCTTCAACTTGATGAAAAATGCAATGGGCTCTGGCCGATATCGCTTCATTACGAAAAACCCTTCCTGGTGAAACTGTCCGGATTGGTGGTTTTGTGTGTTCCATTACTCTGACCTGTATCGATGAGGTGTGTGTGCGTAACAAAATATCGGGGTTCTTTTCAATAAAAAATGTGTCCTGCATATCACGTGCAGGATGTTCTGGTGGGAAATTTAATGACGTGAATACATGCCAGTCATCCTCTATTTCCGGACCTTCGGAAACTGTAAATCCTAAGCGGGAAAATATCTCCAGAATTTCTCCACGTACTATGGATATAGGATGCCTTGAACCAATAGTTATACTTTCTCCAGGCATAGTGAGGTCTACATTTGTGGAACTTGTTTCACCTCCTGAAAGCTCTTCCTTATAAGCATCTATCTTCAATTGTATTGCCTGCTTCAACTCATTTAATGCCTGACCAACTTCTTTTTTCTTGTCATTTGAAACATCTTTGAAATCTTCAAATAATTGTGCAAGACTTCCTTTTTTACTCAAATGTTTTATCCTGAATTCTTCTAATTCCTGAAGACTGTTAGCACTAAAATTTTCTGCATCTTCAATTAAAGATTTTATCCTGTTTAACATGATTTCCTTTCTATTAATATTGTATTATTTTAATCTTTTGGCTGAGCCAAAATTATAACTTTATCCTAAACTTTATATCGTTAATTGGCCTGTCATATGTATCAACCGGAAGATTCATCAGCTTTTCTAAAACGTCCAACCCAGATATAACCTCTCCAAATACTGTATATCCTCCATCTAAATGTGGCGTACCTCCAATAGTGGTGTATATGGAGATTTCTTCTGGTGTTAAGGGTGCGTGCTTGCCCTGATTGACAAATTCATCCAATTCCGCAACTGTAAATACTCTCCCCTGAACAATATAGAACTGAGAGCCAGAAGAGGCTTTAGTGGGATTTGAACTATCTCCCTTTCTTGCTGCTGCTAGTGCTCCTTTTTTATGAAAATGCTGCGAGGAAATTTCTGATGGAATTGTATAACCCGGACCTCCCTGACCTAGTAATTCACCTTTACTGCCATTTCTTGAATTTGGATCCCCGCCTTGTATCATAAAATCTTTTATCAATCGGTGAAACAGCAATCCTTCATAGAAACCTTCCTTGGATAGTTTTAAAAAGTTATCTTTATGCAATGGTGTGTCATTATATAGCTCAATTACAATATTCCCGAAGTCCGTTTGTATAGTTACTTCTGTAAGCGAATCATTGTTATTTGTCTGAGCACAACTGTAAGTTATTATTGCTATTAAAAGTGCAAAAGTAATTAAAAATGTTTTTTTCATATGCTGCTATTTCTAGTTAGCAAAAGTATAAATTATAAAATATTTTAAATAGAAAATTGAATACCTTCGATTTATATTAATTACAATTGTTATACTTTAATTTTATGAGACTGAAAATTGGAGTTTTTGGAGCTGGCGGATTCATTGGAACAGAGGTTGTTAAGTACCTTAAACTTTCTTTTGATGTAACACCCCTAAAAAGTTCTCTTTTATATTTGGATCCCTACGAACTTTCAGTGTATTTAAAAAATTTAAATATTATTATTAATCTTGCAGGTCACCCGGTTAGTGGAAGATGGACAAAAAGTAAGAAAAGGAAGATTTATGTTTCTAGAGTTTCAACCACCAAAAATTTAGTTGATGCTATCGCACTTCTTGATAAAAAACCTATTCAACTGATTAACGCTTCTGCCATAGGAGTTTATGCTGATAAAACTATTTATGACGAAAATTCGATAGATTATGCGGAAAATTTTCTTTCTGAGGTTGTATTAAGCTGGGAAAAAGAAGCAAATGAAGTTGTAAAGTTCGGTACCAATCTTACCTTGATTAGAATTGGTGTCGTTTTGTCCAGAAAGGGTGGCATGTATAGTATGATTCGAAAAATTTTCAAAATTGGTTTTGGTGGCAAACTTGGAAATGGTGCTCAGGGTTTCTCTTTTATTTTGTTAAATGATTTAGTTAAAGTATTCAGTTTTACAATTGAAAATAATGTTTACGGGATTGTTAATGGTGTCTGCCCTACTCCATCTACTAATCTTGAGTTTACTAAATTGCTAGCCTTCGTACTCAGAAGGCCAGCATTTTTTTCCGTTCCGTCTTTTGTACTAAGACTTTTACTATGTGAAGGAAGTTCCATTGTGCTGGAAGGACAAAGAGTTATCCCTAATCGTTTAATTAGTGCAGGGTTCACCTTCGAAGCAGAAAATCTGTACGACTCCCTTAAGATTCTGGAGAAATAACTTATACCTTTAGAAAAAAATTTGTGGCAAATCCGATTAAACAACTCGCTGGCCAAACTGCTGTATATGGTCTGGGAATTGTAGTTCCCCGAGTGTTAAACTACCTTTTATTAACACCTTTTTATACTCGAATATTTGATAAAGCTGAATATGGAATTATAACAGAATTTTACGCCTATATCGTTATTTTAATGGTTATTCTTACTTATGGTATGGAAACGGGCTTTTTCCGGTTTGCTGATAAGGATCATAATCAAAAGGATGTATACAAGTCTGCTTTAATTGCCATAGGTATCAGCTCAGGATTGTTTATTTTGCTAACTTATTTTTTCTCTCCTAATATTGCTAATTTTCTTAATTATCAGCTTCATCCTGAATACATTTGGTGGGTTGGTGCCATTGTCGCTTTGGATTCATTTGCCTCAATTCCATTTGCTAAATTGAGATTGGAAAACAGAGCTATTAAATATGCAATCGTTAGAGTAGTTGAAGTTTCCGTAAATATTATCGCAATATGGTTTTTTCTTTGGTACTGCCCTCAGCATGAAAGTAGTTATTTAGCTTCTCTTCTTTACGATCCGACCATTGGTGTTGGCTATGTCTTTATTAGCAACCTCCTTTCTGTAGTCGTTAAAGTATTTTTTTTGAGTAAGGAAATTTTCTTTTCAAAAGGTCAATTTGTGTTTCCTCTCCTAAAGAAAATGATGATTTATAGTTTTCCTTTACTTATTGCTGGTTTTGCTGGAACAATTAATGAAGTTATCGATAGAGTGTTACTAAAATACTTATTGCCAGGTTCAGTAAATCCTATGGAACAACTTGGTGTTTATGGTGCAAGTATTAAATTGGCGGTGCTGATGACGCTTTTTATTCAGATGTTCCGTTATGCAGCAGAACCTTTCTTTTTTTCGAAAAAAGATGAAATAAATGCTAAAGAGATGTATTCGCAGATAATGAAGTATTTCATATTTTCTGGAATGGCTATATTTCTTTTTGTTATGCTGTTTATGGACGTTTTTATCCTTTTTATTGGACCTGATTTTAGAGAGGGAGCTGCCATTATTCCTGTCGTTTTACTAGCTAATTTATTTATGGGGATATTCTATAATTTGTCCATTTGGTACAAACTTTCTAATAAAACTCTTTGGGGAGCATATCTTGTCTTTTTTGGCGCTGCTGTTACCGTTATAATTAATTTCTTATTCATCCCTAAATTTGGTTATTTCGCCTCTTCGTGGGGTCGTTTTATTAGTTATTTTTTGATGATTGTTCTAAGTTATATTGTAGGCAAAAAGTTTTATAATATAAATTACAAACTTAAGGAATTGTTTATAATCGTTGGTTTGGCCTTATTATTGTACCTTGTTTCTACTCTTCTAGTAATTGATAATTTATTATTGCGATATTTGTTTAAAATCATTTTATTGAGTAGTTACTTTGTATTTTTTTATTTTACCGAAAAAGTATTTAAAGAGAAATCAAATGGAAATTAAAGTAATTAATAGATCCAATAATCCACTGCCCGAATACGCTACGGCTTTTAGCGCTGGTATGGATATTCGTGCTAATCTTCTTGAAACTATTATACTTAGGCCTCTTGAAAGGATTTTAGTTCCTACAGGTTTATTTCTTGAATTACCTTCAGGATCTGAAGCTCAGATTCGCCCAAGAAGCGGTATGGCTTTAAAATTTGGTATCACTGTCTTAAATTCTCCTGGAACTATTGACAGTGATTATCGTGGTGAAGTGGGTGTAATCCTTATTAATCTTTCTTCTGAAGATTTTAGTATCAATCATGGTGATAGAATTTGTCAAATGATTATTTCTAGGCACGAAACTATTTCATGGGATTTTGTTGGGAATTTGAATATTTCCGAAAGGGGTGATGGTGGTTTTGGACATACTGGAAAACATTAAAAATGAAGTATATATTCGTTATTGCTATATCCTTAATTTGTGAATTATCATTTTCGCAAGAGAAGAATTATTCTATGAGTTCTAGTTCAGAATATTCTTTTCAATATGCACTTATTGAGGCATCTAGACAAAAAATGATCGGTAATATTAATGAAGCAATAAATTTGTACCAATCATGTATTAATGCTAAAAAAGATTGCGATGTCGCTCATTATGAATTAGGTACGGTTTATTCTGCTATTGGAGAGAATGCTAGAGCTGAAGAGAATTTAGCGATTGCATATAATCTACAACCTAAAAATTATTGGTACGGTATCGCTTATTCCGAATTGCTGACTCAAAATAATAAAAAGGATAAATCATTAAAAATTCTAAAGAAAACGAGAAAGCTTAATAAGATAAATAGCCTTACAATTGACTTCAAAATGTCCGAAATTTACACTGAGCAAAGAAAGTTTAAGAAGGCTCTTTCTATACTTGAAGATATGGAAAGTAAAAATGGTGTTTCTGAGATGATTAGTTTTAAGAAAATTGAGATTTATAAGATTAAGAAAGAGTACAAAAATGCTGAGGAAGTTATAGGAAGCCTAATTAAAGAAGCGCCTGAAGTTATTGAATATCAAATTATTTTAGCAGAATTTTTTTCTGAGATAGAGGATACTATTTCAGCCCTTAAAGCCTATGAAAGAGCATTTATTATGGATTCCACAAACGTTTATGCGATTTCTAATTTGGCTGATATTTATTCTTCCAGAGGTGAAGAAGAGAAATCTTACTTTTACTTAAATCAGGCTTTTCTTAACAAAAATATTCCTATTGAAAGTAAAATTCAAACCATGATGCTTCTAAACAAGGATCGGGATTTAATTAAAAGAAAAAGAAGTTATATTGAGAAAATGATAACTGGATTATCGTTAGAATACCCTGAAAATATTGATGTTAAATCAGTAGCTTACGATTTTTATAATGGGTTAGAAGAACATGCAATTGCTTTAGGAATTATTACAGAGATTCTATTGAGTAAAAAAAGTGATTTTATTATCTGGCAACAAGCTCTTTATAACGCTTCAATGCTTGAAAACTATGAAGAACTTATTACTATTGGCGAAGAAGCTTTAAAGTTTTTTCCAAATAAAAGTGAATTGTACCTTTTTGTGGGAATGGCGTATTTCGAAAAGGAAAAATTTGAAGAAGCATATAAGGTTTTGTCTATCGGCTATCCCTCTATAAAGGCTGGTGATAGAATTAAAATTCAATTTTTATTATTTCTTTCAGAAATTTCATATAAAACAAATCGCAAAAAGGAAGCCTATGCTTATTTCGATCAGTTAATTATTGAGGAACCAGATAATGATCTAACAAAGAATAATTATAGTTATTATTTAGCTTTAGATAGTACTGATCTTTTGAAAGCTAAACAATTGAGTTATAGCACATTAATTAATTCGCCCGAAAATGCTACCTTTGTTGATACTTATGCTTGGATACTATTTAAATTGCTAGATTTCGTTAATGCTAAACATTATGCCGAAAAAGCAATGGTAATTAATGCCGAAACTGATGCTGATATTATCTTTCATTATGCAGAAATTCTTTATGCTGTTAAAGAGTTTGAACTTGCTGAAAAATATTATAAACTCGCCAGTGACCATGGATTTTCTAAGGAAACTATTGATAAAAAACTATTACAGTTTTCTGAAACTGAATAGATTAGCAGGCTTTTTATTTTTTTGCTCATTTTTTTTATTTTCTTGTAGATCTTATCCATTAGCTTCAGATAATAGAAATACTGATTTTAAAAATACTTTTTATAAAAATTTGAATAAATATTCTTCAAAATACTACTCTTGTGAGAATATTGATATAACCTTTGATGACGGGGAAATAAAAAAACTTAACTTAAATGTAAGTATTAGTCAGGGAAATTTTATTTATGCGAATGCAAATTTTTTGGGTTTTGAACTTGGTCGTCTTCAATTGACTCCTGATAGTTTGAAGGTTATTAATAGGCTGGATAAAAGTTTCTATTTTGGCCGTCTTGAGAATTTAACTTCAATTTATGGGGTAAATTTTTCATACAAGCAGATTGAAACATTGCTTCTTAAGGGAGTACTTCTGGATAAAGAATTTAGTTTGAAAAATATGAAAGAAACACTTATTTTAAAAGATAGTTGTTTTGTTTTTTCATCGACCGTAAATACTAATCTGTTTATTACTTCGCGATATAATAAGGATAGTTGGCAATTAAACGAGATTGATATAACTGATAATTTAAATAAATTTTTTTTGAAAGCCGAATTATCTGGAAATTTTAGTTTAAACGAATATCCAAAAATTGTCCAAATAAGTTTTACTAAAGACAAATATAAGGCTGATGTTACCGCTAAAATCGGAAAAATTGTTTTGACTAAACATGATGTGAAACCATTTGTAGTAAATAGTAAGTATCGTGAAATTGAGTATTAAACTTATATTATTTTTTCTTATAGCTCCTGTTTTTTCAACTGTTTCTTTATTTGGTCAAAATAGTAAGGAACTTGATAAGAAAAAGCAAGAGAATATTTCTCAATTAAATTATTCTCGGGCTCTACTTGAGAAAACAGAAAAATCTAAAATTTCTACTTTAAATCAATTAACTTTAATCCAACAAAATATTTTTTTAGGTTCATATATTGTTGAGAATATTAGCCAGGAATTAATTTTTTTAAAGTCAGATATCGAAGTGAATAAAATGGAAATTTATCGCCTTGAAGAGAAAATAAAAAAATTAAAAGAAGATTACGCAAGTCTTATTGTTTCGGCTTCAAGAAATCTTGATAATGATTATGCGATGATGTACCTGTTTTCCTCTGGGGATCTAAATCAGGCGTACCAAAGAATTAGATACTTAAAATTTTTAACTAAATATCGGGAGGATTTAGTAGCGCAGCTTTTACAAGACGTGAAAATTTTGAGTGATAAAAAAAATGCTTTAGCCGATAGTCGAGTTTTGAATGAAAGACTTCTGGTTGAAAGAAGAAGCGAATTGAGATATCTTGATCAAGATAAATTGAAGAGTTTATCCTTAGTTAAAAGATTGCAATCGAAGGAATCTGAATTAAAAAAGGAAATTCAGAAAAGAGAAAGAGTTCAGGCTGAAATAGAGAGAGAAATCAGACGTATGATTGAGGAAGAGGCAATTAAAGCAAAAGCTTCAAGAAAATCTTCCATTTTTACTGCTGAGGAACTTTTAATATCCTCTGATTTTACAAAAAATAAGGGCCGGTTGCCGTGGCCTTCTGAAACTGGAGTTCTGACCGGAAAATATGGCGAACAAAACCACCCCGTTCTGAAAGGTATAAAAATTAATAGTAATGGTATTGATATCAATACAATTGAGGGTGCAAGAATTCGTAGCATTTTCGATGGAGAAGTTACAAAGGTTATTGCCATTTTAGGAGCAAACTATACGGTCATTATTAAACATGGAGATTTTAGAACTGTTTATCAGAATCTGGTTGATGTAAGAGTTAAAGCGGGTGATAAAGTTAAAACGAAGACAATTATTGGGACTGTGTTTACGGATCAGCAAAATGTCTCCAAGTTTCATTTTGAAATATGGAAGGACAAAGAAACTCAAAATCCGGAAAGCTGGCTTGCAAAATAATTATTCATTATTTTATTTAGTGTTTTCGATTCTTAAGTTGTATTTTTATTAGAATTATTTTAAACGATTTGAAACTTTTATTGTGATTATCAGTATAACGGGAGGTTTTGTGACATTCATTTGGACATATGAGAAAGGAACTTAAAATATTTTCAAAAGCTGATGAACTTCGAAAAGTTGAAAAATTCGTTGATGAGGTTTCTTCTGAACTTTCACTGAATGATGAGGTGTATGGAAATCTTCTTATAGCAACCCTTGAAGCTGCAAATAATGCCATAGTTCATGGTAATAAAAACGAAGAAAGTAAAGTCGTTGATATTTGGTTGATGAAGGAAAAAAGCTGTATAGTTCTTAGCGTTAGAGATTATGGATCTGGTTTTGATTATAAGAATATTCCTGACCCAACGTCTCCTGAAAATATTGAGAAGATTAATGGTCGTGGTGTATTTCTAATGCAAAAGCTTTCCGATAATATTGAATTTTCTGAAAATGGAAGTTTGGTTAAACTAACCTTTACTTTAAAATAGTCTTGTCGATCTTATTTCATTCTACTCATCCAACCTTTATTATAAAAGGAAAATTGAAAGTTAAGAAGTGGATTTTTAACGAAATAGTATCTCACACTTTTACTGTAGGGGAGATAAATATTATATTCTGTACTGATGATTATCTTTTGGAAATAAACAAAAAGTATTTGAAGCATGATTTCTTTACTGATATAGTTACCTTTAATTATAATGAAGGAACTCATATTTCTGGAGATCTTTACCTTAGTATAGAACGCATATTTGAAAATTCTAAAAGCTTTAGTGTTGAATTTGAAAAGGAATTGCACAGAGTGATAATTCATGGCATTCTTCATTTGCTAGGATATAATGATGACACAAAAGAAGCAAAAGAAATAATTCATCTTCTTGAAAACTCTTCACTAGAGAGATTTCCCCAATAGGCAGTTCGCTTTATTTAAATTGTTTTTAAATAATTATCTTTGAGCAAAAATATTTTATGTTTCCGAAATATGATGTAATTGTTGTTGGAGCTGGTCATGCAGGTTGTGAAGCCGCAGCAGCTTCAGCTAATTTGGGGAGTAAAACTTTGTTAATAACGATGGATATGACAAAGTTTGGGCAAATGAGTTGTAACCCGGCAATGGGGGGTGTGGCTAAAGGGCAAATTATAAGAGAAGTTGATGCTCTCGGTGGTTATTCTGGCATAGTTACAGATGACACAATGATTCAATATCGTCTTCTCAACAGGTCTAAGGGTCCAGCAATGTGGAGCCCTAGAGCTCAATGTGACAGAACAAGATTTAGTGTTGTTTGGAGAGAAATGCTGGAACAAACTCTAAATTTGGATTTTTGGCAAGATATGGCGATATCTTTAATTATAGAGAAGGGAAAGATTACTGGGGTGCGAACTCTTATGGGAATTAGTATTAAAGCATCTGCAGTTATTCTTACAAGCGGAACATTCCAGAATGGACTTATGCATATTGGGAGAACTCAAATTGATGGAGGTCGTGCTTCTGAACCTGCTTCAATTGGCATTTCCGATCAACTTAAAGATTATGGTTTTGAAGTAGGTCGAATGAAAACTGGTACGCCGGCTCGATTGGATGGAAGAAGCATTGATTTTTCAGTTCTTGAAAAACAGGATGGTGATTTTGAAAACAGAAAATTTTCTTATTTGGATTATGAGGTAAATTATTCAAAACATCAATGCTGCTATATTGCATATACAAATTCTAATGTTCATGAAATAATTAGAGGAGGACTTGCAGATTCTCCAATGTATAACGGAACTATAAAAAGCATTGGACCTAGATATTGCCCAAGCATTGAAGATAAAATTCACACATTTGCCGGAAAAGATCAACATCAGCTTTTTTTAGAACCGGAGGGACCAAATACAATTGAATATTATCTTAACGGTTTTAGTTCATCTCTACCTTGGCAAATTCAATACGAAGCTTTAAAAAAAATTAGTGGTTTTGAGAACCTGAAGATATTCCGCCCTGGATACGCTATTGAATACGATTTTTATCAACCAACACAATTATCAAGAACCTTAGAAACAAAAAAAGTCAAAGGTTTATATTTTGCGGGACAGATTAATGGAACTACAGGCTATGAGGAAGCCGCTGCTCAAGGACTTATGGCTGGGATTAATGCCTCTTTGAAAATCAGGAAAAAAGATGAATTCGTTCTTGGCCGCGATCAAGCTTATATTGGAGTATTAATCGATGACCTAATTACAAAAGGAGTTGATGAACCTTATAGAATGTTTACTTCCAGAGCTGAATATAGAATACTTTTAAGGCAGGATGATGCAGATGAGAGATTAACAGAACTGGCTTTCACCCTTGGCCTTGCTAACGAACAAAGGTTAAACTTACTATTACAAAAGAGAGAATGGAAGAAAGAAATAAGAAGCTTATTTGAAAAAACGAGTGTGAGCCCTAAACAGATTAACAGCTTGCTTTCTGAAAAGGATACAAATACAATTACTCAGAAAATTAAATTAATAGATATTCTGAGGCGCCCTCAGATTTCACTTTCAAACCTAATAGATTTCATTCCAGGATTTAACGAACTTTTAATTGTATTTGGCAACAGAGCTAATGAGATTTGCGAATCAGCAGAAATTGATATTAAATATGAAGGTTATATAGAACGTGAAAAGTTAATGGCTGAAAAAATTAAGAGATTAGAAGGTATTAAAATTAAAGATGATTTAGATTTTCATACTATTATCTCTTTATCAATTGAGGCTAGACAAAAGTTAACTAAAATCAGACCAGAAACAATTGGCGAAGCTTCAAGAATTAGCGGAGTTTCTCCGGCTGATATTTCAGTTCTCTTAATGTATATTTCAAAATAGTGTTTCACGTGGAACATGTTCCACGTGGAACAGTCTTAAAACTGAAATTAAATTGGAAATAATCAGAGGAAATTTGGTAGATATCTTCAAAGAAGAAATCTACGGGGCAGAGATATCGATCGAAGACGGATTAATTGTTTCCATTGACCGTCTTAATTCCTTGTTGGATTCATATTTGCTACCAGGTCTAATAGATTCCCACATTCATATTGAAAGCTCTATGCTTACTCCGCAGAATTTTGGTAGAATAGCAATTTCACATGGTACCCTTGCAGTAGTTTCAGATCCACACGAGATTGCAAATGTCTTAGGCGTGGACGGGGTTAAATATATGATTGAAAATGCAAGTAAGGCCGATCTTAGATTTTTCTTCGGGGTGCCGAGTTGCGTTCCGGCTACAGATTTTGAAACTTCTGGTGGGAAAATTAGTTCAAACCAAATAGAGTCCTTATTTGAAAATCAAAAACTTTTATTTCTTTCCGAAGTAATGAATTACCCGGGAGTGATTTTCGACGAGAAAGAAGTGCATAAGAAAATAGATATTGCCAAACGATATAATAAGAGAATTGATGGACACGCTCCTGGTCTGACAGGACAGGAGCTAAAAAAGTATGTTGGCGCTGGAATTGAAACTGACCATGAATGCTCCACGATAGACGAGGCAACAGAAAAGATAAATTTGGGAATGAAGATCCAAATTAGAGAGGGGAGTGCCGCTAAAAATTTTGATGCTTTATGGCCACTCATTGATAAATATCCAAATAGTGTTTTCCTATGTTCTGATGACCTTCACCCTGATGATCTTTTGGAAGGTCATATAAATATGCTTTTAGCTAAAGGAGTAAAGCGTGGAATAAACCTTTTCAACCTAATCAAAACAGTTACCCTTAATCCAAACTCACATTATGGACTAAATATGGGAATGCTCAGGGTGGGTGATGGGGGCGATTTTATAAGAGTCGATAATATTGTGAAGTTTGATGTTAGCGAATCTTATATTAAAGGACAAAAGGTTTTCGATCGCTCAAAGGGACTAAGGGAGATAAGAAAGCAAAAACTTGTAAATAGATTTAAAGCTAAGCAAATTTCCCCCGATTCAATTATTGTCAGACCGAAGAATAATTGTTCAATAAAAGTTATTTCAGTTACTGACGGCGAACTTGTTACTAAATCTTTTAAAACAACTCTCAAATCTAATGGGATCGACCTTGCTTCTGATATAACTAAAGATATCTTAAAACTAGTTGTTTTAAACCGATATGAGAAGGAGAAACCTGCAATTGCATATATTCATAATTTTGGATTAAAGAAAGGGGCAATTGCAAGTTCAATTGCACACGATTCTCATAATATTATTGCTGTTGGAGTTAATAATGATCAAATTGCAGAATGTATAAACTGGATCGTGAAAAATAAAGGGGGAGTAGCAGTTCATAACGGAATTTCTGTTTCTGGTATTCCTTTGCCAATTGCAGGTATAATGTCTGACCAAAAAGGTGAATGGGTTGCAGAACAGTATTTGCGGCTAAATAATGCGGCGGCAGATTTAGGATCTAAGCTAAAGGCTCCTTTTATGACATTAAGCTTTATGTCCTTGTTGGTAATTCCAGAATTAAAACTTAGCAATAAGGGACTTTTTGATGGTGTAAGATTTGAATTTACAGATCTTTTCGAAAACTGATTTTACTTCTTGAGAAATGAAAGAAGAAAAGAATATTTTTAAAAGTATTATAAGTAATCTTCCTGATAAGCCTGGTGTTTACCAATTTTATGATTCCTCGGCTAACTTACTTTATATTGGGAAGGCAAAAAATCTAAAAAAAAGAGTTAATTCATATTTTTCAAAAACTATTCACGAAAATAATAAACTTAGAGTTCTTGTTAAAAAGGTTGCCGAGGTTAAACATATTGTTGTTGATACTGAATCTGACGCTCTCTTGCTCGAAAATAATCTGATTAAGCAGTATCAGCCAAAATATAATGTCAGCCTTAAAGACGATAAAACCTTTCCGTGGATTTGTATAAAAAATGAACGCTTTCCCAGAGTTTTTTCAACAAGAAATATTGTTTCCGATGGGTCTAAATATTATGGGCCTTATACATCAGCCTTTACAGTAAAAACTCTATTGGTTCTAGTTCACCAACTTTATAAACTGCGAACTTGTTCTTTTATTCTTTCTGAAGAAAATATTAGAAAAGGCAAAATAAAAAAATGTCTTGAATATCATATTGGTAATTGTATCGGACCCTGTGAAGGACTTCAATCCTTAGAGGATTATAATACCGCGATTGACCAGATCCACCAACTTTTAAAGGGAAATCTTAAAGATTTGATCCTTCATCTTAATAGCCTAATGTTGAAACATTCTTTAAAATATGAGTTCGAAGCCGCAGAATCGATAAAGCAAAAAATTGAAATGCTGGAAAAATTCCAAACAAAATCTACAATTGTTAACCCGGCCATTCATAATGTTGATGTGTTTTCAATCGTTCAGGATAAGGATGCAGCATTTGTTAATTTTATAAAGGTAGTAAACGGAGGAATAATTCAGGCTCATACAGTTGAAATAAAAAATAAATTGGATGAGTCAAAAGAAGAACTACTTGAATTTGCAATTTTTGAAATAAGAGAAAGACTTTTTAGTGACGCTAAAGAAATTATATTGCCATTTCTTATTGAAACAATACCGGAAAATGTAAGCCTGACAGTACCCAAAATTGGAGATAAAAAAAAGCTGTTGGAACTCTCTGAACGGAATGCTAAGTACTTTATGCTAGAACGAAATCGGCAAAAAAATTCAGTGACTCCTGAAAAAGCAAGTTTCAGAATTCTTTCGACACTTAAAAAGGACTTAAGACTAGATTCTGTCCCCATACATATTGAATGCTTTGATAATAGCAATATTCAGGGTTCTAACCCAGTTGCTGCTTGTGTCGTATTTAAAAATGCTAAACCAGCAAAAAAGGAGTATAGGCATTTCAATATTAAAACAGTAATCGGGCCAGATGATTTTGCATCTATGAAGGAAATAGTTACGCGCCGTTACTCTCGGATTATAAATGAAAATCTTGATTTACCGCAATTAATTATTATTGATGGTGGAAAAGGTCAGCTCAGCGCTGCAGTTGAGAGTTTAAACGAACTGAACCTAAGGGGAAAAATTGCCGTCATTGGAATTGCAAAACGTCTCGAAGAAATATATTTTCCGGATGATCCAGTGCCTCTGTACATTGATAAAAATTCCGAATCTCTTAAGCTCATTCAACAAATGAGAAATGAAGCACATAGATTTGGTATTACTTTTCATCGGCTAAAAAGATCTGCTGGAATGCTAAAATCCGACTTAACAAGTATTCCTGGAATTGGAGAAAGCGCTATCAGAAAACTGTGGGAGCAAGTAAGCAACATGGAAGAATTGAAAAATTTGTCAGAGGAAAAATTGAAAAGTCTTTTAGGAGAAAAAAGAGCAAAACTGATGAAAACTTACCTGAATGGGCTAAAGTAAAAATTTATTTGAATAGGCACTAAACACTTAAATATTAGTGATTTATAGTTCTTTTAGTGAAGCTTTAATCAAAGGAGAATGAGTTATCCAAATTGATTCGTAGATTTATAGGGGAATAAGTTGCGGAAAACTACTCTTTACGACTGATTGTAAACTCTAAAAGTGAAATCAGTGATCTTTTTGAATCTGTTTCTGGAAATGAGCTTATTTTTTCTAAAGCTAATAATTTATATTCTTGCATTTTCTTCTCAGCAAAATCTAACCCTCCGTAATTTTTAACAAAACTTATTACCTCATCTACCTTATCTGCATTTCTATTATGATGCTTAATAATTGAAATTATTTTTCCTCGCTCAGAGCTTGGGCAAATTTCTAAGGCATATATCAAGGGTAAAGTCATTTTCTTTTCTTTAATATCATTCGCAGTTGGTTTTCCTATTTTACCGCTTCGATCGTAATCAAATAAATCGTCCTTAATTTGAAAGGCTATACCTGTCAGTTCACCAAATTCTTTCATTAACATAATTTGCTCTGCAGTTGCTCCTGCAGACTTTGCCCCGCAAGCGGTACATGCAGCAATAAGTGCAGCAGTTTTTTTTCTAATTATTTCAAAGTAATTATCCATGCTGATATTTAGCTTCCTTGATTTCTGAATTTGTAATAGCTCGCCCTCACTCATTTCTTTCACGGCTTCGGATACTATCTCAAGTAATTCATATTCTTTATGCTCAACTGATAACAAAAGACCTTTGGCTAGAAGATAATCTCCAACTAAAACAGCAACTTTCGTTTTCCATAAAGCGTTTATCGAGAAGAACCCTCGCCTTTCATACGATTCATCAACTACATCATCATGTATCAGGGAGGCTGTGTGCAGTAATTCAATTAGAGATGCGGCAGTATAACTTGAAGACCCAATTTCGCCAAACATCCGTGCACTTAATAAAACAAATGCTGGTCGCATCTGCTTCCCCTTTTTACGTAAGATATAATTTGTAATTATATTTAGTAAGGGTACATTGCTTTTTAATGATTGTCTGAAATGCTTTTCAAACTCCTTAAGCTCAAGCCTTATTGGCTCTCTGATTTGATTTAATTCACTCATCAAATATCAATTTGTTACAAAGGTACCATTCCTTATGGTAAAATACTAAAGTCTTTTTCAAGATTGAAAAACCAATTGATGGTTGTGTTTAGTGAAATTAATTTTTAGAAACATCTACTCATTCATAGAAAAGAGTAAGTTTCATTTCTGTTGAATATGGTATTATTTCGAATTTTGATTTTTCATTCTTTGAAAACAATTAGAAGTTCTATTTAAGATAAATTATATATATATATTTGCATTTGTTAATAGCTGGTAAATTTTAAGCTTTTTATGAAATGTAGTTAATTAGAAATTCACATATGGTTTTAAGAAGAACCAGGGAATATCTCAAAAAATAATAATTTATAGAATGAAAATCATAGACCTTACGCCTGAACAACTTGAAAAAGCATCAAGTATGCTAAAGGCCATTGCTCACCCTTTAAGAATAGCAATCCTAAATCATCTTGAAAACGGAAAAAAACTTACTGTAACAGAAATCCATGAGTTGCTTAATGTCGAACAGTCAACAACATCTCACCACTTGGGAATTCTTAAAGATAAAGGGGTCCTCGCTTCACAGAGAGAGGGTAAAAATACCTATTACTACTTGAAACATGACAATCTTGTAAATATTGTTGATTGTGTTAGTAAATGCGCATGTACATAGTAAAATGCTAAATTATTTCTCTTGGTAATATCGATTTATGCAAATAATTTGCGGTAAATAGCTGACTTACAATTAAATGGGAAACATTAGACTTACAAAAGAATTTCACTTCGAAATGGCTCATGCTCTTTGGAACTACGACGGTTCTTGTAAAAGCATTCATGGTCACTCATATAAACTTTTTATTACCCTCCTTGGCGTCCCTTTAAACAATAATATTGATCCGAAAAATGGAATGGTTGCAGACTTTTCAGATATTAAAAAGTGGGTAAAAAAACCGATTCTTGATTACCTTGATCATGCCCTTGTTATCTCTAAAGACGCTGATAGTCAAAGCCTTGCACATGTTTCTCAAATGTTCGATACACTTAGAATTGTTGATTTTCAACCAACATGTGAAAACCTCCTGATTGATATAGTGAAGAAAATTAAACCTCTGCTGCCAGTAACCTTAACACTTTTCTCGGTAAAGCTTTGTGAAACAGCAACATCATATGCTGAATGGTATGCCTCTGATAATCTCTAGCATATATTTTGAAGAACAATTATTATTCCTCTGCTGTTTATACGAGAATTGAAGCAAAAGCAGACGAAAATTCTTTTTCCTCTTCAAAAGCTAACATTTCCGTTTTTCACTTGATTTGATATACCTTTAGCAAGTTATAAACTGCCAATCTTTTAAAAATGGATACCGATAAAAGACTATTTCTGCTTGATGCATACGCCCTGATTTTCAGATCTTATTATGCTTTTATTTCTAATCCCATGAAAAACTCCAAAGGGCAGAATACGTCAACTGCTTTTGGTTTTACAATTACTCTTGATGACGTTCTGAAAAATCAAAACCCTTCCCATATTGCTGTTGCCTTCGATCCCGCAGGCCCAACCTTCAGAAATGAACTTTTTCCAGCCTATAAAGCCAATCGGCAGGAAACACCTGAAGATATTAGAAAGGCTGTACCTCAGATTAAAAAAATTATTGAAGCATATAATATTCCGGTAATTCAATGCGCGGGATTTGAAGCCGATGATGTCATTGGAACCTTAGCTAAACAAGCTGAAAAAGAGGGCTTTAAGGTATTTATGATGACTCCTGATAAGGATTATAATCAACTCGTTTCTGATAATATTGTTTTATTCAAACCTCGAAAAGCAGGAAGCGTCTCTGAAATAATTGGGAAAAATGAAATTTGTTTAAAATTCGGTATTATGGATCCGGCTCAGTTTATCGATATTCTTGCCCTCTGGGGAGATTCATCTGATAATGTTCCCGGTGTTCCTGGAGTGGGAGAGAAGACAGCAATAAAAATGATCTCTGAATTTCATAGCCTTGATAATATATATCTTAACCTCGATAAGTTTAAAGGGAAACTTCGCGAAAATCTTGAGAAATTTAAAGAGCAAGCTTACCTTTCCCGCGAACTCGTTACTATCCGCCTTGACGTTCCAGTAAACTTCGATGCTGATTTATATATAAAAGAAGTGGTGAATTCAGAAAAGATTAAAGAAATATTTCAGGAACTTGAGTTTAAAACACTGCTAACTAGACAAATAAAGCCAGAAACAAAACCAATTCAAACAAATTCTCAGCAAGGAAACCTCTTTTCCGGTTTTTCTTCTGTTGAACCAATCGTTTCAAATTATAATACTATTAATACTGTTCAAAAAAATTATGTCCTGGTTAATGAGGAAATTTCTTTAAAAAAGTTAGCTGATGACTTGAATAATTCCGATGCTTTTTCTTTCGATACAGAAACAACAGATCTTGACATTTTTTCAGCTGATTTAGTGGGAATTTCCTTTTCTATTAAACCTAACGAAGCTTTTTATATTCCTCTACCCCAATTATTTGATGATGCAGTAAAAATGTTGAGTCCCTTCAAATCTGCATTAGAAAACCAAAATATCCTTAAAATAGGACAAAATCTGAAATTTGACACCCGCATGCTTAAAAAGTACGGGATTGAAGTGGGAGGATCATATTTCGATACCATGATCGCTCATTATCTATTGCAACCAGATCAACGTCATAACCTAAATGTTTTATCGGAAAATTACCTTCAATATTCGCCTGTAAAAATTGAAGAACTTATTGGAGAAAAAGGGAAAAATCAAGGCAATATGAAGGATGTCCCAATAGAGAAAATCAAAGATTATGCTGCCGAAGATGCTGATCTGGCGTTTTTATTATATGAGAAATTCATTGATCAGCTAAAAACCGAGGGATTGTTTGAACTTGCTGAAAAGATAGAAATGCCATTAATCAAAGTCCTGGCTGAAATGGAGCAGAATGGAATTAAACTTGACAAAGAAACTCTTGTAGATTTCCGTACAGAACTGGTCAAAGATATTCTGCTAACCGAAGAAAAAATATATAAGCTGGCTGGACATGAATTCAATATTCAGTCTCCCCGACAGTTAGGTGAAGTGCTTTTTGACCGTCTTAAAATTGACAACGACGCAAAAATGACTAAAACCAAGCAATATTCAACCGGGGAGGAGGTTCTTGCTCGACTTACAGGAAAACATCCTATTGTGGAAGAGGTTCTTACATATCGCGGACTTAAAAAACTTCTTTCCACCTATGTAGACACACTTCCAAAACTTGTAGATAATAAATCCGGTAAAATTCATACCTCCTTTAACCAGACTGTAGCCGCGACAGGGAGGCTAAGTTCTAATAATCCGAATTTGCAGAATATTCCTATTCGTGAAGAAAGGGGAAGAGAGATTAGAAAATCTTTTGTTCCTGAAAGTTCCGAAAACCTGTTTCTTTCTGCCGACTATTCTCAGATAGAATTGAGACTGATGGCCCACCTAAGCAAAGATGAAAATATGATCAGCGCATTTATGCTTGGTGAAGATATTCATACCGCAACTGCAGCTAAAATCTATAAAATTGAATTGGCAGATGTTTCACGTGAAATGCGTAGCCGAGCAAAAACTGCGAATTTTGGAATAATATATGGCATCTCTGCTTTTGGTCTTTCCCAACGACTTAATATTAGCAGATCAGACGCTAAAGATCTCATTGATAATTACTTCAATACTTTCCCAGGGGTAAAAGAATATATGAATCAAAGCATACGTCTGGCTCGAGAAACAGGGTACGTAACAACAATGCTTGGAAGAAAAAGACAATTACCTGATATAAATTCCCGAAATCAGGGAATAAGAGGTATGGCAGAAAGAAACGCTATTAACGCACCTATTCAGGGTTCTGCTGCTGATATTATTAAGATAGCCATGATCAATATCCACAACAAGATGAAAGAGGCTCAAATGAACTCAAAAATGATTTTGCAGGTTCATGATGAACTTGTTTTTGATATGAAAAAAGCAGAGGAAAGTAAACTGATGAACCTTGTTCGTTCAGAGATGGAAGGAGCGATCAAACTCTCCGTTCCTTTGCTTGTTGAAATGGGTACTGGATTTAACTGGCTTGAAGCTCATTGATATTTTAGGAATTCTCTTCATAAATCCTAAATTCCAAATTCAAATCATCAAATTGCTAAAAGATATATCCAAATATTTTGCACTATGATAGCCCAATTTTATTGGGGCAAGCCGATGTATGAATAATTACAGCTTATCCCTTTTCAATATTATCCTCTTCCGTTCTGACTAAAATTTTATCAATCGCTCCTGACTCATTTAAGAACTTTGTAGCTTTTTCTACTTGTGTATCAGACTCCACTGATAAACCAATCCTCCCTTTCTGATAGTAATACCTACTTATAACTTCCTCATTAATAAGCTCCTCTATCTCCTTTCTAAAGTTATTAAGATCCCGGTCATCATCATGTTCAAGCTTTTTTTCAAGAATAGAAAACTCTTCAGATGCAGCGTCAAAATACTTCTCGGCTTTTGCAATTGATATAAGCTTTTTCAACTCATTCTCACTTTGTGTCTCATATTCAAATCCGCGGCTTTTAACAAATTCTTTAAATTTCAAATATTCATCATCACCAATCTTAAAACCAACTACTTTAGGTCGATCTTTATGCCTTACTGTGTAGTCAGTTGCAAAATCAAAAATCAAATTTTTTGCATATAAATACATACTTAATTGATTGAAAGAATCTAAAGAATCCAAAATATCTGGTTTAACCCCTCCACCATCATAAACAGCACGCCCACCTTTGGTTTTAAACTTTGTGATCAATGAATCCGGGATGTATCCAACACTGCCATCCTCATTTCGGTGTGTATAATCAAGTGCTTGTATGCACCTTCCGCTTGGAATATAATACTTAGCTGTTGTTACTTTAAGTTGCGTATTATATTTAAGTTTTCTAGTAGTCTGTACTAAACCTTTTCCATATGTTCTTTCGCCTAGAATTATAGCACGATCAACATCCTGAAGAGCCCCGGCAACAATTTCTGCTGCTGATGCAGAACCTCTGTTTACCAAAACAACCATTGGGATCTTGCTGTCAATAGCATCAGCTGTAGTGAAATACTCCTGATCCCATTGCTTCACTTTTCCCTTCGTACTAACAATTAATTGTCCCTTATCCACGAAAATATTACATACTCGAACCGCTTCAATTAACAATCCTCCTGGGTTACCTCTTAGATCAAGAATTAATTTTTCAACGCCATAATTATTTTTCAGATCAAGAAGTGCGTCCTTAACTTCTTTGCCAGCATCAACAGTAAAACTTGATAAGCGAATATATCCTGTCTTTATTCCAACAACCCCATAATATGAAACATTTCCAATATGAATCTGTTCACGAACAATCTTTAATTTTCGACTCTCTGGTTCCCCTTGCCTTTTTATTTCAATAGTCAGGTCGGTTCCGGGAACACCTTTAAGTTTTTCACTTACTTCAGAAAGAGCCTTCCCTTTTGTGTTGAAACCATCAACGGAAATTATTTCGTCTCCTGCCATCATTCCTGCCTTTGCTGACGGAGAACCTTCATAAGGCTCTGCTACTATCGCATAACTTTTACCCGCTCTTATTAAGGATCCTATTCCGCCATATGCGCCAGTAGTCATAAAGTTGAAATCATCCATTTCCGATTCTGGAATATAACTGGTATAAGGGTCAAGTGAACTTAACATGGAATTAATGCCAGTTTCAATCAGTTTCTCAGGCTGTGTCTCATCAACATAATACAAATTCAGTTCCCGGAAAAGAGTATAAAAAATATCCAGACTTTTAACCAGTTCAAAATCACTATTTTTGACAGTAAATCCAAGGCTTGCAATCCCAATTACTGCTATGGCGAAAAAAACACGGACTTTGTTGAGTTTCTTATTCATAATGAATTCATTTTATAACTGTTTCAAAGATATATCAAAATCAATCCCCACATTGGAAATTAAACATATTTAACTTTTGGGAATTTAATTATCCTGGTAATTATTGGTTCATTTTCCTCGGTCTATTGCCTCAAACTCCACACTTATTCTGCCACCATCTGAATCAATCAACCTTATAACATGTTTTCCCTTTTCCGGAATAAAGGCCAATTGATGCCGTCCTTTTGTTTTTCCAAGGTATTGATCATCAATATGCCAGAAAATTTCACTTCCGGGATTTCTATGCACAGCTTCACAGACAAGTCTCCCTCTTGATCCATCCAGTTCATAAGGTACATATACAATGGTTCCTATCTCAGGATAAATCATTTGCATCTGTGAAATCTCATTTCTCTCCTCACAGCCAGTTTTATAGGGAGGAAGTTCTTTGTACCATGGATTTTTCTGACGGAAGTACCATTCTTGAACAGGGGGTAAAACAAACCAGGATTCATGCACCATGTTTTCAACAGGATAACAATCGCTGCTTACTCTCTGTTTTTTCTCATGATCCAGATGAATCAATTTATGATACGGACATACAGTGGTTTGTAAGCCCGCCTCAGGAACCCATGCTGAATCTGTTTCAACACATGCCTGGCCAGCCAAATGCCCGCTTTTTGAACAAATTTTAACTTGTAATAAATCGTCATAAGGTACCTTAAACCAGCTTGTTGCGGGAAGCAGGTTGAATAGTTCAAAAAGAATTGGGGCAGATGCGTTTATTCCAGTTAACCCAGGACTGCCTTCTCCGGTTGCATTACCAGACCATACTGCAACAGCATATTCTGGTGTTACGCCAATCGCCCAACTATCGCGGAATCCGAAACTAGTACCTGTTTTCCATGCTATTTTACGGGTTGATGCAAAACTTTCCCATCCACTCTCCTGATCAGGGCGGTTTACATCTATTAGAGCTTTAAATGTGAGGTAAACAGCACCTGCTCCTATAATTCCCTGTTCTTGTTTATTTCTGCTTGCTTGGCTGGTATTATCTGAAAAAATTAAGGCTGGTTTATTCAATGCTCCCTCGAAATAACAACCATTGTTTTCATTATAATCATTCAGGATTCGGGCAAACCCTGAAAATACCCCGGCAAGATCCCATAAACTTGTTTCAGCACCACCTAAAATAAGGCTTAAACCGTAACGTTCTGAAGAATGTGATAAGGTGTTAATACCTAATGCTTTAAGATCATCACTAAACCTTTCGACTCCATATAATCGCAACATCCTTACTGCAGGAATATTTAATGAACGGCTTAATGCCATTCTTGCTGGCACAACTCCATCATATTCTCTCGTATTATTTTTTGGGCTAAAATTCCCGTAAAAAGTAGGTATATCAGCAATAAGCATCGCTGGAAGAATAACTCCCCGCTGAATCATTTCAGCAAACAAAAAGGGCTTTAAAATGCTTCCTGAACTACGGGGTGAATGAATAACATCAACCTCTCCTCCATATTCAGGATGCTCAATATTTTGTATGTTTCCATAATAGGTGAGAACAGATTCATTTTTTATATCTATGATCAGGCACGCTGCATTATGGATATCGTTACTGTAAAGGCGCTCTTTCTGAACCGACATGAGCCGTTCAACTTTCTCCTGCAAATTTTTGTTGATACTTGTTCTGACTCTGTTTCCTTTGTTTTCTATATAAAACCTGTCAAGCAAATGCGGAGCTAAACGGGGTAGAGGAAACGGTTTTTCCGGTAAGGATTCTGCCAAAGCAAGATGAAAACTAAGGCTATCAATTTCCCCAGACATATAAAGTTTCGTAAGAAGGCGGTTCCTTTTTATTTTTAATCTCTCCCTGTTTTTACCTGGATGAACAAGCGAAGGTGAATTCGGTAAAACAGCGATTACAGCTGCCTCAGACCAGGAAAGCGTATTTGGATTTCTTCCAAAATACCGCCAAGATGCTGCCTCCAAGCCTACAACATTTCCACCAAAGGGAGCATGCGACGAATATAATAGTAGAATTTCCTCCTTTGTAAATGACAATTCCAATCTTACTGCCAAAATGATTTCTACTAACTTCTGATAAATATTTCTTGGCTTACCCTTTCTTGACAAACGAATTACTTGCATAGAAATCGTACTGCCACCACTGATTATTTTACCGGCTTTGATATTTCTCTCTATTGCCTTAAAAATAGAAACGGGATTTATACCTGGATGTTTGTAGAAATATTTGTCTTCAAAAAGTATAAGTGATTTTTTGTACTTTAATGGAATGCTATCTCCTGCAGGAAACCGCCATTGTCCGTCATCAGCTATCCTGGCTCCCAGCATTTCAAACTTACTATCAGTGATTACAGTGCAAAAAGGATCTGAAAACAAGGGTCTGGGTAAACAAAACCAAAATCCCAGACCAAATACCATAACCAGAAATGATGCAAACAAAAACCAGTATTTATTCATAAACTCGAACCCATCAAATAAAATTAATTTCTATTTCTCGTTTCCTTTCACTTCAACCCATTTTCCTCTTTCTACAACCCTGACATCACCCCGGTACATCTCTTCACACAAAATCCCGGGAAGATAAAACCGACCTTTATACGCAGCGGTGAGTTTAACAGTATAGTTATTATAACTATTACTAGAAAGACTAAAAAAGGTATAAATCCTATCATCCCTAATATCCTGATAATCAGGAACACTGTTTATTCCTAAATTGGTTTCAAAAAGTCGCTGGTTCTGAATCTCCCATCCAGATGGAAATATCTGAGTTAATGCAAGATTTTGGTAAGTACCAAAAGTTCCCGGATTATAGATTCTTACTTCAGCAAGAAAGTCGGTTCCCTGTTCCAGACTGCTGACATCTATTAAATTCCCGTTCATACTTTTATATACTATTTGCATACTTAGGTTTTGTGAAACACTCTTTTCTTTTCCAGCTAATGGAACGCCATGCACTGAAAGCCTGATAAATAAAATTCCATTCCCGGAATTTTTAACGCCAACTTTACCTCCTTCTGACTTTGCCAATTTAATTGGAATTTGTGAGTAGGAGCTATTTGAAGCAGCATGTTTCATTTCGCTTCCATTGATGCTAAAGTCATAGCTTAGGCTTTTCGAAACCATTTCTGGTCCGGCATACTGGGAAACGGCCATTAGACAAACAGCCGTTGTTTGTGTACTATACCAACCTTCACTACTTAGCTTTTCTGAAATGTATTGCATCACAGGAATAGCCTCTTCTTTTCTGTTTAATAAAGTAAGTGTTTGTAAAATGAACCCTTTGTCTCTCAACTCAGATCCGTAAGTGTAATAAGTATCATTATACACTGGTATGTTAGTCGTAAGTGTTTTTACAAGTTCATCAGCAGTCTTTTGTTGCCCGGCCAGAGCATAAGCTGTAGCAAGTTGCCAACTGGCTGAAACATCTAAATTCGCTTGTTCCCTTAATCGATTCATTGCACCTAACTCAGGTTCTCCTGCCAAAGCAAGGGTATATAGTCGGTAGGTCTGACAAAGTTCCATGGATTTTTGTTCCCATTTGGTTTCATAACGACTTCCACTCCATGATCGTGCAATCCGTTTTTGGTACGTGGTCCATTTCTTTAACCAGTCTTTGGATACGGTATATCCTTTTTTCTGAGCCTCAAGCATGAAATGTCCTGCATAACTCGTTCCCCAGTCATTTTCAGAAGTTGAATTCGGCCATAAACCAAGTCCCCCGCTTGATAACTGAAAACTCTGAATCTTCTGAATACCTGCTTTAACGTTTTTGTCAGTAAATTCCTTTGTATACTGATCGACGTCCATTACATCAGAAAGGAATAATTGAGGGAAAACAGCCGAAGTTACTTGTTCCATACAACCATAAGGATAGTTTAGAAGGTATTTGAGCCTTCTTCCAAAATCTACCGGGGGTAGAGAAGATACTTCCAGTTCGGCCTTGTTGCTTCCCGAAATACCAGGTGAAACAAACTGTTTTTCCCATGCCTCACCTGGATTTATAACCCCATAATATTGTTCAGTAATTTCAGGATTTGGTGATCGTACCTCAAGTTCTGTTTCGCTTCTGGACTCTTCTTTTCCTGAGCTTGCAATAATGTTCACTTTCCCTATACCAGTTTGTGATTTAACTCTAACTTTAAAGTCGATTGTTTTATCCCCTAGGCTTGTGAATTCAACTATTTTTTCAGTTTCATCAGTTTCAAATATACCATTCAGCTCAAGTTTAATTTTAACTTTTTTAATCTGTTCTTCCATTGCAAAAACAGTCACCGGAATACTGACCGTTTCACCAGGCCCTAATACTCTTGGTAAAGTAGTCAGTACCATCAGTGGTTTTCTTACAGGGCAGATTTTTTCAGCTTTTCCGTATGCCCCAGATTGCCCGGCTACAACCATAGTTTTTACTGAACCAATGTAATTGGGAATTGTAATTTTATGAGAATTTACTGCTCCGGCAGAGAGTTCGAAAGGGCCAATAAATTTTACCATTGGAGGAAATCGATTAGCTTTGGTCTGTGACTTTGCCCCATCACTGTCTTCGCCTCCACCAATACTGAATACTCCGTCAATTCTGCCTCCGTATGCTCCGATTACCCAATCATAAATATCAAAAGTTTTTACACCAAGGGCTTCTCTGGCATAAAAAAATTGCCACGCATCAGGTGTTTTAAATCGAGTCAGGTCTAGCAATCCTTCATCAACAATTGCAAGGGTATATGTCATGCTTTTTTTGTTTTTTTCGCTTACCCGAACAATTACCTCAGTTTCTGGTCGTAAAATATCCGGCATACTAATCTCTGGTTCAAGGTGGCTCTCCTTGTTCTCAACAAATATGGGGATTACTCCATACATCCTTATGGGAAGATCATTTTGGGTTTGGGCATGTTGTTGAATCAAACTAACATTTACATAAATATTTGGAGTCATCTCCGGAGTTAAAGTGAAACTAAAAGTAGAAAGCTGTCCTTTCGAAGGCAACCAGTAATGTTCAATTACTCTGCTTCCATTTTCAATGCTTATTAATATTCTACCAGACTTTCCAGATGGAATATTTATAGTAACCGTTTCACCTACATTATATTTAGCCTTATCTGAACTAAGAATAATAATACTGGCCGCCTCTGGATTGTTTTGTGAACTTCTGCTCATCCATTCCGGACTGTCAAAATACACTATCTTACCAGTAGAATGAAGTCCTAAAGGATCATTTACTCTAATTAGAAAGCGCCCCCAATCCGGGGTACCTATCTTGAATGAAAATTTTGCTTTTCCAGATTTTGTATTTACAATTTTTTGGAAAACTGGTTCGCGATAAGAGCTTCCAGTATATGAAGCTAAATTCTCTCCTGAAGAGTGCCACCACCAGCGCCAATCAAGTTTAAACACACTCACTTCAAGGCCTTCAATATCAACTGTTTGTCCATGGTCATCTAAACTTACGATATCAAAAACTTGCAAGGTGTCCGTTGAAAGCATTCCATAGTTATCACCTTTGGGAATTTTTAATCCTAGATAATTATTATAGGGGGAGTAAGCAATTGAAAATTGATCAATGCTGAAGTCACCCCCTTTTTCAAAACTCCTGCTAGTGAATGTTGCCCGAAGTTTGCCGGGACTTGTGCCTTTTACAAAAAACTCCGGGGTAAAGCTTGTCTCACCATTTTCATTAAGGGTTCCTTCGAAAATCTCACGTTCACTCGGGTAAAATATTTTTGAGGGATCTGTAAACACATAGTCATCAAAACCATTAAATCTGGTGTCCATTACTGAAAAATTAACGGCGACTTTTGCTTCCAAAAAAGAAGCAGGAGAACCATGCAACCATGAAACAATCATTCGGGCTTTATTTGAAGCATTATCCGCATGAAGCTCATTATCAGGAAACTCAAGTTTAATTTTCAGGCGATTTGGCTTCACAGTCTCTATTTTAATCCCATGGCTGAAAGTCAACCCTCCAACAATAGCATCTAACCTCCAATTTCCAGTAGGGGCGTCTGAACTAGTTGCTACTTTATAGGAATAGAATCCATTTAATCCTTCTGTCAATGTTATCTTTTTATATATTTTCCCACGAGCATCGAATAATTCAAAAATAACAGGATGACCTTCTGGTAAAACCTTATCATTATCCTCAAGAATTAAATTTAGAAATAATGTATCCCCTGGGCGCCAAACACCTCTTTCGCCATAAAAAAATGCTTTAATACCTTTATCAACTGGACTACCTGAAACATCAAATTGACTATATGACAAAGAAGCGCCATTAAAAAGTTTGAGATACCCTCTCTGACTATCCTTCTTAGCTACAAGTAAAAAAGCTTGTTGGTCTGTTTTAACACTGGCAAAACCTTCCTTATCTGTTTCGCATGAAGAAATCGTTTGTTGTTGAAAATTGAATAATTCCAAATTTACTCCACTTATTGGCTCAGAGCTAACTAGGTCTGTTACAGCAAATAAAAATGAATTATCGGATCCTTTCTTCGCAATTATTCCAAGATTTGAGGCGAGAATATTTCTGGAAACACTTCTACTTTGGTTGAAATATGAATCTGAACAAGGATTATCTCTCTCATCCCAATTGTATTCATAATCATACTCACCATCGTAATTCTCATAACTGTAATACCCGTTTTGTGCATCCCAGTATGATAAATCGTTTCCTGTAATTATATTCTCATTGTTATTAGGATCAGTCAATGTTTCATAACTCATGTCTTCACTATCACTGCATTTGTAAAGGGAGTGTTTTTTGCGAAATCCAAGTTCTACGCGGTAAATTGCTCCGGGCTCTGATTTTATAAGGTCTGAAAGGTCGATAGCAAAAGCATTCCACTCACCGAAATTTATTGATCGATCCGAATTCAGTGAAATAGTTTTCTTTGAAACAAGCCGACCGGCTCGTTTCATTTCATCATTACCATCCAGATCATTGATTTGCAGGAATTGAGTTACATTATTCTCATATATGCGAATTATTTTTACATCCACTGCTTTTAAATTAACAGCCTCAAAAGGAAATATTAATCCTTCTGATTGAGGCATAATTACTCCTTGTCCAATTAAACGGATAGAAGGTTTCAATTCTTCAAAATTTACTGAAATTACCTGGGATCCCAGATAACTAAAGCCTAAAATATTCTTTATTCCAGATAGTATATTCAAATCCAGGGTTCCGCTTTGCCGGATTTCAGGATATGCCCTGACCATATTATTATCAACAGCAAACCTTAAACCTACATTATTACTCAGACTAATTAGGCCATTTAAATATTGGTCTGTTTTAATTGGGTCTGAAAATAATATTTGAATGTATTGCTCAGGCTGCTGAATAATTTTAGTTTCTAAAAGGGTAAACTCATTCAATGCAGGAATCTCATATTTTCTTGATCCTTTGGCCTTTGATTTAAGAGAACCTGCATCCCAGCTTATGTCAACAGTCTCTCTTTTTTCGGTGCGACGGACACTATCAATTGTGAATTCATGAATTAGTCCGTTTGGATCATGTTTCCAGATGAAAGGTAAATTTTGGCTATTTTGTACTGCCAAAACAATTTTTTCTATATCGGCACTTAAAACTTTATCTGTGGTTATTAGTGATCCTTTTATTTCATTCCAGATAAGATCTTTACTGCTTTGAGATCTTAGTCCTGAAAAATCCAAAGCGATATCTAGTTGAATAATACTGAATTGAAATTCAAAGCTTTTTACTCCTTTTTTGTCAGGCAAAAGTTTTGATGTCTTGAAAACGGCTTTATACGTTTGGCCAGACGGCATCTTATTTTCCGGGCGAAATTCAATTGTTCTTGCATCGGTAATGTAGGTGCTTCCTTGTATACTAGGTTTAAAATCAAAGAGACTTAAATTAATAGCTTGCTCAGGATTGAATTCTTTAGCATAATCTGAAGTGAGTTTAACCCGAATCACTGATTCTGATGGGATTATTCCTGATGTGAATGCAGCAATTTCAGGATTATAAGCCGGAGTGATGAATTGAACTTTTTCTTTCTTTTTAGAACATCCGGAAAGCAATATTAATATTGCTACCATCAGAATGCTACCAACTATGAAATTAGATTTTGCTTTTGACATAAAAGTAATTATTTGATATTAATCAAATTTATGAAAATTGCCAGAGAATACTACCTCAAACACTTTAAAAGATGTAATAAATCAAATGAGTAATGAATTTCTGTTGAGTTCGAGTGTTTTCTCAGCTCTTTTTCACCTTCAAACAAATACTTTATACTTAAAACCTATATCAAAATCTTATTCAACGGATTCATTTAGGTCAAATAAAGTTTGATTACTGGGGAGCTTAAATTCGTACATAATTCATTTTTGATAGTTTTATTGAAAGCTTTTTCAACAACTCTATAGTACAAACGCTGATTTTAGTAAAATCCTCAATTTCTTTGCCTTGGTATATGAACATGATTTCTAGCCCGGGAAAAGGACTTTTATCTAAAATTAGAAATTTTGATTTATTGATCCTGTATGCTTCACGCATCCTTCGTTTGAGTATATTCCTATCAATTGCCCTTCTGAAGCTCTTCTTTGGTGCTGCAAATCCCACTTTAATCAAAACGCATTCACTAGAGGGATTAATATGATAGAGCAGTCTGATCGGGTGAATAAAAAGACTTTTACCAGTTTCAAATAGTTGGCTGATTGACTTCGCGCTTTTAAGTCTTTCTGAGCGATGTAGAGTGTTTAAATTCATAAATAAATAATGACCCCCGATTGGTTTATTCCATACCTAAACAAAGGTAATTTGAAAAACAACAACCGGGGGCCACCAGTATTATAAAGAAAATCTATTTTTTAAAACTTTTATTATATTCACGGATATATTGATCAAGTGCCATTGTCATAGAAGGAGCATTGGGCTGAGGGGCACTAATATCTAGCCGCAATCCGGCCTCCGTTGCAGCCTTAGCTGTTGTGGACCCAAAAGTTGCAATTTTTATATCGTTCTGCTTAAAACCAGGAAAGTTCTGTAAAAGTGACTTAATTCCAGTCGGGCTAAAAAAGACTAATACATCATAATTGATTTCTGAAAGGTCGGAAAGATCACTGCAAACTGTATTATACAAAACTGCAGATGTATATTTGATTTTAGCCTTTTCGAGCAAAACTGTAACTTCATCTTTGTTAGCATTTGACATGGGAACAAGGAAGTTTTCTTCTTTGTGTTTCAAAAGAATATCCATAATATCAACTATATTCCCACTCGAGCTGTAAAATATCTTTCTCTTTCTGTAAACAATGTACTTTTGCAGATAGAAGGCTATTGATTCGGAACTGCAGAAATACTTCATTTCGTCGGGAATGCTGATTTTTAATTCTTCAGCAATTCTAAAAAAATGGTTTATTGCAGTTTTACTTGTGAAAATCACAGCCCCATGGGCTAAAATTTCTACTCTTGCTTTCCTGAAATCCTTAACACTAACTCCTTCTACCTGTATAAAAGGTCTGAAGTCAATTTTAAGATTGTTTTTTTCGGCAAGATCGGAATAGGGGTGTTTTTCAGACTCCGGCTTTGGTTGGGAAACCAAAATTCTCTTGATTCTAGTCATAAAGCTCTACTACTTAAATGGTTTAATTTAAACCTGTGCCAAAGAAAGTAATACTTTTATTACCACTAAGAGGGGTAATATTTCAAGGGAACAAAGGTACAAAATCAAATAGAAAAACAAAACAACATTTTTAAATACATAAACAGCGGCCCTAAATAGGCGAAAAACATAAATAATAATTATGATTGAAACCCCAGTATATACAAGCCATTCCTGCAATAATCCATGTGTATAAGGAATGGCAATTAAAAAAGGAATAATTATAAGACCTATAACCTTATTGTAAATAAAGAAATGGTACAAAAAGCCCTTAAATAGTTCTTTTCTTTCAAAAATATTGCCAATAGTCCTCATTATAATTATTCGGAAAATAATTAAGAAGAGAAGAAAAGTAAAAGAGACTATTAAGAACCAAAATCCATCTTCGGGTAAAAATCCTAAGGCAAAAAAGTAATTTAGTAAGTATAAAAAAAGGGAAGAGTTTACAAGATATAATAAATCCAGACTAAGGCCGAAACGCTTTTGAACAACGCTTTGCTCTTTTTGTGTTTTGGCAGCAATTTGGTAACTGTAAGCGGATATCCAGACCAAATTTAGAAACTTACCGTAAATAATTCTTGCCCAGGCAATGCCCGCTAATACTAAGATAACGGCTAAAAAATACCAGTCAGGAAATTCATTTCCTGATACTCCGCTTGAATATAGCCTTCCCCTTAATACTTGCGCGGTGCTAGGTATTGTCTCCACAAAAACTTGTGGAGAAGACGAAATAGAATCTTTTGATTCTCCAACAATAGAAAATGTCGAATCTCTTTGCTGATTTTGCATATTTCGGATTTCCGCCTAAACGAAAAAACAACAATTTAAGTTTAAAGTTTTTTTCCTGACGGTAAGTTTATACAATGCAAAAGTACTAAAAATACTTTTCTCCTAATAGTAAATTAGCTAGTTTACTGGCCCCAAAACGAAAGCGCTCTGGCTTTAACCAATCATTTCCTAGGATTTCATTTACAATTAAATAGTAATTAACAGCGGTGCTTATATCCGAAATTCCACCCGCAGGCTTTATTCCAACAGCTCGACCATTTTTGTCGTAATACTCTTTAATTGCTTCACACATTACCCAAATCGCCTCAGGACTTGCTCCTTTTTCCATTTTTCCGGTTGAGGTTTTGATAAAATCTGCTCCGGAATCCATAGCTAGAAAGGATGCTAGTTTTATTAAACTTAAGTCTTCAATACTGCCAGTTTCTAAAATTACTTTTAAATGCGCATCGCCACAGACAGCCTTGATTTTTTTAATTTCCTCTGATACAAGTTCGTAATTTCCTTCTAAAAACTCACCAAGGGATATAACGATATCAACTTCATCAGCGCCGCTTTCTACTACTTTTCGCACTTCTTGAATTTTAATATCTATAAAAGTCTGTGATGCGGGGAAAGAGGCCGCAACTGATGCAATCTTTACTTTTTTTATTGTCAAAGTCTTTCTCACTGTAGGAACAAAATTGGGGAAAACGCATATGGCAGCAACATTTGGCAAATCAGGGAACTTATCAGAAATACAGTTCACCTTCTCTGTCAATGCGGTTATCTTTGAAATAGAATCAGTACTATTTAAACTTGTTAAATCTATTAGGCTGAATATATGAGTAAGAATAGCTTTATCTCGCATTTGGGAAGATCGTTGTTCAATTTGCTCAATTTTTTCTTTGATGAAATTTTGATTGACTGATATTTTGTATTTATTTCGGATCATACTTCTGTTTTTATAATAGTTTTTTATTCTTCTTATGTCGCCGTGAATCGCGGCTTGTTTTTTTTTCAATATTTTTGGTAAGGGCGTCTGAAAGATCTACACCCGTTTGGTTCGCTAGGCAAATTAAAACAAATAGTACATCCGCTAATTCATCAGCAAGTTCAGAAGGATTTTCACCCTCCTTAAACGACTGATCACCATATTTTCTGGCAATAATTCTTGCTACTTCTCCAACTTCCTCAGTCAAAATAGCCATGTTAGTGAGCTCACTGAAATATTTCACACCATATTCCTTAATCCAGAGGTCTACTAATCGTTGTGTTTCAGTTAATGTCATTTTATTCGGAATTACTCTTTTACTTTTGTATCAAAAAGTAATGTAACTGGACCGTCATTTATAAGTGATACATCCATGTGGTCCCCGAAAACACCTGTATTTACTTTGATCTCACAATCCTTTTCCAACTGCCGGATAAATTCAAAATACAATGGTTCTGAGATTTGCTGTGGAGCGGCTCTTGTAAAGGATGGCCGATTTCCCTTACGTGTACTTGCATGCAGAGTAAATTGAGAAATAAGCAAAATTTCTCCGCCCAACTCACTAAGCCCAAGATTCATTACTCCTTTTTCATCAGGGAAAATTCTTAAACGACTTATCTTCCCACTTAACCATTTAATATCTTCATCCCCGTCAGACTCCTCTATACCTAAAAAAACAAGTATCCCACTCCCTATTTCATCATAGTGACCACTGGAGCATTTGACGGAAGCCTTTGATACTCTCTGTATTACAGCCCGCATAGATGATTTTTAAAAGGGTAGTAAATTTAGGAAAAAAATTGATATTCTCAACAAAACCTCCAAATCAATGAATCAATTGAGATAGGATTCTTTAATCTTTAAATAATTAATTAATTTTCACTGCTTAAAGGATTTTTTTGTCTAAAAAATAATAATCTGTCGGCTGAGATTGGCATTTCTTCCTGTGAATAAAATATCATTAAATAATTATAATATGTTTTGTAACTTTTCATATATTTCATCGTCTTATGCTCGAAAGCGGATCAATAAATGACAGTAAAAGATTATAACAAAGCTGTAGAAGACTATTCGAATGGGATTTACAGGTTTATTCTTAAAAATTTAAAAGATAAGGATAGAGCCAGAGATGTCGTTCAGGATACTTTCGAAAAGTGCTGGGTAAAACACGAAACAGTAGATGCTGTAAAAGTGAAATCCTATCTCTTTTCAACAGCTTATCATACAATGATTGATATGATTCGTAAAGAAAGCAGAATGACTAGTTTTGATGAAGTACGACATGAAAGTATTGTACATAATAATCAGTATTCTGACCTGAACGAGATCCTTCATAAAGCAATCCAGCTCTTACCTGAAACTCAAAGGTCAGTAATTCTTTTACGCGACTATGAAGGTTACTCATATGATGAAATTGCTGAAATAACTGGCCTGTCTGAATCACAAGTTAAAGTTTATATATATAGGGGTAGGATTTTTTTGAAAAACTACATTGGAAGCCCTGAGAAAGTTTTATAATATTTTTATGAATATTAACAGAAATAATTACGAGTTGTTTTTTATAGACTATCTGGACGGAAACCTTACCGACCACGATATTCTTATACTCGAGGATTTTCTTCTGATTAACCCCGATTTAAGAGAAGAGCTTGAAGGTACCGAAAAAATTAGGCTTACACCTGAAAACATGCTTTTTAAAGGAAAATTCTTCCTTAAAAAGCCTGACTTAAGCCTTCCGGTTAATGTGAATAATTTTGAAGATTTTTGTGTGGCAGAAAATGAATTGGATTTATCAACTGAACAACGAAAAGGACTATCAGATTTTATAAGGTTGTACCCGGAACATCTAGGCACGGTTAAGCTTTTTTCAAAACTCCATCTTTTGCCAGAAAAAAACATAATTTTTTTTCAAAAGAATAAACTTAAAAAAAGGGTGGCCTTGCTTCCTCGCCAATTATTTATTCCTGTTTTATCAGTTGCTGCAGCTATTGCCTTAATGGTTGTAATCTATTTTCAAAATGATGAAATATTTAATAACCTTCCTATTGTCTCTGCAAATTTGCCCGCCAGGTTATCCTCAAAGGCTGAAATTGAAAAGACAAAAGAAAGTCAGCCTATAAATATAGAAAAGTCTGAATCGAAAACTCAAACAACTTCCTTTTTGACCCTGTCTGAAAATTTATTAAAAAAACATGTATCCACTATCAAAAAAGGAGAAAATCCACTGAAGAAAGGTAGTGAAAATAAAAATGCTCTGCCGAAGCAAAGATTAAACCCTTCCTTTCAAATAAAACTGGCTTCTGTAACAGATAATCAGATTCTGGTTCCCACTATTGAAAAAGGGAAAATAATCTACACAAGCTCTGTAAAACCTGAAGCAATTAATTCCTCCGAATATTTAAGCCTTTCCGAATATGCTCGAAAGGAATTCTTCGAAAAAGTACTCGGGAAAAAAGACCGTAGAATTGGTCATATTTCTGGCTGGCAAATTGCCGATGCCGGGATTTCTGGTATTAATAAAATTACTGGAGGAGAAATGAAGCTCGAAAAGAAAATTGGGGTTGATGGTAATATTACTTCCTATTCCTTTAACTCAAAATTGCTTTCCTTTTCAACAACATCCGTCAAATAAGGGAACTTTTAGTTGTGAAACTTGAAGGTATTTTTATTAAGCTAGCCCCATTAGCTTGATTGAGAAAATCATTTTCTTTTCCCGCTAAAAATATTTCATAAAACTCTTGCTTTTTTATCATGGCTGTAACTTTTCAAGTATGCTTCCCGTCACATGTTTAGAAGCGGAAAACAAACAAACAACAAACAATAAAATTTACCCCAAATGAAAAGTCTATTTACAATTGTACTTGCCGGACTCCTTGCGACCCCGGCTTTTACACAGGAAGATTCAAAATATGTAAATGTTGAGGAAATTGTTACTGTAAGTGAAGAACCAGACCATACAATAGTTAATGTAGGAGCTGAAGAAACTCTGATAATTAATGAAAAAAGTGATACCACCCGAATCAAGGTTGGTAAAAAAGGTATTATTATTATAGAGGGAGATAAAGGAACTCAAGTAAATATTGAGGATATTGACGAAAACTTTGAAGACAATTGTGATAACGATGTAGAGGAAGAATCAGATAATAACGACTTTGGTAAATTTAAACCTAATTGGACAGGCTTCGAAATAGGTCTAAATAATTATGTCAATAGTAGTGGATCTATGAGCCTTGACAATACAATGGATTTTATGGAGCTGAATACCAGCCGGTCATGGAACATAAATATAAACTTTTTGCAATATGGATTTGGTCTTGGAACAGATAAAATTGGGATTGTGACAGGCCTTGGTTTTGAATGGAATAATTATCATTTCGATAATAATAATTCAATTCAAAAAGTGAATGGTCTGATTGAATCAATTAGTGACCTGGATTTAACGTATCCAAATATTCAGAAAAACAGATTACAAACAACTTACCTTAGAGCTCCTTTGCTGCTTGAATTCCAGATTCCTGCAGGTAAAAAAAGAATTTACTTTTCTGCCGGACCAGTAGCTGGAGTTAAACTCTTCTCTAACACAAAAATCGTTTATAAAGAAAACGGAGATAAACAAAAAGTTAAGGATAAAGACGATTTCAATCTTTCAGCCTTACGATACGGTTTTACTGCTCGCGCAGGTTATCGTGGACTTAAACTATTCGCAAATTATTATATGACCCCACTATTTGAAGCAAATAAAGCACCTGAACTTTACCCATTCTCAATAGGCCTTACTCTAGCTGATTTTTAAAACGCCAATTCCTCCATATATTCAAAGTTAATCTGAGACTTAACAGACTGAATTAATCTGTTAATTCTCAGATTTTTTATTTGCCGCTAATTTTTAAACAGAATACCTAGCCACTTTCTTTTTCCCATTCTTTAACTAAATTTGTAAGAATTAAACACAAAGAAAAAATTCTTTTATGTTAAACGAGGCTGAAAAAAGACGATACAAACGACACATAATTCTTCCTGAAATGGGAGAGGCTGGCCAAGAAAAACTTAAGACGACACGAGTTCTTGTTGTTGGCGCAGGAGGTCTGGGAGCTCCCGTTTTGCAATATCTTACAGCCGCAGGAGTTGGAACTATTGCAATTCTTGACGACGATGTTGTAAATGAAGACAATCTTCAACGTCAAATACTTTATGGGGGTCATGATTTGGGAAAGCTTAAGACAATTATCTCAAAACAAAGACTTAATTCACTTAACCCCTTTGTTAACCATGAAATCTTTAACATCAGACTTAAACCAGAAAACGCAATTGACTTTGTTTCAAAATATGACATTATTGTTGACGCCACAGATAGTCTGTCTTCAAGTTACCTTATAAATGATGCGTGTATTATTGCAGGAAAACCTTGGGTATATGGGGCTTTGGAGAGTTTTAAAGGACAAGTTTCCACCTTCAATTTTCTGAATAGCCCTTCCTTAAGATGTGCTATACCAAATAAACATAAAACAAAATTACTAGCTCCAACTTTGTTGGGATTGTTTGGTGTCCTTCCAGGAATAATAGGTTCTTTACAGGCTGTAGAAGTAATTAAAATAATTACTGGAATAGGAACGCCTCTACTAGGCAAAATGATCATTTATAATATGTTGAGTCATGTAATTGAAACCATTCTGTTTGATAAAAAAGAAGAAAATTTTAGAATTAGTAAATTAGATGAGTCCTATTAGCCTTCCGTCTTAAACGGTTGTGAATTAGTTTTTATCAGGTAAAAATTTTTAATACTAACTTTGACCCGAAATCAATCTGTCGGGAACATGCGCTTATTACTTATTTCTAATTCAACAAATGCAGGGGAAGAATACCTCGAATACCCAATGGAGAATATTAAAAAATTCCTTGGGAAGCAAAGAGGAAGTATTCTTTTTATCCCTTATGCGGGTATTACTATTAGCTACGATGACTATGCAGCAAAAGTCTCTGGTCGGTTTAGGGACATTGGGATTGAAATAGTTTCTATACATACCGTTTCAAATCCAATTAAAGCTATAAATGACGCCACTTGTATAATTATCGGAGGTGGAAATACATGGCAGCTCCTACATCTTCTGCAAAAGTATAAACTCATAGGTTCTATTCGTGAAAAAGTTTTATCTGGATGCCCTTATATTGGATGGAGCGCAGGATCTAACCTTTGCTGCCCAACAATTAGAACTACAAATGATATGGCAGTTGTTCAGCCACAAAGCTTTGATTCACTTGATCTAATCCCTTTCCAAATTAACCCTCACTACCTCGATGCAAATCCAGAAGGCCATGCAGGAGAAACAAGGGAAGACCGAATCAAAGAATTCATTCAGGTTAATCAGAACATTTATGTAATTGGCCTTAGAGAAGGAACCATGTTGTCAATAGAAAAAGATGTAATTCAACTCATTGGGAAAAGAAACGCAAAGATTTTTCGTTATGGTAGTAATAGTAAAGAACTTTCTCCAAAAGATGATTTTTCTTTCCTTTTAAAGAGGTGATATACTTTATTCTATTTTTTTATGTTTTAGTTTGACCTAAGTCGTTTAAAAAGTAAAAAGTGAAAAAAATTCTCAAAAAAACGTCCAAAATATTCATTTATGGCTTCCTAATAATCATAGCAATTATGATTTGTGCAATAATTGCAGGAAAAATCTACAAAGATGAAATTCGGAACTATATCATCACGGAAATTAATAAGGAAATTAAAGTTAAAATTAACGTTAGCGCAGCAGACTTCTCCTTTTTTAGAAAGTTCCCTTTTGTGAGTATTGTTCTTTCTGAAGTAAGCATCTTATCGGGAAAGGATTTTAATCCTACTCAGTTTTCCGGAATTTCAACAGATTCTCTTTTTACTGCATCGCGCATTTACCTGCAGTTTAATATTCTGGATATACTTCAAAAAGATTACCGGCTGAGAAGAGTTCATGCAGAAAACGGAAGAATTATTATTCTTGTAGATAAAATAGGTGGTGTAAACTATCGTATTTTTAAGGAAAGTTCCAATAATGAAAAAACCAGTTTTTCTCTCGGCTTGGATGGGGTTAAAGTAAGTGGATTTAAATGGGAATTTCTTAATCTTGCTAAAGATATTCATGCAAAAGGAATTATTGAAGACCTGGTTCTTAAAGGAAAATTTTCTCAGGAAAATTTCTCTCTTAATACAAAGTCCGTAATTTTTATTGAAACTTTTAATCGAGAAGGAATTGACTATGCTTCAAAAATGAGAACCGCAGCCCACATTATCTTGGATGTGCGGGATTCTCTCTATACCATAAATAATGGGGAATTAATTCTTAATGATTTAGCGGTTAAAACCTCAGGCTCCTTTACAATAAGATCAAACATTAATCTCAATCTTCAGATTGAGGCAGAAAAACTTAATATTGGCTCTTTAATTACTACCCTACCGATTAACCTTCATAACATTTCAAAATACTCACCAAAAGGGAGTATAGAATTATTAGCAAAGATAAAAGGTGAAATTAGCAGTACAAATGTTCCTTCAATAAGGATAGCTTTTAGGGTTAGTAATGGAGCGATCAAATTTCTAGAAAGTCAAAAAACAATAAGGGATATATCCGTTCGCGGAACATACTCTAATGGTTCAAAACGAAATGCTTTAACTAGCAGGCTAAATATTAGTGAATATTCTTTAAGCAACGATAGTAGCGAACTTAATGGGAGTATAAGCTTTAGCAATTTTCTTAACCCTTTTATCTCTGGCACTGTATTTGGAAAAGTCACAGCCAAAGCAGTATCGGATATACTTAATATAGAGGGATGGGATCTTCAGAAGGGGCTTATTTATCCGGATCTGACAATCAATATGAATCTGGCCTCATTTGAAAGTTTTGATATTCATACAATTTCCCCCAAAGGACTAAATGGGAAAATTGTTTTTAAGGATATCGCAGGTATTATTCCTTATTCAAAAGTTCCAATTGACCTTTTTGAAGGAAGCGTAAAAATAGATGGTGACATTTTTGGGCCAAGATTTAAACTAAAAATGGGAAAGAATAGCTTTTCTGGTAACCTAATTATTAATAATCTTTGGGAATCTATAAATAGTAAAAATGCTTTACCTGTGATTAGTGGTGAAATCCAAGCCGGTTATTTTAGAATTAAAGATTTTTTAAGTGACGCCAGTTCTTCTGAAGAGATTGACTTTCACCTTCCAGATAGCGTCATTCTGAATTTACATTGTGTTATTGATAGTTTTGAATATGGAAAGTTTTTAGCATCAGAACTTGAGACCTGGTTTACATATAAACCAAAAATCCTCAGCGTTTCCACTTTTAAAATGAAAGCTATGAAAGGATTCGCTTCTGGAAATGTTGTTATTATTGAAGATATTAAAAATCAAATGCTTCTAAAAACCTCATTGGATTTAAAGAAAATTGATATAAACAAACTCTTTTTTGCTTTTAATAATTTTGCACAAGATTTTATTATTAGTGATAATTTAAAAGGATATGTTTCAGGGACACTTGACTTTTCCACGAATATTAGTCCAAAATTGGAGCTGGTAACAAAAGACCTTTTTGCACAATCAGATTTTATTATAGAAGATGGCGAACTAATTAATTTCAAGCCAATTACAGAGCTTTCTTCATTTGTTGAGTTGTCAGAACTTCAACACATAAAATTTTCAACGCTTAAGAATTCAATTTTAATTAAAGACGAAAAAGTTTTCATTCCACAGATGGATATTAATTCCACTGCCTTTAACATAACCATTTCAGGGACACATAAATTTGATAATTACTTCGAGTATAGGATGAGATTAAGTCTTTCTGAGATACTTGCTAGAAAAGCCAAAAAAGCCAAAAAGGAAAACGAGGAATTTGGTGTTATTGAAAATGATGGTGCAGGAAATACAAATCTTTACCTATCAATTATTGGAACACCTGAGAACTATAAAATCAAATATGATAAAAAGGAGGCGATCAACAAAATTAAAACGGATATCAAAGAGGAAAGGAAACTAATTAAAACAATTCTAAAAGAGGAGTTAGGACTATTTAAAAAGGATACTTTAAATTCCGAAAAGTCTCTAAATCAGTTAAATAATAGCCGAATAATTCTGGATTGGAGTGATGAAACCACTGAACCTCAGAACCCAGAACAAAAAACTAAAAAAGCCTCAAAGACCGAACCAGCATTAAAAGTTATATGGGATGAGGAAGATCCTAAAACTATGTAATATGCTAAAACATTAAATTATGGCCGCCTCCCTAAATATCTATGAAAAAAAAACACGCTGGAAATTCTTATTATTTCTTGCCGCGATTCTAATTGGTGTTTTCTCCCTTACTTACACAAATTGGCTTGTTAAGCAACTCTCAGTTCAGGAAAAACAAAAGGTAGAGCTATGGGCAGATGCAACGAGGCAACTAATCAGCTCCTCAAATGATGATGCTAATTTAAACTTTATTTTTTCGGTAATCGAAGATAATAACACGGTTCCAGTAATACTTACTGATAGCGCCGGGGTAATTGTCTCGTATCGGAACATTGATACTTCAAAGGTTGAAAGAAAAAACTATCTGGAAAATCAGCTGAAACAGATGCGAGAACAAAATGACAGCTTGGTTATAGAGCTTGGAGATGAGGATAAAAATTTTATCTATTATTCCAACTCTACTGTTCTTAAGATGCTTACGTATTTTCCTTATATTCAATTGGCTGTAATTATCTTATTTGTTGTGGTATCCTATTTTGCTTTTAGTTACTCCAGAAAAGCCGAACAAAACAAAGTCTGGATAGGTTTGTCTAAAGAAACGGCCCATCAGCTTGGAACCCCCACATCCTCGCTTAATGCATGGATTGAATTGCTTAAACAAGATGTAAATCGTGCAAGTGTGGTTGATGAATTAGCAAAGGATGCGAAAAGACTGGAAAAAATTACTGAAAGGTTCTCTAAAATTGGATCAAAACCTGTTTTGATATCAACAAACCTTGCAAACACGCTAAATAACTCTGTGAATTATCTGAAAGATAGAAGTTCTCACAAAATTAGTATTCAAATTGAAATTCCTGATCACGAAATTCTAATTCCCCTTAATGATTCCCTTTTCGAGTGGGTTATTGAAAATTTATGTAAAAATGCAATTGATGCTATGGAAGGTGAAGGCACTATTTTGATTAAAGTTCAAGATAATACCCAAATTGTTTATATTGATATACGCGACACAGGAAAAGGAATTGCTAAATCAAGGCATAAAACCATTTTTAAACCTGGATATACAACCAAGCAGAGGGGATGGGGGCTTGGCCTTTCCCTTTCAAAAAGGATTGTAGAATCTTATCATGAAGGTAAGATCTTTGTGCTTTCATCTGAACAGGATATAGGGACTACTTTTCGTATTGTTTTAAAAAAATAGTATGGATATTTAATTGATTATTACTGGAAAGACTGATTTTTATAATTTCTAACGGATTAGCAATGAGATTAGACAGAAAAGATATCGAGCTATTGGCCCCGGTAGGCTCTTGGGAATCCCTGCAAGCAGCGATTCAGGGTGGTGCGAATGCTATTTATTTTGGTCTTGAGCAAATGAACATGAGGGCTCGATCATCATTTAATTTTACAAGACATGACCTTTCTCAGATCATTTCTATTTCTAAGGATAATAACCTAAAAACGTACCTCACAATTAACACGGTAATATATGATCAGGAATTATTTTTAATGAGAGATCTGGTTGATCTTGCCAAAAAGGAAGGCGTTGATGCTATAATTGCTTCAGATCAGGCCGTGATGGAGTATGCGTTTAAATCCGGACTTGAGGTACACTTATCTACTCAGCTTAATATTAGCAATATAGAGTCAGTTAAATTTTATTCAAGATATGCCGATGTAATAGTTCTGGCAAGAGAATTAAATCTAGATCAAGTACAAGCCATATACAGAGGGATTGAACTACAGAATGTTACTGGGCCATCGGGGAACCCGGTAAAAATAGAAATGTTTATTCATGGGGCTTTATGCATGGCGATTTCTGGAAAATGTTACCTCTCTTTGCATGAATACAACCATTCAGCTAATCGAGGAGATTGTCTTCAGGCTTGTCGAAGGTCTTACCTTGTAACGGATATGGAAAGTGGCGCTCAAATGGAAATAGATAATAAATATATAATGTCACCAAAGGATTTAATGACAATTCATTTTTTGAATAAAATAATTGATTCCGGAGTAAGAGTGCTAAAAATTGAAGGTAGAGCCCGATCCCCGGAATATGTTAAGACAGTTACCTCTTGTTATAACCAAGCGATTTATTCTGTAATTGACGGAACTTTTGATAAGCAAAAAATTGAAAAGTGGAAAACTGACCTTGCCACAGTATTTAACAGAGGTTTTTGGGAAGGGTATTATTTAGGTCAAAAATTGGGAGAATGGAGCGAAGTATACGGCTCTCAAGCAACAAAAAGAAAAGTATATTGCGCCAAGATTACCAATTTTTTTGAAAAGCTTAATGTAGCCGAGCTTCAAATTGAAACAGGCGAAATATCTTTAGGTGATGAATTAATGATTATTGGGCCAACAACAGGGGTTTTGGAAATTAAAGTTAATGAAATAAGGATTGATGACAAAATTGTTGAAACAGCTGGAAAAGGAGATCGTTGCAGCATTCTATTGAACTCAACGGCAAGACGTGCCGATAAAGTATACAGAATGGTTAGCTCAGTTTAAAACCTATCTTGCTTATCCTAGTTTCTCAAGCTCCTGCGAATACTTAATCTTTAATTGATTTAAAGTATCGATAGTAATCCCTGGAGAAAAAATCCTTACCACATCTAGAATGTCTTTACTATAAATTGCCGCAAGTGCTCCATCAAAGTTTGCTGCCGTATTGTTTCTGACAATTTGGGTAAGCTTTAGAAATAATTGCCAGCTCATTTGCTTTGGAATACATAAATAATAAGTTGAATGCTCATCAAGATCTCTGAATATTCCAGTGTCAATTTCTTCAATTGTAAAATGTTTTTTTAGTTGAATAACGGCATCTGCAGAAAGGTTCCTTTTTTTTGCAAATTCAATTCCCTCAGAAAAGAAACACTTTTGAAGATCTTCAATTAACTCATAATTGTTAAAGCCTCTGATACGAATACAGGGAAGGATTTCATTTTGAACACAAATTTTTCCCGGAACAGCATCAAATGAATGTTGAAAATACTTTTTAATGTTGTGTGCTATTCGAAGTATTTTCTCAGGCGAATATTTTGTTCTTGTAATCAAAAAAGCTGAAATTGGAATTGAGTCAGAAGGAAGATTTGCACCATGATAACCAGGAAAAGGCTCTTCTGTTTCCAAAACAAAAGTATTTAGCATTATATGATCTACCAAAGTTTTTAATTTTTCTTCTTTGGCTAAACCGCCTAAAGTTTCGATTATTCTACTATTTTTCATAACTTAAAATTTAGGTTTACAAATATTGTTTTGATCCTAACTTCTGACCATTTTATAAAGCTAAAACACTATATAATACAACTAGGTTCAGTTATTGTTTAAATTAGTCTTTTATCCTTCAAAAATTGAATGAAGATATCTGCATTTGCAGAGGCGTCAGATGTATAAAACTCAATGTCGAATTTTTCAATATTCGTCTTTTTCATAAGGCCAAAAAGATAAGCCTTATCATAGTATAAAAGACATATAGAAGCAGCCATATCTAACTGTCCATTATCTAGTGAAGAAATCGCATTTTGAACACTTAGCCCGCCAAGTCTTTTTGAGATTTTCATGATAGCGTTCTTTAAATCGTTTTTAGAAAACTGACCATAAACCTGAACAAGCCTATTAATACGAAGCTCTCTAGCCATCTTAGTAATAACAATTTGGCTGCGTGACATAGTTTCAAAAAATGTAGCAGGAATATAATTAGAACCAATGTTCCTGCTTTCGTCTTCAACAAATATAGGTTTCTTTAGATCAAAACCTTGTAAAATTGTAAATAAATCATTTTCAAATTGCTCATTTGTAGGTTGATCTTGTTCTCCCAAACCTCCAAAAGCAGAACCTTTATGATGTGCTATTTCTTCTAATTTCAAAACTTGTAAGGAATGCTTAGCAAGAACATCAAGAATTGCCGACTTTCCTGTGCCGGTCATGCCTCCTATTACTATTAGATTAAAAGGTAATGAAAAGCATTCTAGAACATATCTTCTATAGGATTTGTAACCTCCATCAAGGATCTGACATTGTATTCCACAAGTTTCAAATAACCAGGAGACGGATGAGCTTCTCATGCCTCCTCGCCAGCAATGTAAAATAAGACGATTATTTTTTGCAGTTTTTAAGCCCGCTTCAGCTAGTTGAGTCAATTTTGTACCAGCAATTTCTAGTCCTGCTAGTACAGCAGCATCGCGACTTCTATTTTTATAGAGAGTTCCAACTTTGGCTCTTTCATCGTTAATAAAAAGCGGAATATTTATAGCTCCTGGTATATGTCCTTGTTCAAATTCTTTTGGGGAGCGGACATCCACAACCGGAATGTCTTTATAAACAGTAAGAAAATCACTAATGCACAGAGATGTAGACATCAATTTTGTTTATGAATAATCATATGCTGACAGAGAACCATTTGATTAGCAATTGCTTAATGGTCTCAACCCGTATAGGTTTAGAAATGAAATCATTCATCCCTGCTGATAATGCATCTCGTTTTCCTACAGTTTCATCTGCAGCTGTAATTGCAATTATAGGCATTTTCAACCCCATTTCACGTATTTTTCTGGTTGCCGTCAAACCATCCATCTCTGGCATTAAAATGTCCATAAAAACAATGTCAAAACTTTTTAAGGAGACTAATTCAACAGCCTCTTTGCCATTTCGCGCAATATCAATTTCGAAACCTAAGTGCTTGAATACACTTTGAGTCACCCTTTGATTGATAATATTGTCATCGGCGATCAGTATTTGAATTTTTGTTTTTATTTTGTTAATATGCCGATTAACTCCTCCAGCATCATTTAAACCAGGAAAAATTTCCCGAATCACTTTGTAAATTTCATTAGATTCAAAGGGCTGAATAAGGTAATAATCAACACCTAATGATTTCGATCGCACATAATTACCTAGCTGATCATTAGAACTGATCATTACTATAGGTAATAATTCTGAAAGTTTGCTTTCTTTCAATTGCTGTGCTATGGAAAAGCCGTCGTGTTCAGGTTTATCCATGATAATAACTACCTGATAAAGACTTCTTTTTTGCTCCAAATGGTATATAATACTGTCAATTGAAGAATCTTCATAAGTTTTATAAACGAAATTAATTCCTAATTGATCTAAAAAACGATGAACATTATCATCTTCATCCTTTACTTTGGAAAGAATCAGAGTAGTAATTTGCAAATATTGACTTATGTTAGAAAATTCGAATTTCTTTTTCAATCTCTCATTAGAGTGCACTTCAATGGTAAAACTAAATTTTGATCCGGGGAATTTATTATTTGCAGATTTTGCAACAGGGCTTTCAACCCAGATTTCACCATTCATAAGCTCTACAAGTTGCTTTGAAATTGCCATGCCTAAACCTGTTCCACCATACTTTCTGGACACAGTATTCTTTCCTTGCTCATAACTCCCAAAGATTTTTTTGAGATTTTCAGCGGGAATTCCAACGCCTGTGTCTTCAACGTAGAATAGTAAGTTTAAAGATGAAGATTGCCGCTCCATTATACTTACACCTACAATAATTCTTCCTTCAGAAGTAAATTTTATTGCATTATTTATTAAATTGGAGATTACTTGCCTAATACGCAACGGATCCCCAATCAACAAATCAGGAACATCAGGTCTGATACTAGTTAAAATTTCCAGCCCCTTTTCTTCCGCTAATGATTTAAACAATTCCACAGAAAAACTAATTTCCTCAGTTAAATTAAACGGTATTTCCTCTAGGAGCATCTTACCAGCTTCAATTTTTGAAAAATCCAGAATATCATTAATTAGGTTTAAGAGTAAATCTGAGGACCGTTTTATTATTATTACCTGTTCTTTTTGTTCATCTGATAACTTGCCTCTCAGTAGATTTTCAGTCATGCCAATAATACCATTCATCGGTGTTCGAATCTCGTGACTCATTGTGGCGAGAAAGTCAGATTTTGCAGTATTTGCAGCTGCTTCCTGCTTTCTTGATTTTTCTAAGGGAGAGACATCAATAAGAGCCGAGATAGTCAACTCTTCACCTGCTATTTGAGCCTTTATATCTTTCCTGTAAATCACAATCTCATTTCCGTCTTTTTCATAATGTATGAAATGATTTGAATCAAAAGGTGCTGAAAGTCCATCCTTCAGAAGATATTTGTTCGAGACTAAAAATAAGTTGGATATATTACTTCCGTTAATATTATCCTCTTTCTCCAAAAATAACATTTTCTGCCCTGTGCGGTTTATATTTTTAATTGTTCCTAAAGAGTCAATTATCATAATTCCAACGGGAAAATGTTCAACAATCATTTTTAAAGATAAGAGATCAGCAGATTTTTTGTCTTGTTTGAGTTTTTCCCTATTTGTCTGGTAAATCAAAATAAGGATTAACGAAATCATAATTAGCAAAGAAATCATTATAAGAATAAAATTCTGTCTTAAAAAAACAGTATTGTGACTGGCCTCAATTGTAAAAACAATACCTAAATCATTGTTTAAAACATTTAAAGGATAAACTGCAGAAATAATTTTTCTTTTATCACCCGCAACATTAGTATAAAAGTGTTCAATTACAAATGCCTCCTCAGTTTCAAGTCCTTTTGTGATTTTTTCAAAATTGCCTATGGAAATAGAGTCCGGATAATTGCATAATAAAACTTTCCCTTCAGTATTAACTATCCATTGCCATTGAAGCCCCTGTAAGCGGAACAGTGAAAAAATCGAATTTATATATTTTTCTAAGTTTATCTCAACAACTACATTACCTGTAAGTTCATTATTTTTAAAAAAGGGGAAATAGCTTAAATAATATCCTTTTTGTTTGATTATAATGTCTTTAGTTTGTAATTCATTATTGTCCTGTCTTGGAAAGGTATCAATAACAATTTCATCATTGTCTTTAAGGTATATGCCCAAATAGGAATTCTTATTATCGAAAACTGAAATATTACTAATCAATTCACGATTTTTGGAATATAGACCCTGTAGATTACCCGAAACTTCTCTGAATACTTTTTGGTTATTAAAAATTTCGGGGATTTGCTGAAAATTGCTAAAAATTATTTTTGTTAAATTGTTTTCATATGATGATATTGTCTTTTCAATCTGTGAACCACAATGTCCTATTTGCTCAGCAACCAAAGATTTTTGATAATCAATACTGTTTTTTTTAAACTTATAAAAGAATACAATATTAATTCCAACTACGATCAAAACTGCGAGAATAATTAAAAGGTAAATTTTTTTCATCTATGTCTCTGCCAATTAAAGAGTATTTCAAATCTAATAAATTGTACTTTATTAACAAAATAAGCAAAACTTCAAATAAAACCTCATACGTCTGGAAATTAGAAATGTTACTTATTTAGCGATAACGGCTATTATCTACGGCTATTATACTTAAATAACTTTGGTATCTAGAGGCGGCAATATCCTGATTATCAACAGCTTTTTTCACGGCACAATCTGGTTCATGAATGTGCAGGCAATTATTGAACTGGCAATTCTCTGATACCTTAAATATTTCAGGAAAGAAGTGAAATATTTCTTCTCTTTCAAAATCTACTACTCCAAAACCTTTAATACCAGGAGTATCAACGATAAAAGTGTTTTCAGCAATTTCTAGCATTTCTGCAAAAGTGGTGGTGTGCTTTCCTGTTTTATGAAAATCTGATATTTCACCAGTTCTAAGTTTTAATGCTGGATGGAGTGAATTTATAATTGTTGACTTTCCAACACCTGAATTACCTGAAAGAAGCGTAGTCTTACCACTCAAATATGAAATTAATAATTCTGTATTAATGTTTTTTTTTGCTGATATTGAAAAACACGGGTTTCCGATACCTTCGTATAATCTAATCAACGACTCCTTTTCCTCGATTAAAATCGTTGAATAAAGGTCGATTTTGTTAAAAATAATAGAGGCAGGAATTCTATATGCCTGTGCAGTTACCAAGAATCTGTCAATAAACTCTAAATGTGTTCTGGGGGAAATCAAGCTGACAATTATCCACGCTTGATCAATATTTGTAGCAATTAACTGATATTCCTTTGATAGATTTGAAGCTCGGCGAATCATGTAATTTTTCCTCTCCATGATGTTTTCAATTACAGCCGTATCCTCTTTTTCTATCCCACTTATTTCTACACGATCGCCAACTGCAACAGGATTTGTGGCTCGTATACCTTTTATCCTGTAACTGCCACGAATCTTGCAGTTAAATAATAGGCCTTTTTCTGTTTTTACAGTGTACCAGCTACCCGTTGTTTTTATTACAATTCCTTTTTCCAAAATGCAATATTTTCCTTTTGTACTTGGCGAAAGATATTAAATCCCACAATCTATATCCAAGCACTTTTGACAAACATAGTTATTATTAATCTTTTTTTAATTAATTCCGGTTTATGTAGGTAGTTTTTACATCGATTATAATTGCAAAAATTTGTCAAATCAACTATTTGATCCTTTATTTGTTAATTCTTGATAAATAGAAAAATGAAAATAGTAAGTTACAATTTAAATGGGTTGCGCTCCGCAATTTCAAAAGGGTTCACAGATTGGCTCCGAAAAGAATGTCCAGATGTAATTTGTTTGCAGGAAACAAAATTGCAGGAAGATCAGGCAGATAAGGTAGCCTTTGAAGCACTTGGTTATTACCAGATATGGCATTCTGCAATCAAAAAGGGGTATAGTGGTGTAGCTGTTCTTAGCAAGAAAAGGCCAGATTTCTATTCAATTGGAATCGGGAACCCTGAATTTGATTTGGAAGGAAGACTTATCCGTGTGGATTTTGATTCAATTACTATTGTAAATTCTTATTTTCCTTCCGGTACAACTGGTGAAATTCGTCAGGCTATTAAAATGAAATATCTTGATGCCATATATGATTACATTGATACCCTTAAAAAAATTAGACCAAACATCATTTTGTCAGGTGACTTCAATATTGCCCATAAGCCAATCGATATAAATCATCCAGAAAGACATTTAAAGTCATCCGGCTTTTTACCAGAAGAAAGACTTTGGATGGATCGTTTTCTGGATCTTGGCTTTATCGACACATTTCGAATCTTTAATCATAATCCGCAGGAATACTCTTGGTGGAGTTATCGGGCCGGATCAAGAGGTAAAAATTTGGGTTGGAGACTTGATTATCACATGGCTACTCAGAACCTGGAAAAGGACATCAAAAATGCAGGAATTCTTCAGGAGGTAAAACATTCAGATCATTGCCCGGTTTTTGTTGAACTAAAAAATATTTAGTTCGCTGTTCTTTATCATTTTAAGAGTTTTCTAATCAGGTTTAATTTAATACTACTATAGGGCGGGTAACGTATTGGTAAATCAATAAGGAAGGATTTATGGTTAACAGATTTTAAATGAGAGAAAGTCTCAAAGCTTTGCCTACCATGATATGATCCAGTTCCACTATTACCTTTTCCTCCAAAAGGAAGATTTTTATTGGCAAATTGCATTACAGTATCATTAATGTTTGCATTGCCGGCTTCAATTTCCTGTATCATTTTTTTTTGGAAACTTTTACTTTTGCTAAAAACATAAAAACTTAAAGGTTTTGCAAATTTTTTTACATTTTCAATAATCTCTTCGGGCTCTGTAAATTCAATTATTGGTAAAACGGGACCAAAAATTTCCTCCTGCATAATTCTATCACTAAATGTTATATTTTCCAGAATTGTTGGGGAAATATATAGATCAGACTCATTTGTATTCCCGCCATAAAAAATCTTTTTTTCATCAAGTAAATTGGAAATACGGTTAAAATGGTGCAAATTAATTATTCGGGCAAAATCCTTACTATCACTAGGGTCTTTCCCGTAAAATTCTATAATGTATTTCTTAATCCCATATTTTATAGCTGCTGAAATATCTCTATGAACTAAAATATAATCAGGAGCAACACAGGTTTGGCCAGCATTAAGAAATTTTCCCCATGCAATTCTTTTACAAGTAAGGTCAATTGGAGCAGTTTTGTCAATAATGCAAGGGCTCTTGCCGCCAAGTTCAAGACATACAGGGCAAAGATTATTTGCAGCAGCCTGCATAACTATACGTCCCACCTTTTCACTTCCTGTAAAGAAAATAAAATCAAAATTCAATTTTAATAACTCGTTAGTTTCCTCCTTTCCACCTTCAAAGCAATAGATATAATCTTTGTCAAAGTTCTCTGAAATCAAACTAAAAATAATTGAGGATGTTGACGGAGCAAGTTCAGAAGGTTTAACAATGGCCGTATTTCCTGCAGAGATTGCCCCAATCAAGGGCGACATTAGCAGCTGAAAAGGATAATTCCAAGGTGCGATTATCAGAACCTGCCCCATCGGTTCAGAATATATTTTTGCTGTTGAAAAAAAATCCAACAAGTTTCCGCGGCGACCTCTTGGAGCAGACCATTTTATCACATTTTTTAGATGAAATCTTATTTCAGAAAGAACAAAGCCAACTTCAGTTGCATAGCCTTCAAATTGAGGTTTTCCAAAATCCTTTGCTAAAGCATCTAAAATGTCTTTCTCATGCAATTTGACTATATCATATAGCTTTTTAAGTTGCTCTTTTCTAAAAGATGGATTTTTTGTGCACTGCGAATTATAAAACTCTCTTTGACTAGATAAAATCTGCTGGATGTTTTTCATAAATGTTTCATTTACCTGATTCTAGAGCGTTTCTAAGAATTTTAGTCCATAAGGCATATCCTTTTTCATTCAAGTGTATACCGTCTTCAACAAATAGAGTCTTGTCCAGAATGCCTTTATCATTGAACATGGCTGATGCAAGATCAATAAAGAAAACATTTTCATGTTTTTTGGGTAATTCTCGAAGTAATGCATTTGTTCTCTGATAAATTGCCCATAAATGCATTCTATTTATACTTGGTTTAGGCGATAAAATATATATCTTGGTTTGAGGAAGAGATATTTCAACTTGATCAATAAATTGCTCAATATTATTTTGAATTTCCTCAGGAGTAATGCCTATGGCCACATCGTTATCTCCTTCGTAGTAAACGATCCTTTCAGGCTTATAAGGCAATACTATCTTGTTCATATACATCAGTGCTTCCTGACTATTTGAGCCTCCAAATCCTCTTTTAATGATAACCAATTCCGGGAAATCTTTTTTTAATGTTTCCCAGCGTACAATACTCGAACTTCCAATAAATAATGTTGCGTTTTCAGGTGGCGGACTTTGACGGTCTCTGTAAACGAAATTTCGTATTTCTCTGTCAAAACGCTTTTCTTCTATGGTTTTATATAACCTTGGGGCAAGAAACAATTCGTGAAAGCTTATTTGATCCTTGCCACTGAAGACGAATAGTGAATCATTTTCAATATCCCAATCCGGTGAAGAAATATCAAAACTGTCTGGTTCAAACTCGCATTGATGATTAGATAAATATTCTGCAAACAATGTTTTATTACGATAAATTGAAATGCTCTTTCCTCGCTCTGCACCAAAAACAAATAAACTTAGCTTTTTATTGTCCGTAATAACCAATCTTGATGTTCCTGCAATGTTGTTTTTTACGCCATCAACATGCCCGATTGAAAACATGGAGCAAGAGGAATTATAACTTTGTCCGACAGGATACCAAACAACCTGTTTAGTAAGGGACCCTGCTGAATCATTATAGTCTACATATACCTGCAGAGCCAATGACCTCTGAGGTTTTACTATTGAATAATCTTCTGATATTCCAATTTTAATTTCAGTGATTCTTCGGTAACCCTTTATAACGGTTTGAGATTTTATATCCCCGGAAAAAAATGATTCATATCCCTCATGGTTATATTTATTAATCCTGATATAATCCTTCCCTGATAAAGAAACCGCTGATATCTGGAAAATATATTCAGAGCCTCTAAATGGCGATATAAATGCTTCAATAGCATCGCTCTTCCAAGGGTTTATTGTGTCACTTATTAAAACTTGGTCATGTATATCCAATAATAAAACTAAATTGTTCTTATACCATGAAACTTTAAGGAGAGCCTTTAAATCAGAGCTATCAGGATACCCTCCCAATGGGTTTGCCCATAGTCTGAAAAATTCCACTTTTGACCATTCTTCTGCATTGCCATCGCATTCAAACCTTTCTAATACTGGTAGATTTATTTGCAATATTGAGTCGATGGAAGGATTCCTACACCCTGTATGTAAAATTAGGATGAATAAGAAAACAAGCTTGAAGTTGCTTTTATTCATGTAGTAAAACTTTAAGTGATTTAAGACAAGACCCTTCTTTTAAAAGGACTAAAATCTCAGTCCTATAATAACAATGTCGTCGATTTGTTCAACATCACCCTTCCATGCCTCTAAAGTGTCATCTAAGATTTTTCCCTGCTCTCTCATCGACTTAGCTTGCAATGTCATTAATAATGATTTGAAGTTGGAATACATGAATTTTTTAGCTTTGGGGCCACCAAATTGATCTGCATAACCATCCGAGAAAATGTAAAAAGTGTCACCTCTCATTAAGTCGATAGAATGCGAAGTAAAGGAATTCATTCTTTCGTGTATTCCTACTGGCATTTTATCTCCTTTTATCTCTTTTAACTCTCCGTTTCTGATAAAATATAGAGGATTGTTTGCTCCTGCAAAACTTAATGTTTTTTGCGCCTTATCAAAAACGACCATGCTCATATCCATACCATCCTTAGCCTCACCTTCCTGTCCAATTTGTTTCAGGGCTTTAATAATGTATTTACGCAATTGGTTTAGCACTTCCTCCGGACCAATTTCATCTGACTTATTTACTATTTCGTTTAGAAATGAAATACCCAGCATGCTCATAAATGCCCCAGGAACTCCATGTCCGGTACAATCAACCGCAGTAACATAAATCTTATCTGTCTTTTCAGTAGTCCAGTAAAAGTCTCCACTAACAATGTCCCGAGGCTTAAAAAGAATGAAATGTTCGGGGAGAATCATTTTTAAAATGTTTGAAGCCGGAAGTAAAGATCTCTGTATTCTTTCTGCATAGTAAATGCTATCTGTTATTTCTTTTTTTTGTGCACCAATCTGATCGCGCTGACTTGTTGCCAAATCACGTTGGGCTTCAATTTCAACGTTTGCTTCCTCTAAAGCATGTGTTCGTTCTTTTACTAATTGTTCAAGTTTATTTTTTTGTAGTTCTATGCTACGGATTCTTATCTTATAAAAAACCCATCCAGAAAATAGTATTATTGCCAAAATTGTAAAACGGAATATCCAGGTATTATACCAGGCGGTTCGAATGCTGAAAACATACTTTTGAGCATAGCCCCAAACATTGTTCTTTCCCTTAGCCTTATAAATAAATTCATATTTTCCAGGAGGGAGATTGTTATAATAAGCTTTGAATTCTTTGCCCTTATGATAAGAAGAATAATTGTTTCCCGTACCACGCAGATAAAACTCATATTCAATTGACTCTTCGTCACTAAACGAAAGTGCTGAAATTTCAAAAACAAAATTATTTTGATTATGCCGGAAGGTCTGTTCTGAATCAAGTTCTATTTTTTCACCGTTGAGAAGAGCCCTTTCGATATAGCAATCTGGTGAATATGAGATTGATGTTTTAGCCCGGATGTTAAAATTGCTTAGGCCATGATAGGTTCCTATCCAGAGTAAATCGTTACTGTCGAGAAAAAGCCCATTTTGAGTGATTTCATCTCCTGAAAGGCCATCTTTTGAGTCAACAAAAAACTCTGCTTCTTGCGAGTTTTTGTTAAAGTATGCGAATCCCCTATTAGTTCCAAGCCATAGGTAGTTTTTATTCTTAGCGGGATGAATAGATTTAATTGCGGTGCTGTTACTTATTGGGATTAACTGGATATTGCTATAATCGTTGTTTAAAATATATCCTAATCCACATTCTGTTCCCACCCAAAGTATATTATCGTCACTATAAAGCGACCAAACATTGCAGTCAATTCTTGAAATGGCTTTTAGTAAACCTTCTTTTATTTCGAATAAGCCGTTAGTATTTCCACCTAGAATTCGACCATCTCTTTCAATTAGCTGAAAAACATTTGAAGATTTTTTCTCCTTAATAATGACAGGAATTGAGTTAAAGTCTGAAAAATAATATAAAGTTCCATTAATGCCGGTTAAAAGAATTATTTCTCCTTTTGATGAAATAAAAACATTTTCAAGACTTAGTAAAATCTGATCAAACAATCTTTTCCTTATTATTTTAAGCGTTTTAGTATCAACCTCATATAGGCCATCACTATCTGCAAATAATAAATTCTTGTTTGATAATTGACCCATTACAAACTTCCGATTGATTTTATCAAATTCAAAAGTAAAATTAATGAGCTTATTATCATAGTAATAAACTCCATTATTTGAAGCAACCCATAAACGATCATAATTGTCTTGTAAAATCGAATATATATAAGAGTTAATTGTATTTGGAAAGAAATTTCTTAAGCCTTTTTTATTAGATAAACGTTGAAGACCGCCAGAAAAACCAACCCAAATATTATCCTCCTGATCAATTAGAAAAGACATTATTTTATTGTTCTTTAAACCAATCTCCTGTTCGTAAACTATTGCAGCCTGATCGGTGGATAATACCTGCATAAGCTTGGAATCCGTTACAAGCCAAATGGAACCATACTTATTTGTGCTGATATTTTTTATTATATTATTTGGGAATTTTAAAACTGAGTTGAGGTTTTTCGATCTATTTGCAAAATTACCGGTTTTAAGATCCTGTATGCCACCGATAAGTAATCCCTGTTTGGTAGAAATCCAAATACTATCACTGTTGTCAATAAAAAGGGAATAACTATCAACATTAGTTAGCCTGAATAATTGGTTTGATTCTGTAGAATAATAGTAAACTCCCTCGGAAGTAGCAAGATATTTATCACCAGTTTTTTCATCTTCATCAATGCTGTAAATTGTATTTGGCAATAGTGGAAACTCTTTATTCAAGTGACGTTGAGAACCATATTGACTTAAAATGTAAATGCCATCATTTCCAATAAACCACTTACTGTTATATTTATCTACAAAAATCGAGTGAAAGCTGGAATTTGTAAATAACTGATCTACAATCGTATCTCTGTCGTATACGGCAATACCTTTAGATGTTGCTAAATAGATAATTCCTGAAGAATCCTGATTAATAGCCCGAACACTATTGTCTGCTAATCCTTCAGTTGCCCCGATAGACCTCATTTCCCGGCCGTTGTATCTAACCGCTCCAGAATTAGTTCCAAACCACATATACCCTTTTTTGTCTTGAAAAATTGTGTATATATCTTCTTGTGGTAAGCCTTCTTCAGCACCATATAAAACATAGGGCAACTGACCTGTTTGAAAACTTTCATAATAGCTGTGAATAAATGCTTCAGGAGATTGGAGAGTCCTTCTTTGCATTGCTTTCAATAGTATATTGATAAGACCTTTTTCTTTAGATATGGCAATAAATTTATTCAATTCAGCCTGTAGTTTTGGCTGATCTTTGCGTAATCCCCAGCAGATATCAATATTTCCAAGAGAAATCTTGGATTCAAGATCAGGATAATTGGCCAATTCCGAAAATGCATTATCCATTATAGTATAGTCAGCTTTGCCACTTTCAACATCGCTAAGAAAATTATTTGCAGTTTCGTAATAATAATTTGGCAAACTATTTTTATTTAAAAGATCTTCATAAGAAGAACCTTTATTTGTCACGCACCTGAGATCTTTCAGATCTTCGAGCCTATTGATTAATTTATCTTTTCTGGAAATCACAGAATAATCAGATGGATAAACAGGTACGAAATTTATCTTTTTTTGCCTCCAGTCAAGAGGCGAAAAAACTTCACAAGCGACATCAAAATAATTGAACCAATCCGGAGTATACGAACTGTCACGGGCAAAACCGCCAGTTTCTGTTTCCCAATATTTATTAAGTGAAGGCGTAACAACGTACTCAAGAGAAACCCCTAGATAGTCTGCAAACTCTTCAGCAAGGGCATGCATAAATTGTTTTTCACCACCCTCCTGATAAATAAACTTCCTATCTCTAAGAGCAACAACTAGTTTTCTTGATGAAAGAATTTCATCGAGATCGCGGTGATACTTTTCTAGCCGGATGTTTTTATTAATTTTCTCAACATAGCCGGAATATGAAATTCCGAACTTGTTTTTAAAAATGTCATTTAAAACCCCGTTATTCTCTATTGTCTTAAAAAATTCCTCAACCTCCTTTTTAAGATTATTTCCTTTTTCAACAGTCCACGCAGTTTTTGTCATAGGACTTATTGGTAAAGCTATGTTATATTTCTGCCCACTTTCGGCATTGTAATTTAGTGCTTCATCTGCATCAAGAATAATTCCGAATACTTTGTCAGAATGAAGCAATTCTTTAGATTCTTCGCTTGTTTTTGTTGGAACAAGTTTAATTTCTCCATTTTGAGAATTATTGATACGGATCATGTTAGATTCAAAACTTGTTTCCTTTGCGAAAGCAACAGTTTTTCCTTTAAGAGATGAGAAATCTTTAATTGGAGGACTTTTCTTGTCAATTAATAGTAATTCTGCAGAATTAAGCGTTTCAGCAAAGTCAAAAATCTTTTTTCTCCAATCCAGTATAGTAAAAGTGCTACATATAATATCAACTTTTTTGAAGATGTCTGGATTATAAATAACAGCCGGATTTGTCTCAAGGTCGGAAGGGATAATTCCATTTTGCATGAATGCTTCTTCCCAGGTAAATTCAACAATAATGATCTCAACATTCAGGTATTTGGCAAATTCAATTGCTAAAGGATAATTGATGTTTTTTTTATCATCCTCTGTCATTCCTATATATATCTTTCCACTGCGTTTTATACTGGAAAGGTCCCGAGAAAAGGATTTTGAAGTATTAGAGAAAGAGATCAATACAAGAATAAATAAAAAAAAACGGGCTTTCATCAGGCTTGGCTTTTTATAGATTCAGAGGGATAAATAAATATTTGATGATTTTCAAATTAAGTGAAAGAAAAATGAGGTCTTGGTTGGAATTTTGGTAAAAAACAGAACCTAAATTTTGAATCGCAGCGAGTTCAAAAAAGTCTTTAATAAATTCTTAAAATATTAATGATGAAAAAAATCCCTTAACCCACCAAAATAGTAATGATCCCAGCCATACTTTATGTCATCAAAGGCTTCATCAGGTATATTTTGGTGCATTAATTCAACATTTGTCGTGGATCCTGAAGCATGCAATGTTAGTGTAACAATTGAATCTTTTTCCACTTCTCCAAAAAACCACTCTTGCACCAATTTTTCATTAGGGACAAACTCAATGTTTTGACCTGTTATGTCTCCCCCGAAAATAGAAAAAAGACTCCCAACTACTTCATTCATTTCAGCCTTTTCACCAGTCCATAATTCAATTGCAAATGGCTTAACTAGTGCATTGTATACTTCATCTGGCTTTGCCTTTAACTTGTAATACTTATGATAGTTTTTCATATGCAATATTGTTATTTTCATTATTCGAATTTATGTAATAAAGATCAAACTATTACAAAAAATGTTTGTTTTCGTGCTACTATTATATAATCTTAGTATTTTAAGCCTACTTTTATAGTTCACAGAATAATGAAAAGTTGAAAAAAGGACTTTTTAATATTATCTTTTTTGTATTTTTTGTTACAATTCTTCCCTCATGTACATCTATTAGACATTATACAATTACACGAAGGACACAAAAATGGGAAAAGGAACATTTCGATCCGGATAGACCTGTTTTTAAAAAGAAAAAGATTGAAAAAAGCTCAAAAAAAAAGGCGGCCAATATGCGAAAGAGAATTGGTTAATTAACACAAATTATTTTCGAGTTTTATTGCATTGTGCCTACCTTTTATCATAATAATTAGCGGGATGAATAAACAGAATATTAATTTTCAAAAGGTTCTCAAAGATGTTATTTCTGGTCTTGACACAATCACAGATGGTGGTGTACCTGATAGTTTAATTAGTTTAATTAAAAAACTAGGAGACTCCTTACAGATTAATAGTTTAATTAACATTCGAGAGGATTCTGATTTTATTGATTATGAAAAAGTCTCATACGATTGGGGTGGGCAATTTCTTCAAGTATTAATAGAAGGCATTCGCAACAAAAAGGTATTGGAAATTTACTACCAGCCATTTTATGAAGATAAGCCATATTTCATTCGTGTACATGCATACCTTCTAAAAGAGTATCGCTCAAGATGGTATCTAATTGGCCTAAATGAAACAAAAAGAGAGCTTCGAACTTACGGGTTGGATAGAATTTGGGATGTTAAAGAAACAGATGTTCCATATATAGAGAAAGAATTTAATACAAAAGAATATTTTAAAAATACTGTCGGAATTATTTCACCTGCTGGTGAACCACCTAAAATCCGAATTGAAGTTAGTAAGCCCCAGGCACAATATCTTATTACTCAACCAATTCATCCAAGCCAAAGTATTGAATCTGAAGATAGCGATTCTATAATTTTCAATTATCGCGTGCACCCCACTTATGAGTTTAAAGCCTTACTTCTTGGTCTTGGTGGCGAGCTAAAAGTATTGGATCCAAAAAGTCTTAAGAATGCTATAATTAAAGAACTTGAGTTTGCTTTAAAGAAATATAGCTGAGCAAACCTGATTCTTTAATTAAGCGAAACATAGTTGAATTTGGGTATATAAAAGGTATTTTTGCGAAAAAATAAAAAATGTCAATCGAAAAGTTTAAACAGGAAATAGCTGCTGAGTATTCTTTTGCAGGTACTGTTCTTATTAATCGAAATACTTAACAATAAAAAGTTGCATCCAATACAATACTTCTAATAGGCCTTTCATTATCAGTATTCTATGTACTACTATTATCAATATCTGAACAAATTAGGTTTGGATATGCTTATCTTTGTTCAGCTTTGACAATTATTTCACTTATTAGCCTATACATTCAAAGTGGGTATCACAGCAGTAGACTTACTATTATAACAACTTCTTTTTTAGTTTTTTATATGGATTCCTTTATGTAATACTTCAATTAGAAGATTACTCATTGCTCTTTGGAAGATTAGGCTTACTGATTGTCCTTGGAACATTTATATTTCTGACCAGAAATATAAATTGGTATAGGGAAGAAGGAGAATAACTAACTAAGAAATTGGGTTAATTCTGCATCATCTCATTTCTCCAGATTGCGATTGCTTTGGTTTTTTCAACTCGTTGCCTGAATAATACCATGCGGATTAATTTTCCAGTATCCCTATGAAATCCTAGTACCAGGAACAAATCCTTACTCCGTTCAATCTCTCCGGGATTTCTTGGGAGAATGTGATTAAATAAATCAGAATCTTCAGGATTATCGCCAGTAGTTGTAAAATATACATTGACCCATTGCTGCTGGATCCCAGAATTAAAGCTTGAAAAATCTTTCAACTTACGAATGCCAAATTCCCATATTTGGGTATAATACAATAGATTAAGTGAATAATAAACTCTTAAAAGAATAATATTTTCAAGCACTCCGGAATAATACATAATTTTAAGACCAGAGTATAAAATGGAAGTATTATAATTAAACACTTCATTTTCAATACTATTACTCAATATTTTTTTCATCTGATCAGACTCTTCTTCAAATGCAAATTCTTGAAATATATGATCCAGAGGGATAAAACTATGTTGATTGCCCATATCGTTCAATCCTTTATTCTTCCAATGCTTTAGTGCTCTTGCAAAATCTGCACTTGCTTTCATATTGCCTTTCCACATATAGTAATTCATGCACAAATGAAGAAGGTTCTCAGGAAGATAATTTTGTGAAACGCAAACCTCAAGGATAGGTAACCAATTAATATAATCAAACTGAACCATTTCAGAATAGACATGGTTCATAGCATCATCTAGGCGATCAGTCCCGTAATACTGATGAAGTTTATCAATGCTTCCTCTTATGTTTCCTAGAACTTTCAAAATCTTTTATTTATGAATAACCTAAAGATATGCTTTCTTTTTGAAAAATAATAAAGATCGTGTATTTCAGATTAAAACTTCAATTTAACTTAAATCAGTGATTTCTATTTGAACAATTTTGTAACCTTTCCAAACTTCAAAGGCGGCAAAGACAATTCCCGCAAAAACAAAAATCATACCTGCTAGAAAAGCAACAATTACAGCCCAATTCACTCCAGTTGCAGAATTTATCTGATACAGACCAATCAAAAGGGAGGAAATTATAAAAAAAGCAACTGCAAGTGAGTATGAAAACACTGCATTTCTAACAAGAAAGATGCGATAATTGAGTTTAACAATTTGAAGTTCAATACTTTTATGTCGTTTTTTCTTTGCAGTCTTCCCTTCTTCTTCAGATCGTAATCTTCTGCGCTCATCATTTAATAGTCTGATGCGGTTTACAACCAGAGAGTACTTATTATTCATACCTAAAATTAATAAACCGCACGCAGAAATCATTATTCCAGGTGCAAGCATGATTTGTATTAAACCAGATACGGATTCCGACATGTGTGTTAATTTTTATGTAAAGTTAAATAAAAGTTTATTCAAATTCCGTAATTCTTTCAAGGAAGAATTTAACGACTGTCTTTGATCCTTAAAAGAAAAGAGAGGATGGTTTCTGAAAAGTTTATCCTAGTAAACGAGTTTTTATATTATTTCAAAAAAGTTGCTGGTTAGGCAAATAAATCTTCAAGTTCCTTTTTACTAATATCCTTCATCGGGTTATTTGAATGGATAAAAGTAGCTGCAAGTTTACTCTTCCTTTCTTGTAAAAAAAGGATTTTTTCTTCGATACTATTTTCAGAAATAAATCTGTAAACAAAAACGTTTTTGTCTTGCCCTATGCGATGCGCTCGGCTTAAGGCCTGGCTCTCAGATGCGGGATTCCACCAAGGATCCAAAATGAAAACATAATCAGCGGCCGTTAAATTCAACCCTACACCACCAGCTTTTAAAGAAATCAAAAAAACTTTACACTTTGGATTATCCTGAAAAGCCTTAACAATATCCTCACGTTTAAGACTTTCCCCTGTAAGCATTGCATAATTCACCTTTTCATTTTCTAAGTGATTTTTAACAATTTCCAGATGCTTTACAAAAGAAGAGAAAATCAGAACTTTATGATCCTCTAAAATGATATTTTCAATGTTTCGACTTATTTCATTAAACTTTCCTGATTCATTATTATAATTTTCATCAACCAAAAGAGGATGATTTGCGATTTGCCTTAACCTTGTTAATCCTTGCAAAACAATCATGGATGATTTTTCTAAACCTTGATTTTCAATTTTTTCAAATATTGAATTTCTAATTATTGATTTTTCGGACTCATAGAATTTTCTTTGTTCATCCGTCATACTGCAATAAATAATTTGTTCTGTTACCGGGGGAAGGTCCAACGCAACAGCATCTTTCTTTCGTCTTAAAATAAACGGATTAATAAGCGTTTTTAACTTTTCTTCTTTTTCTTGCTGATTCTTTTTTTCAATTGGAACAGAAAACTCCTTTTTGAAGAAATTTAAACTTCCAAGCAATCCGGGATTTACAAAATTCATTTGCGCCCAAAGGTCAACGAGCGAGTTTTCAATAGGTGTTCCGGTAAGTGCTAGTTTAAACTTCGAATTTAGCGTTTCAATAGCCTTATAAATCTTACTTCCTGGATTTTTTATTACTTGAGATTCATCGAGAATAATATAATGGAATTCAAATCCGGCGAATAATTCAATATCCTGCCTTACAGTATGATAACTTGAAATAACAATATCAAAATCCTTAAAATTGTGTGTTCGTTTACTACGTTGATTTCCAACATGACAAACAACTTTTAAGGAAGGCGCAAACTTTCTTATTTCATTTACCCAGTTATGTACCAGAGAAGCCGGTACGACAATTAGTGAAGTAAAGCGTGGACTCTTATATTCAAATAAATTAAGCTGAGTTATATTTTCAGAGGGATTATTTATTGGCTGATTGATACTCTCTTTATTTTTTAGTAGAAGAGTAATGGCCTGTACTGTTTTTCCTAATCCCATATCATCAGCAAGGCAACCCCCAAGATTGTTATTCTGAAGATAAAGTAACCAGGTATAACCCTCCCGCTGATAAGGTCGAAGATTCGTCGTTAATCCCAATGGTAATTCAGCCAAAGGAAGACTTTCGTTTCGGTTTAGCTTTTTAAGCTTGGTTAAATTTGATAGAGTTTCAACTGACTCAGCCTTTTCAAGAATAAAGAAATGCTGTTTATGAATACGAATAGTATCACCTTCTGTTTTTCCAAATTCGAAAACCTCCTTATATCTTGCAAACCATTCATTTGGTAAAATAAATATTTCACTATTAGGGAGAAGATATTCATGAATATTGTTAAGGATATTTTTTCGAAACTTATGAAAGGGTATATCAAATTCGTTTAATTTTACTATTGCATGCAGATCGAACCAATCATTGGTTATACCACTCGTTATTTGCATTGACACGCTTCCCAGATAATACTTTTTATCTCGGATATTCTGAGAGTAGATGATTTCAGAAGCACTTATCACTTCATGATTGTTTATCAGGCTTTCAATCAGACGGTTTAATTGGTCTTGCAACGAGAGTTCACGATTACCAGCTAATTCGTAATTTGCACCGTCATAACTTGAATATCCTATACTTTTCAGAAAAGCATGTGCTTTTGCTTCATATTCAAAATCACGATAAATTTTTTCAAAATGAAAATCTTCTTTCCCCTTCAAAAATTCAACAAAGCATGAAGAATTAGAGTTTGCAAGAATTTCCTTTTTTTCGTATTGAAAACGAAGGACAAGTACAGGATTATTGTCAAGTCCTAATTCGAGATTTAACAAGGTTTTTTTAACCGGATCAATAGTATGAATCTGAAATCCTTTAGCCATCACTTGAAAATCCCGAATTGTAGATGCAATAAAACTTTTATAATATTTAATTTCAGATGCTGCTGGTACAAGAATAAAATCACGTGTAAAAAAGGGTCTGATTTTCTTACCTTCTATATCTTTAATATGGACTAACGAATTGTTAATAAGCAAAATAGCAGGAAAGTCAGACAATATACTAGCAGAAGCATCTTTTATAATAAGCTTTCTGTTATTTTTTCTAATTTCAAGATTGTAACGTGTCCCCTCATCCATTTTTTCGAAGTTAAACACAGCCTCTGCGGTATCCTTTAAGGCAGTCAGAAAATCTTCTTCAAAAATATTACTTCTGGATTTATCCCTTGAAAAGACCTTGATGTTACTATTGACAAGTATATTGAAAATTTGAATTATTCTTTTTTCGATATATGGACGAATATGAAGTTCGATTTTAGACGGATCAATTTTTTCCTGAAACTCCTTCAGATTTTTATTTTTACTAAATAATTTAAACAGATTCTGATCTGAATATTGATTTGTCAGTCTGACTATTTCTTTTTCTTCTTCAGTAAGTGATTGATAACTTTCATCGCCTGATTTTGGAAATATTGTATGTGAAGTAAAAAAGAAGTTCCCCTCATCACTTTTCTTTATTATGTAGGGAATGAAGTAATATCCCCATAATCGATGCTCATTTAAACCTAAACCAAAGAATTCCTCATTCATGAAAAAAAATATTTTGTCCGGAAGTTACAATAGTAATGATTTTTGAGTCATTATTTTTATCAATTGTTAAGCGCCTCCAATTTATTTACGAGTTCATGAATTGAAATGAGGCATCATTATTTTTGAATTGCTTCAAAAATATCTCACACAGATTTGATTATAATTAAAATTGACTATTTTTGAAAAGTTTAACACAACCCTAAAAAACGAAAAAATGAGAAATCTTTTACGTCGTATTGGAGTCTTGCTTTTTCTTGCTGCGTTGATTCCTTCGTGTGAACTTCTTGAGGATTGTAAATCATGCACTCTTGTTACTGATACAAGTGGTGTAAAAACTTACGGTTCAAGTGCTACATATTGTGGTACTCAGCTAGCATTAAAGGAAGCTGAAAATGTAACTATAGGTGGAACAACTACCTATTATGATTGCCAATAATTTCAAGAAAACAGGAGGGGTGAAAGCAATACTTGCATCACCCCTTAATTAGTTGATTACGTATATCTTAAACCTATCAAAGTAACATCGTCGACCTGCTCTACATCCCTTTTCCATTCTTCAAATACCTCATCCAGTTTAACTCCTTGTTCATACATTGATTTATCCTGTATAGCCATAATTACATCTTTGAAATTTTTACTTAGGAACTTCTTCTGATTTGCTCCACCGAATTGGTCAACATATCCATCAGAGAATGTGTAAAAAGTATCGCCCTTATTTAGTTTAAATGTATTTAATGTAAAAGGATCCATTCGATCATGAATTGCAACTGGCATTTTATCTGCTTTAACATGGTTTAACTCACCATTCTGAACAAGAAATAAGGGGTTATTTGCTCCAGCCCATTCCAAAACACCAGTGCTAAAATCTATTGCGCAAACAGAGATATCCATACCGTCTTTTACTCCACTTTCTGAAGCAACCTGTTTTAAAGCATTAATGATATTATCCCTAAGCGCATTCAAAATCTGATCAGGTTTATGGATATGCTTATTAATTACTATTTCATTCAGAAAACTAACACCCAACATACTCATAAAGGCTCCGGGGACACCATGACCCGTGCAGTCAGCTGCAATAACAATCCAAAGATTATCCTTTTTATTTACCCAGTAAAAATCACCACTTACTATATCTCTAGGTTTATATAAAACGAAATGCTCAATTTCATCCGTAAAAAGTTCAAGAGAAGGTAATATTGCCCGTTGAATTCTCAAGGCATAATGGATACTATCAGTGATATGCTTTTTTTGATAAGTTATTTGATCGCGTTGCATTTCAGCAACCTCCTTTTGTTCCTGAATTTCCTCCTTTTGAAGTGTGATAAGTCGATTTCTTTCCTCAAGTATGTCATTGGCTTTCTTTTTGTTGCGATAGTTTACATAAATGAAATATCCAAGTCCAGTCACGAGAATTAAAGCAACAACGACAAAGTAGGTGATAAGTTTTTGTTTTTCAATTTGTTTCAATTGATCAACTATTTGACCTTTTTGCAGATCAATTTGTGAAGTTTGGGCTTCAATCTCCTTTTCTCTTTGTTTAACGCCAATTTCAAGTTTTTCGAGAATTTGTTTTTGCTGGCTCACTTCTGCAACCTGCTTAGTAATAATCTCTTTTTGATTAGTAATTTCCTTCACCTGTTTCGAAAGAACAATTTCTTTTTGTCGGATATTTGCCTGTTTTGCCTTTATCTCATGGTCAAGGCTATCCAAACGGGCTTCTTGGTGTTTTATTTTTTCTGCCTGAGCAGCAATTTGAGTAGTCTGATCCTCAATAACTACTTTTTGTTGTTGGGTAACTACTTTTTCTTCAGATAGTGCTACATCGGTCTTCTCGAATAATTTTTGCCAATCTTCTCTTGTTTTAATTGATTGGGCAAGAAATAGCTGACTAACTTTCAATCCCGCTTTTTTCATTAACTCTTCATTTGCTTCAAATTCCGTCTTGCCTTTAACAGCAACGAAATTCAACATAGACTCCCTAAATTCGTAGCCCTCGCTGATTAATAAGGTGTTTTTACCTTCAATTTTAGAAAGAAGTGTTGAAAGTTTGATTTCACTCGATCTATTTACATAAATAACGTTAGTAGGAATTACTTCAGAAAGATCTCTGAAAAGCATTATTTTAATTGGTTTTCCCTGAATGAATTTACGGGTACGGGCAACATTATCAACCTCCCAAAGTAAAGTATCCTCCTTATCTAAAATACCAATGCTGAAGTTTTCCTGCTTGGCAAACTCTATTGCAGGATATTCTACATATTTGGAAATATCCAGTATGTAAATAGCTCGGGTCTGATTGTCAAATCCCTGAGAAAAAATTAGGGAAGAGAAAGATAAAAATAGGATCGCTACTAAAATCAATAAGCGCATAAGATTTTTCATGTAAAGGAGCTTTTAAAGATTATTTTCTAATAAAGATATGCTTTACCATGCAAATTAAAATAATTATGTACGTAAAAAAAATTACTTTTTTCTATTCAGCAGTACTTCTGAAAATTCTAATAACCATTTTTTTCTCTCAGCGGGAATATTTAATGAATTCAAATATTCAATCCCCGAAAGATGTAGATTTAAAATTTTATTTTTTGCCGAATCACGAATTCCATATTTTTCATATAAATTTAATACATTTTGAATTTTTTCAGCTGGATCACTATCAATAACAGAAAATAATTTTTTAAGGTATTCCTGGTCTTTACCAGAAGCTTTTTCAAAAGCGCTAATTGCCAAAAAGGTTCTTTTATTTGCTAAAATATCCATTCCAATTTTCTTCCCGAATATTTTAGGATCCCCAAAGCTATCTAAATAATCATCCTGAATTTGAAATGCTAAACCTAGATTAATCCCAAATTTATACAAGATATCTGCATCGCACTCTGAAGCTCCTCCTATCAGAGAGCCTATTCCTAAAGAGGCCGCGATAAGGACGGATGTTTTTAGCCGGATCATGTTAATATATTCAGGAATGGAAACGCTTTCCCTGAGTGCATATTCCATATCGAGCATCTGACCCTCGCAAACTTCCATGGCAGTCTTATTGAATAGCCGGGTTACAGGAAAAACAACTTCCTTATCTACCATTCCCATCAAGTTGTTAGCAAGAATAGACATTACATCACCAGAAAGAATTGCTGTATTTGAATCCCATTTAATATGAACAGTTGGTTTACTCCTTCTTATCGCAGAATTATCCATAAGATCATCGTGTAATAGGGTGAAATTATGAAACACTTCAATTCCAAGGGCAGGGTAAAGGGCTTTCATGAAATCAGAATTAAACATATCACATGCAACAAGAAGGAGTGCAGGCCGAATTCGTTTTCCACCGTTTTCTAGTATATACCTGACAGGTTTATAAAGATTCTTCGGTTCAGTTGGAATTACAAGCCGTTCGATTTCCTTTTCTATAATATTCTGAGCCTTTTCAATACTTAACATGATATGAAAAATGATTTGTTTTATTGAAATCTAAGGTAGGGATTAAATAATTCTGTAAGTGCGATATTAAAAATTCCTTTTTTGGAATCCAACAGAATTATCTGTTTTTATATAAAGTGAGTCTTTATTATTCTTTTGGCACAGATTCTGATAATCAATAATTGGCTAATCCGGATTTCAATCTGTAAGTTTTTATATGTAACTTTGTGGCCGGTATATTAGATAATTTCTTACAATTAATACTAATTCTTTTATAGTTTGACAGCTAAAAATATGGGAAGGGCTATTTTCTATTTTTTAATTTTCTCTCTGGTTTTTTTTAATAATTGCAGATTATCTGGTCAGCACAGAATTAAAATTACGATGCCCGCTTTTGCTGGCGACACATTAATTCTTGGGCATTATTTCAGGGAGTCACTTATAATTCAGGATAGTGCAATATTGAACAATAAGGGACAAGGTGAGTTTTTTGGAGATAAAAAACTTCCCTCCGGTCTTTATCTGGTTTACCTTCCAAATAAAAACAGATTTGATTTACTGATTGATAAAAATCAGGTTTTTTCTGTAGTAAGCGACACTATTGACCTTAGCAGAAAGACGAAAATAACAGGAGATAGCGATAATATCCTCTTCTATCAATATCAGAGTTTTATTGCAGATCAGAGAGATTTTGCTAATCAGCTTCAAAAGAGTTTAGTTTCTGCCAATAGTAAAGATAGTATATTGATCCGGAGTAAAATTGAAAGTATTAATAATGAAGTTATTGGATATGTATCGAAGCTTATCGATTCAAATAAGGAATCTTTTTTAAGTAAATTTCTAATTTCTTTGAAAGAGGTTGAAGTTCCAGATCCTCCGCGTGATGAAAAGGGAGTAATAACTGATTCTACATACCAAGTTCGATATTTTAAACAGCACTATTTTGATTTTTTTGATTTATCCGATGTTCGATTATTGAGAACCCCGTTTTACGAAAAAAAGCTGACTTATTATTTGGACAATCTCGTAATACCACTTCCTGATTCTGTTTATAAGGAAGTTGATCATCTTATTCAGCTTTCAAGAGCAGATACTTTCCTTTTTAAGTATATGTTAACAACATTGTTCAACTACTATGCCAATAGTAAATATCTTACTATGGATGCTGTATATATCTATATTGCTGAAAAGTATTATTTACCTGAGGCATCATGGTCTGATAAAAAATTTACAGAAGACTTAAAGAAGAGAGTTATTAAACTAAAACCTCTTTTAATAGGTAAGACTGCACCTGACATTCAATTAGTTCGTGTTTCTGATGATCATTTTATGCTTGCTGCGGAAGACACTAGCTTAAAAAGGAATCCATATGTTGGGGATTTCTTTAATTTGAAAAATGTTTCAGCAAATTTCATATTATTATATTTTTGGGAGGCCGACTGTGGACATTGTAAGAAATCAATTCCCGAACTACATAGTTTTTATGAAAGACTTAAATCTAAAGGAGTTCAGGTAATTGCAGTACACATGCTTTCAGGAATACAAGGCAAGGAAAAGTGGGTTGATTTTGTTACAGTAAATAATCTTTATGGGTGGATAAATGCCTGGAACCCATATGATTTTTCATATCGTGAAATATATGATGTTACTAGTTCGAACATTTTATATTTATTTGATAAGGATAAAAAAATTCTTGCAAAACACATAAGTCCTGAACAGGCAGAACAAATTATATTAGAAGAAATTCGAAAAAGCAAATAAATGATGAATTCCCCTTTAATCAAACTCTGGCTCGAAGACGGAACTGAAATCTCTGGACAATCCTTTGGCCACGAAAGTTCTATTGCCGGCGAGGTAGTTTTTAATACCGCCATGACAGGTTATCCCGAGAGTTTAACTGACCCGTCTTATAAAGGTCAGATATTAGTTTTAACTTATCCATTGGTTGGAAATTATGGAGTTCCAGTACAAGAAATGGAAAATGGACTTTTAAAGTTTTTTGAATCAGCATCATTACATATTTCAGGATTGGTTATCTCTGATTATTCACACAATTATTCGCATTGGAATGCAGAGAAGAGTCTTGGAGACTGGTTAAAGGAGCATAAAATCCCTGGCATTTATGGTGTTGACACAAGATTTCTTACAAAAATTTTAAGAGAAAAGGGTTCCATGCTTGGAAAAATCATTTTTGACGGGAAAGATGTTCCAATTTATGACCCCAACCTTGAAAACCTTGTAGATCAGGTAAGTACTAAGAAAAGAGAAGTATATGGGAAAGGTAAATACAACATACTTTTAATAGATTGTGGAGTAAAATTCAATATCATCAGGCATTTACTTGAACGTGATACTACTGTTATTCGGGTTCCTTGGGATTATGATTTTTCTAAGGAGGATTATGATGGGCTTTTTATTTCCAATGGTCCTGGGGATCCCAAAAAATGCGATGCAACAATCCGTAACCTGAGTCGGGCTTATGAAGATTCTCGTCCTATTTTTGGCATTTGCCTGGGTAATCAATTAATGGCACTTGCTTCCGGTGCAGATACGTATAAATTGAAGTATGGGCATAGAAGTCATAATCAACCTGTTTTAAGAACAGGTAGTAATCGAGCATATATTACTTCTCAAAACCATGGGTTTGCAATTAATAATAGTACCCTAACTAAAAATTGGACTCCATTGTACATAAATCTCAATGATAATACTAACGAGGGAATGCTCCATAATATAAAACCATTTTTTTCTACCCAGTTTCATCCAGAAGCTTCTGGTGGGCCTACAGACACAGCTTTTTTATTCGATCGGTTTATTGAACTCATAAAAATATATAAAGGAGAGGAAGTTACTACTAGTATTCCTATTTGAACCCTTTCTAAAAAAGCGATCTAATTATTATTTGTCGAATATTTAATTACATTTGAACCTGATATTTTCCACTTAACATGGTAAAATCTAGGTTTGTATGTGTGTGTTTTTTACTCCTGGTGACAATTAAGGTCTCCTCCCAGAGTATTACAAGAGCTGTAATTTCGATTGCTGGTAACACTGGAAATGTTACGGAGGGATTAATCACTTTTTCAGTTGGAGAAGCCATAACAGGATCGCTTATTACACCAGCAAATGGAATAAGCCAAGGGTTTCAACAGCCATCACTCATTAATAATCAGGATTTTAAAATTGTTTCAGGTATTAATGCTGTTGAAGTTTATCCAAATCCTGTAGTTATAAATCTGACAATTCTTTTTAATATCCGCACTATTAAATTATTGCGCATTGAAGTATATTCCAGTAGAGGAACAATTTACAGAACTGAAAGTTATAGTGTTTCTGAATCAGGATTTATTGAGCTAAAAATGGAAACTTTTCCAAGTGGGTTATATTTAATCCATGTGTATTCTACAGACAGACTGATTGATCGGGTTTTTAAAATTGAAAAAATATAATTAGTTTTTAACAAATTTCAAAATTGGCATAATTGAAACACTAAACGGTTAACTTCACTACTGATTTATGAAAAAAACGAGTTTCCTAACTACAATTAATTCACATTCAGATAGAAGTAAAAATAAACTTAGGACACTTCTATACTCTTTATGCAATATTGGAATGAAGAAGGCAATATATTTTTCCCTGTTTTTATTAGGATTATTTTTCGTTAATACCCCAATATTTTCTCAATATACCCCGAAAGGGATGAATTATCAAGCTGTTGCCAGAGATGAAAAGGGCTTAGAATTAAAAAATAAGGAACTTGAGGTAATGATTTCCATTTTGGCTAACGATCCAAATAGTACTGCGGAATATAGTGAATCTCATACTGTTACCACTGATAAATATGGACTTTTTTCTTTAACAATTGGGCAGGGCTCATACAATTCTGGCTCAGCTTTAAACTTCGATGCAATAAATTGGGGAAGCGGGATTCATTATTTAAAGCTTGAGGTCGACTTTGGATTTGGTTGGAGAGGTATGGGAACAACTCAGTTCCTTGCAGTACCTTATGCTCTTTATGCTGGAACTGCATCTAATGCTATGGGATCAAAAGATGAACAAAAATTGAGTTACGATCCTGTAAATAAAAAATTAAGTCTGGATAATGGCGGTGATGCAGATCTTTCATCATTGTATGAAGATGGTGATTCTAACCCAGTAAATGAATTACAGCATCTTAGTTGGAACGGAAGTAAACTCTCTATTTGTAATGATAATAATACATTTGAGAGTTCAGTTGTCTTAACCGACTTGTTAGAAGACGCCGATCATGAGCCAACTAATGAAATACAGGATCTTCAACTGGATGAAAATAGTAATATTCTTAAAATTACCAAAAACCCGGGCGCCAATGCAGTATTCCTTCAAAAATATTTGGATAATACAGATCATCAATTTATTTATATAACTGGTGATAGTTTGAGAATTGAAAATGATTCTTCTAAAGTTTTTGTTGATAATAGTATAACGAACGAAATTCAAACTCTAAGCAGGTCTGGTAATTCGATAATTCTATCTAAAAATGGTGGTCAGGTTATTGATAGTGTTGACGATGCAGACAATAATCCAAAGAATGAACTGCAAGCTCCTAAGCTAACAGATAATGATCTTACCTTGACCAATGACCCCAATTCAACCGTTATTAAACTGGACAAATATATTGATAATACGGATGATCAAACTATATCGAGAAGTGGGTATAATATTACCATAGAAAGCGGAGGGACAGTAAATATTAGGCCTGATATTTTTGCTTTCAGAGGCTTAAAAGCATTGGAAAATTCTAAAATTTTATATGCTGGAGATTCAACAATTCTAGTGTTTCCAAATGTTAAGTTGAATTTGTTGAATGGCTACAATAGTTTAAATGGGAAGTATGTTGTTCCTTCGGGTGGTGAAGGCTTATATCATTTTGATCTGATTTATCAATATAGTACTGGGCAATCTTTGAAAATTTTGGTGAATGGCTTACCATATGAACAAATTATGCCAGTTGAAACATTTAGTATGATTATTTATTTAACCACAGGGGAGACGGTAGAAGTTCAATTGAAATCCTCTGGGGTTTCTAATCCACAAGCAGGAGTTTTTTCAGGATATAGAATTCATTGAAAGGAAGATTGGCCGTTTTTCACCTCAGCATTTCTTTTACTTCATTGAGATCACCATCGTTATTTGCCGGATTAATCTCTAAAATATGTGCTAGCAAGGAATAGATATTCGTGTTTTTGAATGATGGGTGGATATAATTCTTTTTAAAACTTGGACCGGAAGCATAAAAAATTCCATACATATCTGAATTTTTTATATCATATCCATGTGTGCCACTATTAGAATTAATATACGGTTTTTTAATTGTCACACTCCAAGATGAGTCTGAGACAATAATTATGTCTCCTGTTCTTGGGTTTGTTCCATAGTTAAGGTATGCAGGCACTTCCTTGGACTTCCAAACATTTAGATGTGGAGTTTTTTTAAGCGAAAAATATACTGAATCCAAAAAAGGATCTTCAATATAAAGATTGAAAAAAGGATTTCCGCCCTGAATGCGTACTCCCCATGATTTGAGCAATAGCTCAGATAGAACAATGTTTTTTTCAGTCGATACAGACCCCATCCCATGGTCAGAAACAACTACAATATTGATACATTCTCCATCAGGCAATTTTCGAATCCTATCATATAAAACGCCAACAATGCTGTCCATATATTGCACCATTTTAAGTGTTTTAGGATTTTCGGGACCATAATTGTGTCCGGCTCCATCCGGCTCTTCAAAATATGCCATAATTAATTTTGGCCTTTGATCAAATGGTATTTGAAGCCATTTCACAATTGTATCAATCCGTTCTAAATATGGAACATTACCATTATATTGTTTCCAATAATCAGGATGTCTTCCCTGTATTGCCACATCGCTGCCAACCCAAAAAAAAGATGCCGTTCTAACTCGTTGTTTTTGAGCGGTTATCCAGATTGGTTCTCCACCGTAAAACTCAGAATCAAATCTTCCCTCGCCACTCATAGAAAACAATTTTTTGATTTCTGGATCATAAAAGGAATTATTGACTATTCCGTGGTGATCAGGAACCAGCCCTGTAGCAATTGTATAGTGATTGGGAAATGTTTTTGTTGGAAATGAAGGAATTAGAGAAACCGCTTTGGTCCCTTCTTTTGCAATTAAGTCCAGTGAAGGAGTGTATGTTTTTTGCGGATAATCCCAGCGAAAGCCGTCAAGGGAAATGATAACCGTGGTTAGTTTGTTGCTACACTGACAATATAACTCTTGAAATTGAAAAATCAGAATTATACTGGCAGTTATGCAAAACATAATAATGTGCTTCTTGAAACTCATATTGATTATTTTATCTAACAAAGTTAAAGAAATGTAAAAATTTCGAATTGGTATGTGATTAAAAGGAATATTTCTGAAATGAAATTCAAGCAACTTTTTCAATTATGGGTTTTTTATGAAAAGGCAATTTAACAGTTTAAAAGCTCATTATAAGTAAAACTATTAAACATCGAACATTTTTTATTATGGGAACTCATTCAATGAAATCAATATTATTTTCTTTCAGAATTGTTAATAAGACCTTAAAACGAAGGTGTAAACATCAGTTAATTAAATGGATAGTATCTGCTGAGTGTTGTTGAAATTGCGCTAATAAAATGAAGGTATTCATGTTTTGAAATATAGTACAAGTCTTTTACAATAAGTAAATTTAGAGTTGAATTATTCTATTAGTATGCACAAGTTTCATGAAAACTTAATTCTATCTGTACATTATGGAAATACTAAAGTATTAATTTGCAAGAAAATTTTTTCGTCCTATTTTTTAAACTAACCTAATTCACTATGAAAATTAAAAATCTTATTCTATTTCTGATCTTGTTATCAACAACAGGGCTGTTGACGGCACAGGTCACAACCTCCAGTATAAAAGGGGTTGTAAAAAGCTCCACCGGTGAAGCATTGCCAGGAGCAACGGTTGTTGCAGTGCATGAGCCTTCTGGAACAGTCTACGGTGCTGCTTCAAATCAGGAAGGTGTTTTTGTAATCAGTAATACCCGTATAGGTGGTCCTTACAAAATTTCTGTTTCCTTTATTGGCTACCAGGGACAGGTTCAAGAAAACGTTATACTGAGTCTTGGAACGGCTGCAAATCTTAATTTTGTCCTTTCTGAACAACTTGCTCAATTGGGCGAGGTTGAAGTTGTTTACAACAGAAATGATATTTTTAGTTCCGGTAGAACTGGTGCAGCAACATCATACAATAATGAAAAGATTGCCACAATTCCAACTATTGGCCGAACCGTAAACGACATCCTTACTTATAATGCTTATAGTAACGGTAGATCCTTTGCCGGGCAAGATAGTCGTTTCAATAATTTCACTATAGACGGTTCCGTTTTTAACAATGGTTTTGGGCTTGGAAGTTCTGCTCAAGCTGGCGGTCGTACTGGTACATCTGCTGTTTCACTGGATGCACTGGAGGAGATACAATTAAATATTGCTCCTTTTGATATCAGACAATCTGGATTTGCAGGAGCTAATATCAATGCTGTTACCCGTTCGGGAAATAACACTTTTAATGGAACTGCATATTATATTACCCGGAACAACAATCTAGCAGGAAAAAAAGCAAATGGTTTAGATATTGCTCCTGTTACAATAAATGAGAACACTAAAGGATTAAGTCTGGGTGGTCCAATTATAAAGAACAAATTATTCTTTTTTCTCAATGGAGAGCAGTTTAAAAGTAGCATACCGGCACTGGATTGGGTACTTGACCGTGGAGTACTTGGTGCTACAGGTAACATTTCACGCACTAAACTTGCCGATATGCAAGATTTGAGTGCCTTTATGAAAGAAAATTTTAACCGAGATCTTGGTGCTTTGGATGGTTTCAATAACGAGGTTACTAGTAATAAGATATTATTAAGACTTGATTATAATATTAATAAAAATCACAAACTAGCTGTTCGTTATTCTTTCCATAATTCAAGTTCTGGACAACGAATTAGTGATAGTAACAGTAGTAACACAGCAGGAAACGGAAACCGCACTAACCGTGCAGATGCTATATCCCCGCAAAATACCGGATATATTATTCAGGATAATACCAGATCTCTTGCTGTTGAATTAAATTCGAATATTAGCAACAAGATTTCAAACAATTTTATTGCTACTTATAATAAACAAATTGAAGATAGGGATTATAGGACTGATATTTTTCCAACCATTGATATTCTTTCAGCAGCTGGTGAGGCAACCTACACTTCGATTGGTTTTGATCCTTTTACTCCCAGTAACAAACTGAATTATTCGACTCTTAATTTTACGGATAATCTCTCATATTATGCAGGAAACCATACAATTACTGCCGGTTTATCTTATGAACATTATATTTCAAACAATGTATTCTTTCCTTCATCAAACGGTGTATATGTGTATAATTCAATAGCAGATTTTAAAGCGGCCGCTAATGCATATATAGCAAACCCACTAAATCCTGTTTCTCCAGTAACACTTGCGAAATACAACTTGCGTTACTCACGTTTACCAGAAGGAGCAGATCCTCTGCAAGTTTTAAAGGTTAATACATATAGCGCATACTTGCAAGATGAGTTTCAGGCAACTGATAATCTGCTGCTAACTTTTGGACTGAGAGCAGATATATTTGATTATAACGATGCAACAGCCAGCGATTTTAACAATCCTATTGTCGACACTTTGAAATTTCAGGATGAAAATGGAAAAGTTTATGACATAAGTACAGGAACTTTCCCAAAAAATAACATACAGTTCTCACCTCGTTTTGGTTTCAATTATGATGTTTTAGGGAATAAGAAAATTCAAATTCGCGGCGGATCAGGTTTGTTTGTTTCGCGCATACCACAGGTACTAGTTTCAAATCAGTTAGGGAATAATGGGATAAACACAGGGCTTATAAGTGTATCAAATACAACAGCGTATCCATTCCGTCCAACACCAACTGAATTTTTGCCCACAAATAATCCTGATATTTCCACATTGCCTGCGTATGTCGTAAATGCGACGGATAAGGATCTTAAATATCCGCTTGTATGGAAAACAGATTTTGCAGTTGACTACAAAATGCCATTAGGTTTTATTGTTACTGCTGAAGTGATTTATAATAAAACTCTGCAGGGTTTGCGTTATATAGATGCAAACCTTAAAACCCCGACTGCTGCATATACTGGCACTGATACACGTGATTTATTTCCTGCTTCAAGGTATATCAATACTAATGTAACAAATGTTTTTGTTCTGAAAAATACTACTGATGGATCATCATACACATTTACTGGTAAACTTGAAAAAACGACTTCAAAAGGTCTAGGTGGATTTATTGCATATACTTATGGAGAGGCCAGAGATATCCAATCAGTTGGAAGTACTGTACAAGCTAATATGCCCACAGTTGATGGACAAAATTATCTTGGAATGTCCTATTCAGATAATGATCTTCGTCACAGAATCGTGGGGTTTGTTAATTATAAGATTAACTACGGCAAGAAAATTGGTGGAGCAACAATTTTCTCACTTGGGTTGGTTTCAAACAGTGGAAGTAAATTATCATATGTTTATAGTAATGACATGAATAAAGATGGCCAGACAAATGACCTTATTTTTGTTCCTGAACAAGCATCTGATCTGACTTTTGTTGACAATACTGTTGGTTCCGTGACTTTTACTGTTGCTGAACAGCAAGCTGCTTTTGATAAGTATATTGATAATAATACATATCTAAAGACGCGTCGTGGCCAATATGCAGAGCGCAATGGTGGATATTTTCCATGGCTAAACCGTTTGAACTTTTCTGCAATTCAAGAAGTCTACATTAAAGCAGGAGCAAATGGTATGAAAAACACTCTCCAATTCAGATTGGATATAATGAATGTAGGTAATATGTTAAATAATGCATGGGGAGTGGGAACCGTTAGTACAACAACCTCTCCTCTTCAGTTTGTTAGTGCAGACGCTGCAGGATTACCTTCATTTAAATTCCGCACACAAGTTGCTGACGGTCAAACAATTCTATTAAGAGATTCATACATTAAGAGTATTACTATAGATAATGTGTGGCAGGCTCAAATAGGAATTCGCTATATATTCTAGCCAAACCATTATATTTTTTTAAGGAGCTTGTCCCTATAGTGGGGACAAGCTCTTTTTTTTCTTGAGTTTTCACGCAGGACAGATTCAAATAGTATTAAAAACATTTGAATTGGTTATAGTATTTCATTTTTTTATATCTTTATCTGCTTAAGCATGAGCAAGCAATCGAAGATATTAGGTTTGTAATATTAGAAAATAGTAGTAGTTAGAATTACAAATTCGGAAATTCAGTTGTATCTTTCGGTTCTTGAGATGTTCTATTTTTAGATTCATTTGTATATAGCTTTCTAAGAATACTAGAATTTGAATAAATGCTAATTATTAAGACATTTGCATTGAAATTTATAACGATAATTCAATAATTTACCGATATGGCAAGTTTACGTTTTCTTTTTGGGATGATTCCCGCCACGTCCAAATTCGAAGCTGAATCAGATAAACTTCGATCAGACTACCAGGAATATAAAAAGTTTGAAGTCTCTGAGGAGTTGAAGAATTTCCAGGAACTGGAAAAAAAAGTAAATTCTGCAGATTTTCAACAGAAAATTAAAACCGTTAAATCTCAAAACTTTAAACAAACCGACGAATATCGCAAAGAAGTTGAGTATAAGCAATTACTGAAATCAGCTACAATTAAGACTTATTTCAAAAAGAAGGACACTGATGAAGGGAAAACTCTTGCTGAATCCTCAGAGGTGAAAGCTTTTTTTGAACTAGAAAAATTTGTCAAATCTGAAAAATTTGCAGAGGTTAAAAAGTATATGGCTCTTTCAGCAAAACAGAAATTTGAAATTACTGATGAATTTAAAAGACAGCAGGAATACCTTGGATTAGTTAAATCAGAGAAAATTCTTTGGTATAAAAAAATTCTCAAAAAATATCCGTTTTCCTGGGTAGAAAAATGGGATCTGAGTTTTGAAGAAACATTTGAAAGCGGTAAACCAGATCCCAAAATTTGGATGACGCGCTACCTTAATGGAGACAAATTGCTAAATAAGGGATATTCTATGGCTGATGATAAGCATGCATTTTCCGACGGAAAGAATCTTGAAGTAATTGATAAAAAGCTAAGAATACTTACCCGAAGAGAAAAGGCAAAAGGCCTTGTTTGGGATTTTGCCCGAGGGTTTTACGAAAAAGAATTTGATTTTACTTCAGACATGATTAGTACAGGGAAAAGTTTTTCACAGGCATTTGGTGTAATCGAGGCAAAAGTTAAGTTTGGGAACTCATCTGTTAATCAAGCTTTTTCATTAATGTCTGAACAAATGCTCCCTCATATTGATGTGTTAAAATTCGAGAAAGGTAAAATTTCCGCTTCAAATTTCTGGAAAGAGAGTGCAAAAATTGAAAAATCCGTTACTTCATCAGGTGGCGGGAAATATTCATCTGATTACCACATTGTTACACTGATTTGGGAGGCTGGTAAAATGACATGGAAAATCAATGGAATAGAGTTTAAAACCCAAACTAATGGGGTTCCTGATAAACCATTATTTTTAGTTTTCAATTCCAGTATAAAGGAAAAATCCGGAGATAATGGTATTCCTTCGGTTTTTGAAATAGATTGGATTCGAGTTTATAAAGCTAAATAATTCCTTTATTTTAATTGGTTTAGTATGCTTGTCTGTCTGTATACATCTGCCAAATAGATTAATTCATTGTACATATTTTGGCTTTGATATGCCTCGTTTTCGAAACGGGGTTTAAATCTATCATTTAATGAATGATAGTATTGAAGATCTTGTTGAAGGATTTCTGCAAATTCCAAAGAAATCTTATTAGCTTTTTCAAACGCCCCGCATTTATAATAAGCTTCAATTACTCCTGAATAATGAATAGGGGCTTTATTTTGACTGTTATTATATGTTATGCCTGAAATAAAATGATCGTATGGAAGTTTGTTGTTTGGTGCCAGTTGCATGCAACGATCAAGAACTTCTATGGCTTTATCTTTCTTTCCTTCGTTCATTAATGCTTCTGCTAGTCTTACAAAGGTTTTCCGGAATTTAATTACACTCATTGTTCTTACATTATAATAGTCCATGTAAAAATCTGGCTCATTCATTCTTCCCCAGCTGAATTTCTTCATTAAGTTTTCATAAAGTATATCGGTATCAATTCTTCCTAATTCATAATAATAATCAGGAGATTTTGTTTTTATTGGGACTAAGCGATATGCTAATCCATCCATCTGAAAATAGTCCTCTAAACCTAATGTTCCGTCATTTCCTCCGGCAACGAAATAAATGGGTCTATCCCAGTTATTTTTAGCAAGAATATCGAGTTGGATTAGATTTGCTTTGGATATTGGAATATCTCTTAAAGTCCAACTTAATTGTTTTTCAATTAATTTTGCATCTTTTGGTTTTACAGTGCCATTTTCAATAAGCTTTGTACTGTCAATATTTAAAATGAGATTAGAAGTTGGCAATACATCAACAAGATCATTTCTAATTGTACGTTCCTTGAAAAGCTGATGGTCACTTCTTATTCCCTCTAACAAGGTGGTTAAGTTAATCGAACGAGGATCTGATTTTACATAAATACTTCCATTTGTACCATCTGCATATTTCGCATATGGAAGAGTAATTGGTAATGGATTTGAGGTGTAAGCTTGCATTTTCATCTGATCGATATACCACTCTGTATTGAAAAGCATCAAGTTTACTACTCTGACATCGGTACGATAACCTTCAACTTCCTGCACGTACCAAAGAGGAAAAGTATCATTATCTCCATTTGTAAAAAGAATTGCGTTTTTTTCACAAGAATCTAAATAGTTTCTGGCAATATCGCGAGCTGTATATCTACCCGAACGATTATGATCTTTCCAATTTTCCGCAGCCATCAACCCTGGCACAAACAAGAAGCTTACAACTACCAGATTAATTGCAGTATATTGATTTTTCCATCCTTTTTTTAACGTGTCATACAAACCAAATACTCCAAGTCCAACCCAAATGCTAAATGCGTAAAATGACCCGGCATAAGCATAGTCTCTCTCACGAGGTTGCATTGGGGTTTGATTTAGGTACAGAACAATTGCTAAGCCTGTCATAAAGAAAAGCAAACCCACAATGATAAAATCTTTTCGATGGGCAGAAAAATGAAAAAGCAAACCAAGTATTCCAAGAATCAGTGGCAAAAAATAATACTGATTCCGTGAAGGATTGGTTTTATACTTATCAGGGAGTGAATTCTGATCACCTAAGCGAAATCCATCAACGAATTCTATACCACTTATCCAGTTCCCGTTAACCAGACTACCATAACTTTGTTCATCATTCTGTTTGCCTGCAAAATTCCACAAAAAATAGCGGAGGTACATATGCCCAACCTGATAATTAAAAAAGTAAATAACGTTATTGAATATCTTGGGGCTTTGCCCTTCTTCTAACATACCCCACCGCTTATATTCGGAGATATGATCTGGTTCCCGGCTATACATCCTTGGCAAGAGAGTTCCCCGGTTTTTAAAAGTTAGTTCAGGTTTTGTGTATGCAATAATATACTTACCCTTAATTTCGTCTTTTCGATAGACATTTTGTTTTTCTTTAATCACGGCATATCCCTCTTTATCTCTAGCGATTTCTGCATCATAGTTATGACCAAAAATTAGAGGCCGATCACCATATTGTTCCCGATTTAAATAAGATAAAAGTGAAAAAACATTTTGTGGATTATTTTCATCCAGAGGAGGGTTGGCATGGGAGCGAATTACAATGGAAGCATATGATGAATAACCAATAATTATCACTGCAAAAAACAAAATAGCAGTATTTAAAACAATCATTGCATGCTTGTGAGTGTACCATATTCCAAAGATGATAGATGCGATTATTAGAATACCATAAAACAAAACACCTGAATTGAAAGGAAGTCCTAAGCCATTTACAAATAGTAATTCAAACCAGCTGGCAATTTTTACTAAACCGTTAATAATACCATACATTACGAAACCAAGCAGAATAAATGATAATCCTAATGCCTTTAAAATGCCTATAAATGAGTATTGATATTTTCTGAAGTAATAGACCAAAACAATAGCAGGAATGGCGAGCAAATTGAGTAAATGCACTCCAATTGAAAGTCCCATTAAATAAGCGATAAGGATTAACCACCGATTTGAATGAGGTTCATCTGCAACGTTTTCCCATTTTAAAATTGCCCAGAAAACCACAGCAGTAAACAATGAAGAGGTTCCATAAACTTCACCTTCAACTGCCGAAAACCAAGCACTATCAGAGAAAGCATATGCAAGAGAACCAATCAGTCCGCTCCCTAGAATTAATATCATTTCTGAAGATGAATACACATCTTTCTTACCGGAAAACTTTTGAGCTAAGTGAGTGATGGTCCAGAAAAGGAAGAGGATCGTAAATGAGCTTGCTAAACCAGAAAGCAAATTAATCATATAGGCAACATTTTCCGGGGTTGATGCAAATAATGAAGCAATCCTTCCCATCATGAGAAATAGCGGTGCTCCGGGAGGATGCCCGATTTGCAATTTATAAGAACAAGCAATAAATTCTCCACAATCCCACCAACTTACTGTGGGCTCAAGTGTGAGGATATAAACAATGGTTGCAATTGCAAAGCTTATCCAACCCAAACTTAGATTCCAGAATCTGAAATTTCTCATAATAAACTATTTGACAATGGCGAAATTAGTGTTTTTTATGAATATTGAGACAAACACTTATTATCTTGCCAAAATAATCCAAAGCATCTAATCTTACTATTTTTTCGAAAAAGTATGAGTAAAACTAATGACTGGAAAGATCGGCTTGGTATTGTTTATTCAACCAATCAAGATTTTAGTTACGATCAGACAAGTGCTAAAAGTGACGTTACACTTCCACCTGAGAAGCAAAATCTTCGACTACAACTTAGTACAAAGCACCGAAAAGGGAAAACTGCGACGGTAATATCGGGCTTCATTGGGCATGAAACTGATTTAAAATCTCTTGAAAAGGATCTTAAATCTAAATTTGCAACAGGTGGTTCATGTAAAGATGGCGAAATAATTATTCAGGGAGATTTCAGAGAAAAAATCAGTATTTACCTAAGAGCCAAAAGTTATAAGGTAAAAGGCAGTTAAACCTTTTGAGGATTTTATCGTTTTCCAATAGTGGGCAACCAATTGAGCGGTGCATTGTATAAATTATTAGCACTTATGAATCATTTCTTTTCAATTTTGTTTTTGTTTTTTACGATGGCTTCTGCATCTTCTCAGTTTTATGATTTCGGTCAGGATCCTGCAGCATTAAAATGGAAGGTTATAAACACAGAGCATTTTAAAATTGTTTTTCCGGAAGATTTTGGAAAAAGCGGCCAAAATCTGGCCAAACTAATGGAGAAAAACTACCTAAGGAATAGTGCCCAATTAAATCATGAGCCAGCCAAAATCCCATTAATTATTCATAATCAGACTGTTTATTCCAATGCTTTTGTTACATGGGCTCCCAGAAGAATGGAGTTTTTTACATTCCCCGATCCGGCTTTATACCCGATTGATTGGTTGAATGAGCTTAGCTTGCATGAATTCAGACATGTTATTCAAATTGATAAGGTTAATCAGGGTTTTACGCGAGTTCTTTCTTTTATCCTTGGTCAGCAAGCAACAGGTGTTGTTGCAGGGATGATGCCACTTTGGTTTATTGAAGGAGATGCAGTTAGTGCTGAGACGGAATTATCTTTTTCAGGAAGGGGGAGACTTCCATCATTTGATATGCCTTATAAAGCCCAACTTAATGCCGAATCAAGACCATATTCACTTAGTAAAGCCTACCTTGGCTCTTATAATGATTTTGTGGCAGATTATTATCAATTGGGATATCATATGGTCACTTTTGCACGCAAAACATATGGTGATGAATATTGGACAAAAGCATTGAATTACATCGGACGCCGACCCTTTTTAATTAGCCCATATTTTTTTTATTCAAAGAAAAGTACTGGAGGAGGGGCGAATCAGCTCTATAAAAAGGCTATATTCTCTCTAAAAAGTGAATTGGATTCAGCTAAAGTTCTTAGATCACCGGAAATTGTAAAACCAATAAATATTCGCAATTCTGATGTTTATGCTAGCTATACACATCCATGTCTGCAGAAAGATTCATCAGTTATTGTACTTAAAAGTGGACTTGATAAAATTCCGGGATTTGTAAGGGTTAATAAAAATGGAGCCGAAGAGAATTTGTTTACCCCTGGTTCATTAATTTCCAGACGGTTTTCAGTGTTTAAAAATTCAATATTATGGGATGAGTATGTCCCTGATATTCGCTGGTCAAACCGAAGTTATTCTGTTATTAAAGAATTTAACATTGAAACTGGTAAATGTCGCACACTTAGTCATAAAAGCAAATATACATCCCCAAGTTGGTCTCCAGGCGGCGATAGTATTTTAGTTATTAATACCGCTGCGGATTACAAATTCTCTTTGGTAATTCTTAGGCCAATTGATGGTCAAATTTTGCGCAATATCACTTTACCCGAAAACCTATTCCCGGAGTATCCTGTTTGGATAACAGGCACAAGTAAAATTGCAGTAATAGCAGCGGGAGACAATGGCAAAGCATTATTGTGTTTCGATATGGAAACAGCTATTTGGACTGAAATCTTTAACTCCAGATTTAAAAATATCGATCAGTTGAAATCAATTAATGATTTACTTTTTTTCAACGCTTCATTTGAAGGTACAGATGATATTTATGTGTATAGCATAGACGATAGAAAGCTCGGAAAACTTAGTAACTCAGAGTACGGAGCTTTCTTTCCAGATGCCATGACTAATATTAACTTAATTACCTATTCCTCATATAGTGCAAAAGGATACGATATTGTTTTGAAACCTATTACCAAAAGAAGTATTGAAAAATCATTTCTTGATGATACTATCAGTAAAAAATATATTTCTTTTGAAGGCCCGGTGCTTGCTGATTCAACCATTCTCAATATTAAAGTTGCTAATCATAATTATCCCGAGAAAAAGTTTAATAAAATTTCTAATCTTTTTGGACTACACAGTTGGGCTCCATATTGGTTTGATTATATGGATCCGAACATAGATGATCCAAAGATTAGTCCCGGACTTACTCTATTATCCCAAAACTCTTTAAGTACGGCGTTTATGAGTCTTGGTTATGAAAGAAATAACGGCATGAACTTTTTGCATACCGGGTTAACATATAAAGGGTTTTTACCAATTTTTGAGGTTCGTTCCAGTTATGGAGGTTCCCCAATGTTTGCGAGAGTAGAAGGCGTTAGCCCTCCTGAAACAGACCTAAATTTATTTACTTCCATTTCAACTTATATCCCACTTACATTTTCAAGAGGAAAAGCAATAAGTGGAATTCAGCCTTCTTTGAAATACACTTACAACTCTACCTATTACTATAATTTTTCTGATAGTTTATATGAAAAGGGGGTATCATTTGTTGAACCTAGAATATTTTTATACTCATATTTGCGAACTACTTCAAGGGAAATACAGCCCCGTATTGGATTAACAATTGATGCGAGACATACCTCGGCTCCTTTTGAAAGTGGCTTATATGGAATGATGAATTCAGTTAGAATAAATCTTTATTTACCGGGAATAATTAAAAATCATGGGCTTAAACTTAGAACTGAATTGCAAAATCAAAAAGTTGATTCTTATTATCTGCAGAATCATTTATCACTTCCAAGAGGATATCAACAAAAAGTTTTTATTTCAATGAAAAAAATTTCTGCAGATTATTCATTTCCAATCTTTTATCCTGATCTAGCCATTGGTCCCGTTCTTTATATTAAACGTATCAGAGGTAATTTTTACCTTGATTATATGAAGGGAACTGAAAAGTATATATCTGCCACAGAAAAATCTAAATCCACCTATCCTTTAAGTCAGGGACTTGAGCTCATGGCTGATTATCATTTGTTTCGGTTCATTTTTGAATTGAGCACGGGCGTAAGATTTGTTTACCTTCCGCACGAAAATCTTTTTGGGACGCAATTAATATTTCATGTTAACTTGGATAAATTTATATAATTTGTGCAATATTCCGAAGGTTTTTTAGGTATTACCTTAATAAAGAACAGAAGTATTGGATAAGACAGACAAAATATTTGAACAATTTGATAATCAACCTTTTTCAATTTCACGGTTTTTTAGGAATAATATCAGAGGCATTTTAGGAACGCTTATGTTTCATATGTTTTTGCTTATCGTTTTCCTGCTTCTCAAAATACAAGGGTATAAGCAAAATACAGATCTGGATATTTTACTTGATTATTCACAATTAGCAATTGAACCACCTCAAACCCCTAAATATCAGCTTACTTCAGCCGAGAAAGCTTATTTGGATAAACTCCTTAAACAGTCAGAAATTAAAAGTAATCGTGCAAGCAATACATCTGAAGTACTTGAAAAAGAAATAAGTACAGAAAATTTTGTAAATGAATATCTTAAGGAATTAGACGAGGCAAGAAGTGATGATTGGAAAAAGCAACAAAAAGAAATAAATAGAAAACTTCAACAAGATGATTATGTACCGCCTGTTTTTAATGAGGAAAAGGAAATTGAAATGGATGATTATTCTGGACCGAGTAATATCAGCTATGAATTTCTGACTCCCCCTTTTAATAGATACAAATCCTATCTTCCTGTTCCCATTTACAAATGTCAGGGAGATGGTATAGTGATTGTTATCATTGAGGTAGATCAGGCTGGGAAGGTTATTTCAGCCGAAGCTTCATTAATACAAGATAATCCTGATATGGATTGTCTATTGGAAACGGCTAGAAATTATGCTTTAAATGCACGATTTGAAGGGAGTATTCAGGCTCCTAAAATTCAGAAGGCAAAAATAGTGTATAAATTTATAGCCCAGTAACATTTTAAATATTAGATACTTAAGACATTTTTTGCCCAAAATGCAATCGCTTCAGTATCCTGATTACTCATGCATTTGAAATGAGATTTCGGGCAGGTTTGAAAGCCAATTTTTGAACATGGTCTACATTTAAGACCCTTTACTTCAAAAATTTTGCTTTCAGGATCAGGTAAGTAGGGGAACATCCCAAATTCGGGAACAGTATTTCCCCAAATAGAAATAATCTTTTTCTTAAAAGCTGCTGCAATGTGCATCAAACCAGTGTCATGCGTAATAACAAGAGAGGCATTTTTAACGAGTAAGGCAGAATGATCAAGTGAAATTTTTCCGGCCAAATTAATAACATTCTCAATATTTGAAATTTTTTCTAGGATTGAGGCAGCAAGAGTTTGGTCATTATTCCCTCCAACTATTATTATTGGGAAATTAATTTTATTACAAATATCTGCTAATATTTCAGGCGTAGCTTTTTTTGTTTCATGCTGAGCACCGATTACTAAAACTATATACCGGTTAGGTATTTTTGCACTAATCTCCTCTGTTTTAGCTCCCAATATAAAATAATCAAGTCCTTTCCGGTCATTAATTATGCTAAATTTTTCGAGTGTGGCGAAATATCGGTCAACTATATGAATTTTAGGGAGAGAATTGATTTTAAAATTAACCAGAAACCACTTCTTAAGATTAAGCTTATTAAAAGAAAAGCTAATTGTTCGAAGTTTAAGTTTTACTCTAAGGCTACGAAAATTATTATGTAAATCGATAATATAATCGAAGTCTTCACCTTGTAATTGGCGTATTAATTCATCTAAATTGTTTTCGTAAAGCCATAGATGATCTATATATGGGTTTGCTGATAAAACGCCGGCAAACTGTTTTTTGGTAAGAAAATGAATCTCAGCTCCATCCATTTGTTTTTTAAGGCAACGTATAATAGGAGTTGTGAGAACTATATCTCCAATTGAAGAGAAACGGATAATCAAAAATTTAACCACAATAAGAGTTTATTACAATTGAAAGGATTTGAAAAAAATTAGAAGGGAAAGCCAATATTCATCACGGCTTGGATTTTCACGAAATAATGCTTTAGTTCCGTGAAGTCCTTCTCCAGTGGCAGGCTTGAAAAGAATTTTATGTGCATCTGGGAAGCCCTCTATTTCAGAAAGATACGCATATTCACTAGTTGTACAAGCAACAAAAACAGGTTTGGGATAATTAGCAAGAATGCTTTTTAGCTGATAATCGGGCTCAAAATATTCTCCTGGACTGAAGGCAACAACGGCCTTAATATTTTCATTATCATAGGCAACAATTAAAGCAATGCTTGCAGAGGCTCCACTTCCAAAAACATTCACTTTTTTTCCACTTAATTCGAAAATGTAATTTATAGCAGCCTCCAGATCAAGGATACCTCCATCTAAGGAACATAAAAAACCCTCTTCTTTTGCCCTGTTAGCGGTTTCATTTTTATAAAACCCAATATCACTTCCGGAACGGAGATCAACGGCAAGGCAATTATAATTCATTTTTATAAAGCGGGATACAATCGAATCAAATTCACTCTTGCAAGACAGTTCTGTGTGTGCTAAAACAATGTATGGATTAGACTTTTTAGATTGATATAAGTCTGCAGAAACCAAAAGCCCATCGGAAGCCTTGAAAGTAACAGATGTCTTTCTTATTACCTGAGCATTAAGAGCTTTTGGCAATATAGTTGCAAATAAGCTTATTGTTAGAAGACAAAGGCTTAGTTTTGCTAATTTAGATCTGAACGTTTTCTGCAAGTAGAATGATATTATTTTCTTTTGCTTCAATAACACCACCACCGATATGAAAAAGAGTCTCAACACCATCAGAACCTAGAATCTTCACAACTCCATTTTCTAAAGTTGAAATAATTGGAGCGTGATTTTTTAAGATTTCAAAAGAACCTTTAGATCCAGGTACTTTTATAAGCTTTATCTCTCCTTCAAACAGTTTTTTTTCAGGTGTAATTATTTCCAGGTGCATTTTTTTAAAATTTAGAGAAAACTCATCAAAGAATTAATTTTTAACTAATTCTTTAAATGCATTAGCTTAATAATTATGGCTATATTTTTTAATGTGATTCGTTAATTAATTTTTCTCCACGTTGAATTGCCTCATCAATTGAACCTACCAAATTAAAGGCTGCTTCGGGATATTTATCAACCTCACCGTCCATGATCATATTAAAGCCTTTAATTGTATCTTCAATCGAGACTAAAACTCCAGGGATACCTGTAAACTGTTCTGCCACGTGAAAGGGTTGGGAAAGAAACCGCTGAACTCTTCTTGCCCTGTGAACCACAAGTTTATCGTCCTCTGATAATTCATCCATTCCAAGAATAGCAATAATATCTTGTAGTTCGTTATATCTCTGCAATAATTCTTTAACCCTCTGTGCAGTATTATAATGTTCTGATCCAACGATTTCAGGCGTCAAAATTCTGGATGTAGAATCAAGCGGATTTACTGCAGGGTATATACCTAAAGCAGAAATTTTTCTATCTAAAACTGTAGTTGCATCCAGATGGGCAAATGTTGTAGCAGGAGCAGGATCCGTTAAGTCATCTGCAGGAACATAAATTGCCTGAACAGAAGTAATTGAACCGCGTTTTGTTGAAGTAATTCTTTCCTGCATTAGACCCATTTCAGTTGCTAATGTGGGTTGATAACCTACTGCAGAAGGCATACGTCCTAATAAAGCAGAAACTTCTGATCCAGCCTGGGTAAATCGAAAAATATTATCTACAAAAAATAGAATGTCTCTACCACCTGATTTTTCATCTCCGTCACGAAAAGCTTCGGCAACAGTTAATCCACTTAATGCAACAGTTGCGCGTGATCCGGGAGGTTCATTCATCTGGCCAAAAACTAGTGTTGCCTGAGAAGTTTTGAGAAGTTCTTTGTCAATCTTATCTAAATCCCATCCACCTTCTTCCATGCTTTTGTTAAAGGCTTCACCGTATTTTATTACACCTGATTCAATCATTTCTCTGAGCAGGTCATTACCTTCCCTTGTTCTTTCTCCAACGCCAGCAAAAACAGATAAGCCAGAATAACGTTTGGCTATATTATTAATCAATTCCATAATAATAACTGTTTTCCCTACACCAGCTCCTCCGAATAATCCGATTTTTCCTCCCTTTGCGTAAGGTTCCAGAAGATCAATTACTTTAATTCCAGTAAATAGAACTTCAGAATTGGTTGATAATTCTTCGAGCTTAGGAGGTGTATTATGAATTGAGTAAGCTCCTTCAGCGCTTATTTTCCCGATCCCATCGATAGCTTCGCCAACAACATTCAACAACCTCCCTCTTACAACTTCTCCTACAGGCATTCTAATGGGAGAGCCTGTAATACGAACAGGCATACCTCTTTGCAAACCATCAGTTGAATCCATAGCGATTGTTCTTACTGTATTCTCACCAATATGCTGTTGGATTTCAACAATTAATTTAGTGCCATCCGGGCGATCAATCTCAAGTGCATCATGTATGCTAGGAAGCTCTGAACCAGCTTTTTCGAAACTAACGTCAACAACTGGACCGATAACCTGAATAACTTCTCCGGTATTTACTACCATTGGAATATTTTTTATATGATTACAAAATTGGGTTAAAGATTACAAATTTAGTATTTTTTGAATAAAAAAAAATAATATATTGAATTGGTGTATATGAAGATTTTATTAAAATATGCTATTTTTAACTGACATTATTAATTTGGATTTGTTTTAACTTAGAAAAGGTTCTTTTTTACTTACACCATCCAATTAAAACAGGATAATGTAGAATTCATTTAAACGGTAAAGATATTCTTATGAATTTTTCAAGAAAAATTATTATTAGCTTAGGTTTAATTATGTTTTTGTTAAACCTAAATGCTCAATTTGACGGAATTTCTGGAGGTTTAACATTTTCTTCAGGAGTTGATTATAATACTGGAACTACCGGTAATCCAGGTATTTTCTGTAAAATGTATTTTGAAGTTGATAAGAGAACTCATATTGTTCCTTCATTAAGTGTCTATAAAGCATACAAAAGATCTAATTTTTCTCAAGAACTCAGAACCCATATGTTTCATGGAGATTTGGATGGGGTGTATAGCATTTATAAAGATAAAGCTATACGATTTATGGGATTTGCCGGATTAAATACAACTGCAATTATTTCAAAGTGGAAAATTCTGGAAAACAATCCTAATCTTTCTAATATGTCTGATTTAAAGCCCGGTTTAAATCTAGGTGGAGCCTTTCATCTTTATGTGGATGATACTTTTGATGCTTATATTTCAGGTAAATACATAGTAAGTACTTTTAACCAATTGGTTATCAATGTAGGAGCAATCTATTACATAGGGGGGAAACATCGAAAAGGCAATTGGTAAAAGCAACGGAACGAATTAATAATTCTTATTGTCGTATTTGGCCATCCCCATAAATAATATATTTAGTGGAAGTAAGGGCTTTCAATCCCATGGGTCCTCTAGCATGTAATTTCTGAGTGCTGATTCCTATTTCTGCTCCAAATCCAAATTCAAATCCATCAGTAAATCGAGTTGATGCATTGACGTATACAGCTGCAGCGTCAACTTGATTTAGAAATTGTTGGGCATTGCTATAATCCTCTGTAACAATTGACTCTGAATGATTTGTGCCGTATTTATTAATATGAGTGATGGCCTCAGAAATAGAATTTACAACTTTAACAGAAATAATATAGTCCAAATACTCAGTTCCCCAATCTTCCTCCGTTGCAATTACTGCGTAATCCAGTATTTCGCAAGTAATTTTATCCCCACGTATTTCAACATTTTTCTCTCTAAGTTTTTTTCCGATCAATGGCAACAGGACTTTCGCAACAGAGCTGTGGATTAACAGACTCTCAGCAGCGTTACATACTCCCGGTCTGTGAGTTTTAGCATTGTAAGTAATATTTATGGCTTTATTTGGATCGGCCGATGAATCAATGTAAATGTGACAATTACCAACTCCAGTTTCAATTACTGGCACTGTACTGTTTTCAACCACGGTTTTAATCAAGCCAGCCCCTCCACGCGGAATTAGAATATCGAGGTATTTGTTGAGTTTCATCAAGGCCATTGCACTTTCTCTGGTAGTGTCTTCAACCAATTGAACCGAATCCTCAGGAAGACCTGCTTCAATTAATGATCTTCTTAGAATAGTAACAATAGCCATGTTAGAAAGAAAGGCTTCTTTGCCACCTCTCAAAATGCATGCGTTTCCTGTTTTAATACATAATCCAAAAACATCTGAGGTTACGTTAGGTCTTGCTTCATAAATTATCCCAACTACACCAAGCGGAACCCTTCTTTGACCAATCTGTAAGCCGTTAGGTCTTGTATTCATGGATACAATTTCACCAATTGGATCTTCAAGGTTAGAAATATTCTCTAAACCTGATGCCATATCATTTATTCTTTCAGAAGAAAGCATTAAGCGGTCAAGAATTGATCCTTTTAAGCCATTTTCCTTTGCATTTGCAACATCCTGTTTATTTGCATCGAGAATTTGAACTGAACTTTTGCGTAAATTTTTAGCTGCTACAAGTAGAGCAAAATTCTTTGCCGTGCTGGAAACCTGCGAAAGAAAATATGATACAGATTTTGCATTTTCTCCAATTTCTTCTATTTTTTTCATTTTTTAAATATCAGGGGAAACTACTCGCAATTAATTAATGTTTGTGAAACAAAGTGAGTCCCAACATCCTTCCCTGCCAATACATCAAATATTATAGATGGATCAGAACCATTCGTTATGACCATGTCTATATTATGTTCAATGCAATGTCTTGCGGCTATTATTTTGGACGTCATCCCACCAGTTCCAAACGCTGAATTGTTATCATAAATGTATGATTCAAGCTCCACTGACATATCAATAACTTCTGAAATTAGTTTGGCAGTATCATTCATTTTTGGATCGCTTGTAAACATTCCATCTATATCAGAAAGTAAGATTAATAGGTCTGCATTTATTAATGATGAAACTACTGCAGATAATGTATCATTATCACCAAATTCAATTTCATGAGTTGAAATAGTATCATTTTCATTGATAATTGGAATAATGCCCATACTTAGCAATTCATTGATAGTGTTTTTAGCATTTTTTCTGCGGATAGAATTTTCAATACCATCTTTAGTTATCAGGATCTGTCCTACTGTTTTATTATATTCCTGAAAAAATTTATCGTATATTTTAATAAGTTCTGCCTGACCAATAGCTGCAAGAGCTTGTTTTTTAATTTTATCTTCAGGTTTTTTATCTAAACCCATTTTAGCGGCTCCGGTAGCTATTGCTCCTGACGAAACCAAAAGAACGTCTTTGCCAGAGTTATGAACATCTACAATTGCCCTGACTAGCTTTTCTATACGCATTAGATTTAATTTGCCGTTTGAATGCGTTAAAGAGCTTGACCCAACCTTAATAACTATCTTTTTTTTATTCTTTAGATGTTTTCTATATTCCATTATAATTTACTTTACTTTGTTAATGAATCTTTTAGCGAACCCTGCATACTTTTCAATTTCTAGCTTCTTATTCACTTTTTCTAACTTTTCATTGATTTTATCATTTGCCAAATTTCCAATACTTCCTGTATGAGAATAACTTACTTTTTTGAGTCGCCTGAATTCGCCCTTGTCGATCTCTGAGGCTACCTGAGCATAAGCATCCCTGAAAGGAGTTCCTTCTTTTACTTTTTCATTAACATTTTCTACACTGAAAATGAATAAATATCTTTCGTCTTCAATTATATTCGTCTGAATATTAAGATTATTTAAAGCAAAATTCATCATGTTTATGCATGAAAATATCTCATGGTAACATGGGAAAAGAATTTCTTTTAGTAACTGAAAATCGCGATGATAGCCGGAAGGTAAATTTTGAGTGAGCATTGTAATATCCTGATAAACCCCACTAATCCTTGAAGATTTAGCACGTATTAGTTCAATAACATCGGGGTTTTTCTTATGAGGCATAATACTTGAGCCGGTAGTCAATTCATCATTGAGTTTAAGAAAGCTGAAGTTTTGACTCATAAAAAGAGTCAGGTCCATTGACATTTTTCCCAAACTGCCTGCAATTGCACCTAATCCAGCAGCAATAAACTTTTCTGTTTTCCCCCTACTCATTTGAGCATTAATTGAATTAATATGTAAATTACTGAATTCCAGCAATTCGGTAGTTAACTCTCTATTAATTGGAAAAGATGAACCATAACCTGCAGCTGAACCTAGCGGATTCTGATTTATGTACTCCATTATTCCTTCATGGAACATTAAATCTTCTGTAAGACTTTCAGCATAGGCTGCGAACCATAATCCTAAAGAAGAAGGCATTGCTGCCTGAAGATGAGTATACCCTGGAATGATAATATCTTTATTTTTTTCACTTAATTCAAGTAGTGTTTTAATGAGCTCAGAAGTAAGTAAAGCAAGAGTAACCATTTGATCTCGATAGAACAATTTTAAATCAACCATGACCTGGTCATTCCTTGATCGGGCAGAATGTATTTTCTTACCCGTTTCACCAATTCTTTCAGTTAAAGTTTTTTCTACTTGTGAATGAACATCTTCCATTCCAGCCTCAATAATAAATTGTCCATCTTCGATGTTGCGATAAACCTCAAGTAGTGCCTTTACAAGCGTTTCCTTTTCTGTTATTGTCAAAAGATTTACGGAACTAAGCATAATAACATGTGCAATGGAAGCGATTACATCAAATTTGGCTAATTCAATGTCAAGCTCCCGATCTTTACCTACTGTGAAGGTAAGTATTGTAGAGTCTGTATTTTTACCTTTATCCCAAAGTTTCATATTACAATTTAAAACCTGTTAATAGCTTAGTATATAATTCTATGCCTGATTGAATTTCATCCGTGAAAATAAATTCATCGGCCTGATGTGAACGTTCTGAGATGCCTGGTCCGATTTTTACAGAAGGGCCTGGAATTACGGCCTGATCAGACAATGTTTTTGAGCCAAAAGTTTCAATGCCCATAGCTATAGCTTTTTGCACTAATGGATGAGACATTTTAAGTGAAGAAGATGCCAGCCTCATGCTTCTTGGGTTGACTTCTGATTTTAGTTTAGAGCGGATAATACTCAAAATTTCTTCGTTACTATAATGCTCGTTTGTTCTGACGTCTACTACAAACTTGCACAAATCTGGAATAACATTATGTTGGGTACCTGCTTCAATTAGGGTAACACAAACACCTACCTCCCCAAGAAATTCTGATGCTTTTTCAAATTTCAGAGTATCAAGAATCTCAATATCTTTTAAAGCTTTCATAATGGCATTTTCACCATTCTTATGTGCTGCATGACCAGCCTTCCCATGTGCTATACAATCCAAAACAATTAATCCTCTTTCGCTAACTGCCATCTTCATATTTGTAGGTTCACCAATGATTGCAAGTTCAAATTTTCCTAAGTCCTCAATAACTGATGATATCCCTTTTAAGCCTGAAATTTCTTCTTCAGAGCTTAAAACTAAAATTAAATTGTAATCTCTATCTTTAAGTACATGCAATTCAAGAAATGAGAATATCATGGCAATAACTGCACCTCCTGCATCATTACTTCCAAGCCCATAGATCTTATTGCCATGAATCTCTGGAAGGTACGGATCCAGTGTCCAGTCACTGCTTGGCTGGACAGTGTCCAAATGTGAATTCATTAATATTGTTGGCAGGTTGTCATTCACATGGGACTTAATCCAGATATTGTTGTGTTTTCTAAAAACATGAAAACCTTTTTCTCTGAACCATTCCTGCAAAAAGCTGCATACCTGTGTCTCTTCCTTACTTATTGAGGGAATTGAGAGTACCTGTTTTAAAAGACTGGTAGCCTGAATTAATTTATCAGAATTCACTTTAGTTTGTTTATTTCATTAAATGATAGAACTATGCCCTTAATTAACGCGGAACTTAATCCATTATGCTCCATTTCATTTAATCCGGCAATTGTGCAGCCCATCGGAGTCGTTACTTTATCAATTTCTCTTTCTGGATGATTTCCTGATTCCAGTAGAAGGCTTGTAGCTCCGCGAGCTGTTTGTGCTGCAATGAATTGAGCTTCAGCAGCATGGAATCCAACCTGAATACCTCCTTGAGAAGCCGCACGTATATAGCGCATGAAAAATGCGATACCGCAAGCACCAAGAATGGTTGCTGAAGACATTAAATTTTCGGGTATAATAAGCGTGCTACCAACCTCATCAAATATATTTTTTACTTTTTCCAGTTGCGATTCATCTCCCGTATTTGAACTTAAACATGTCATAGATTCACCAACAGATGCTGCGATATTGGGCATCGCTCTTATAATAACTGCTTGGTTTTCTATCCTCTGATTCATTTCAAGAATACTAAATGCTGAGACAACGGAAACAATTATATGTTTATCTTTTTTTATTGTTCCCTTTAAGGTGTCAATCAGTGGTAATAATTGAGACGGAAGTACAGCAAGAATGATGATATCCGAATTACTGACAGCAAACTGATTATTGTCTGTAACATTAATTCCTAGAGTTGATAGCTCTGAAATCTTTGAAACATTTCTTCGGGTAAGAGTTATATTATTTGCTGGAATTGTTCCTGCTCGAACAAGTCCTCTGGCAATGGCTGTTCCGATATTCCCGCCGCCAAGAATTGCAATTTTTGTAGATTGAAGGTTCATTTTATAATTTTTAAATTTCAGGTTTTTCTTGTGGATTTACAGTATAATATATTTTTAACGGGTTTGAGAAAATCTTTGTAAAACCTTTTACATCTTCACCGGTCCAAGCACCGATTTCTTCCCCGTATCTTGCAAACCCCGAGTTCATAAGATCTTTCTTACTTTCGACCCCAGTTACTTTCATTGAATATGGTCGTAATCTGATATAAACTTTTCCTGTGACATTTCTTTGGCTATTGACCAAAAAGGTTTCAATATCTCTCATTACTGGTTCCAGAAATTGGCCTTCATGAATAAACATACCATACCAATTACCTAACTGTTCCTTCCAGTGTTGTTGCCATTTTGATAAAACATGCTTTTCAAGTGAATAATGCGCATTTATAAGAATATATGCAGCTGATGCCTGAAATCCAACTCTTCCTTTAATTCCAATTATAGTTTCTCCAACATGAACGTCTCTGCCTATTGCATATTCCGATGCAAGTTCTTCCAAATACTGAATGAGTTCAACGCAATTATTAAAATCTTTTCCATTTATTTTCCTTGGCTCTCCCTCAATAAATTCTAATTCAATAATTTCTGTTCCTGTTTTAGTGATATTTACAGGATATGCCTCATCCGGTAATTCCTTTTCAGAACATAAAGTTTCTTTTCCTCCAACACTTGTTCCCCAAAGTCCTTGATTGATACTATATTTTGACTTTTCAAAATTAAATTCAATCCCGGCTTTTTTTAGATAATCGATTTCCTGTTCTCTAGTAAGGCTCATATCCCGAATAGGTGCTATTACTTCAATTTCAGGTGCCATTACCTGAAATATTGCTTCAAACCTAACCTGATCATTCCCCGCACCTGTTGATCCATGGGCTATTGTGTTAATTCCCATTTCCCTTGCATAATTTATTACTTTTAATGCTTGGAAACTTCGCTCAGAACTTACCGAAAGTGGATAATTTCTGTTCCTCATAATATTTCCGAATATAAGATAACGGATACAATGATTGTAATAATCTGCAGTAGCATCAATTGCAAAATGTTTATATGATCCAAATTTATATGCTTTTTCTTCTAGAGCGATAAGTTCTGCGGATGTAAAACCTCCGGTATTTACAATTACAGTATGTACTTCATATTCTTCCTGATTACTTAAATAATGAGTGCAGAATGACGTATCTAATCCGCCACTGTAGGCAAGTACTAGCTTTTTCTTCATAATTGAAAGGTTTATTCTTTTGATGCATTAAATGATTCATTAATTTTCTGACTTATTGGCAACATTGTTTCTTTTTTTTCTGACGGGTCAAGTAACATTGCAGTGCACAAACAATGCGATCTTTTTGTCCGAACTAAAATATCATAGTAAGGACAAGTTTGACATCCTTTCCAAAACTCTTCATCACTGGTTAACTCAGATATCGTTACAGGTTTATAACCTAGTTCTGAATTAATCTTCATTACTGCAAGACTTGTTGTGATTCCAAAAAGTTTGGCTCCGGGGAAAAGATTTTGAGATAAATCAAAAGCTTTCGATTTTATAGCTTTAGCTAGTCCTCTTCCACGATAATCTTTATTGACAATAAGTCCGCTGTTTGCTACAAATCGATTATGACCCCAAGATTCTATGTAGCAAAAACCCGCCCATTTTCCTTTTTCAGTCTTTGCCATAATAGCCTTACCATCAAGGATCTTTGCGGTAATATATTCTGGTGATCGTACAGCAATTCCGGTACCTTTTTCTTCTGAAGCCTTTAAAATCGCATCCTTTACATCATCAACAAATATCAGGTCAGAGACGTCTGCAAATTTGATAATAATTTTTTCAGTTAGCATCTATAAAAGTTTTGATTTCATTCCAGGAATAATTCTTGATAATTTTCTTACAATTTCCTCCTTTTGAGAGCCATCACATGGGATTAATAGTATTGTGTCATCTCCAGCAATGGTGCCTGCTATTTCTTTAATTTTCATTGTATCAATAGCTGAGGCGATTCCACTAGCAAACCCTGGTAAAGTTCTAATAAGTGCCATACCCTGAGCAAATTGCATCGATAATAAACCATTTAACGGAAAACCAGACTTAATTCCTGTCGGTGCAGAAAAGTCATTATTCTTAAGTACATAAATGTATTCATCATCGAGTCCCGGCATTTTGGATACCTTAAGAAAATGAAGATCACGGGAAAGGGTTGCTTGGGTAATTTGGAATCCTTCAGCAATCAAAAGATGCATTAGCTCTTCTTGACTGGAAATTTTCTTTTTCCCAATTATTCGCCGTATTGCCTGTAAGCGCTCATTCTTATTTTTCATGTATAAATATACAATTAAAATGCAAAAATATACATTATGTGTGACAAATTGCGGGTTTTTCTGATTTTTTTATCTATTTTTGTTGCGAATAAATATAGAAATGCAGAAAGCACTTGTACATTTTAATATCTATGACGCATATTTACTTGAGCTATTAAGCTTTATAATATCTTTATGCAGGAATGTTGTTAAAAAATTTTTCTGGGGAGCATTTATAAGTTATTAGTAAAACGATATTAGACGATTATATTCTGACTAAAAAAATAAAATATTAAATGGATAAATCAATAAAGAAAATTATTCTCCTAGGATCAGGAGCTCTTAAAATTGGAGAAGCTGGAGAGTTTGATTACTCGGGCTCTCAAGCACTGAAAGCCCTTCGTGAAGAAGGAATAGAGACGGTTTTAATTAATCCAAATATTGCAACTGTTCAAACAAGTGAGGGCATAGCCGATAAAATATATTTTCTCCCTATAACAGCATATTTTGTTGAAAAAGTGATTAAAAAAGAAAACCCGGATGGAATTCTTTTATCATTTGGTGGACAAACAGCCTTAAACTGTGGAATCGAGCTTTTCAGAAAAAATATTTTAAAAGACAATAATGTTCGTGTTCTTGGAACACCAATTCAGTCCATTATGGACACTGAAGACAGGGAAAAGTTTGTAAATAAGCTGAAAGAAATTAATGTTTTTACACCGAAAAGTATTGCTGTTACCAATATTGAAGATGCTCAAAAAGCGGCTTCAGAATTAGGGTTTCCTATAATAATAAGAGCCGCTTATACATTAGGTGGCCAAGGGAGTGGATTCTGTTATAATATGGATGAACTTGTTCAACTTGCAAGGAAAGCATTTTCATATTCTGATCAGATTCTTGTTGAGGAGTCTCTTAAGGGATGGAAGGAAATTGAATACGAAGTTGTCAGGGATAAATATGACAATTGCATAACAGTGTGTAATATGGAAAATTTTGATCCATTAGGTATACACACAGGGGAGAGTATAGTTGTGGCCCCTTCACAGACTCTGTCTAACAGTGAATATCATAAACTTAGGAGAATTGCCATAGAACTGATACGGTATATAGGGATTGTTGGAGAATGTAATGTGCAATATGCTCTCGACCCAGAATCGGAGGATTACCGTGTTATCGAAGTAAATGCCAGATTGTCTCGATCAAGCGCTCTTGCATCAAAAGCAACTGGTTATCCATTGGCATTTGTTGCAGCTAAACTGGCTTTAGGTTACGGATTACATGAACTAAAAAACTCAATTACCAAAACAACTTCTGCTTTTTTCGAACCCTCTTTAGACTATATAGTTTGTAAGATTCCTCGTTGGGACTTGAACAAGTTTACGGGTGTCAGTAAACTAATTGATAGTAGTATGAAGTCAGTTGGAGAAGTTATGTCAATTGGTCGTACGTTTGAGGAGGCCATCCAAAAGGGATTGCGCATGATCGGGCAAGGGATGCACGGCTTTGTTGGGAACCACGATTTAACTTTTGAAGATATTGAAAGAGAGCTTAATGAACCCACTGATATGAGAATTTTTGTAATTGAAAAAGCCTTCGAAAAAGGACTTTCAATTAAGAAAATTCATGATCTCACAAAAATAGATAACTGGTTTTTACATAAACTTGAGCGAATTTATAAAATCAAAAATGAACTTGAAAAATATGATTCACTTGAGGCGCTTCCAAATTCCTTGTTAAAGGAAGCAAAAGCAACCGGTTTCAGCGACTTTCAGCTTTCACGGATGATTCTTAAAGAATCTGAAATGGAAGAAGGATTATTACAGGTTAGAAAATACAGAAAAAAACTCGGTATTGTTCCTTATGTAAAACAAATTGATACTCTGGCTGCAGAGTATCCGGCTCAGACAAATTACCTTTATCTGACCTACGGAGCAAGTGTTCATGACGTTGAATTCCAGTCCGACATGAAATCAGTTATAGTTTTGGGCTCAGGAGCCTATCGTATTGGAAGTTCTGTAGAATTCGATTGGTGCAGTGTAAATGCACTTAATACTGTTAATGATGAGGGTTATCGTTCAATAATGATTAATTATAATCCTGAAACTGTAAGTACAGATTATGATGTATGTGACAGGTTGTATTTTGATGAATTATCTTTTGAGAGAGTAATGGATATTGTTGAGCTTGAAAATCCTAAAGGGCTAATTGTATCAATGGGAGGACAAATTCCAAATAATTTGGCAATGAGGCTTCATAATCAGAATGTTCCAATTTTAGGGACGTCTCCTGTTTCAATTGATAAAGCTGAAAATCGGCATAAGTTTTCAAGCTTGCTTGACAAATTAGGGATCGATCAGCCCCGTTGGCAGGAAATGACGAGTATGCCTGAAATTCAGGAGTTTATTAGTAAGGTTGGATTCCCAGTTCTTATCAGACCGTCATATGTTCTTTCCGGTGCAGCAATGAATGTTGTTTCTAACAACGAAGAACTCGTTCACTTCTTAAAACTGGCTGCACATGTTTCTAAGCAATATCCTGTGGTGGTTTCTGAATTTATTGAGCAGGCAAAAGAAATAGAAATTGATGCTGTTGCACGAGACGGGGAATTGTTTTCTTATGCTATTTCTGAACATGTTGAATTTGCAGGAGTACATTCAGGCGATGCAACAATGGTTTTCCCCCCTCAAAAAATTTATTTTGAAACAGTCAGGAGGATTAAGAAAATTGCTCGCCAACTGGCTTATAATCTTGAAATTACAGGTCCCTTTAATATTCAGTTCTTAGCTAAGGATAATGATATTAAGGTGATAGAGTGTAATTTGCGAGCGTCCAGAAGTATGCCATTTGTATCAAAAGTTCTTAAAACAAACTTAATCGAACTTGCAACAAAAGTAATGCTTAAAGTCCCAGTGGAAAAACCGGCAAAGTCGATATTTGATTTGGATTATATTGGAATAAAAGCACCTCAATTCTCATTTTCTAGGTTAAAGCAGGCGGATCCTGTTTTAGGAGTGGATATGGCTTCGACAGGAGAAGTTGGATGTATTGGTGATAATTTTTATGATGCGGTATTAAAGGCAATGCTTTCAACAGGTTATCGTATTCCAAAGAAAAATATTCTTTTATCTACCGGTCCAATGAGGTCGAAAGTAGAATTGGTCAACAGTTGCAGATTATTAAGAGAAAAGGGATATAACCTGTTCGCGACACATGGTACGCATAATTTTCTTAAATTGAATGGGATAGAATCAACAGCTTTGCATTGGCCAGATGAAGATAAACAACCAAATACACTTGATTACTTAAAAAATAAAATGATAGATTTGGTAATCAATATACCAAAAGATCTTACAAAGACTGAATTATCAAATGATTATATGATTCGCAGGAGCGCTGTGGATTATAATATTCCATTGATTACAAACGCAAGACTTGCAAGCGCGTTTATAATTGCTTTCTGTAAAATGAGTATTGATGAAATATCAATTAAAAGCTGGGATGAATATAAGTAAATACAAAACCCGCAAAGTTTCTATATCAGGAACTATGCGGGTTTTATAATAAATCAAAACAGATTAACCTTTCAAAGCATTTGCCCCACCTACGATTTCAAGAATTTCATTAGTAATACTGGCTTGTCGGGCTTTATTATATTCCAGCTTATATTGCTTAATCATTTCACTTGCATTGTCAGTTGCTTTATGCATTGAAGTCATCCTTGCTCCTTGTTCGGAAGCGTATGATTCAAGTAATGCTTTAAAAAGCTGTAGTTTAAGAGATTTTGGAATAAGCTCTTTTACCATTTCTTTTTTGGAGGGTTCAAAAATATAATCAGTAAATGATTTTAAAATATTTCCTTCTTCATCAAGCTTTTCAGTAACCTTTAAAGGAAGAAATTGCTCATCAGTAAGAATCTGGACAGCCGCGTTTTTATACTGATTATAAATCAAATGTATTCGATTATAATTACCTGCGGCAAATTGTTCCATAATTCCTGTTGCAATTTCTGAAACATTATTAAATGTTAGATGATCAAAAATGTCATTTCGCGAGGTTACAACCTTAAATTTTCTTTTTTTGAGAAATTCATCGGCCTTCTTACCCATTACAAAAAAATCAACATTATTTTTTAATAGTTGAGTTCCATATTTTTCATGTGCAACTAAAACAGCTTTTTTGAAAACATTTGCATTAAAAGCCCCGCAAAGCCCTCTATTAGAGGTTATTACAACAAGTAAGACTTTATTGACTTCACGGCCCTCTTTTACATATATGAAATCCTCATCATCTTTTAGACTATCCCCGACTGATTCAATAATCATTTGAAGTTTATCAGCATAAGGACGCATTCGTATAATTGCATCCTGAGCCCTCCTGAGCTTCGCTGCAGAAACCATCTTCATAGCACTGGTTATCTGCCGGGTTGAGCTAACTGATTCAATACGGGTTCTTATTTCCTTAAGATTGGCCATTTGCTTTTTTAAGGGTTAGCACTTATTTATTAGTATTATATTTGGCTGAAACCTCGGCAGCTGTATTTTCAAGACATGATGTAATTGAATCATCAATCTCTCCTTTAGCAAGTCTTTTAAGGATTTCCTTATTTTTAGTTTCCATCAGTTCAAGAAAATCGCGTTCAAATTCTTTGATTTTCGTAACAGGAACATTACTTAAAAGTCCTTTTGTGCCACAATAAATGATTGCAATTTGCTTTTCTACACTAAGAGGAGAGTGTAATCCCTGTTTCAGAATTTCAACGTTTTTTGAGCCCTTATCAAGTACAGCAACTGTAGCCGCATCAAGATCAGATCCAAATTTGGAAAAAGCTTCTAATTCACGAAATTGTGCCTGATCGATTTTTAAGGTTCCAGCAATTTTCTTCATTGCTTTGATCTGAGCATTTCCTCCAACTCGTGACACAGATATTCCGACATTAATAGCCGGACGAACTCCAGAATTGAATAAATTGGATTCTAGAAAGATCTGTCCATCTGTAATGGAGATAACATTTGTAGGAATGTATGCTGAAACATCACCTGCCTGAGTTTCAATAATTGGCAAAGCTGTTAGTGACCCACCACCCTTAACAAGATGACGGATTGATTCAGGTAAATCATTCATACTCTTAGCAATCACATCTGAATCAATGATTTTAGCAGCTCTTTCAAGCAATCTTGAATGAAGATAAAATACATCACCTGGGTAAGCTTCTCGCCCGGGAGGACGACGGAGTAATAATGAAACTTCTCGGTATGAAACGGCTTGTTTTGAAAGATCGTCATAAATTATCAATGCCGAACGGCCGGTATCTCTGAAAAATTCGCCTATTGATGCACCTGCAAACGGCGCATAAAATTGCAAGGCAGCAGGGTCAGAGGCCGTAGATGAAACAATAACCGTATATGGCATTGCTCCAGATTCTTCTAACAATTTAGCCAAAGTAACAACAGTTGATCCCTTTTGCCCAATTGCTACATAAATACAATAAACAGGTTCCCCTTTATCAAAAAATTCTTTCTGATTGATAATTGTATCAATAGCTATTGAAGTTTTACCAGTTTGTCTGTCTCCAATTATCAATTCTCTTTGACCTCTGCCGATTGGAACCATAGCGTCAATAGCCTTTATTCCAGTTTGCAATGGCTGTTTAACAGGCTGACGGAAAATTACACCAGGAGCTTTTCGTTCAAGAGGCATTTCATAGAGAGTTCCTGTTATTGGTCCTTTTCCATCTAAAGGTTCTCCTATGGTATTTATTATTCGGCCCAAAAGTCCTTCACCAACTTGAATCGAGGCAATTCTTTTTGTTCGCTTTACTGTATCTCCCTCTTTAATTTCTTCGGAAGCACCCAATAATACAGCTCCTACATTGTCTTCTTCTAGGTTTAAAACAATTGCTTTTTGACCGTTATCAAACTCAATAAGTTCATTTGATTGAACTTTTGAAAGACCATGAATACGGGCAATACCATCGCCCACCTGTAATACCGTTCCGACTTCTTCAAGTTCGATACTGGTCTTAAAACCCTGAAGCTGTTTTTTTAGCACTTCAGATACCTCTGCAGGTTTAATGTCAGCCATTTTATTATGTTATTTTACGAGTGTTGATTCCAATAATTGTTTTTTCATTTTTGATAATCCCGAGATAACGCTAGCATCATATTGCTCATCGTCTACTCTAAGGATAAAACCTCCTAAAATAGCAGGTTTTATAATTTCCTCCAATTCAATTTCAGACTTAAAAGTTTTTTTTAGTAATTGCCTGAACTTTTCCAATTGAATTTTTTCAACCGGTTCAGTAACAGTTATTTCAGCGGATAATATTCCCTGGTTTTTTCTGAATAGAGATTTAAAATTTCGGGCAATTGGTTGCAGGTGACTTTCTCGTTTATTCGAAAGCAACAAATCAACAAATGCTGTACTTAAAGACGAAATTTTTCCGGAAAACAGTTTTTCTGTTACTTTCTTTTTATCTGAAGTCTTTACAATAGGGCTTTCAAGAACTGCGCGAAAATCATCTAATGCATAGTAATTCATTATAAGTTCAAGGTCCTTCATAACCTGAACAAGCACATTAGCTTCATTCGCAGCTAAAAAAAGTGCTTTGGCATAACGGACGGATATTTTACTGTCGTTCATAATAATGTTTACGCTCAGTTAATTTTAATGTCTTCAATCATGCGATTGATCAATTCACTTTGTTCCTTAGAATGGGAAAGTCTTTCTCGGAGTATTTTTTCTGCAATTTCAACGGATAAATTAGCAACTTGAGATTTAATTTCAGCAATTGCAGCAGTTTTCTCATTTCTGATACTTAATCTTGCTTGTTCAATTAGTTTGTTAGCTTCCAACTGAGCTTTATCCTTTGCTTCGGCTATTATCTTTTCTTTAACTTCACGAGCTTCTTTTAACAAAAGATCTCTTTCAATCCTTGCTTTTTGGAGGATCTCCTCGTTTTTAGAAAGAAGTTTTTTCATGTCCTCTTTTGCCTTTTCAGCAGAATCAAGAGCGGACTTAATACTTGCTTCCCGGTTTTTGATAGCATTAAGAATAGGCTTCCAGGCAAATACTCGTAAAAGAATAAGTAATAAAAAAAAGATAAAAGTTGTCCAGAATATTAATCCTATGCCAGGGGTTACTAGATCCATAATTTTTGATTTTAGTTCTTAAATAAAATATGCTTACAACCAACCGTTGAAAGCATATTTTTTTCGATTTAAGCAATAAGTGCTACAACCACTGCGAATAATGCAACACCTTCAATTAAGGCGGCTGCAATAATCATATTGGTTTGAATCAGAGAAACAGCTTCCGGTTGACGTGCAATGGCATCCATTGCTTGTCCACCAATACGGCCAATTCCTATTCCTGCTCCGATTGCGGCTAATCCCGCACCAACAGCTGCTAATGTTCCAGTCATAACGATTAAATTTAAATTAAACAAAAACTATGCATGATGATGTTCCTTTGCGGCAAGCCCTATGAATAGAGCTGATAATAATGTAAAAACATAAGCTTGCAGAAAAGCAACAAGTATTTCAAGAATATCAATAAACAAAACCATCGGTATCGAAACAGCGGATACCCATAAAGCCTTAAAAATAAAAATGAGACTAACTAAACTAAGTACTATAATATGCCCAGCAGTAATATTCGCAAAAAGACGAATCATGAGAGCAAATGGTTTAGAAAATAATCCCATTAACTCAACAGGTATCATTATTGGAAGAAGCCACACAGGAACACCTGGAGTAGCAAAAATATGTTTCCAGTGATCTTTGGTTCCGCTTATCTGGGTAATTATAAATGTAATGAGGGCAAGTACTAAGGTAACCGCAATATTTCCCGTTACGTTGGCACCAAATGGAAAGAATGGAATCAACCCCATAATATTATTAATAAGTATGAAGAAAAATGCTGTGAGTAAGTATGGCATAAATCTTTCATATTTATGATGACCAATATTGGGAATAGCTATTTCATCTCTTATAAAAACTATCATTGGTTCTAAAAAGCCATTAAATCCCTTAGGAACAATGTTTTTATTATGTGAATACGAACGCCCCATTCGAATAAAAAGGAATAAAATAGTTAGTGCAGCAAGTAGCATTGCTGCCACTGTTTTTGTAATTGAAAAATCCAAAGGAATTCCAATTTCCTCACCATTTTCATTAATTTCTATTATTTTCCCTGTTTCTTCCGATATCTTAAAGCTATTAAAATGTTGACCGTGAGCAATTTTGTTTGATATAAAAAAGTGTAGACCAGTGTTCTGGCTATACAAGATAACAGGTAAATATACAGCTACAGCTTCCCCATTATTTTTTGTTAAAATGTGCCATTCATGTGAATCTTTTATATGATCTATAATAAATTCACCAGCAGCAAATTTTTCGTTAGCAGCATTTTCTTTTTGCCCCGGGTGGTCAGACGCCATAACATAGTTTGTTATGACAAGGCTAAGTAATAACGCAAAAAATAATTGTTTCGAAAAAACCGGTACCAGATTCATTTACTTATTTAGATTTTTTGTTTTCAAAATTTTTAAGAATGAAAGCAACAAGTACGAAGTAAGGGATAAATATATAACAAAAAATGTTAAAATAAATTCCAAACTACGGTTTTTTGATAAAAAAAAGACTAAAATAATAAGTATCAGGTATAACAAAAATTTTATGCTAATAGCAGCGAGAGTATGTGTAAGCCATGATTTCCCTCCTAGAATTGAACCTCTTTGAAAAACTAATAAAACTATCAGACTGATTGAATAGGAACCCAATAGTATTATAGTTACTTGTTGAAAAGGGATTCCTATGCTAAAAAACGATTTTAAAACAAAAAAAATCAGACCAAGAATAAGTAGAATCAGAGATAAGTTCAGAAGAATTCTTTTGAAGATCATTTTCTCTTTTTGATTTTGATAAAATCTTTCAATACAACATATAATGCAATAAAGATCCCAATCAATGAAAGAATTATGATAAAAATAGTTTTTCCAGGGAAAAATTTTTCGTCAATTTTCTTTCCCATCCAAACGAAAGCTAAAATTATAGCAATCATTTGAAAGGCTAATCCGGAGTAACGGCCATAATTACTTAGGCCAGAGAATTTATTTTGATTCTGTTGGTTTTGCTGCATTCATGTTATGGTTAATGCCAGACATATCACATTTACCAGTAAAAACAGCACCTGGTTCGATTGCTAATTTACTGGTAGTGATATCGCCAAGTATTTTTGATTTGGCTCTCAATGAAAGGAGTTCAGTTACAACAACTTTTCCTTCCACGGATCCTTCAACTTCAAAATTTTTACAATTTACCTCTCCACTAATTTTACCTGTATCACCAACAATTACTTTTCCTTTTGTGGATAAGTTACCCTTAAGGCTACCATCAATTCGAATATCACCATTAGAAACAATATTTCCATCAATAATAGTCCCTGTTCCAATCAAGTTTATAGCGTGATTTTCCATTTCGTTACTTTTTGCCATATGAGGATTTATTCGTTAAAGATAAGCTTATAATTATGAATACGGGATTATAGTTATAGAATCATCTAAATTTAGGCTAATATTTAAAAGAATAATAATTCAATTGGTTTCTAATTAAGGGTAACTATATTTCTAAACATTTAGTTTCGCTTAACTAAATTTGCTACCATCATAAGCCCATTTAAGGTATATGGAACCCCAGGTAAAACCTCCTCCAAAAGCTGATAAGATTATATTGTCGCCCTTTTTAAGCTGATTTTCCCACTCCCAAAGGCAAAGTGGAATTGTTGCAGCTGTTGTATTCCCAAAGCGTTCAATATTGATCATAACTTTGTCTTTTTCGATTCCCATTCTTCTTGCGACTGCATCAATAATTCTCATATTTGCCTGATGAGGAACAAACCATGCGATATCTTCCGATTTTAGGTTGTGTTTCTGCATTATTTCAACAGAAACATCAGCCATTTTAGAAACAGCAACTTTGAAAACAGCTTGACCCTCCTGAAAAACAAAATGTTCTTTATTATCAATAGTTTCATGGGAGGGCGGGCGCAAAGAACCGCCAGCTTTCATATGCAGATACTTTGCACCTGAGCCATCTACACCAAAAATATGATCTATTACTCCGTATTCTTCCAAAGTTGGCTCAAGTAAAACCGCAGATGCTCCATCACCAAAAAGGGGGCAGGTGGTTCGGTCTGTGTAGTCAGTAATTGCGGACATCATATCCGCCCCAACAAGAATAATTTTTTTATATCTTCCCGATTCAATGAAATTGGACGCTGATTCAAGTCCGAAAACAAAACCTGAACAAGCAGCAGAAATATCAAACCCCCATGAATTTATTAAACCAGCTTTGTTTGCAATTAGATTAGCTGTTGCCGGAAAATGCATATCTGGAGTGATAGTTGCACAAATTACAAGATCAATATCTTTTGGGTCGGTTTTTGTCTTTGTCAAAAGACCTTTAATAGCGTTAACGGCCAAATCAGATGTGGCTTTACCCTCTTCCCTAAGTATCCTTCTTTCCTTAATTCCTATTCTTTGCATGATCCATTCATCGGAGGTTTCAACCATTCGACTAATCTCATCATTTGTAAGAATGTAATCAGGAACATATCCCTGAACACCAGTAATTGCTGCGCGTATTTTTGTCATTATTCTAATGCCGCTTTTATATTATTTATCAGGTTTGACTTACAAACGGTCCAACTGTTCAGAATCATATTTTTAATAGCAATATCATTTGAGATACCATGCCCAACTATAACCGGCATATTTATGCCCAAAACAGGAGTACCGCCAAAATTTTCAAAGTTAAATTCCTCGAAATATTCATCCTGAATTCCCCTGTCTCTAACTAAATGATAAAAACCTTCAGCTTGTTTGAGAATTATATTACCAACAAATCCATCACAAACTAAAACTTCAGTCTTTTGATTATTAAAGAATTCATTTCCCTCAATATTCCCAACGAAATTAAAGTCTTTGCTTTCTTTCATCAGCTGAAAGGCTGCCTTTGTTACTAAGTTCCCTTTTTCGTCTTCGCTTCCTAAATTAACCAAACCAACTCGTGGATGATCTACATTAAACATAGCCTTCGAATAAATCGACCCTAATATGCCATATTGATATAATACATCGGGTCGAGAATCTGGGTTTATCCCAACATCAAGAAGTACATTAGGAGTCCCATTTAAATTCGGCAATATTGCTGTGATTGCAGGTCGAATTATTCCGGGTATCGGGGCAATAACCTTACTAGCGCCAATAAGCATTGCGCCAGTATTTCCGGCACTGCAAAAAGCGTCTATCTCCCCAGCCTTTAGCATCTTAAAACCCTTCACAATACTTGAATCAACTTTGCTAGTAAAAGCCTTATAGGGGTGGTCACTCATGAGGATTTGCTCAGTTGTGTGGACGATTGAGACCTTATTAACATCAAATCCATTATCCTTGGATATATGGATAATGGATTCTCTGTTTCCTATTAAAACTAATTCTACATCTTCGGGTATCTGATCACGAGCAAGAAAGCTACCAAGAACGGTAGTTTGCGGTGCAAAATCTCCACCCATTATATCTACGCCAATTCGCATATGGATAAATTTAGGCTTCCTTATATGAACAGAAAGCGAAGTTAAACGGTTTCAGTTACCTTTTCGATAACCAGTTTCCCTTTGTAGTAAAGGTTTCCATCAACATAATATGCACGATGTCTTCTATGAACAGTACCAGTAGTTGCACAAACAGATAAAGTGGGAGTTGAGGCTTTATCATGGGTTCTTCTTTTGTCTCTTCTGGTTTTGGATATCTTCCTTTTAGGATGTGCCATTTTAGTATTTATTTAATTTAAATTCTTCAATATATCCCATCTGGGATCGGTTCTATCAATTGTATCTTCAACTTTTAACTCATTCAGTTTCTTTATCATCTCAGGATTACATGCTGTTTTACCTGATGATATTTCAGGGTGAACCTTTTTATAGGGAATACTAACAACTGTTAACTCATATATATACTGAGCTATATTAATCCTTGCTTCTCCTTTAGGAATAACGATAATGTTATCATCAAGTTCTTCAAACTTGTCCCCAAACCTAACAAATATCTTTTCCTCAAAATCTATATAATAATCAAATTCTTCGAGGCAACGATCGCATACTAGATTCAAGTATCCTTTTAAACGTAAATCAAATTCAATGAACTGCGATTGCTTATTTATAATAACTTCAACAATTAATTCTCCACTGGGTAGATCATTATTGTTAAAATATTCAAAAAACTTATTGCCTACCTCAAAACTATAGTTGTGTATTCCTTCCTTTAACCCGTAGATAGGAATATCAAATTCGTCTATTACCTTCACAACAGCCAAAAAATTTATCGTGCAAAAGTATAAATTAATCCTTTAATAAAAAATATTTTTATTTTATTAACCTTAAAGTAGGTTAAAAAAGAATGGAAAAGTCCGAAACTTGCAATTAAAAAATTTGCTTTTCGATTGTCTCTAGCAATGCGTCAATAAAATAATCGTTTTTTGGAATAAACTTGGTAGCCCCGTTTGAAAGAAACTCAGCCGCAAGGTTCGGATCCTCCTGACCTGTAAGAATAATTACTGGAAGCTTATGATTTATTTGTTTGATTTCTTTTAGAATCTCCATGCCATTTTTTGATGGATTTCCATTTGATTTAAAATTGTGATCAAGTACAATCAGGTCAGGTTTCATCCCTAAATGATCTATACAGTCTTCACCTGAAAAAAAAGTCTTCACCTCATAATCTTGTTTATTCTTTATGGTGTATTCAAGCAAGTTGAGGATCATTTTATCATCGTCAACAAAAAAAACTAATTTTCCCATCATTTCTTTTGTATTATCTAAAATAAATGCAATTTACCTTTTTAATTGTCTAAACTCAAATGCTTTAAACCATTTGATTTTTGACGCGAAAAAATCTTGTTATTCGCTTGTTAATCAAACAAATAGATGTGTATTATTATTCAGACAAAACACTTTCATCTTCCTAAATATAATGCAAAAAGACCAAAAACAATTTGTTTTGCAAAAATTTAGACTCATTGAACAAGGATTAGGTTGCTTTCGAAATCAAAGAAACTAGAAAAAAAGTGTGCTGTAACATAAACGATAAAAAATGCGTCTTAGTAATATTTAATAATACTTCATTATGGCTGTTTTGAAGTTTCAAAGCATCACAATTGAACCCAGCTGAATCTTTAAAGTACGAGTAGATCCGCTTTCTCGTATGTTGACACCCGGATTTGATTTAATTTGTCAGTCCGGGTGTTTTATTTTATTTATCACATTGTTTAATTCTGAGGTTACAAGGTTAAATAATTTGTATGTACTTTTGCGGAAATAAATTTTTTTATGGGAAAGATACAGGGAAAATACTTTTTACGCGGGAATGATCTGCGGGAAGATTACGAGTTTGATAATACCTTCCTAACAAAGGGGAATAATTTTTATGAGGTAGTGCGAATTCAAAACAGTGTAGTACTTTTTCTTGAAGATCATTTAAACCGACTGGAAGATTCAGCCCGGAAATCTAATCTTCGACCCTTTGTGAATGCACAGGAAATGAAAAAACTATTATTTCGGTTAATTAGGGCTAATAAAATGACATCAGGTAACCTGAAATTTGTCTTTCATTTTGGATCAGGTGAATGGGAAAAGACTTTTATGGCATATCCAGTTCCTTTCTACTATCCTGAAGAAGAGGTATATTTGAATGGTGTAATCACAGAAATATTTAGATTTGATCGCCCAAACCCATCTGTTAAAAATTGGTTTTCAAATTATAAAGCTGAAATAGCAGTAATTAAGGAGGAAAAAAACCTCTATGAGCTTATTCTGGAAAGCGAAAATGGTACAATAACCGAAGGAAGCCAGTCAAACCTTTATGTAATAAAAAACAATATTATATATACAGCGCCAAAGGATATAGTTCTTGAAGGAATTACCAGGAAAAAAATTGTAGAAATATGTGAAAAAAATGCCATCCCATTGCAAGAAAAAATTTTCAATGCCGACTTTTTGAATAAAGCTGATGGAGTTTTTCTTTCTGGAACATCTGCAAAAATTCTTCCTGTTTCAAAAATTGGGGACATTGAATTTAAAGTCAACCATCTATTAATGAATAAATTGAGTGAATTATATGATGGTGTCATTAACGAATATATAAACTTACATAAAGATGAATTTTGATGTCGCAATAATTGGAGGGGGAATTGTCGGTCTTGCTACAGCATTGAAAACCAAGGAAATCCGGCCTGATTTATCTATTTGCGTGATCGAAAAGGAAGATGCAATTGCCAAACACCAAACTGGAAATAATAGTGGAGTTATTCATTCTGGGATTTATTATAAGCCAGGTAGCCTAAAAGCGGAAAACTGCATTAGAGGGTACCAGTATCTCCTAAAGTTTTGCTCCGAAAACAACATTAATTTTGAGCTAAGTGGGAAGATTATTGTTGCAACTGAACAAAAGGAGCTTAGCAGACTTGATGACTTATACAATAGAGGGCTAGCAAATGGGCTGAATAAAATCAAGAAATTAAATCGCGAAGAACTCATTGAGTATGAACCACATGTTGCTGGAATTGCAGGACTTCATATTCCATATTCAGGAATTGTAGACTACAAAAAAGTTAGCAAACGAATTGCGGAATTGTTTATTGAGAAATATTCAGGGGTTATTTATACAAGTAATAAAGTAACAGACATTATATTTAATAAGGACAAGGAGTTCGCACATATTCTTACCTCGAAGAATGAATTCACTGCAAAAATCGTAGTTAACACTGCTGGTTTGTTTTCTGACAAAATCGCCAATTTTTCTATAAAACGACCAGATTTACGAATTATACCGTTCAGAGGAGAATATTATGAACTTAAGCCTGAAAAAGAATTTTTAGTAAATAACCTTATATATCCTGTCCCCGATCCGGCGTTCCCATTTTTAGGTGTGCATTTTACAAGGATGATAAATGGTGGAATTGAGGCAGGCCCAAATGCTGTATTCGCATTTAAACGGGAAGGCTATAAAAAGACAGATATTTCTTTTTCAGATTTATGGGATTCTATTAGCTGGCCAGGATTTCAAAAAGTAATGTTACGGTATACCAAGATGGGAATTGGAGAGTACTACAGATCCTATAATAAATATGCATTTACTCGAGCCCTCCAGAAGTTGGTGCCGGAAATCACTGTAAATGATCTTGTACCCGGAAGTTCTGGGGTGAGAGCCCAGGCTTGTGATAGACACGGCAAATTGATTGACGATTTTTTTATTTCAGAAACAAATCAAGCAATAAATGTTTTGAATGCACCCTCACCTGCAGCAACTGCTTCACTTTCAATTGGTGAAACTATTGCCCAAAAAGTTGTTGCAAGGTTTTAAAGCTCAATTGTTGGTTAATTTTTAGCAAGTAATAAATTATATCGCAAAGTTTTAAGTGAATATCAAGTATAGAAATTTTCTTTTGGTTTGGAATAAGGAAATCGAAATTCATTATTAATTTGGTGTTCCAAGTTCTTTACGAATAATGATTCTTTAAAGATTTCGAAAATGATTAAGAATTTCATTTGGATTTTGCTTTTTTCAACTGTACTTTCCATTAAATCAACACAAGCTCAGATATATAGAGAGAATAGTGGTGAGTTTATATTTGCATTTTCAAATGTACAAAGAGGTGGAATTGATATTCCAACCAAAATGAGATTTACTCTTTTTTTTCATGCCGGACAGAATATGCATTATGATTTTAGTAATTCTCTCGGTTTCTTCAGCGGTTATGGAATTAGAAATATCGGTCTGGTCACAGAGGAAAACGAAGAGATAATTAAGAGAAGAACATACGCACTTGGTATTCCGCTTGCATTCAAACTTGGATCATTTAAAGATCATTTTTATTTTTACGGGGGGGGGGAATACGAATTGTTTTTTCATTATAAACAAAAACAATATATTGATGGGAATAAAACCAAGCAAAGTGAATGGTTCAGCAATCGTACGCAAAGGTTTGCCCTTTCCGTGTTTGCTGGGTTTCAGTTTCCTAGAGGAATAAACCTTAAATTTAAGTACTACCCTGAAAATTTTATAAACAAAGATTTTAAGGGATATGATTTTGGTGACTTGGTTGATTATTCTGATTTCAATAAAACGCAATTGTTTTATGTGTCACTTAGCTTTAATATTAAAAGTAAGGATATAAAAAAGCTTTATAACCCTGAAGGAGATGCTGGCAGAATTGCATTTCTTTAAAGCAACATTGAAGTAAAATTGATTTGAAATTACTATTTTTGCACAATTAGGGCTATTAACTCAGTGGTTTAGAGTGCTACCTTGACAGGGTAGAAGTCACAGGTTCGAATCCAGTATAGCCCACATTTTTAAGAAGAGTCGCCTATTACCATTTTGTTTTAGGCGATTTTTGTTTTTATGATACTGAATCTGACTAATGTATAGATTTATAAATGAGCTTTTTAAAAGGAAAAGGGATTACCTGGTCCTTATTATTAACGACCACCCGTAATTCAGCATTTTTAATCTGGTATTCTAAAAATCCACTTTGAATATCTGCCTCTCCATCAATATGAATAAATTTCTCTCCAGTTGGCGAAAGTATCTTTACATTTTTAGCAAGTTTATGCCAAACATATTCACTGTTATCAATGGTCCCTAATAGAGATCTAATTGCTATAAAAGAGGCTTTCCATTTAGCAAATCGTTTTACAACAACAACATCAAAAGCCCCATCTAAAGTGGATGCTTTTGGTGCTACAATGAAATTATAACCAAACTGAGAGATGTTTGCAATCGTAATAAAAAAAGCTTTAAACTCAAATCTTTCGCCGTCTATTTCAAGAACGTAATCTTTTGATTTATACCAGCTGAATACCTTTGCAAAACTTAAAGCATACGCTATAAAACCTCTATGATTATAATCCCTGTAGTAGTATCCGATTTCGGCATCAAAGCCAATTCCTGCAGTACAGAAAAAAGGCCTCCCGTTCAAATAACCTACATCAACAGAAAGTGTTGTTCCAGTTTTTAATATTGTAAGTGCTTTCTTAATATTCAAGGGTAAATTAAAGTGACGAGCAAATCCATTTCCAGAACCAAGTGGAATAACACCCAATGGAATACCTGTATTAATAAGAGCCCTTGCAATTTCATTAATTGTACCATCACCACCTGCAGCAACAACTAATGCCGGTGCTTTTTTTA
>Ga0105048_10000024_pt1 | contig 170970 bp, 127 predicted proteins | sample MAT05_FD_78382 | JGI IMG/M metagenome (GOLD analysis project Ga0105048, IMG submission 78382) | Freshwater microbial communities from Lake Fryxell liftoff mats and glacier meltwater in Antarctica - MAT-05 | ecosystem: Environmental > Aquatic > Freshwater > Ice > Liftoff microbial mat | place...
AGATGGAGCCAGTTGTCGGATTTGAACCGACGACCCACGGTTTACAAAACCGTTGCTCTGCCACTGAGCTAAACTGGCCCTGTCCTATCTTCTGCCTGGCCCCAAAGGTCGCTTGCAGAACCGAAGGCCGTCGGTGGGCTTCCCACCACTTGGAAGGCTAGGCCATCCGGGGGGCCGGCTCGGCACCCGATTCGCTTGGCAAGGGCTCCATCTCGGTGGTCCAAGTCGATTCCTTGCCTCGCAACACGGTTAGTTAGGTCGGGTTTCATGCATCGGTCAAGCGGCGGAATCGGCAACTGCGCCTGCTGCGAAATCCCCGAAGGCCAAAGGCCGGAATTTGCACCGGTTCCCAGCATGAACCGAAGGGCCGGCTTAAAAGGCGGCTACCCTGTCTTCGAGCGGTTCGAGCGCTTGCCGACGGGGAATCCCCTGAACAGAATGGGCGCGTGGAGGATAACCACACCAACAACCACTCGATATCGGCAGCACCCACACAGGAATGGACGACCTCAGGCTCGGCTCCGGAAAGCGATCCTGCGTCGGAATTGCTTTGGTATGTGGCGCATACGCGGCCCCGGTGTGAGAAGAAATTGGTCGGGTTTTGTGAGCGCGCCGGGCTGGTGCCGACCCTCCCGCTGTATCGCAGTGTCAAAAAATACCGGGGCAAAACCTTGGTGTTCGAAAAGCCACTCTTCCCGGGCTACGTCTTCCTCCGGATGCCGCCGGTCGCGCGGCAGGGGGTGCTTCAGAGCGATTACGTGGCGAATCTGCTGGATGTGCCGATTCAGGACGAATTCGAGCAACAGTTGAACGCCATCCTGCAGGCGCTCGACACGGAGTATGAGATTCATCTGGCCCCGACGATTCAAGCGGGGTCCCAGGTTCGTATCCGTTCCGGGCCATTGCGTGGTCTGGAGGGATATGTCGAGCATCGTCGCGGAGCCGTGGAAGTGCACCTTCGCCTAGCCTTCATCGGTCAGGCGGCCGCGGTGCGGATGGACGCGGACATGTTGGAGTTGGTTTAGTGAAAAATGGTTGGCCCTGGCAGGGCCTGCGAGAGAACGAGGTTGGAGTTCCCAATAATGGGACGGCCTATAGGGGCTGGAATGGGTCGATTCCTCCCATTGCAACGAGGGAGTACTCATGCTTGAATGACGGGCTCTGAGTGCCCGATACGGCAGTAGTCCCTGGGAGCTCCGATGGAATGTAGGCGTGGCTGGCCCCGATTCTGGGTGGCGGCTATGCCGTGGTCTTTCGGAGAGTTTGGGGCGTTGGAAATCATCCGGGTCGTCCGCAGGATGCGGAGGTCAGGGGATGGTCTGCCCGGTGGGTTCTCGCAGGAACTTCGATGACTGAATTCTTATTCTGGTGTGCGGTTGGCAGCTTGAGCGGGGTTTTGTTCGCTACTTTCTTTGAATGGACGCTGCATCGTTTCGTCATGCATCGGCCGCTGGGGCCTTTCAAGTATCCCTTCCGCGCCCATGCGCAGATTCATCACCAGATTTTCCGAGCGGATGAGACGTATCATCTGATCGATGAGAAGGACAAATGGACAATTCCTATGGCCTGGTGGAACGGGCCGGTGTTGGTGGGCCTGTGCTGTGTGCCGTTCGGTCTCGTTTCCTGGTGGATCGGCAGGCTTGGGTTGGTGGTGGGTACGGGCGTGACCATCGGGGCGTACTACGCGACGTACGAGTACCTGCACTGGTGCATGCATCTGCCGCGGAAGCGCGGTGTGGAACGATCGGGCGTGTTTTTCAGGCTCAATGGTCATCACATCCTGCATCACCGTTACATGCACAAGAATTTCAACGTGGTGCTTCCTCTCGCGGACCTCTGCCTTGGCACCTTAATTCTGCGTTCGAAGATCCAGTTCGCGCAGCCTATGGGGCCCTCTGTCCCCGATTTGCAGCCAGTTGAAGAACCCGAACCGCTGGTTCGCCGCGTGCTGCGCTTCCTGCGCCTCTGCATCACCGGCGTGGGTCGTTCTTGAACGAAGCGCTCGTTCGAGGAGTTCCTGATTTCGCGGCCTTCCCAACCCGGGAAGGCCGCTTTGCGTTGTTCCGACGCCTTCCGCTATCGGACCCGCGCGGCGGTGGTGCGCCAGGGTGCTTTGGCGAGTTGGTGGAGCTTTTCTTCGACTCGAAAGAGTTTACGGGCCGTGCCGCGCATCAGCGGTTCGACCAACTCCACGGCCTCTGAACGGCTCAGCCAGCCGTCCGCTTCAAGGCCTTGAAGCGTCCGGGCAATTCCACGCCGGGCGATGGCAGCATGACCGACGACGGGTTCCACGGGGATGTAGTCGCCGCCGAACGTCAGGATCTTGTTGGAAGGGGCGGTCACGAGGTGGTCGCGCAGGTAACGGGCGGATGCCTCCGGATTGATGATCCAGGTCCAGCAGAGGTCGATGACGGCGTTGGGGTAGTGTTTGGCGAGGGAGAGAATCGCTTCCTGGTAGGGGTAACCGATGTGCATCAACACGAAGGTTGTCTCGGGTGCCCGCCGGAGGAGTTCGGCGGCATCGCCGGGGTTGGTGCTGACCCGCTCCAGCGGCATGTTGCCCTGTCCGGCAAAGTAGCCAGTGTGCAGTTTGACGGGCAGGTTCTGTGCGGTCGCTTTGCGCACGCAGTACCAGAAGATGTGGTCGTCGAACGTCTGACGTTCGACTGGCGTGACGGGTTCTTTGGTGAGGAGTTTGGCGAAGACTGGTGCGGCAGTTTCCGGCGGAACGTCGGCGAAGTTCAGCCGGCGTTGGTATGCGGTCTGGGATTTCACGGCCACGGCATAGGGGCCGTATTTGTCGAAGTAGTGGTCGATGACTCGGTGCCAACCCGTGAGGTCGGTAGCTTGGGTTCCCTGGGCATCCGTCATGACGTTCCAGTTGGAGCCAGAAAACGCGCCGAAGGCGACGATGCTGAGGTCCTGGAGCAGCAGTTCTGGCTGGCGTGACTCCATGAAGGGCGCCTGGAGGGAATTCACCTGGCAGGTTTCGACGCCGGCATAGTCGCGAAGCACGGTGGGATAGAAGCCCGGTTTGACGAGCGCGATATGACGTTCGGCGAGTTGATGGACGGTTCGCGCGTTGAGGTCGGTGATGTCGTAGAGGTGTTCAATGGCAATCCTCACCGCGCGGGCGTAACCGGTGTGCCGCACGTGTTTCCAGTGCGGTTCGAGGAGCCGCCATTTGGTGTCGGTAGTCTCAGTGGGTGAGGTGAAGCGGGCGTAGTCCCTGGAGGGCATTCCCGCGACGATCAGATCGGAGTTGAGGTAGTGGCTGAAAAGGAGGGCCCAGTCGTCGCAGGGCAGGAGCGGAACCGGTTGGGTCCACTCGGTGCGCGAATGTTCCTCGACCAGGTGTTCGTGGGTGTCGGCGAAGAGCGTTTCGGTGATCACTCGCGCGACATCATCGCGGCGAATCCCGGCGTCGGCGTAGGCGCTGGCGGAATTGCCGCTAAGGCCGAGCAGTGTGGCGGTGGCGAGGCCGGACTGAGCGACGGCTTGGCGGCGGGAGAGGCCGGTGGCGGCTTTTTTCATAGGATGGGGTGAGGTGGAGATGATGGGAAGACGTGTTGGTACGTGTACCTGAGACTCGAGGGGTTGTCGCGGCTTGGGGGTATGCGGGAGAGGGAGAGGTTGTTGTGAAGGTAGAAGGGGGTGGGCTGCCTCCCGGCGGGTGGCCAGACGTCGGAGGTGCGCCATTCGTTGCCGGGCGCGTTGTGGGCGGTGACATCTCCAAGAGTGTAGTAGCGGATGGCAGGGTCGCGGTCGGCTCCGTTGTCGGCGTCCTTCAAGGTGTGTTCGAACAAGCGCCCAGGGTCTGGTAGCCGGCGAATCCGTCGATGGTGGACTGGGCGAAGATGTCCCACCAACCGCCGACATGAACGCCAGCGGCGCGGATCCGTCGGTAGGCGCGAGAGGTGTCGCGGGCCTTCCATTAGTCGTCGTAGGTGGGATGGCTCACCCAGATGGGCAGGGCGTTGGTGGCAAAGCGGGTGACGCGGATCCAGTCCTCGGCGAGGGATTTTCGGAAGATGCCTCCCATGTACACAACCTCGTGGAGGTTGGGAGCGCCGACGACGAGGAACTGGGCGTCGAGGGGTTGGTTTCCAACGCCAGCGAGTTGGAACTGGGTGATGGCACCGGCGGAGCCGCCCCACGTGTCAGTGCGGCCGTTGCACCAGGGTTGTTGGCGAATCCACGCGAGCGTGTCGGCGCCATCGGGTCCATCGAGGTGGAAGGGCAGGTTCTCGCCGGTTGAGGCGAAGCGGCCGCGGGTGTCCTGGACAACGACGGCGAATCCGCGCTGGGCGCCGTCACATCCGAGGGAAGCGCCGGATTCCTTGTTGTAGGGGGTGCGGGCGAGAATGACGGGGAAGGAGCCTTCGTTGGTTGGGAGGTAGATGTCGGTGGCGAGTGCGATTCCATCACGGGCTGGGACGGAGACCGTGAGACGCGGTATCGATTCGGGGGCGGGGCTGGGGGCGGGGGCGGCGGAACTACGGAACCCGGTGAGTGAGAGAAGGCTGAAACTGAAGTGACTGACGGCGAGGAGGGTGAGGCTTGTGGAAGGGGAACGGCGCAGCCTCGGGAGTGGTAGCCGAAGTGGAAACACCCCGCCCGCATACGGCGCTCGAGCGAATGGGTCAAGGCTGCAGGCCGAATGCTGAAGTTGTGGAGCCGTAACGCGCGTGAGGGACGCTGATAGGCTAGAGCACAGTTTCGGCGTTCGCGTGAGTGTTTGGACTGTTGTCGCTGGAGTGGCATCGACGGGATGCCGGTGGGAAAGATGGACGTCGACCTTGTTCATGGAAGACCAATCGATTCCCAAGGTGCGGCCCACTGCCAACGGCGCGGGGCCGGACGCGTTTCTGCGCCGACTCCTTGCCCTGGATCTTGAGCTTTCCCCGACCGGTCTGCTTTTGAAGGTTGGCGCGGTTCTCAACGGGGAGATCCTGGTGAGCCATCGCAGCGATGGAGCGAAGGACGCGCTGGCGCAATTGGCGGAATGGACGACCCGGGGTGCCGCGGTGGTGGGGCACAACCTGGTGCGGCACGACCTGCACCGGCTCCGTGCGATGCTGCCGGCACATCCGGTGCTCCAACTGCCGGTCGTTGACACGCTGGTTTTGTCGCCGATCGCATTTCCGGAAAATCCGTATCACCGGCTGATCAAGGACCACAAGCTGGTGCGGGAAAGCGTGAACGATCCCGTCGCGGACGCCCGCCAATCCTTGGTGGTGCTGGGGGACGCGATGCGTTCCCTGGCGGGAATACGGTCGACGGAACCGGGGCTGTTCGCGGCGCTACATCATCTTCTGGGAACATGCGACGAGCTGGTGGACGCATCGGCTGCGGGAATGGACCTGTTGTTTCGGGAGCTGGGAGGGGAACCACCCGGGGTTGAACTTGCCTTGGAACATTCCCGAGCCATCGCATGCCGGTACGGTTGCCGGCATGCACCGTTGGAGGCGGCCCAGGTTCGAACGGGGGATCAGCGATTGACGCTGGCCTACGCTCTCACATGGCTGAGGGTGGCCGGTTCCAACTCGGTATTGCCGCCGTGGGTGCGTCGGACGTTTCCAGAGATTGTGCCTTGGCTGCGGCGGGCACGGGAGATTCCGTGCTGCGACGATGCCTGCGGGTATTGCCGTCGGGCCCACGATGCGCGAGGTCAGCTGCGGAATTTTTTCGGTTTCGACGATTTTAGGACGAAACCGTCGACGCCTTCGGGTGCGAGTCTGCAACGGGAGATCACTCTGGCGGGGATGCGGGAGGAGTCGTTATTGGCGACCATGGCGACTGGGGGTGGCAAGTCGCTCTGCTTTCAATTGCCGGCGTTGATCCGGAACCACCGTCGCGGAGTCCTGACCATCGTGATTTCGCCGCTGCAGGCCCTGATGAAGGACCAGGTGGACGGTCTGGTGCGTCGGACGGGCACGCCGTTTGCGGCGGCGCTCTACGGAATGCTGACGCCACCCGAACGCGGAGACGTACTTTGTCGGACGGTGCTGGGAGATGTCGCCATCCTCTATGTTTCACCCGAGCAGCTGCGCAACCGTTCGTTTCGGGAGGCGATCGCGCAGCGGGAAATTGGATGCTGGGTCTTTGATGAGGCGCATTGCCTGTCGAAATGGGGGCATGATTTTCGTCCGGACTACCTGTATGCGGGGCGATTTATCCGCGAATTAGCCAAGGCGCACGGTCAGGCGATTCCGCCCGTTGCGTGTTTCACCGCGACCGCGAAAGAGGAGGTGCGTGATGAGATCATCGCGCATTTCCTGGTGGAAACGGGTCGGTCGCTGAAGGTTTTCGAGAGTGGTGTGGGGCGCGACAACCTGGAGTTTGAGATCGAGCCGGTGGCGATGCATGAGAAGCTGGACCGGCTTCAGGAGCGGCTTCGTGACAGACTGGGGGATGGGTCGGGTGGCAGTGCCATAGTCTTCCATGCAACGCGCGAGCACGCGGAGATGGCGGCGTGTTTCCTGAGGCAGAAGGGATGCTTGGCGGCCCATTTTCATGCGGGATTGGCACCACCGGAGAAGCGACGCATCCAAGAAGAGTTCCTTGCGGGCGACATTCGGGTGATCTGCGCGACGAACGCCTTCGGGATGGGAATCGACAAGGAGGATGTTCGCCTGGTGGTGCACGCGGACAATCCCGGATCCCTGGAGAATTACGTGCAGGAAGCGGGGCGGGCAGGTCGGGATGGTCATCCCGCGGTGTGCGTGTTGCTCTACGACGAGGCGGATTGCGAGCAGCAGTTCCGGTTGGGCGCGATGTCGGAACTGGACCGGCGGGACATCGCCGACGTTCTTCGAGTGCTTCGCCGGGCAATCCGTCCGGGACGGGAGGAGGTGGTGATCACGACCGGCGAAATCCTTCGTGACGAGAATCTCATTGCGGATCTGGGCAGTCTGGAGTCCGGGGCTGACACGCGGGTTCGCACCGCCATTGCCTGGCTTGAACGGGCGGGTTTTCTGCAGCGTGACGAGAACGCCACCTCGGTGTTTCAGGCCCGGGTTTTGGTGAGCAATTTGGCGGAAGCAGAAGCTCGGATGGTGGGGCTCGGGTTGTCGGAGTCCGAGCGGGATCTCTGGCTGGCGGTCTTGCGGGAGATCATAAATGCGCCGTCTACCGAGATGCTGACGATTAACAAGCTTGCGCTTCTACCCGAGTTCGTGCGGTACCTTGCGAAGGGTGGGTTGCCGGCCTGTCGTCGTGAGCCCGAGTATTTGTCGGCGCGAATCCTCAAGATTCTCCGGAGCATGGCGGAGCAGAAGTTCCTGAAGCGGGACCTGCTGTTGAATGCATTTATTCGATTCAAGGTGGTGGATCACTCGGGGCGTGAAACGTATCGGGTTCGGGTGCGCCGGCGCTGGTCATCGGTTGCCGAGCTTGCGGAAAAGCGTCGCCGGGTGGCCGGCCTCATCGTCGAACTTCTCTTACGGAAGATTTCTGCGTCTTCGCCGCCACGGGCGGACTATCTGGATTGACGCTGCGGTTGCTGGGGCGTTCGATGCTGGGCGCGGGGCGGCAGCCGCAGGGTGAGATCGATTTCGATGCCCTGGTTCCTGACGCGGTGCAGTTGCTGCGGGGCGGCGGTGCAGCCTGTGTCGATGGTGCCGGCGATGAGGTACGGGACCGACTACTCTCCGGCTTTCGACATATCTTGGTCGACGAGTATCAGGATATCGACCAGGCGCAGTACGACCTCATCAGCGCGAGTGCCGGTAGAACTCTCTCCGATCCCGATCAGAAGCTGTCGATCCTGGCGGTGGGGGATGACGACCAAAACAATTACACCTTTCGCGGGACCAACGTCCGGTTCATCCGGCAATTCCAGCAGGACTATCATGCGGGGGTTCATCACCTCGTGGAGAATTACCGGTCGACGGCCAACATCATTGCGGCTTCCAACCAGCTGATTGCCGGGAATCAGGACCGGATGAAGACCGAGCATCCGATTTGCATCGATCATCGGCGTGGCTTGAACCCTGCGGGGGGTGATTTTGGACGATGTGATGGTGTTGTCCGAGGCCGGGTGCAGTGTGTTTCGGTCAATTCTCCGGGCGCCATGGCCTCGGCGGTAATCGAGGAAATCCAGCGGCTACGACGATTGGGTGTCCAGGATTGGTCCCGAATGGCGGTGATTGCTGCAACGCACCAACAACTGTCCCAGGTGCGGGCCATAGCGGAGCGAGAGGGAATCCCAATTCGATGGGTGGCGGGGCGGGATTTGATGCCTTCGATTACCTCCGTCCGTGAAGTGCACCGCTTTCTGCGTGAGATCGTCCGGCTTGGCGGAAGCTTCATGGGAGTAGGCGATTTGCGAGCGATTCTCGGCGATCTCTTTCCGGACGAGGTGGCATCGGGCGAGCCCTGGGTGGGGTTTCTTTCCCGGCAACTGGTTGCGTGGAGTGTGGAGAGTCACGGGGCGAGTGCGCCGGTGTCAGAGGTCCTGGAGTTTTTTTATGAATCCTGCGCGGATGCCCGGCGCCAGGGGGAATTCGGCGAAGGCGTGACGTTGAGCACCATCCATGCGGCCAAGGGCACCGAGTTCGACCATGTCTTGCTCGTGGGTTCGTGGGGTGCTGGCCGGGTTGAGCCGAGGCGTGAGGAAGCGCGGCGGATGCTGTACGTCGGGATGACCCGGGCGCGCGAGACCCTATCGATCTTCGAATCGCCGACACCCGACGGCAGCTTGGTCGATGCCCTGGAAGGTCCTGGCGTGTTCCGACGCTCCCACTCCGGGGTGGCGTTTCCCGGAGCGATGGTCGCTTATGAGTCCCTCGGGTTGGACGGGATCTACCTCGGCTACCCGAGCTACTTCCCTGCGTATCACCCCATTCATTCGGCGCTTCAAGCGCTGCGGCATGGGAGCCCGCTGAGCCTGAGGAAGAAGCCGGACGGGCATTTGGTCCTGTGTGATCTCACCGACGTCGTGGTGGCACGGCTCTCGGGTGTGGCGGAGACTCGGTGGCGACCGCGGTTGGCTTCGGTGCGGACCTTCCGGGTGATCGCCAGGGTCCATCGGTGGTTCGATGCGGCGAACGCCTCCGAAACCCAAGGCAGGACTCCCGAGGTCTCGGAGTGGTACGTACCGGTGGTGGAACTGGTCTGTGAAACTGCGGCGGCTTCCGCTGAGTAGCCGGTCGTTGGAGGGTGTAGGCGAGCCATTTCCTAGAAGGGGCGAACCTGGGTGCGTGTTGCCTTCGCGCTCGCGCTGGGGTGGTGGCGACTTCTACCCTCAAACCGTTGATGCGAGCCTGCCCGCCGAACTCTCTTGCGCCTGTATCTTCTCGATGCCGGCCTGGGGTTCTTCGAGGCGAGGGATTCTAACATGCCACTTCTCGAGATCGAGAATCTTCACATCCACTTCGGGGATACGCCCGTTGTCAGCGGGGTTTCCCTGAGCTTGGAAGCCGGCCGGACGCTCTGTCTCGTGGGTGAGAGCGGTTGTGGCAAGAGCGTGACGGCGCTGAGCATCGCCCGCTTGTTGCCAACTCCGCCGGCGTCGTATCCCGCAGGGAGGATTTTCATCGGGCGGCGCGACGTTTTTGCCATGGAGGCTCCGGAACTTCGGGCCCTTCGCGGGGGCACTGTCAGTTACGTCTTCCAGGAACCGGGTGCGTCGCTTCATCCGGTGCATCGGGTGGGCGGACAGATCCGGGAGGCGCTGTGTCTCCACCGTCCTGAGAAGGCCACGGAAGCGGAGGTGGTGCGGTTGCTGCGACGGGTGGGGATTCCTTCGCCAGAAAGCCGGGTGCGGGACTATCCGCACCAGATGTCGGGAGGTATGCAGCAGCGGGTGATGCTGGCTATGGCTTTGGCCTCGGAACCACGTTTGTTGGTTGCGGATGAACCCACCACGGCGTTGGACGTCACTATTCAGGCGCAGATTCTCAAGCTCCTCCGTGACCTTCAGAGTCAGCTCGACATGGCCATCCTGTTGATCACCCACAATCTGGGCATCGTGGCCGAGATCGCGGATCAGGTCGCCGTGATGTATGCGGGGGAGATCGTGGAGCAGGGGCCTGCGGTGAGTCTTCTGGCGAGCCCGCTCCATCCTTACACTCGGGCGCTGGTCGCCTCGGTACCTGAATTGGGGCGTGCCTCGACCCGGCTTCGTGGGATTGCGGGCAGCGTTCCGAGTCCCGGCCAATGGCCAGCGGGCTGCCGGTTCGCGGATCGTTGCGACATCGGACAGCCTTCCTGCCGGACGGTGAAGCCCGAACTCGCTGGCGTGGCAGGGGGCCGGCGCGTCCGGTGCCCTTGGGTGCATCTTTCCCCGACAGCGCGACCCGGCTGATGCCCACAGCCCCATGACACTCCTCGTGGTTCGCCATCTGCATGTTCGGTTCCCGGTCCGACAAGGGTTCTTCGGACGGATGACCGGCGTGGTCCGAGCGGTGGAGGATGTCAGCCTGGACGTCAATGAGGGCGAAGCCTTGGGGGTGGTGGGGGAGAGTGGGTGTGGCAAGACCACATTAGGACGGGCTATTCTTCGATTGATTGAGCCGGATGAAGGCTCGATCCGGCTGGAGGGTGAGGAATTGACGGCACTCTCGAAGAGTGAATTGCGGGCGCGGCGCCGGAAGGTTCAGATGATCTTTCAGGACCCCTACGGATCGTTGGATCCGCGGTTCACGGTGAGTGAAGCCATTGGTGAGGCTCTCGACATCCACCGTCTGGCGGCGGACCGCACGGCTCGGGCAGCGCGGATCGCCGAACTCTTGAAGTCGGTCGGGCTCCCACCGGAACATGCCGGCCGATATCCGCACTCTCTCAGCGGGGGGCAACGGCAGCGGGTGGGCATCGCCCGGGCGCTGGCGGTGGAACCGCGTCTGATGATTTGTGATGAGCCGGTGAGTGCACTGGACGTGAGCGTCCAGGCGCAGGTGGTTAATCTGCTGCAAGATCTGCAACGGGACCGAGGTCTGGCTTATCTCTTCATCTGCCATGACCTGGCTGTGGTGGAGCATCTATGCCACCGCATCGCGGTGATGTACCTCGGGCGTATCGTGGAGATGGGTTCAGCGAGCCGCGTGTGTTCGGAACCGAGCCACCCGTACACGCAGGCGCTGATCTCCGCGGTGCCGGTAATGGACCCCGCTTCCCGTCGCCTCCGGATCCTGCTGCCTGGGGAAGTGCCGTCGCCGTTGAATCCGCCGGTGGGTTGTCCGTTTCATCCGCGGTGTCCGGTGGCGGAGGACCGTTGTCGGCACGAACGGCCGGTGTTACGGCGGATTGAACCTGGGCACGAGGTGGCCTGCCACCTTGTGGGGGCGTCGAACACGAACACGAACACGAAGGTATAACTGCGGCCCTTCTGGGCGTCGGGTTGGTTGTGGGTGGTTTGGAGACAGGAGACTTGTCCGTGGCGAACACCACATTGCCCCAGTCGAGGGGCTATCACGGTGCCAGATGTTGAGGGGCAGCACCTGAACTCTTAAACCAAGGAGGCGCGGTCTGCCGGGTAGGCTTGGGGGGGAAACCGTAAAGATCTCCCGGCAAGACCAGAGCCGGCGAACCGCGCCTCGTGAGAATCAGTTGACCGTTACTTGATGGGAACGGTGGCGATGGTCTGCAGGATCCGGCTGGCGATCTTGTAGGGGTCGCCCTGCGAGTTGGGTCGGCGATCCTCCAGGTAGCCCTTGTAGTCGTTGTTCACGAAGCTGTGGGGGACACGAACGGATGCGCCCCGGTTGGCGATGCCGTAGTTGAACTTGTCGATCGATTGGGTTTCGTGAAGGCCGGTCAGGCGCAGGTGGTTGTCGGGGCCGTAGACGGCGATGTGCTCGTTCTTGTACTTGTCGAAGGCGGCCATGAGTGACTCGAAGTATTCCTTCCCGCCCACCTCGCGCAGGTGGGTGGTGGAGAAGTTGGAGTGCATGCCGGAGCCGTTCCAGTCCACATCCACACCCAGGGGTTTGCAGTGGAAATTGACGTCGACGCCGTATTTTTCGCACACGCGCATGAGCAGGTACCGGGCCATCCAGACCTGGTCGGCGGCATTTTTGGATCCTTTGCCGAAGACCTGGAATTCCCACTGGCCCTTGGCGACTTCGGCATTAATGCCTTCGTGGTTGATTCCAGCGTCGAGGCATAAGTCGAGATGGGTATCGACGATTTCGCGAGCGATGCAGCCGACCGCGTCGTAGCCCACTCCGGTGTAGTACTTGCCCTGCGGGGGCGGGAAGCCGCCGCCTTTGGGGAAGCCCAAGGGGACGCCGTCCTTGTAGAGGAAGTATTCCTGCTCGAAACCGAACCAGGCACCGGGATCGTCGAGAATGGTGGCGCGGGAATTGGAGGGGTGCGGGGTCTTGCCGTCGGGCAGCATGACCTCGCACATCACGAGCACACCGTTTTTCTTGGCCGAATCTGGGAAGACGGCGACCGGCTTCAACATGCAATCCGAGCTGCGCCCTTCGGCTTGGCGGGTCGAACTACCGTCGAAACCCCACAGGGGGAGCTGATCGAGATTCGGGAAGGCATCGAACTCTTTGATTTGCGTCTTACCCCGGAGGTTCGGGACTGGCTCGTAACCGTCGAGCCAGATATATTCGAGCTTATATTTCGCCATGGAAGTGAATGCAGGAGGATTCGGTTCGTTGTTGGTCGCCGATGGTTTAGGAATTTTTGCCGAAATTCGTTAAGCGATTCAATGACAGCAGACAGAATGCCAAGTCTCGGCGAGACGCGGACTTGGTGCACTCAAATAATGTGGAAACGCCTGTTGGCGAAGGGAATCCCGATGGTGGCTCTTTTTTGACGTCTCGAGGCGGCGGGGGGGAGGGCTGTTGTTTTTTGATCGGGGTGCTTCTGGGTGGCCATCTCTGCGTGGTTGCCCGGGGCAGGGTGGCTGGGCAACCTTGGGAAGGCATGTTGCAGGTCAAGAATACCCTACGCTCGACCGTCCAGGTCAGTTTCGATGGGCGGGTGTTCAAGACGTACCATGGACCGGATGCGCCGCAGCGATTTGCGAATGAGGTGAAGGTGTTGCGGTATCTGGAGGAACGGGGGTGTGTTTTTGTACCGAAGCTGTTGGAGGTTGACTCGGATTTGCCCCGCATTGTGACGACGAACTGTGGATTTCGGGTGGAGCGAGTGGACCTGGAGCGGACGAAGGAACTGTTTGCCGAATTGGAAGGCTACGGGGTTCGCCATGACGATCCGGAGACCCGGAACGTGACCTACCGACAGTCGGATGGCCGGTTCTGCGTGGTGGACTTCGAGTTCGCGACCATTTTGGCAGAAGGGGGAGGGGCCACCCCGGCCCCGGCATGACGCCTCCACGGGAGTCACCGGCATCCAAACGCCTGCGTTGGTCGGGCCGGACGGACCGGGGCAGGGTACGTTCGAACAACGAGGATTCCTATCTGGGTCTTCAGTTCAATGCCCGCGAAGTCCATCACCTCGGGGCGATTGGCGAGGCGTGGATGGGGCATTTGGATTTCGCGTTCGCGGTGAGTGATGGCATGGGAGGGGCGATGGCGGGCGAATATGCCAGCCGGATTGCGGTCCAGAAGATCACGACGATGTTGCCGCGCTCATATCATCAATCGGCCGTCGGACTGGAAGTTGGATTTACCGACGTTTTGGAGGAGTTGTACGCCCAGGTTCACAGCGCCCTGCTTTTCCTGGGAACAAGTTACGAGGAGTGCTCGGGGATGGAGACCACCTTGAGTCTCTGTTGGTTCACGCCGGGGCGGATGTATTTCGGCCATGTGGGCGACAGCCGGATTTATCACCTGTCGGCGCAGGCGTCCTCGATCCGGCAATTGAGCCAGGACGACACCCACGTCGGATGGCTTTACCGCCATGGGAAGATCAACGAGCGGGAAGCTCGGAATCATCCGCGGCGCAACGTGCTTCAAAAGGCGCTGGGCGGAGGCAATCAGTTCGTGAATCCGCAGGTGGGAGCGGTGGCTTACGAGAGTGGCGACGTCTTTCTGCTTTGTTCCGACGGTTTGGTGGAAGGTCTCTACGACAACCATCTGCAGGAACTCTTACGTTCGACGGACTTCGTGGGGCATGGAGCGGGGCCGGCCGACCGTTTGGTGGAGGAGTCGCTGGCGCGGGATGGCCGTGACAATTTGACCGCGGTGGTGATCCGGGTGGATTGAACCGGCAGGGCTCGCGTGGTGTGGCGAGGCGAAAGAAACGGAAGGACCGCGGGAGCTCTGGAGGACGGCCGCCGGGTCAGTCGGCCGGGGGATGGTCGTCGGTGTCGATGACGCCACCCAGTTCGGCGATGCGGGCGCGTTTGCGATCGCGGCAGGCTTCGATCGCGCGCCGGAGATCGTTGCGGAGTTCCGTGTCGTCGGGGATGGCACGGAGGGTCAGGGACGGTGACGAGGCATCGCTGGTGGTGAGGGTGATATTGCCCTTGTTAAAAAGGCGGAGGAGGAACGGCTGGACGAACGAGGAATCGCGGACGCGGTAGAGTTCCAGTTCGTCGGTGCGTTTGGTGAAGATGCCGGTGGTCAGGCGGATCCGTTCGGACGACACGGTGATGCGTTCATTTCGGAGCTCGATCCAGCGCCAGATGGCCCAGGGGATGGGCACGACGAGCAGGCAGCTAAGGTTGAGCCAGAAATTCAGGGCGTGGGAGGGGTGACCTTCCCAGAGGATCGTTTCGTTGGCGGAATTCATGATGACTTGTTTCACGGCACCTTGAACTTGGGGCACTGGCTGAGAAACCGGATCGGGTTGCGGAAGATGACCTGATCAATGGCGTCGGCGGTCCAGGTGCGCCGGCGCATTTCCAGGGCGGTGTGAGGAACCGCCAGGGGGACGCTCTCACCCCAGTCACATGCGGAATTCATCCAGAGCCGTTCGGCACCGAAATTCTCGAGGATATCGACGGCCCGGGCGGAGGAACATTTGCTGACGGGATACAGGGTCATTCCCGCCCAGTGGCCGCGGTCGAGGACCATGCGGACCGTGTGTTCTTCGACGTGATCAATGATGACCCGGTCGGGATGGATGCGGGGGTCGGCCTTGAGGGCGTCCAGGATGAGGCGGGTTCCCTTGAGTTTATCCTCAAGGTGGGGGGTGTGAACGAGGATGAGTTGGTTCGTCCGGGCCGCGAGATCGATGTGGCGTTCGAGCACTCGCAGTTCATTCCGGGAGTTTTTGTTGAGGCCGATTTCCCCGATACCGAGGACGTTGGGGCGATCGAGGAACGCGGGGATCAACCCAATGACTTCTTCGGCGAGCTGGACGTCTTCGGATTCCTTGGGGTTGATGCAGAGCCAGCAATAGTGGGGGAGGCCGTACGTGGCGGCGCGCTTGGGTTCGTGCTCGGTGAGTTGGCAGAAGTAGTCGTAGAAGCCCTGGGGCGAGCAGCGGTCGAATCCAGCCCAGAATGCGGGTTCACAAATGGCGGCGCAGCCGGCGGTGGCCATCTGGAGGTAGTCGTCGGTGACCCGACTGACCATGTGGGCGTGTGGTTCGAGGTAGCGCATGAACAAAAGTCTGCCGGGTTGTGGAATCGGCGACCTCCCGAGAATAGCGACCGGCGCGAGAGGCTCAAGCACGGCGGGGCTAGCGAAGGCACGGGCGAGATGTGATCCTGGACGCGTGGCGTGGCTGGTCCGAGGGGTCGCAGTTGGCTAGGGTGGCGAGGTGAACACGGACTTGCGCGACAAGGTGGTTCTGGTGACCGGGGCTTCGGGGGGGATGGGATCGGCGATGGCGCGGGCGTTTGCTGAAGAAGGGGCCCGGGTGGTGTTGCACGCCAACTCGGGCAAGGACCGGGCGCTGCGGCTTGCGCGGGAGCTGGCGCCGGCGGAGTCGCTGGTGGTGGTGGGAGATCTGCGGCGTGAAGCGGCGGTGAAGCGGGTTTTTGCGGCGGCGTTGAAGCGGTTTGGAAGGGTCGATGTGCTGGTGGCGAACGCCGGGGCGTGGGAGACGCGGGATGTGGCGCTGAAAGACATGTCGCTCCGGCAATGGCGGGCCACCCAGGAAGCAGTTTTGACGTCGGCGTTCCTGAGCGTGCGCGAGTTTCTGGGCTGCGTGGGCCGTCAGGGGCGTGGGAATGTCGTCTTGATCGGGTCGACGGCGGCGGTCTTTGGGGAGGCCGGGCATGCCGACTATGCAGCGGCGAAGGCGGCGATGGCGTACGGGCTGACCCGGACGCTGAAGAACGAGATCGCCCGGCTGGCACCGCGGACGAGGGACTACAGCGGGGGGCGGGCGAACTGTGTCTGTCCGGGTTGGACCGTGGTGCCACGGAACGTCGGGAAGCTGGGGGATGTGGGGATGGTACGACGTGTGACGGCGACGATGGCGTTGCCGAAGCTGGGGCGGCCGGAGGATGTGGCAAATTCGGTGGTGTTTCTGGCATCGGATCGACTGGCGGGGCATGTCACGGGGCAAGTGGTGACGGTCGCGGGGGGCATGGAGGGACGTTGGCTTTGGCGGCCGGACGAGGTGGATCCGGAGTTGGCGTTGCCAGCCGCACAGGAGCCCCGGTAGCCTAGCTCCCATGAATTGTCCGGCGTGTGGCAATCTGTTGGCGAGTCGCAAAGCCGGTTCCATCGTGGTAGATGTCTGCGAGGGCGGCTGCGGTGGGGTCTGGTTTGATAACTTTGAATTGCGGCGGATTGACGAGTCCGGGGACTACGAAATCCGCAGCGTGCGCCGGGATTTTTCGCTGTTTGTCGATCTGGAGTCGCGCCGGAAGTGTCCCAAGTGCGAGAGCCAGGTTATGTTCAGGCGGTTCTTTAGCCGGCTGAAGCGGACCCAGATTGACGAATGCCCGAACTGTGCGGGTATCTGGCTCGATGCCGGGGAATTCGATTCGATCCAGCGCGAGTTGAAGGAAAGCCCGGACACGGCCACCCTGAATGCGAGCCTGAACCACGCGGTCTCCCTGATTCGGAAGCGTTCCGGAATGTGAGTGTGAGTGCGGCGACGCGGGGGTTGCGGGTGTGGCGGCAGACGAACCATGAAACGGAGCTGAAAGGTGAGCGAACGCCCAACATTGCACCCGAAGATGGCCCCTGCGGCGAGGGCGCGGGTCTTGGACGCCGCGGGTAGCGGCCATGACGCCGTGCCCTTCGGACTCGGGGGGACGAAGCCCAAGCATTTCCGGGAGATGCTGCGTGCCGCCTGGCAGAACCGAGACAATCTCCCCTACGCTTGGAAGGTGCTGAGCCAGGGAGTTTGCGACGGCTGCGCCTTGGGGGTGGCGGGATTCCATGACTGGACCATCGACGGGACCCACCTGTGCCTGACACGGCTGAGTCTGTTGCGGCTCAACACGATGCCCGCGTTGGATCCGCGACGTCTGGAAGATGTGCAGGCGTTGCGAGGTTGGACGAATGCGCAGCTTCGCGAGTTGGGGCGGCTTCCGTACCCCATGCTTCGGCGACGGGGCGATCGCGGGTTCCACCGGATCTCCTGGGATGAAGCCTTGGCGAGGTCGGGGTCGCGACTGCGGGAGGCCGATCCGCGTCGGGTGGCGTTCTTCATCACCTCGCGGGGAGTGACGAACGAGGTCTACTACATGGCCCAGAAAGCGGCGCGGTTTCTGGGGACCAACCATGTCGACAACGCGGCGCGGCTGTGTCACGCGCCGAGCACAGGTGCAATGAAACACGCGATCGGCTATGCGGCATCGACGTGCAGCTATCGGGATTGGTACGGGACCGATCTGATCGTGTTCTTTGGGGCGAATCCTTCGAACGACCAGCCGGTGGCGATGAAGTACCTACACGAGGCGCGGGCGGAGGGAACACGGATAGCCATGGTGAACCCGTACCTGGAGCCGGGCATGCGGCGGTACTGGGTACCCAGCGCGCCGGGCAGCGCAGTTTTTGGGACGCCGATCACCGACTGGTGGTTTCCGGTGCGCCAGGGCGGAGACATTGCGTTGATGTATGGGGTGTTGCGGATGCTCCGGGACAAAGGCGGACTCAACGACGCCTTCGTGGCGGATCACACCTCCGGGTGGGACGAGTTGGTGCAGGAACTGGATCGGTTGGACCTCGCGGAACTGGAATGTTGTTCGGGATTGTCACGCGCGGATTTTGCGGAATTTGCGGACTTGCTGATGGGCGCCCGCAACGCGGTGTTCGTCTGGAGCATGGGAATCACCCAGCATTCAGTGGGTGGCGATGCGGTTTCGATGATCCTGAACCTAGGATTGGCGCGCGGCTATTTGGGGCGGGCCAAGAACGGCTTAATGCCCATTCGCGGGCACAGCTCGGTCCAAGGCGGGGCCGAGATGGGCTGCTATTCGACAGCCCTGCCCGGCGGCAAGGCGATCAACCCCGAGAACGTGGCGGCGTTGGAGGCGGCCTATGGGTTCCCCATCCCGTCGTGGACGGGCCTGACCGCGGTGGAAATGGTGGAAGCCTGTGCGCGTGGGCGGCTCGATGTCTTCTATTGTGTCGGCGGGAATTTTCTTCGGACGTTGCCGGAGCCGGACTATGTCGCGGCGGCCCTGAGCCGGGTGCCGCTGCGGGTTCACCAGGATATTCTCGTCACCGACCAGATGCTTTTGGAGCCCGGGGACGAGGTGCTGCTGCTGCCGGCGAAGACGCGCTATGAGCAAGACGACGGTGGCATTGAAACGAGCACCGAACGGCGGGTGATGTTCAGTCCGGAACTGCCGCGACAGGTGGGGGAAGCGCGTGCGGAATGGCGAATCCTGCGGGATGTCGCGGCGGCGGCGTATCCGGAGCGGGCCGAGCAATTGGGATGTGAATCGGGACACTCGATCCGTGAAGAGATCGCGAGGGTCGTGCCGTTTTACGATGGCGTGCAGCATCTGAAAAAGACGGGAGACGCGATCCAATGGGGAGGCGAACGACTCTGCGAAGGGGGACTCTGCGCAACCTCGGACGGAAAGGCTCATTTCAAGACGATTTCATTACCGGCGGAACCGGCAGCATCGGATGCCCGCAATGGGGCGCGCCTGTTCCATGTCTCAACCCGTCGAGGCAAGCAGTTCAACACGATGATTCACCAGGAGATCGATCCGCTGACCGGGGCGGCACGCGACGCGGTGTTCATGCATCCGGAGGATGCCGCGGAACTTCACCTGGCGCGCGGCGACTGGGTGGCGTTGGTCAATGAGACAGGCCGCATGGAAGCGCGGGTGTTTCCGGTTATCCTGGCCCGCGGCAACCTCCAAGTGCACTGGCCCGAAGGCAATGTGCTGATTCGACGAGGGGTCGTGGACGGAATCGGAGGTGTTCCGGACTACAACGCCCTGGTGCGGGTGGAACGTCTGTGAGTTCACGAAAACCCTCAGCGGCTGCGACCCACCCCGGTGTGACCTCCTGTGTGGTGCGGCGTTGGGGCAAGGGTGAGCGGCGTGGACCTCAGTCCGACAGCGTGGCGGTGGAGGAGCCGCTGGAAATCCGGATCGAGACGCGGTCGATCGCGGTCGTGATGCGAACCCCTGGGCATGACGAAGAACTGGCCGCCGGTTTTGTGTTGAGCGAGGGAATTCTTCGCGAGCGTTCCGCGCTGCGGGGGGTGAAGCGGCACCCACGCAACAAGCTGGGCAACGTGGTGGATGTGTTTCTGGCCGACGGTCTGAAGCTGGATCTGGAGCGCTTCACCCGGCATGTCTTTGCGTCCTCGAGCTGCGGGTTGTGCGGGGTGGCGACGATCGATGCCGTTCGGCGGCAGTTCCCGAAAATCGTGGACCGGACGCGGGTTCCGGCGGCGATGCTTCACGGCCTCGGAGCGAGGTTGGGTGGCGTGCAGGAGGGCTTTTCGGCCACGGGTGGTCTCCACGCCGCGGCGTTGTTTGCTTCAGACGGGCGACTGCTGGTTCTGCGCGAGGACATCGGGCGCCACAACGCGGTGGACAAGGTGATCGGGCGGATGTTCCTGGACGGCCTCCTGCCGGTGGCCGGAGGGGTGCTCTGGGTGAGCGGTCGGGCCTCGTTTGAAATCCTTCAAAAAGCGCTGGCCGCGCAGATTCCCGTGATCGCGGCGGTGGGCGCGCCGTCGAGCCTCGCCATCGAACTGGCGCAGGCCAACGGCCAGACACTGGTGGGCTTCCTGCGGGACGGGCGGTTCAACGTGTACGCTGGACCGCGTCGCCTGCGGGTCTGACCCGGCTTACTTCCCGTACGCCTTCACGAAGTCGATGCACTGAGTGACTTCGGGGACGCTGTGGTCCCAGTTGAATTCGTATTCGACGGAGATATTGCCCTGGAATCCTTGGGCCTTGAGTTCGTCGAGGATCTCTTTGACTCCGGAAACGCCGGTGCCGAAGACGACATCGTGGGCGCCGCGCTTGCCGAATTCGTTCAGGTCCTTGAGGTGGGAGCTGATGATGCGGCCTTTGAGAATGCGGAGGGCTTCGACGGGCTTGAGGCCGGCGCGCACCCAGTGACCGGTGTCGGCGCAGGCGCCGATGCGCCGGTCGCGGCCTTCAACGAGGCCGGCGATGTAGAGCGGGTTCCAGACCTTGTAGCCGGGGTTGGCGTAATCGCCGGCGTGGTTGTGGAACGCGACCTGGATGTCGAATTCGACGGCGAGTTTTTCGATCGTGTTGATGGCGTCGGCGGATTCGGTGGTGACGGCAACGAGGCCCATCTTCTTGGCGAACTCAAAGACCTTGCGGGCGGCGGCTTCCTCCTTGGGAATGCCGACCACGCCGTAGTTCACGGCTTTGAGGCCGTGCTGATTGAGTTTGGCCTGGAGCTTGGCGACGACGGCGTCGACGTCGGCGCCTTCATGGCCAACTTTGAGGGTAGGGTCTTCCTTGCTGAGGCGTTGACCGGGGTAGAACTCGATGACCTTGCCGCCGGCCTCGGCGGTTTTCTCGATGGCTTCGAAGGCTGTGAAACGATTGAACGTGTAGGCCTGGCAGCCGATGGCAAAGCCGTTGATGCGATGCGAATCGGGGATCTTGGGTTGCGCCAGGGCGGTGGCTGTAAGGGCGCCGAGTGCGGCGAGCGCGAGCGCGAGTTGGACGAAGGGGGAGGCTGTGTTCATGGATGAGCGATAGGATTCGGGTCGAAACCGATGCGGAGAACGATGGAGTGGTTCGGTAACGCGCGATTGGGTCCGGCCAAGCTTCCAGCCGATGAGGGCGGGTTGATCCCCGGCGACGATCGCGTGACGGCGTCACTGCAACCCGGCGGGGGCGGGCTGGCAAGGGAGAAGGGGGGTGATTTCACCCGCGCGCACCAGGAAGGACTCGACGGAGGGACTGAATCGTGGAGGCTCTCGCCCGTTCGAGGGAGGCCATGATTCGGATGACGGTGACACCCCTGACCCCAATCCATTGCCGTCGGCAGTGGCCGCAGCTCCGAGATCCTCGAACCCGGTTGATCGGGCGATGGTGGACGTGGGTGCTGGCTTTCGGCCTGGTCGCGGTCGTTGCCGACCCGGCGTGTTTGGCATCCGAACCGGAGCCTTCAATGCTCCCGCCCCGGGGTGCCAGGCCGCCGCGGATCATCCGCATCGAAGGCGGGGGAATCGTCGATGAGAACAACGTCCGGACGGCGCGGGAGACCACATCGCACGCGGCGGAGACTCCGAGTTGGGCCAGGACGCCGGGTTTTGAGAGCGATCTTTTCACCTTTGCCCGGCTGGTTTTTCAGAATGCGACTCCTGGTCCCCGAAACCGAAGCCGCGGCTACGGGCCTTGGCTGGGCTGGTGGGTCGACTACCCGGACGCAGACCTCAATCTCTCGTGGCGCCTCCAGCAAATGACCTCCATCCGCACTGACCCTGACGCACGGGTGCTGGGGCTGATGGACGTCGATCTCCACGACTACCCGCTGCTCTACCTCGAGCACGCTGGCTACATGAAGTTGACCGAGGAGGAAATCCTGCGGCTGCGTGGGTACCTGACCAACGGGGGCGTCCTGTTCGTGAATGACTTCTGGAATCGGCGGGAGTGGGACGGATTCGCTGGCCAACTCGAGAGGGTCCTGCCTGGGCGGCAGTGGGCGGATCTCGACACGGGGCATCCGCTCTTCCGTTGCGTGTTTGATCTCCGGAAGCCGATGCACCATCTCCGAGTGCCGACGATGCAGTTTTGGGATGAGGGATTCGATCCGCGGGATCCGCTGGCCAATCCGCATCGCGTGGATCGCGGTGAGGGGTCTGAGGAGATGAGAATCCGGGTGCTCGTCGACGACGCCGGCCGGATTCTGGTATTGGCGATTCACAACAGCGACGTCAGCGACGGCTGGGAACGGGAGGGGGAGAGCGATGCCTACTTCAGCCGCTTTTCCGAAAAGACGGCCTATCCATTGGCGATCAACATTCTTGTGTATCTGATGCTGCACTGAGTCCGGAGGTCGACAACCACGGAGGGGACGGAACACCCGGAACGGGGATGGAGGGGAAGTCGGATTCGCGAGTGCGTCAGGAAGCCAGTGTTTCGAGGGTTTTCAGCCACTCAGAGAAATTGGGGCATTCTGCACGGATGCTTTCGATGCCGATGCACTCCGCGATGAGTTCGCCGTGGAGTGGCTTGCTGTAATCTCCAAACAAGGTGCGGATGCGGCGGGAAGGCGGCGGGCTCGGCTCCAAGCCTGACCGTCAGGGGACGGTGGGTGTGGCTAGGCTTTGACGGTAGTAGCGCATGGCAGGTTCGAGGAGAACCCACGTTTGTCGGAACCCACCCAACAGCGTCGCAGCCGGTTGGATCGTCGTCCACGAGACCAGATCGGAGGATACTTGGAGGCCGAACGTTTCACGATTCGGGGTTTCCCGCAAAAGCAGGACGTCTCCCACCGATCTTAGTGAAATCGAACTGCGAGGACGGGAGGGCGTGAAACTCACCAACTCGAAATCGTCGCCACGGATCAGACCTGTTTCGGGGGCGTAGACTCTTTCCGTCCGAATGGAGGCCAGACCCGTGCCGGAGTCCGTGACAACCAGGAGGCAGTTTTGGAACGTTCCCGCCAATACCGTTTTCGCCGCTCCAATCTCGCGAATTTGGATTTCGGTGACGGAAGCGTCCTGGATCCCTGGGAGGGTGGCCCGGCTTCCCTCGGTGAGGTTGCCTGGCAAGACAAGACGCGGTACGGCACCGTCGGTTCCTGCGAACCAGCCTGACGGCTCGCCAGCTTGTCGCCCAACCGGATCCAGGCGCTCCTTCCGGCCACCGAAACAGTAGATATCTCCCGTTTCGAGGCATTCAGCGAAATACCCGCGGCAAACCTCGATCGAAGAATCCGCGAGACGTGTTCGTTCCTCGACGATCCGGGTTGGAATCATCCGGACCATCGGAAGCCCCGGGCGCCAATCGCGCACCGGTAACTCACCCAGGACTTCGAGGGTTCGGGTCGATCCGGACCGTCGCCCGGTCCCCGCATAAATGAGCCGAAGGCCCGGGCGCAGGGGAAAGTAGGCATGATCGCCAAGACCAGTGAAATGACCCGTCAGGGGTGCCCCCTCGGTGCCCAGGCGGAATTCGGCCAATTCCATGGACTGATCGTCGCGGACGAGGCCAACACCAGGTGCGTAGAGGCGGTCTACGGATGGATTCTCGGGTCGCAACAGGTCGATTTCCTGGATCCCAACACAACCCGTGAAGGCGCCCGCTCCGGTAGAAGCGCCAATCGCAGTTTCGAGGACCTCGGCGACATCGACCGCCCGGCCAGGCGCCACGGTGAGAGCGTGTCGGGCACCGGGATTGAGGACGTGAGGCATGGCGATTCCGGGACTGGCACCGTCCTTGCCGGCTTCCCAGACCGTGTACCAGTCGACGATGTGATCGCCATCGAGCCGTGCCGCGGCTTCGCCGAAGACCCACACGTCAGCGGTCTCAAGGGATTGGGCACACCAGTAGCGGGTCACGTCGACCAGTTCGCCGCCGACGAAATCCCTCTCTTCGATCACCCTCGTGACGAGGGTTCGATTTGTGTTCGGGAGTGCAATGCGGAGCTCGAGGGTTTCGTTGAGAGGCGTGATGGTCAACTCCTGGGCGACCGTGTCATCGCTGTTCCTCAGGATCAGTCGGTGACCCGGATCGAGTATGAGAAAGGGATGCCCGCCAAAGGGAGAGAAGTGGCCGGTTTCTAGAAGTTCTCGGGACGCCGAGATCTCAAGACCGGAGGCGCGGGTTGGGAAAAGAGCGAGAGCGACGAGGCAAAGTCCAAGGGCGAGGGGAGAATGGCTCAAGAGCCAATGGCTGGAGATGGAGGACATTCCCTCACGTGCTGACGGCGGATTCGGGTAACGGACAACGAGTATGACACTCAATTCAGGCGATTTCCAGATGCACCACGAACATTCCTTCGGGTTGCCGGAGGCGTGCCGAGATCGAGCCGCCCATGAGCCCCACGATTTTGCTGCAGAGCGTGAGGCCAAGGCCTGCATGATCTCCAGCAGCTTCCCGCGAGGTCGAATGGCGCCAGAAGGGATCGAAGACCCGCTCGGAATCGTTCTCGGTCAGGTGGGTGGCCTGATTTGTGATTCGGATCTGTCCTCCAGCCCGCGCCTCGATATGAATCATCCCGCCTGAGGGCGTGTACGATGCGGCGTTGTCGAAGAGATTGCCGACGACCACTCGCAGGAACTCGGGATCGGTTTTGAGGGTGGCCTCGGGCTCGATGGCCCAAGTAATCCGGATGCCGCGATCGGCGGTCTTGGCCTCGAACGGCTTCCACCACCGCGGGAGGACTGAATCCAAGCAGACGAGTTGGCGTTGCAGGGAAATGTTGCCGGCTTCGATGCGGGAGATGGAAAGGAGGTTGGTGACCAGCCAATGCATCTGCTTCACGATTTCGAAGCATTCCTCCGTGGTGTCGCGGTATTCCTCCACGGATCGCCATCGGTTCAGGGAGACTTCCAGGGTTGAGATCAGGCCGGCGATGGGAGTGCGAAGCTCGTGGGCCACGTTCGAGGTTAGTGTCCGCTCGCGGACCAGAACATGCTCCACACGTTCAAGGAGATGGTTCAGTTCGCGGGTGACCGGCTCGAGTTCGCGGGGAGGGTCGGGAAGATCGACGCGTTGGCCACTGGTCCCTTCCCGAAGGCGAGCGATTTGGCGGCCCAGGGCGTTCAAAGGTTCGAGTTCCTTGCTGACCACGAACCAGGCCACGCTCGCCCCGAGGACGCTGCAGCCGACCCAGAGCGAAAACAGTGCCCATCCCAAGGCGGTTAGCGCGGGTGCTACGGTGTCAACCCGGATGATGATGAGTTCGATCGGAAGACCGGGTGGGGCTCCTGCGGAAGCGGTTGTCGTCGTAACGGAGGAGTTGGCAACCTCCCCTTCCTCGTCACGCACGGACTGGCGAACATCTCTTTCGATTCGGGCGCAGCGGGCGTGATGTTCCCTGTCGAGCATGATGTCCTGAAGCTCCGCCCCACCCTCCGATCCGTGGAACCGGGGAAGCAACTCGGCGGCCAGGTCTGGGGACGCTGCCAGGACTTCGCCCGTGTCGGTCCGGCGCACCAAATAGTAATCGATGCCGCGCAGGTGGACCTGGGGATCATTCTCAGATTCGAGCCAGTCCACTTTCACCCTGGCTTCCTCGACCTCGATCATTGCGGCAAGTTGGGCGACCTGGGCGCGCAGGTTCAGATCGAACTCGGCATACAGGCGATCTCGGATGAAGCCGTGGACCATCAGCCCGCCCGCCCCGACCAGCAGGCTGATACCGGCGATGGTTCCACCCATCAATCGGTGTCGAATCGAACGCATCTCACGGTTCCTCCTGCATGACATATCCCAGGCCGCGGCGGGTATGGATTAGCGGGGGCATTTCGGGTCGGTGAAGTTTACGGCGCAAGTATCCCACATACACGTCCACCACATTGCTGGCGGCTTCACCATACGACTCGTAGACGTGTGTCCAGATTTCGCCGCGAGTGACGACCTGACCCGTGCGCCTCGCCAGGTACTCCACTAGCGCATACTCACGGGCCGTCACCGGGACTTCTTCCCCGTCAAGGCGCAGTCGTCGCGCGTTGGTATCGATCTCGAGTTTGCCGACCCGGATCAAGGACGCCGGTTCGGGATACGTTCGGCGAACGAGTGCCCGTAGCCGGGACAGGAGTTCCCCCACGAAGAAAGGCTTGATCAGGTAATCGTCTGCACCAAGGTCAAGGCCCTTGACCCGGTCTTCGACCCCGTCCTTGGCCGTCAAAACCAGGACAGGCGTCCGGACTTTTTTCTCCCGGATCAGGCGCAGGAGATCGAGTCCGAGGAGTTTAGGGAGCATCAGGTCGAGGACGATGGCGTCGTGGGAATGGTTTTCGGCGAACCATAGCCCTTCCTCTCCGTCCGAGGCCACGTCGACGGCCCATCCCGTCTCGCGAATAGCCTTCGCAACCGAACGCTGCAACGGTGGATAATCCTCGACCAAGAGCACTTTCACGATACTCCAGGCTACCCGTGGCCCGATGAGAGAACGATGAGAATCTCAGGCCACTCATGCGCCCGCGACCAGTTGGCGGAGCACGAAGGGCAGGATACCGCCGTGCTGGTAATAATCGATCTCGATGGGGGTATCGATGCGGCAGGCGACCGGCACGTCCTCGACGGAGCCGTCAGCGCGGGTGATGCGCAGGGTGAGGTCCTGCTGGGGCTTGAGGGACGGGCTGAGACCGACCACGTCGTAGGTCTCCGACCCGTTCAACTTCAGGGTCTGGGCCGTGGTGCCGTCCTTGAATTGCAGCGGTAGCACGCCCATGCCGACCAGGTTGGACCGGTGGATGCGCTCGAAGGTCTGGGCGACGACGACCTTCACCCCGAGCAGGTTGGTGCCTTTGGCGGCCCAGTCGCGGCTGGAACCGGTGCCGTATTCCTGTCCGGCCAGGACGATCAGCGGGGTACCCAGTTTCTGGAAGGCGATGGAGGCGTCGTAGATGGACGTCTTGATTCCGTCAGGTCCGAGGGTATTGCCGCCTTCCTCGCCGCCGAGCATCAGATTCTTGATGCGGACATTCGCGAAGGTGCCGCGAGTCATGATCTGGTCATTGCCACGGCGGCTGCCGTAGCTGTTAAAGTCCTCAAAGGTCACGCCGTTGTCGACGAGGTAACGGCCGGCGGGGGAAGACTTCTTGATGGCACCGGCGGGGGAGATGTGGTCGGTGGTGACGGAATCGCCGAAGATACCAAGCGGACGGGCGCCGCGGATTTCGGTGATGGTACCTGGCTGCATCGAGAAGTTCACGAAGAACGGCGGCTCTTGGATGTAGGTCGAGTTGCGGTCCCATTCGTAGACATTCCCGACCGAGGACGGGATTTCGTTCCACTTGGGGTTCTGGGAGGCGAAATCGGTGTAGAGCCTGCGGAAGACCTCGGGTTTGAGGGCGGCCTGCATGGCGTCGCGGACCTCCTGGAGGGTGGGCCAGATGTCTTTGAGGAAGACGGGGCCGTCCTTGCCTTGGCCGAGGGCCTCGGTGGTGAGGTCCCGGTCGACGCGGCCGGCGAGGGCGAATGCGACGACGAGGGGGGGCGACATCAGGAAGTTCGCCTTGATGCTCTGGTGAACTCGCGCCTCGAAATTGCGGTTGCCGGAAAGAACGCTGGCGGCGACGAGATCGTTCTTAACGACGGCCTCCTCGATAGCTGGGGCGAGGGGCCCTGAATTGCCGATGCACGTGGTGCAGCCGTAGCCGACGGTTTGGAAGCCGAGGTGATCCAGGTAGGGTTGGAGGCCGGTCTTGGTGAGGTAATCGGTGACGACGCGGCTGCCGGGGGCGAGCGACGATTTCACGGCGGGGTTCACCTTCAGGCCTTTTTCGACGGCCTTCTTGGCCAGGAGCCCGGCGGCGAGCATCACGCTCGGGTTCGAGGTATTGGTGCAGCTGGTGATGGCGGCGATGAGGACCGAGCCGTGGCCGATCGTGGTGCTGCCGGCGGTTCCGAGGGAGACTTCGGCGGAGACGGTGGAGAAGTCCTCGGCCTTCTTGCCGAAACCGCTTTCAGTAACGGGTTTGCTGAAGCCGCTGACGAAACTCTCCTTGAGCATGGGCAACTCGATGCGGTCCTGGGGGCGCTTGGGGCCGGCGACGCTGGGGACGACGGCGTTCAAGTCGATCTCAACGACCTGGGTGTAGTCGATCTGGCCTTTCTGCGGGATGCCCCAGAGACCTTGGGCGCGATAATAATTCTCGTAGGCGCGGATGTGCTCTTCGGAGCGGCCGGTGGCGCGGAGGTAGTTGACGCATTCGTCGTCGATGGGGAAGAAGCCCATGGTGGCGCCGTACTCGGGGGCCATGTTGGCGATGGTGGCGCGGTCGACGACCGGGAGGGCGGTGGCGCCGGGGCCGAAGAACTCGACGAACTTGCCGACGACCTTGGTCTTGCGGAGGAGCTGGGTGACGGTGAGGGCGAGGTCGGTGGCGGTGACGCCTTCGCGGAGAGCGCCCGTGACGTGGACGCCTACGACGTCGGGTGTAAGGAAGTAGACGGGCTGGCCGAGCATGCCGGCTTCGGCCTCGATGCCTCCTACGCCCCAGCCGACGATGCCGAGGCCGTTGATCATCGTGGTGTGAGAGTCTGTGCCGACGAGGGTGTCGGGGTAATAGATGTCACCTGCGTTCAGAATGCCTTTGGCGAGGAACTCAAGATTGACCTGGTGAACGATACCGATTCCTGGGGGCACCACCTTGAAGGTGTCAAAGGCCTGCATGCCCCATTTGAGGAACTGGTAGCGCTCGCGGTTGCGCGCGAACTCGAGTTCAAGATTGCGGCCGAGGGCATCGGCGCTGCCTGCGAAGTCAACCTGCACGGAGTGATCGACGACGAGATCGACGGGGACGAGTGGTTCGATGAGCTTGGGATTCTTGCCCATGCGAGAGACGGCGCTGCGCATCGCGGCGAGGTCAACCAACAGAGGAACGCCGGTAAAATCCTGGAGCACGATGCGAGCGACGACGAAGGGGATTTCGGCGGTGCGGGCCTCGGTGGGTTTCCAATTGGCGAGTTCACGGACGTTGGACTCGCTGACCTTTTTGCCGTCGCAATTGCGCAGGACGGATTCGAGCACCAGGCGGATGGACACCGGGAGGCGGGAGATGGGACCGACTCCGGCGGATTCAATGGCCGGGAGGCTATAGAAGCGGCCGGAGCGGCCTTGGCCGAGGTCGAAGCTTTGAAGGGAGCCGGACAGGTTATGGGCGTTGCTCATGGAGTGATCTTCGGGGCGCCGCGGGGCGCATGGGGGTGCAAACTGCTGGGACTGGAAAAGCGCGTCAAGGCGCAGACGGAAGGAGGGAGAGGATGCTGGTGGCGGCGCGATGGGCGGCGCCGGGTTTGCCAAGGAGTCGAACGACGTTGGCGAGGGCCCCTCGGATGCAGGTGCGTTCGTTGAGGTTGGAGAGCAGACGGGTGGTGATGGTGGCGACATTTTCGGCGGAAGCGGCGTCTTGGAGGAGCTCGGGCATGACGGCGGCGTCGGCGAGGAGGTTGGGCATGGCGAGGTGACGGACGCGGATGATGCGGCGGGCGATCTGGTAGGTGCTCCAGGACGCCTTGTAGATGGCGATGGTGGGCACGCGCCAAAGGGCGCATTCGAGGGTGACGGTGCCCGTGGCGGCGATGGCGAGGGTCGCGCTGGCGAGTTCCTGGTCGAGGCCCCCGATACGGGTTTCGAGGGGAATGCCTTGGGCGGCATCGATTTCCAGCGCCCGGCGGCGCAAGTCTTCGCTGGTGAACACCGCAAGCCAGTGGGCGGGGTGAGTGCCCTGGACGAGGCGGGCGGCCGCGGCCATGACAGGCCAGTGGTGGGCAATTTCGGACGGGCGACTTCCGGGGAGGAGGAGAACGCGAGGCGGATTGTCTGGGATTGGGGAGTTGGAGGGGTCTGCGGCGCTTGCGAGGGCGGCGGGGTGCCGGTCGAGAATGGGGTGGCCGACGAAATCGACGCGGAGGTTGGGGTAGCGGGTGGCGTACCAGGGTTTCTCAATCGGGAGGATGCTGATCAGGAGATCGAGATCGCGGGCGAGGGTGCGGGCCCGAGACGGGCGGGAGGCCCAGACCTGGGGTGAAACGTATTGGATGAGGCGGGGGTGCCAGTCGGCGGGTTGGCGTGCCCGCATGGCGGCGGCGAAGCGGCGATTGAATCCTCCGTAGTCGACGCAAATAACGGCATCGGGACGTTCGGAGTAGGCGACCTCAAGCATCTCGCGAAGAATCCGACGTAGGCGCCACAGGTTCCGAAGAACATCGGAGAGGCCGATGATGGCGAATCGGGTGAGGTCGGTGGTGAGTTGGACGCCGGCGGCGGCCATTTGCGGTCCCCCGGCCCCGAGGAAGGAAGGTTCGGGACTTCCGGCGGCAAGCAGACGGGTGCGAAGGGCGACGACGAGTTCCGCGGCGAGCAGATCGCCACTGGGTTCGCCTGCGATAAGCATGAACTTCCGCCGTTTCACGCGACGCGCGAGAGTGGCAGGTTGCTCCAGGGTGGCGAAGAGCGAAGTGACGTGGAGAAAGCGAACGCCACGGGTCCATCTTGGCGATGTGTTGGATCCTCCGGCCCGCGTTCAAGCCGAAACCGAACGCTGGTTTCCTCGAGGAGGGGGCGGTCCCCCGGGTTGAGGACGGGCCTGCGGCAACACGATGAGGCGCGCGTTTGACTGGCGGCGCGGTAGGTCGCAGCCTTTTGATGTCCGGCACGCCAGGTGACGCTTTAATACCATGAGTTCACGGGTACAGCTTCGGGCCTTGATACTGGAGGACTCCGAGTTCGACGCACGGGTGATGGTCCAGGCGTTGCGGGCGGGGGGGTACGAGGTGCAATCGCGTCGGGTCGAGACGGGGGAGGCGATGGAATTCGCGTTGCGATCCCAGCCGTGGGACATCGTTCTGGCGGACTACAACATGCCTGCGTTCAACGCGACCCAGGCCTTGCGGATCCTGCAGCAGGAGGGGCACGACATCCCCTTTATCATTGTTTCGGGCGGGATCGGCGAGGACGTGGCGGTGGCGGCGATGAAGGCCGGGGCGCATGACTACGTGATGAAAGGCAGTCCGGCACGTCTGCTGCCAGCGGTGGATCGTGAGCTTCGGGAAGCGGAGATGCGTCGCAAGCGGCGGGAGGCGGAGTCGCTGCTTCGGGAGAGCGAACTGCGATACCGCAGTCTCTGGGAAACGTCGCCGGATGCCGTCCTGATGTGCGACGAGGCCGGGCTTATCGGGTTTGCCAATCCGGCGGCCGAAACGGTTTTTGGCCTTTCGGGAACGGAATTTGCTGGTCGACCGATCGCCTCCATGGAACCGGCTGCTGGCGGAGGGCTGAGTCTGGCGTTGGCCGAGGCGGCGCGGAGCGATGGGGCCGCGGCACCCCGGGCGCTGGTGGAGGGGCCTGCCCTGCGAACCGACGGGCGCGAAATCCTCCTGGAAGTGGCGTCGAGCCGGCTCGACCTGCCGGATCGGCGCGGTTTCGTGTTGTTTGCCCGTGATATTACGGAGAAGCGACGGAACGAGATCGAATTGCGGGCGACGGAAGAGCAGATGCGGGCGGCTCGGGAGATTCAGCAGCGGTTGTTTCCGAAGCATTCGCCGACGGTCCCAGGCTATGACATTGCGGGCATGTCGGTGCCGGCGGATGCGACAGGGGGCGACTACTATGATTTCCTGCCGATGACGGACGGGATGATTGGGTTGGTGGTGGCGGACGTGAGCGGTCATGGGCTGGGACCGAGCCTTTTGATGATGGAGACGCGGGCCCTTCTGCGGGTGGTGGCGCGGAACCGGGTGGATCCGGGAGAGATTCTGGCCCGGGCGAATCGCGTGATTGCGGAGGACACGGAGGGGCAGCACTACGTGACGGCGCTGCTGGTTCGCCTGAATCCGTTGAATGGCGAGTTGGTGCATGCCAGCGCGGGCCATCCGGCAGCCCTCGTTATTGGCAGGAATGGGGAGCTCAAGGCGCAGCTGAAACGGACGGGAGGCCCTTTGGGCTTCGCCAGTCGGCCCGCGGCTGTGTCGGCAGAGCCCGTCCGACTCGAGTCTGGCGATGTGTTGGTGCTGTACACCGACGGGATCAAGGAAGCGCGACCGGGGGCGGCGGATTCGGATCCGGATGAGGAATTCGGGGCGGCCCGCATGGTGGAGATTGTGCGCGCCCACCGGGACCTTTCGTCGCGAGAGTTGATCCGGGAACTGTGCGAGGCGGCGGTGGCCTATTCGGCGCCCGCTGCTCTGGAAGATGATTTGACGCTGCTGGTGGTGAAGGCGCTTTGATCCTCTCGGAATGCCGGTTGCCGTCTGGCGGTCGATTCCTACACTCCGCGCTCCATGTTGGATATCTCGGGACTTAATCCGCAGCAGCGCGAAGCCGTGGTGACAGTGCAGGGGCCCGTGCTGATTCTGGCCGGTGCGGGCACGGGAAAGACGCGCGTGATCACCCATCGGATCGGCTGGATGCTGGCGAAAGGCATCCCCGCCGGGCAGATCCTGGCGGTCACCTTCACCAACAAGGCCGCGCGGGAAATGCAGGAACGCATCCGGCAGTTGGTCCCGGCGAAACGCGCCAAGAACGGAGAAAAAACCGAGCGCCCCACCCTCTGCACCTTCCATTCGTTGTGCGTCCGCATCCTGCGCCGGCACATCGACAAACTGGGGTACAAGCCGAACTTCACGATCTACGACGAGGCGGAACAGGTGGGGGTGGTGAAGCGGGTCATGGGCAACATGAGGTTCGGAAACGAGAAGGTGCAGCCCCGTGAAGTCCTGGGGGCTATGAGCCGTTTGCGGAACGCGTCACCCAACGACCGGTTGCTGATGGACCCGACGACCCTGTCCCTGGCCCGCCATCTTCAGCGCAACTACGAGTCGGCGCTTCGGGCGGCCAATGCGGTCGACTTCGACGACCTGATCCTGCTGACGCTGAAATTGTTCCAAGACCATGAGGATGCTCTTGAGGAATGCCGCGACCGGTATCGGTACGTGATGGTGGACGAATACCAGGACACCAACAGTTCGCAGTTCCGACTCGTCTGGGGATTGGCCGAGGAACACCGGAACCTGTGCGTGGTCGGCGACGACGACCAGAGCATCTACGGGTGGCGCGGGGCGCAGGTGGCCAACCTGTTGGATTTCGAGAAGCATTTTCCGGAGGTGAACGTCGTTCGGCTCGAGCAGAACTACCGTTCGACGAACACGATTCTCAAGGCCGCGAATCAGGTCATCCGGAACAACCCGCGTCGGCGCGGGAAGGAACTGTGGTCGAAGCACGGCGACGGCGAAAAGATCCGGCTGGTGTCCTGCGAAAACGACGAGGCGGAAGCGCAGTTGGTGGTCGACGACATTCGGGTCGCCAAGATGAGCCGCCAGATTCCGTGGGGGGATCAGGCTATCCTGTTTCGGACCAACCAGCAGTCCCGCCCGATTGAGGCGGCGCTGCGGAAGGGGGGTGTCCGCTATCGGGTGGTGGGTGGGCAGTCCTTCTTTGACCGGCTCGAGGTTCGCGACTTCATGGCGTACCTCAAGGTACTGGCGAATCCCAGCGACGACGCGAGCCTGCTGCGAATCGCCAATGTGCCCGCGCGCGGTCTCAGCGACACGACGATGGAACGGATCCTTGCGGCGAGCCACGAGCGGAAGAGTTCGGTGTTCGCGGTGATGCGGCACACGGATGTACAGGGGCAGTTTCAGGAGCGGACCCAGCATGCGATCCGGGATTTTCTGACCTTCCTGGAATCAGCGAGGCAGCGGTTGGAGCAGTCGGTGGTGGGGCAGCCCCTTGGGGCATGGGCGGACGGGGTGTTGAGCGAGGCAGGTTATTGGGATCATTTGCGGCGGACCGAACGGAACCCGGAGACCGCCGACAACCGGATGCGGAGCCTGAAGGAGATGATCGCAACCCTGGACGCGCCGGGGCCGAATGCGGGACTTCCGGCGTTGGAGCGATTGACGGAGTCGTTGGCGGACCTGGCGTTGGACACGGATCGGGAGGACGACTCGGAGGAGCGGCCGGGGGACGAAGTCACGTTGATCACCATGCACAGTTGCAAGGGATTGGAGTTTTCCCATGTGCATATTGTGGGGCTCGAGGAGGGGTTGCTGCCGCACAACCGGTCGAAGGAAGAGGGCACGCTGGACGAGGAACGCCGCCTCTTCTATGTGGCCCTGACCCGGGCGCGCTTCACCCTGACGCTGACCCATTGTTCCGGGCGCAAGAAATACGGGCAGTTGCTGCCGGCGCATCCGTCGTCGTTCCTGCGCGAACTGCCGATGGAATTGGTGGACCACGAGGCTTCCAACGCGCGCAAGCCCGTGGCGGCGGGAAGCGGGAAGGGTCTCTTTGCGAGCATGCGCGATGAGGTGGAAAAGAAGGGTACGCCGCCTCCGGCGGGTTGACCGGTGCAGGTCGGGAGTGGCTTGCAGCGGGGCCCATGGACGCGCGTCATGCCTTCTGCCTACCTGAGCGGGAGGCTAACACCCAAGGCTTTCAGCGCTGCCTCGCGGACGGTTCACTGCATCGCAAGGTCGATGGCGTTCCACCAAAGGTCGTGGAGTTCCTTAAGCGGAGCGGAGAACTGCACGTCCCCGATCTTGAGACCCAGGTGATCGCCTCCGATGGTGCCGATGCGCGCGGCTGGAACTCCGAGGATGCGGGCACGTTCCAGAATTTTGCCGACTTCCAGAGGGGCGCACGAGACCACGACCCGCGACTGAGTTTCGCCGAAGAGCAGGGCGTCCAGGCGGCAGTCCGCCTTCCGCATTTCGGACAGGTCGATGGTGGCGCCGAGCAGACGCGGGGTGTGCCGGCCGTCATGGCGCGACATGCAGCACTCGGCCAGGGCCACGGCGAGACCGCCTTCACTGCAATCGTGGGCGCTATGGATGCCGCCGGACTGGATGAGGCCGAGCAGGGAGGTGTGAAGCGTTTTGGCGACGTCCAAGTCGCAGCGGGGAGGGTTGCCGGTCTTCTTGCCATGAATGACCTGGAGATGGGCGCTGCCACCGAGTCCTTGAATCGGGTCCGAGGTGTCCACGGGTTCGCCGAGGAGAAGGATGACGTCAGCGGAATTCTTAAACCACTGGGTGGTGACGTGCTCGAGTTTCTCGACGATGCCCACCATCGCCACGGTGGGGGTCGGGTCGATGGCGCCGAGGGAGCCTCGCTGATTGTAAAGGCTGACGTTGCCGCCGGTGACGGGCGTGTTGAATGCGCGGCAGGCTTCGGCGAGCCCCCGGACGCTTTCCTTGAGTTGCCAGAAGATTTCCGGGTTGTGGGGGTTCCCGTAATTCAGGTTGTCGGTGACTCCCAGCGGAACGGCACCGGTGCAGGCGAGATTCCGCGCGGCTTCGGTGACCGCGATTTTGCCCCCTTCGTAGGGGTCGAGGAAGACGTAGCCGCCATTGCAGTCGACGGTGAACGCCACCAATTTTTCGGGAATGGATGAGGCGGGGGACGGGGCCGAGCCGTTGACGGGCTGCGCGACGGGGGGCAGCGAATCCGCCTTGATCCGGATGACGGCGGCGTCGGAGCCCGGGCAGACCACGGAACCGTCGCGGACCATGTGATCGTACTGGCGGTAGATCCAGTTCTTGGAGGCGATGGTGGGCCAGGCGAGGAGGCGCTTCAGGTCCAGGAGGGGCTGGGTGGTGTCGGGGATCGCGTTGAGGCGGAAAGCGCGGACGTCGGCGATGTAGGCGGGCTCGGCGGACTCGCGATGATAGACTGGAGCCTCATTGGCGAGTTGGGCGGCGGGGAGGTCGACGACGATCTGTCCGTGGTTGCGGACAACCATGCGGCCGGTATCGGTGACGAAGCCGATTTCGGACCAGGGCAGGTCCCACTTGTCGAAGACGCGTTTGACCTCTTCCTCGCGGCCCTTCTTGACGACGATGAGCATGCGCTCCTGGGATTCGGAGAGCATGATCTCGTAGGGGGTCATGCCCTCGGCGCGTTGGGGGACCTTGTTGAGTTCGATCTCGATGCCGGTGCCGGCGCGGGCGGCGGTTTCGCAAGTGGAACAGGTGAGTCCGGCGGCGCCCATGTCCTGCATGCCGGCGACGGCTCCGGTCGTGAGCAGCTCGAGGCAGGCTTCGCAGACCAGTTTTTCCATGAACGGATCGCCGACCTGGACGGCCCCGCGCTGTTGTTGGGCGCTTTCTTCGGTGAGGTCCTTGGAAGCGAAGGCGGCTCCGGCGAGGCCATCACGGCCGGTGGCGGGGCCAACGTAGAAAACGGGGTTGCCAACGCCATGGGCGGCGCCGCGGGTGATTTGTTCGTGGCGCAGGACGCCGAGGCAAAAGGCGTTGACCAGTGGATTGCCCTCGTAGCTTTTGTCGAAGTAGACCTCACCGGCGATGGTCGGGATTCCGAAGCAGTTGCCGTAGTGGGCGATACCCGACACGACGCCGGCGAAGAGGCGGCGGACGTCCGGGTTGGTCAGCTCACCAAACCGTAGGGAATTGAGGGCGGCGACGGGCCGGGCTCCCATGGTGAAGATGTCGCGGATGATGCCGCCGACGCCCGTGGCCGCGCCCTGGAAGGGTTCGACGGCGCTGGGGTGGTTGTGGGATTCGATTTTGAAAGCGATCGCGAGTCCGTCGCCGACGTCGATGATCCCGGCGTTTTCCTCACCGGCGCCGACCAGAATCTTGGGCGACTGGGTTGGGAAGGTTTTGAGCAGGGGACGGGTGTTTTTGTAGGAGCAATGTTCGCTCCACATGACCGAAAAGATACCGAGCTCGGTGTAGTTCGGATCGCGGCCTAGGATGGATTGGATGCTGGCGAACTCCTCGGCGGTGAGGTTGTGTTTGGCGACGAGCTCGGGGGTGATGGCGGGGTCGGTCATCGGTACGTGTCACCCCGGCGGGCGGGGTGGGGGAGGAGCATGGGGTCCTTCGGTCCGGGTGACAATCACGAGGAAAGTCACGAGGAAAGTCTTGAAGAACCTCAGCGGGAACGTCGTCCCTGGCGATAACGTTCAGGAACGGCGGTCGGTTGGATGGCGCGGAGGGCAACGAGCGCCGGGCGGTTGTCTTTTTCGTCGGTGTTTTCGAGAAGGGCGAGAATCTCGGGGACAAGGGTTTCTCCTCGGGGCCCCAGGCCCCGGATGGCCTCCAGAGTTCGGGAACGGATAGTGGAATCGCGGTGGCGCAGGAAGCCAGCCAGGCGCCCCAGGGCTTCATCGCGATGGAGGTCGAGTTGGACCAGCGCCACGGACGCTTGCCGGGCGGAAGGTCCGTCGCGTTGCCGGAGGGCCGCGAGCAGCTCGGGACCGGCAACCCGGGCGGCCTCGCCACCGATGACGGCGAGGGTGACAGCGGCTTCGGCCCGGACGGGATCGGCTGAGGCCATCAGGCATTGTCGCAACGCATCCACGGCGTCTGCGGCTTGCTCTCCGAAGGAACGAAGTGAAGCCGCGGCCTGCGTTTGGACTTCAGGCGCGTGATCGCCGAGGGCCAGGACGAGGTCGGGGATGATCTGCGAGGCGCGGTCGTACATCTGGCCGAGCGACGCGACGGCGGCGGCACGCACGCCAGGGTGAGGATCCCGGGCTGCGTGTCGTAGGGGATCGAGGGAGCCCAGTTGATCGGAGGAAAATCGGCCCAGCGTGGATACGACACCTGCCCGGACAAGCGGCCGCGGATCGTCGAGGGATCGAATCAGGAAAGGGCAGACGCTGGGGCCATAAGCCCGTAGGAGAGCGATGGTGGTTTCGCGTCCGCCGTACCGGGTTTCGGAGAGGAGGGAGACAAGGTGGGGGGCGGCCGGGGCCCCAATCCGCTGGAGGATGTCGATGGCGTTGCGCTCAAGCAGCAACTGTCGGGTGCGGCGGGAGGCGAGTTGAGGGATGTCGTCGAGCCAGGGCAGGATTTCGCCATGCCACCGGGTTTTTCCGCTTCGAATGACGCCGACCAGGACGGGGCCATGAGCGTCTGGTTGGGCAAGCAATTGGGCACGAGCTGCCTGACGCCGGGCTGGGTCGGCGCTGCCCATGGTTTCGAGCAGGTCGAGGATGGGTTTTTGGCGGCTGGCAGTCTGGTAGGCCGAAATGAGGATGCCGATGACGGTAAGGGCGAGTAGAACGGCCAGGACGGCAGGGAGAAGGGGCAGGAATGGGGCTTTCGCCTGGCGCGCGCCTGGGGTGGGCCCCGGGAATGGAGAAGGCGCGAAGTTCATGGGAGGCGGGGCTGCATCAGAAATGGCTCCCGGGTGGACATGAGTCAGGCGTTCGTGCGGCGGGCGAGACGCCCGGTTCAACGGCTGTTGGGACGCCCATCCCTAGGGACCGATGGTTCATCGGGAAAGCCTGCCCTCTATTTGATACCGGCGAGGCGTTCGCGCCAGATGCGATGTAGGGAGACCGTGGCGCGCACGTCGCGGAGGCAATAATCGGCGATATCGCGAAACCGCGATTCAGCCACGAGCGAGGCGACGTCCATGCCGGAAACGCCATGGGCCTTGGGGGATTCGATGCCGAAGGCCTTGCAGTAGAAATCGAGGTTGAACTTCCGGGCGGCGCCGTCGCGACCGCTGACGTTGTAGAAGGTCAATTGTTCGGCAAGATCGCAGTGGGGTTCGGTATGGAACCGGTAACCAAGCCAGTCTTTGCGGCTGATGGGCACGCCGAGCACCGCCGAGCGGAGGTAGAGGAAGGGGACATCGAAGCCGCGCCCGTTGAACGTGACGATCTGTTCATAGCGTTTGGCGAGTTCCCAGAAATCATGGAGGAGTTCGGATTCGTCGGCGAAGGGGACGAACTTCACTTCGCCTTCGTCGTCGGGCTCGAAGTCGTCGGCCAGGAAGAGGACCTGGCCGCGGTCGCTGTCGGCATTGACCATGGCGATGCAGACGACCTGGGCGGTGAGGGGGTAGAGACTGAGTTGCCGGGCGAGTTCCTCTCGGCGGGCGTCGCGTTCGGGGCCTTCGGAGAATTTGGACGCATCGCGAAAAAGGTACTCCTGTTGCGTTTGGTCGAAGGTCTCGACAGGCAAAGCGGTGGTCTCGATGTCGAAGACGAGGGTAGCCATGGGTAATCGGTACGGACGTTGTTTAGCGTGGTGGCGTTTCGAACTCAGCCAAAAAGGAGGATGACCCGCGGGTGGGGGCCGGGATTGGGGATTGAACCCTTGATTTGAAGCGGCAGGCTGACGGCGATGAATGCCGAACAGATTCAACGGGTTGCCGCGCCCCTGAATCGTCGCGTTGCGCCTCAACCCTGCCAAAGCTTCCGAATGCCGTGGCGCAGGAAGGGGTGGAGGCTGGTATTGGCTCTGTGGCTGGGGATCGGGGGTCTCGGGGGTGGCCTGCGGACGGTGGCGGGAAGTGATGCATCCGTGAAGGCGGCGCTGGAGCGAGTGGAATTGGGGGATTTCCTGGGGGCGGATCGGATGCTGGGGGAGGCGTTGGCCGGATTGGAGGGCGGGGATTCGGGCGAGGAGCGCCGACGCTTGGAATTTGAGCGGGAACGCCTTCGGAGGATTCGGCGGGACTACTCCCTCACGCAATCGGCGTTGCTGGCGGCTTTAGAGGCGGCCTTGAAGGATTTTCGGGAGGAAGAATTCGACCGATGGCTGAAGGAAGGCTGCTTCGACGCGCGGACGATCGATGGGGAGACGCGGTATTTTGTTTCGAGCGTCAGCAACCTGTTCTTCCGGCGTCCAGAACTGGGGGTGCGCCGGGTTCGGGTCCGGGATCCATCGGCGCTGCAGCGGGCGTACCTGGAGAATGCGCGTGCGATTCGGTTGGCAGCCCGGGCGGCGTCAACGCCGTATGTGCTTCCGAAGCGTTTCCAGGTGCGGATGTCGGTGAATGTGAGGGCGGGGAGTGTGGTTCCGGGGGAGAAAGTTTTGGCTTGGCTGCCTGTGCCCCGACGCTTTCCGCACCAAGGGGAGTTCGAGTTGATGGCGACGGTTCCCGGCGTCGGTCGGGTGGCGCCGGAAGAGAGCCCGATTCGGTCGGTTTACCTGGAAGGGGTGGGAGCCGCCGATGGATCGGCCGGCTTTGAGGCGGTGTATTCCTATGTGGCTCAGGGGGTGTCGTTTGATTTGGCGGGGTCGCGAGGGTTCGGCTCGAAGAGCCCGATCTCAGCGGCGGAACTGGAGCCTTACCGGGCGCCGGGGCCCCATGTGGAGTTCACCGACGCCATGCGCCGGTTGGCGAAGGACGTGGGGGCTGAAGAACGCGATCTCGTCGCGCGGGCGCGGCTGTACTACGAATGGATCGCGCGGGAAGTCCGTTACAGCTACGCCCCGGAGTATTCAACGATCCGGAACCTTAGCGAGGCATGTCGGGCGACTGGCCGCGGGGACTGCGGGCAGGCGGCGTTACTGCTGATGACCTTGTGCCGGATCTCGGGAATTCCTGCGCGCTGGCAGTCCGGTTGGGCGATCTTTCCTGGCGACGAGACGATCCACGACTGGTGCGAATTGTATTTCGAACCCTGGGGGTGGGTGCCGGTGGATCCGTACATGGGGATGTACGCGATGCAGTACGCCGACACCTTGAGTTCGAGCCAGAAGGAGGAACTGCGCAATTTCTACTTCGGGGGGATGACGCAGTACCGGATGGCCGCCAACGCGGATCACGGACAGGCCTTGTGGCCGACGAAGCCGTCGGTGCGATCGGATGACGTCGATTTTCAGCGCGGCGAGGTGGAGGCGGGAGGGAAGAACCTGTATTTTGACCAATTCCGGTATGATTTGAAGTGGGAGGAAATTCCAAAGCCATGACCATGAGAATGCGGAAAGCAAGGGCGGGTGAGGTCTGGTGGTGGGTGCTCGGGACAGTCTGGGGTGCCATGAGTTCGGCGATCGGGGCCGAGAAGGCAGGGAGTCTGGAGTTGGAGGAACCGATGCTGGGGCGGTTCATGGCGCGGGCGACCCATTCCTCGCTGGCGTACCCGCGGTTGGTGGAGCTGTGCGATCAGTTTGGCCCGCGATTCTCCGGAACGACGAATCTGGAGGCGGCGATTGATTGGGCGATCGGAAAACTGAAGTCCGATGGATTCGAGGCGGTTCGGGGTGAGACGGTGATGGTGCCGCGATGGGTGCGGGGAGAGGAATCTCTGGAGCAGTTGACGCCGCGGGCGATGTCGATGCCGCTGTTGGGTTTGGGTGGAACGATCGGCACCCCTCCAGACGGCATCGAGGGCGAGGTGCTAGTGCTGACGAATTTCGCCGAACTTGAGGCGCGTTCGGCGGAGGTGCCGGGAAAGATCGTGGTGTTCCATCCGGCGTTCACCGAGTACGGGGAAATTGTGCGGTACCGGACCCGGGGTGCGATCGAGGCAGGCCGAGCTGGGGCCGCGGCGAGCCTGGTGCGTTCGGCGACCCCATTTTCCCTTCAAACCCCACACACGGGCGGGATGTCCTACGAAGACGAGACGCGGCGAATTCCGCATGCGGCGATCACGGTGGAGGAGGGCGCGCGCTTACTCCGTCTTCAGGAGCGGGGGGTGAAAGCCAGGATTCGTTTGAAACTCGGTGCGAAATCGCTGGACGACGTGGAGTCCCGAAACGTGGTGGCGGAGTGGCGCGGGCGGGAGCGGCCCGACGAAATCGTGGTCGTGGGAGGGCACTTTGATTCCTGGGATGTGGGACAAGGAGCGTTGGACGATGCGGGGGGATGCCTGGCGGCGTGGGAAGCGATCCGGCTCCTTCGGGAGTCGGGCTATCGGCCGAAGCGGACTTTTCGGTTGGTATTGTGGACCAACGAAGAGAATGGGTTGCGCGGGGCGCGAGCCTATGTCGAAGCGCATCGGGCGGAGCTGAGGAAGCACTCGGTGGCGATCGAGTCCGATGGGGGGATCGGTCCGATCAAAGGTTTCAAATTCACGGGTTCGGCGGCCGCGGAAAAACAATTAAGCCAGGTTCTCCCCTGGCTGAAGCGTTTGGGTCCATTTGAGCTGCGCACCGGCGCCGTCGGGAGCGACCTCGCGCCGTTGCTGACGGCTGGAGTGCCTGTGATGGATCTATGGACGGAGCGCCGGGACTATTTTTGGTTTCACCACACGGCTGCGGACACGGTGGACAAGGTGGATCCCGCCGAATTGAACCGTTGTGTCGCGGCACTGGGGATCATGCTCTACGGCTTGGGCGAGATGGCGGAACCGTTGGCGCGGTGACCAGGTTCAATCCTTCGGGAAGCGGCCGAGGACGGCAGTTGCGATCAGTTCCGCGGCGGCCTCGGTGCTGAACGTATCGGTATTGATCACCATGTGGTACTTCAGTGGGTCGTCGATATCGGCGTCGAAATAGGTCTTCAGGTAGCGGTAACGCGCGGCGTCCTCGGTTTTCGCATATTCCCGGGCCGACGCGGCATCGATGTTCTTGGAGTCCACGATCCGCTGAGTGCGGCGATCCAAGCTGCCCACCAGCCGGACGTGGAAGGCGGTTTCACTCTTGGCGAGGACGATATGGGAGCCTCGGCCGACAAGGACACAGTTCCCCATTTCGCCGAGGTGCAGGATCGTTTGGGCGATCTGGGTCACCATCGTGGAGGCGGCGGGATGGAGACCAAAAAGCTCTTCAAGGGTATCCCGGATGTAGGACACGCGGTTCTCGGGGATGAACCTCGTGAAATCCGCAGGAAGCTGGTCTTGGGCGAGGACCTTTTCGATGAGAGACCGATGGAAGACAGTCCAGGACGCGGGTGGAGCGGGGCGTCGTTTCTCAAGGATTTCAACGAGATGATCCGCGATCGCCAGCCCTCCGGAGCCGGTCATACGGGACAGGGTGATCGTCGGGCGCCGTGTGATGATGTGCCGCTTGCTTTGGGGGCCGATCTGGGTTTCGAGGTAGGTCAGGCACTGGCCCAAGTTGGGAGTGAGGTTCATAGTTTGGGTCCTTGCCTGTTGGACGCTTCCCGGGGAGTGAACGCTCAATGTGATCTCTGGGTGTCGATTGCGATCCTTTCGACAAGGGATGGGCAACGAATCGGCTTGCACGACGAGATATGGGTTAGGAAGCATCTCTTCATGTTCCCAAAAGCAAGATTCATCAGCGCGCTTGCGCTCGCCGTGGTCGGCTTGAGCGGAGGAATGAGCTCGTCGCAGGCAGCCGACCCTGTGATTGCCTATGCGGTTCCCGCCGGAACCGAGGGCAACCAAGCATTCGGTGGAACCTTGGGCATGGACTTCGAAGTCGCCAACCCGATTGTGGTGACTCAGATAGGTGTGTTCGACGATCTGAGCGACGGGTTGAAGCTGCCCATCACGGCGAAGATCTGGGACCGCAGCAATCCGGACGCTCCCGAGGCCCTGGTGACGGTGGAATTCACTCCGGAAGAACCTGGAATCCTGATCGGTGGGAGCCGGTTCAAGCCCCTGCCAACCCCGTTGCGGTTGGAGATCGGATTCCTGGGAACCATCGGGGCGGAAGGCTACGGCGCCGAGGAGCGGCTGCGGAATGCAGGCGCGGTTCCACGGACCTGGACGGTGAATGACGGGAATGGGTCCCTGGCTTTCGTCGGAACCAGCCGCTACGGCACGGAGAACGGAGTGTATCCGAACGTGCCGGACGGCGGGCCGGCGGATCGGTATGCCGCGGGAACGTTTGAATACGAGACCACGCCACCCGTGAAGCCCGGGATTCCGACGGGGGTTAAGGTGGAACCTGGCGATGGGCAGGTGGCTCTCACCTGGGCGGCGGTGACAGCTCCATTGGCGGCGGCCAAGTATGAAATCTGGCGGGCGACGTCGCCCACGGCGAACTTCACCCGGGCGGGTGAATCCACAACGCCCGATTACACGGACACGGCGGTTTCGAATGGTTCCCTGTATTGCTACAAGATTCGCGGGATGGGGCCGGCGGGTCAGGAGGGGGTGGAGACCGCTCGGTACTGTGCGTCTCCCTACGTCGCTCCTGCGGGACAGAATATCGCCTATTTGGTGGACGTGGGTTTTGGAACCCAGGCGTTCGGCGGAACGCTCGGGATGGATTTCGAGATCGCGAACCCGGTCGTCGTCACACACCTGGGTGTCTTCGACGATGGCGGCGATGGACTGGCCCTTTCGATTACCGCGCGTCTTTGGGACCGAGGCGTGCCGGACGCGCCGGTCGAATTGGCGAGCCTCGAGTTCACCCCGGAAAATGCCGGGACTCTGATCCGGGGGACCCGGTTCAAGGCGTTGCCAAGTCCGATCCGGCTGGACGTCGGCTTGAAGGGCACGATTTCGGTGGAGAATTATGGAGCCGAGGAACGCCTGGTGAATCCTGGTGGAAGTCTGACCGTGGCTCGGCCTTGGGTCCTCAATTCGGGAGGTGGTTCCGTCCGATTTGTTGGCTCTGGGCGGTATTCCTCAAATCCCGCGGAATTCCCGGCGACCGCAGACTCCGGTGCCCCCGATCGTTACGGCGCCGGAAGTTTTCAGTACCAAACGACCGCGATCGTGTATCCCGGGGTTCCGACCATGACCGCCAGGTTGGGTGACTTGATGACGGTGCTTTCATGGCCGGTCGTGACCGAACCGGTGCCTGCGAGCAAGTATCGCATCTCCCGTCGAGTGGCGGACGGCGTGGCGACGCAGGTGGCCGAAGTGGCGGACCTGACCTACACGGATGCGAATCTGACCAAGGGCACGGTCTACTGCTATTCCATGGTGGCGGTGACGGCGGCCGGTCAATCGAGCCCAGCCACCGCAGAGTCATGCCTTACCGCCGAAGCGCGAGAAGCTGGGATTGCGTATGTCGTGGAAGCGGGGACGGTGGGAAGTCAGGCGTTTGGCGGTGCATTGGGCATGGATTTCAATGTGTTGCGATCGGTTCGGGTCACGCGTCTGGGCGTGTTCGATGACAGCTCGGATGGAATTTTTCAGCCGATCACGGCGCGGCTGTATGATCGGGGCACGCGGACGGTTTTGGCGGAATTGACGTTCACCACGGAGGAGCCCGGCGAACTGATCGGCGGGAGCCGATTCAAGAATCTTCCCCAGCCGATCCTTCTGGCCAGCGGGTTTCAGGGCACCATGTCGGCCTCGGGATATGGCAGCGACGAGCGGAATGGCAATGGGATTCCCGGTCGGAGCGTCTTCACGGCCGGCGGTTCGGTGGGGTTCGTCGGTTTGGGAGCCTACGCCGTGGATCCGACAGCCTATCCAGGGACCGTGGACGGTGGACCGGCGAATCGCTATGCGGCGGGGACCTTCTACTTTGAACCTGCTGCAGAACCTCCGAAGTTGAGCATCGCCCGTTCCGGTGCTCCGGTGGTGATCCAGTGGACTGGAATAGGCGTGCTGGAATCATCCTCGACAGTTTCTGGTCCGTGGACTGCTGTAGCTGGAGGAACGTCGGGGATGCAGGTGCAGCCGACCAGCTCAGCAGCCTTTTATCGGATCCAGCAGTAGCCTGAAACTGATACAGACCATGAAGACGATCCCGACGGTTGGTTCGAGGCGGGGTAAGGTCGGGCGTGAAGGGTTCACGCTGATCGAGTTGCTGGTGGTCATCGCGATTATCGCGATTCTTGCCAGCATGCTGTTGCCGGCATTGGCCAAGGCCAAGGCCAAGGCTCATCAAACCTACTGTTTGAACAACCAACGCCAGATTGGTTTGGCGGTCACCATGTATGCCGGCGACGCCGAGGAGAAGTTCCCGCTGTCCCGGACCTGGGGCAAGGCGTGGGGCGATGACCATCGGCTGAGCGACAAGTATTTGTACGAATTGCTGGAGCCCTATATCGGCAAGAACACCGGCACGAACACTCCCGGGAATGTCGCCATTCCCCGCAGCAAACGAACGCCGCCGTCGGCGGGCATGTATGTGTGTCCGCTCGGCATGCGGGCCAGTGATCCGGCGGTTCCGGGGCTCAAGACAATGTTGTTGGACAACGACTACATCACCTATGTCTGGAATCACATCTACCTGAAAAAGGACAACGCGTCCTACGAGACAGCCCGCCCCGTCAGCGGCCGAAGGACCAGCGATGTCGGAAGCCCCTCGACGGCAGTGCTTCTCTGGGAAATGCCGTACTGGACTCCATCAACGTCCCCCCACAAAGGCGGATTGAACCTGATCTTCGCCGATACCCACGCCGCCTGGGAACGCCGACATCCGCGGGAGATCGACTGGTGGCGCTACCACAGCCGGCGCGGATGGGAAGACGCCGATCCGACCGGCATCGATGTGCGGCCTCGATGACGTTTGTTGGTTCAGGGCCTCGGTGCGAGTTGGGCGTCGCGGCGGGCCTTGAATTCGGCACCGGGTTTCCATTCCGGCCAGCGATCGGACTGGGCGATTGCATAGGCTATCCGGAAGATCAGTTGGGTGTCTTCGACCGCACCGGACAGGTCCCACCAGGGTTTCACGTCGTCGCTGACCTTGTGGTAATCGTTCTCCCGGAATTCTTCGCGGCGCTGTTTTCCGTAGCCTGGTGGGCGTCCGAGGATGTCATCGCTGGCTTTGTCGAGGTAAAGGGCGGGTACACCCAGTTTAGCAAACTCGAAGTGGTCCGAGCGGTAGTAATAACCCTTCTCGGGCTCCGACTCTGGCAGGACCGTGCGGTCCTGCGTTTTGGCGGCTTCGACAAGCAGGTCTTCCAGGGTGCTGAGACCTTGCCCGACGACTCCGATCTCGCGCTGACGGCCGACCACGTTGACGCCATCGATGTTGAGGTTGGCGAGGGTTTTGGAGAGTGGGATGACCGGGTGCTCGGCGTAGAACCGTGCCCCCAGCAGGCCTTGCTCTTCCGCGGTCACCGCCAGGAACAGCAGGGTGCGGTCGGGGCGTTGGGGGAGTCTTGTGAAGGCCTCCGCCAACTCGAGAAGCGCGGCGGTGCCTGACGCGTTGTCGAGGGCTCCGTTGAAGATCGTGTCCCCGGTGCGCTTCTCGTCCCGCCCGAGGTGATCCCAGTGGGATGAAAACACCACGCATTCATCACGGCGCTTCGGGTCCGAACCGGGCAGACGGGCGATCACGTTCCGGGACTCGACAGCGCGCAGCGTGTTGGTGACTTCAAATTGCACTGACGCACCGAGGGGCATGGGACGGAAATCGCGTCGGAGGGCCGCACGCTTGAGGTCCTCGAACTCATGTCCTGCGGCTGCCGCCAGTTGACGGGCACGTTCCAAACTGATCCAGCCGGCCACCGCCACCTCGTTGGTGTTTCGGTCGGGTGTTTCAAGGTCGAAGTTTTCGCGGCCCCAGGAATTAATCACGACGAACCACGGATAGCCGGCGGGACCGGTCTCGTGGATGACCCAGGCCGCTGCGGCGCCCTTGGCCGCGGCGATCTCGTACTTGTAGGTCCAACGTCCGTAGTAGGTCATTGCCTTGCCACGAAATTGACTCGGATCGAGGCGGGTGCGGTCCGTGGGGTCCGGGAGGGGCGGATCGTTGACGAGCATGACCAGAGTTTTGCCCCGGACATCGACGCCTTTGTAATCGTCCCAGTTGTATTCGGGGGCCACGACGCCGTAGCCGACGAAAATCAGGTCGCTGTCGGCGACCGAAACGTGCGTCTGCATGCGGGGCGACCACGCGACGAAATCCTGGGGGAATTGCCACGTTTCGGTGGTGGTGCCACGGGTGAGGAGGGTTTGGACGCTCGATTGAATGCCGCGGAGGGGGACTAATTGAAACCAGGAGCCGTCGGCTGCGCCGGGCTCGAGACCCATTTTTTGGAACTGATCGGCGAGGTAACGGACGGTTCGGTCTTCGCCGACGCCGCCGGGCCCGCGGCCTTCGAAGTCGTCTGCGGCGAGGACCTGGATATGGCGAAACAGGTCGTTGGTGGTGATGGAGGACAACGCCGGTTGGAGATCGGCTGCGTTGAGGATGGCGGCCGTGTGAAGAAGGAAGACGGTGAGCAGGTGGGTGGCCCACGGGACTGTAGAATCGCGCCGCGTCATGGGCGCAGATTAGTGGGGGATGGGGCGGGGTGCGAGCGGTTGGATGGCTGAGTTTCCATGAGAACCCCCGTCGGATCTTACGATCCAACGGGGGCCTTTGTGGAGTTGGAGTTCGCCACGCTCTCGGTCCCAATCGCCGACGTTTGGCGCCGTGAGGGCCGTCGGCTCCCCGAAGCTGTCTCTTCCGGCAGGTGGAGTTAGTGGCCTCGCAGCTGGGCCGTCCGGCGCCCTTCGGGCACCGGTAGTTGAGTGAGGCTTCTTGGCCCGCGGACCCCAGCGTTTGGAACGTGTGGGACGCGGACTGGACTCAGGCGTGCCGGTGAAGGCTTGAGCCTGGGTCCGGGCCGCCTGGAGGGTCCCACATGGATGGGCGGGACGCGGTCCTGGCGGAACGGGTGTCGCCTCTTATCTCAGATCAAGGTGTATACGCTGACGGTCAGAAAATCCAATGCCGGAGTTGAATCAGGTATTCACCGAGTTATCCACAGGGGTGGAGTGAATGGGGCGGTGGCGGGAGCCGTACAACTTCTCTGCCACCAAAGCCTTCTGCGGCTTGACCGTCTGGACGGTTGCTATACCGTCCGGACGGTTTGTGACTTGTCCCGCTCATGACGATCCCCCGCCGCAGCAATTCTCGAGATGACATCTTGCAAGCCGCCGAATGGGTCGTGTGCCAACACGGGGCTGGGCACCTTACCCTGGACGCGGTGGCTGAACGGGCCGGGATCAGCAAAGGCGGGTTGCTCTATAATTTTCCGTCCAAAGCAGCGCTGCTCAAAGCGATGCTGTCGAACCTGTTGGAACGTTTCGATGCGGACCGCGCCCACCTCAGCCTTTCGCCTGGAATTGCGGGGGAGGTGGCGTCGGACTTGAAGGCGTTTGTGAAAGCCGGATTCCAGGAGGCGGCAGATCGCCAGCAGGTGAGTGCGGCGCTGCTGGCGGCGGGGGCGAACGACCCGGGGTTGTTGGCGCCGGTGCTTGAATGGCACGCCTCCCATTTTCGCGAGTTCGCCGCGGGCAAGCGTCATCCGGCCCGGGTGCTGATGCTGATGTTGGCGGTGGACGGGCTCTGGTTCAACGAGTTGCTCCGGACATCCGCCTTTGGACCGGACCAGAAGCAGGCGTTGATGGAGGAGATGCTCCGGTTTGCGGAGACGGCTGTATGAATTCAGCGATTCGATCATGGACGGCAGGCTGGGTGCGCCGATGGCCTGGTGTTGTGGCCTTGGCGGCGGTGTTGGGGTTCGGATGCAAGCTGGGACCCGACTACCAGCGGCCGGAGGTGGAGATTCCCGAAGCCTGGCGATGGAAGAACGCCGAACCGCGTGACCACGTGCCGCGCGGGGGTTGGTGGCGGGTGTTTGGAGACCCGCAATTGGATGCGCTTCAGGTGGAAGCTGAGACTGGCAATCTGGATTTGAAGGCGGCCTGGGCACGGGTGGATCAGGCGCGGGCGACGGCGCGGATCAGCAAGGCGGACTTTTTCCCCATGCTGAATGGTTCGGCGGCCTGGACCCGGTTCCGGACTTCGGGGAACGCGCCGAGCCCGGTGGGTTTTCCGCTCCCGAGCTTCACTCTGGGACAGTTTCAGACGCCCTTGGATCTGAGTTACGAAGTGGATTTGTGGGGGCGAGTGCGACGCTCGTTCGAGGGCGCGCGGAACCTGGCCATGGGCGCTGAGGCGGCCCGGCAGTCGGTGCTGCTCGCCCTGCAAGCCGACGTCGCACTCGACTATTTCGCGGTGCAGAGCCTGGACCGGGAGATTGTCCTTCTGGAACGGACGGTCAGCATTCGACGCGAGGCGCTGGACATCTTCCGGCAGCGTTTGCAGGCGGGTATGCTGACCGATTTTGAGGTTCAACGCGGTCAGGTCGAGGTGTCGTCGGCGGAAGCGGATCTGGAGGCGCTGAAGCGGGTCCGGGCTCAAACGTTCAACCGGCTGGCTGTCCTTTGCGGTCGGCCGCCGTCCGCCTTCCAAGCCACCATCACGACCAATGTCCCGACCCTGCCGCAGGTGGTAGCGGACCTGCCATCGAGCCTGTTGGAACGGCGTCCAGATGTGGCGGAAGCCGAGCGGACGTTGGCGGCGAAGATGTCGCAGATCGGGGTGGCGCGGGCGGCGTTTTTTCCGTCGCTGCGTTTGACGGCGAGCGGCGGGTTGTTGAGCGGGGAACTCTCAGATCTGTTCGTTTGGGAGAGCCGCACCTGGTCGTTTGGGCCAAGCGTTTCACTGCCCCTGTTTGCTGGGGGGCGGAACCGCGCGGACCTGGAGCGGGCGAAGGCGGCGTATGACGAGGCGGTAGCGACCTATCGGCAGGGCATTTTGGTGGCGTTTGGCGAAGTGGAAAACGCGTTGGCGGCGCTTCAATTCCTGAGTCGGGAGACCGAGGCGCGGCGGGAGGCGGGCGTGGCGGCAACGGTGGCGGCGCGGCAGTCCTTCAGCCGGTACCAGGCGGGTGCGGTGAGTTTTTTGGAAGTGGTGGATTCCGAGCAGGCGCGGCTGAGCAGCCTGCTCGCCCAGGAAAGGGTGATGCGCGAGCAACAACTGGCCACGGTGCGTCTGTTGAAGGCGTTGGGTGGCGGATGGAAAGACTAATGCACGGAAAGTCCGCGGACGGCAGATGGAGAGGCGATTATGAGATTCAAGGGAGCGAAGAAACAGTTCATAGGGGTTGCGTGGTTCGAGAAACTTGCCCGGGGACTGGCCTTCGGGGTGATCCTGGCTGTGTCGAGCGGTTGCGGGAACCAGGGTGGCTCTCCGCCGGAGCCGGTGGTCGACGTTGCCACGGCGAATCCCGAGCGGACGATGGTGGAGGTCACCCTGCCGGCGGTGGGCACAATCGAGGCGGACGAACGGGTGGTGCTTCAGCCGGAAGTCGCGGGCCTTATCGAGTCGCTGCACTTCGTCGAAGGCCAAAGGGTCAATAAAGGCGACGTGCTTTTCCGGATGCGGTCGCGCAAGGAACAGGCGCAGGTGGCGCAGGCGGGGGCGGACCGGGACCTGGCGCGTTCGAACCTGGAGCGGGCGCGGACGCTGGCCGGGACGAAGGCGATTTCGCAACAGGAACTGGACTTGATGGAGAGCACCTTGGCGGCGCGGGAGGCGACCTACGAACTGGAGAATCGCCGGCTGGAAGAGCGGCTCATTCTGGCGCCCTTCGACGGTGTGGTCGGGCCACGGGAGGTCAGTGTGGGACAGTATGTGAACGCCGGGGTGCCGTTGGTGACGCTGGTGGAGGACGCACGGGTTAAGGTCCGGTTCCGGCTTCCTGAACGGCAGTTGTCGGTGGTGCGGGTGGGACAGACCGCCCGGGTGTTGGTGAACGCGTATCGGGATCGGCGGTTTGAAGGGAAGGTCGAACTGGTGAACCCGGAGGTGGATGCGTCGACCCGTACGGTGGAGGTGCGTTTGATCGTGGCGAACGCGGAGGGGCTGTTGCGTCCGGGCATGTTTGGTCGGGTGGAACTGGTGCTGGGAACGAAACCGGACGCACTGGTGGTGCCCGAGAGTGCGCTGATTCCAGCGCTGGATGGCTTTGCGGTCTACCGGGTGGTGGCGGATCGGGCGAAGTTGGTTCCGGTGAAGCTCGGAGTGCGTCTGCCGGGGAAGGTGGAAGTGGAGTCGGGCGTGAAGGTGGAGGACGTGGTGATCGTGGCGGGCACCCAAAAGGTGGGGGACGGAACCCTGGTGAAGGCGGGACCGGATGCGGCGGTGGCACCGGCGGAGGTCGGGACGGCAAAGCCTTGAAGTCGGAAGGAAACACCTGACATGTCACTGCCTGAACTTTGCATTCGGAGGCCGATCTTCGCGATCATGCTGAACGTGTTGATCGTGCTGTTTGGCGTGGTGGGATACCTGCGCCTGCCCGTCCGTGAATTGCCGGACGTGGACCCGCCGATCGTGACCGTGACGACGCTCTACCGCGGGGCGAGTTCGGAGGTGATGGAAGCAGAAGTCACCGAACGGTTGGAACAGGAGATCAACACCATCCCCGGCATTCGGACGCTGGTGTCGCAGTCGCGCGAGGAAGTGAGTTTGATCACGGTACGGTTCCAGCTGGATCGCGATGCGGACGTCGCGGCGCAGGACGTGCGGGACCGGATCGCCCGTGCGCGGAGCCTGATGCCGGAGGACATCGAGGAGCCGATCGTGGCGAAGCAGGACGCGAACGCGCAGGAGGTGATGTGGATTGCCTTGTTCAGCGACCGCCGATCGACCTTGGAACTGACCGAGGTGGCGGAGCGACAGTTCAAGGATCGACTCCAGACGCTGCGGGGCGTGGGCGGGGTGAATCTGGGGGGCGAAAAGCGGCAGGCGATCCGGGTACGCCTGGATGCGGCGCAGATGGCGGCGCACGAGATCACGGCGGGCGATCTGGTCCGTGTGTTTCGGGACAACAGCATTGAGCTGCCATCGGGGCGGTTGGAGAACCTTCAACGGGAAATCAGCGTTCGGACGCTGGGCAAGCTGGACCGGCCGGAGCAGTTCGAGGACCTGGTGATCGCTTACCGGAATGGCGGCATGGTTCGGCTGCGTGAGATCGCCCGGGTGGAGTTGGGCGTGGAGGACGAACGGACGGTGGCGCGTTACAACCAGCGTCCGGCGGTCGGGCTGGGGATCGTGAAGCAATCGGAGGCGAACGCGCTGGATGTGGCCGAACAGGTGAAGGCGGAGGTCGCGCGGATCATTCCGACGCTGCCGAAGGATATCCAGGTGGAGACGGCTTATGATTCGTCGGTTTTCGTCCGGCGAGCGATCACGGAGGTGCAGGAGACCATCGTCATCGCGTTCGTTCTCGTGCTGCTGATCATGCTGGCGTTTCTTCGCAACCTGCGGTCGACGATGATTCCGATGATCGCGGTGCCGGTGTCGCTGGTCGGGACGTTCCTGGTCCTCAATGTGTTCGGGTACAGCATCAACATTCTGACTCTGTTGGCGATGGTGCTGTCGGTGGGGGTGGTGGTGGACGACGCGATCGTGGTGTTGGAAAACATCTTCCGGCATATCGAAGACGGGATGGAACCGATGGAGGCTGCCCTGCGCGGGGTGAAGGAGATCACCACGGCGGTGGTGGCGATCACCATCACGCTGGTGGCGGTCTTTCTGCCGATTGCGTTTCAGTCGGGCACGACGGGCGTGCTGTTCCGCGAGTTCGCGGTGGCGACGGCAGGGTCGGTGGTGATTTCGGCGTTTGTGGCGCTGACGCTGACCCCGATGCTGTGTGCGCGGCTGCTTCGGCATTCGCCTGAGAAGCACGGTCGGGTGTACCAATGGCTGGAGAATTTCTTCCGGGGTCTGGAGCAGCGGTACTCGCGATGGCTGGCCTTGGCTGTACGCCGGAAAGGGATCGTGGTGGTGATCGGGCTGATCTCGCTCGTGGCGACCTATGGGTTGTTCCAGAAACTGCCGCGCGAGTTCCTGCCGGACGAGGACAAGGGGTACATCCTGATGTTGCTCTTTGCCCCGGAAGGCGCGACCGGGGAATACACGGACCAGTACGTGCGGCAGGCGGAACAGATCGCCAAGGAATACCCGGACGTGGCGGGAATGTTCTCGGCGGTGGCGTTGGCGCGAGGGGCTCCCGGCGAGTCGGATTTCGGCATCATGTTTGTCCAGTTGAAGGAAGGGGAGCGGCGCTCGGCGCTGGACCTGGCGCGGCCCGGTGGGCGTGGGTCGATGTTCATGCGCTTGATCAACGAGGTGAAGGGCGCCCAGGCGATTGCGATCCTGCCGAAGGCGACGGACTTTTCGGAGGCGTTTCAATTAGTCCTTCAGGGGCAGGACCTGGGTCGTTTGGAGGAGGCCGGCCGGGAGGTTTCGCTGGCCTTGGCGAAGGCGGGCATCCTTCCGCAGTCGCGGGTGAACCTGAACTTTCAGCAGCCCCAGCTGGCCTTTCGTCTGGACCGGGATCTTGCAGCGGGCCTTGGGGTCGATGTTCGCGGCGCGTCGGAGGCGCTTCAGTTAATGTGGGGCGGTTTGGATGTGTCCCGCTACAACGTGCGCGGCAAGGAGTACAAGGTGATCGCCCAATTGGAACGTGAATCGCGGTTGGTGCCGCTGAGCCTCGAGGACATCTATCTGCGCGGTGCGAAGGGCGAGTTGGTGTCGGCGTCGAGCGTGCTCGTGCCGTCGGAGCAGGGGTCGCCCAACGCGATCAACCGGTTTGGCCGTCAGCGGGCGGTGACGATCAGTGGGCAACCGCAGGGAATGTCCCTGGGCGGAGCGGTGGAAGCGGCCGAAGCCCTGTTGCCGACCCTGCTGCCTGAGGGCATCACCCATCGTTGGACGGGTGATGCAGATGAGATCCAGCAGGGGTCAAAGGAGTCGATCCAAGTGGTGATCCTGGCGATCCTGGTTGTCTACATCATCCTGGCGGCGCAGTTCGAGAGCCTACGGCATCCGTTTGTGATCATGTTGTCGCTGCCCTTGGCGCTGTTCGGGGCCTTCGGCAGCCTCTGGCTCCTGGGCATCGTGAACGGCATCGCGGTCATCAAAGCCTACGCGCCTCTGGATCAATTACCGAAATTCCTGGCCTGGCTCACGACCTCCCTTCCGGAAGTGCCGGCGATGACGCTCAACGTGTATTCGCTCATCGGCATCGTGCTCCTGCTGGGGTTGGTGACCAAGAACTCAATCCTGCTGGTGGAATTCGCCAATCAACGCGTCGCGGAAGGTGCAGATGCCACCACGGCGATGCTCGATGCCGGCCGGGTACGGCTGCGACCAATTCTGATGACGGCGTTGTCGACGGTGATTGGGATTCTGCCTGTGGCGTTGGGGCTGGGGGAGGCGGCGGGAGGCCGTCGCCCATTGGGGGTAGCGGTGGTCGGCGGAATGATCACCTCCACCTTCCTGACGCTGTTCATCGTTCCGGTGGTTTACATCCTGATTTCATCGAAGAAGTCGAAGGCAACGGTGAACCCGGTGTTGCCTGGGGCCGCCGGTCACGGCACCTGAGTCAAGTGGGTGCGAAAACGTCTGCGGCTGAGTCGTTGCGAGGGAGCACGGCGTGGGCACTCAGACAGGCCCTGAGGGAAGGACCGCCGGCGGGGCCACCTGGGTACGCAAGTGCCTGGCTTGACGGGAAGGGGGAGTTCCGGCGGTGTTTCGCGTGGGCCTTTCCTGAATCAGGCCGGGAACCGTCACGGTACCCAGCCACCCCGGCAGATCCCGGCGGCCGAGACGGCGCCAGTCCTCGGCCATAGCGTTCGTCGCGGTGTCTTGGGGCACTTCGGCGACTTCGGTCAACCAGCGCAGGAGGGCTTGGGCCAGACGATCGTGGGCGATGGCGTGGGTTTGGCGAAGTTGTGCGTGGAGCCAATCTGAAAAGGCCAGGAAGCGATGGAAGGGTGAGTGCGCCCCCGACCAGACGAGCGGCAGGGACATCGTGAACCGTCCGCTGTTGGCGACCAGATCCCAGTACCGGGCGAACCGGCGGAGTCGTTGCAGCGTCGGAAAATCCAGGAGCCGGTTTTCCAGGATTTCGTAGGGCGGCATCGGGCTGTACCGCATGGCCCAGGCGTCGTCATGCCGGATGATCGGAGTGCCCCGCAATCGCTTAAGGATGCCGACCTGAATCTCCTGGGGCCCGAAGGAAACCAATCGGTCGAACCCGGCCCCGAAGCTCTCAAGCGTTTCCCCGGGCAGGCCGACGATGAGATCGGCGTGAATGTGCACTCCGGTGGATTCACGCAGAAAGCGGAAGTTCTCGGCGGTTCGGACCAGATCCTGCCTCCGGCTGATCAGGGTGCAGACCTCGGGATTGAAGGATTGGATGCCGATCTCGAGTTGAACCGCTCCTGAGGGAAACCAGGCAATTTCGTCGCGCAACGCGTCCGGAAGCCGGTCCGGTATCATCTCGAAATGGAGGAAAAGTCCGTCGCGCCAATGTTCTCGGAAGAAGCGGAGGATGGCCCGGCTGACGACGAGGTTCAGGTTGAAGGTTCGATCGACAAACTTGAACTGTCGGGCGCCTCGGTCGAGAAGGTGCTTCAGGCTGGCGAGGAACGTTTCAAGGGGAAACTGCCGCACCGGAATATCGAGGGACGACAGGCAAAACTCGCAGGTGAACGGGCAGCCTCGGGAGGCTTCGATGTAGAGAACGCGATGGGCGATGTCCTGCTCCGTGTAGTGGGCGTAAGGGAGCCGAAGACGGGCGAGATCGGGAAGCGGGGCGTGCAGGATCCGCAGGGGCGGTGTCAATGGCGCCGGCGACTCCAACAGAGCTCGGCAGAGGTCGGCGAACGCGAGGTCGGCTTCGCCGGTGATCGTGTGGTCGGCGAGAGCCACGATTTCCTGGTGTTCGGTTTCGTAGCTGACCTCAGGGCCGCCGAGGACGATCCGGATTTCGGGTCGGAGCCGTTTGAGCAGGGTGACCACCTCGAGGGACGGGCGGACGTTCCAGATATAGACGCCGAGCCCGATGACGGTGGGCTGGAAGGCGAGCAGGGCTTCGACGATTTCGAGCGGTGTCTGCTTGATCTCGAACTCGGCGATCGCGGCACGGGACTGGAGATCGCCCAGGTTCGCCATCAGATAGCGGAGCCCGAACGAGGCGTGGATGAATTTGGCGTTGAGGGTGCTGAGGAGAATGTCCGGCACGTGGGGGTGATATTGGGCTCCGAAGCGACATTGCCAACCACGGAAAATTGGAGCACCCCGTCGTACTGGAGGTGCGATCAGTCCCCCAAGGACGCGCCGAGGGCACGTGCGGTACGGATCAGATTGCCGTCGGGGAGGACGGTTTTGAGGCGGCCGACGGCTTCGGAAATCGGGACGGAACCGATCGTGGCGCCCTGGAAGGCGACCATCCGACCGAAGTCACCCGCGGCGATGAGCTCGACGGCGTGGGCTCCGAACATGGAGCACAGGACCCGGTCGAAGGTGGTCGGACTGCCGCCCCGTTGGAGGTGTCCGAGCACGCAGTTGCGGATTTCCTTGTCGGTCCGTTGCTCGAGTTCGGCGGTGACGACGGCTCCGATGCCGCCGAGTCGGGCTTCGCGATTCTTCTCCTGGCTGGCGGACGCGACGAACTCGGTGTCCTTTTCGCGGGCGCCTTCGGCGACGATGATGAGGGTGAAGTGTTTACCCTGGTCTTCGCGTTCGCAGATTTTCTTGCAGATGCTGTCGTACTGAAACGGAACCTCGGGGATGAGGATAACGTCGGCGCCACCGGCGACACCGGCGTAGAGGGCGATCCAGCCGGCGTAGCGTCCCATCACTTCGAGGACGAGAATGCGATTATGGCTTTCGGCAGTCGTGCGAAGGCGATCCAGGGCGTCGGTGGCGCAGGCGACGGCGGAGTCGAAGCCGAACGTGAAGATCGTGCCTTCGAGATCGTTGTCGATGGTCTTGGGCACTCCGATGATGGGGATGCCAAACTCATGCATCTGTTGGGCGATGCTGAGGGAGCCGTCGCCGCCGATGGAGACGAGCGCATGGAGGCCGAGGGCTTCCATGCCCTGTTGGGTTTCGGCGAGAAGGTCCCTGGACAACCGGCGGCCTTCGCCGTGTCCGGTTTTGGCGGTAAAACGGCCGCGATTCGCGGTGCCGAGGATTGTTCCGCCGCGGAAGAGGAGGCCGTCGAGTTCCTTGTAATGGAGGGTCTTGATCCGGTGAGGTTCCAGGAGGCCTTCGTACCCTCCGAAGATTCCGATGGATTCCCAGTCGCGCTTGGCGGCGGATTTGGCGACGGCCCGGATCACGGTGTTGAGACCGGGGCAATCTCCGCCCCCGGTAACGATGCCGATTTTTTTGCTCATGTGTGTTGGCGAGGATCTCTGACGCGTTTCGGGGGATTCGTCGAGTCGCACGGTGTTTCCCGGCAAGTTCCGGCTTCGTTCCTTGGGTCGGATCTGGGACAACCCGGGGGATGGCCGAGACGGGAATGCAGGGAGCAAGCGTGCTGGTGTTGGAGGATGATGGACTCCTGAGGCGACAACTCGTGGCGTTCCTCGAGCGCGCCGGCGCCGACGTCACCGGCGTGGGGAATGTGGCGGGGGCGCGGTCGGCATTGGAGAATCTGGCCTTCGATTTCGCGCTCCTGGATGTACACCTTCCGGACGGACAGGGGACGGATCTGCTGAAGGAGGATCGGTTCGGGCCAAACACCTCGGTGGTGGTGATGACCGCGGAGGGAGGTGTGGCCGGGGCGGTGGAAGCCATGCGCCTGGGGGCGTTGGATTACCTGACCAAACCCTTTGAGCCCGGGGAACTCCCGCTCGTGTTTCAACGGGTGCGTCGGCGTCGGCAGACAGAACGGCTGGAAGAATTTCGGCGTGAAGACGAGACCCCGCGCGACGACGAATTCGTCTTCGGCTCGGCACTGTCCGGCTTGCGGGCGCAGTTGGATCGGATTGTGGCGGCGGACGTGAGGATGCAGACCGAATTGGCGCCGGTGTTGATTCTAGGAGAGACGGGGACGGGCAAGACCAGTGTGGCCCGGTGGCTGCATGCACGGGGTCCGCGGTCGGCGTGTCCGCTGGTGGAAGTGAATTGTTCGGCCCTGCCGGAGTCCCTGGCGGAATCCGAGTTGTTCGGTCATGAGCGCGGGGCGTTCACGGATGCGCGGGCAGCGCGGTTGGGGCTATTTGAGGCGGCCGATGGCGGGACGCTATTCCTGGACGAGATGGCGAGTCTTTCCTTGCCGTTGCAGGCGAAGGTGTTGACAGCGGTCGAGGATCGACGCATCCGGCGGTTGGGTGGCAACAAGGCGATTCCGGTGGATGTGCGGGTGGTGGCGGCGGCGAACCGGGACTTGAAGGAGTTGGCGGCGGAAGGGCGATTCCGGGAGGACCTCTATCATCGTCTCGATTTATTTCGTCTCTTGATTCCCAGCCTGCGGGAGCGGCAGGCGGACATTGTGCCGCTGGCACAGGCCTTGATGCGTCGTGCGTCGCGTCGTCATCGGTTGCAGCCGCGGGAGATCACGGCCGAGGGCCGTCGGCGTCTGGAGGCCTATGGATGGCCGGGAAACGTGCGGGAACTGGCGCACGAATTGGAGCGAGCGTTGGTGTTCGAGGATGGCCCGCTGACCTTCGGTCACTTGGCACCCATGACGCGGGGACCCCGTCTGGGGTCTGGGGAACCGGCGGATGGGGGTGGAGTCCGCTCCGGGAACATCGAGGCTGGGAAGAGCGACGATTGGTTCAATCCCGGGTACCGAATCCCGGACGAAGGATTTTCGTTGGACGGGGTGATTCTACGGGTGGTCGGCCACGCTGTGAAACAGGCGGGAGGAAATGTTTCGGCGGCGGCGCGGTTGCTGGGGGTTTCGCGGGATGTGGTTCGGTACCGGCTGGAAGGGCGGGCGGGCAAGATTGGGGATTAGCACCCAATCTTCCTGGGGAATTAAGGGGTGGGATTGAGGAATAGGCCCCAAGCGGGAGTTGTGGTTGGATCCCTGGTTTTGTAAGTGGCGTTTTTGCAATGGTTCGTGGGGTGGCCTAGGTGTGGCATGGGGGGTGCTATTGAGTAGGTGCTGAAGATTGGCTGGTGTATGCCAAGCGAAGACAGGACGGTCGAGGAAGTACGTATGCAAAGCTTCCAGAGAATAGCGGTCACGGTGGCATTTTCGTTCACATGCTTCTCCGTTCCGGTACTGGGAGCCCAGAAAGCGGTTGGAGGTGTGGGTGCGGAGAAGGCATCGGTGGGGTCACCGAAAACGGCTCCTGGGCAGTCGGTTGATGAATTTTTGAAAGGTCGAACAGTTCCCGGCGTGGAAGCCGCGGTGCTTCCTGGCGAGACGATTGGTACTGGAGAAGAGGTGGGCGGTGCAATTCAGCCCGACGTGGGGTCGGGTTCTGCCGGGGTGGAGAAACCAATCGAACTGCCGGCACGGCCGGACTGGGTGGGCTCCTTGTCGAGCCAGGTCCAAGTGTTGCGGGAACAGTTCAAGAGAGAACACAGCGATTTGCTGAAGGCATACAAAGAGATGCTCAAGCAAGCCAAGGAAGTGGGGAAGGATGAGCGGGACAAAGTCCGTGAGCAGTTCAACGTGCAGCGCGGTGAAATGATGACGCGGCAGAAGGAACTGCGGGAGGAACTCAAGCGCCGATTCCAGGAGTTCCGGGCAGAACACCCGGATCACATGGAGGTCATTGACGCCGCGAAGGAAAGAGCCAAGGAGGCTGTTCGCGAGCGCAGGGGACACGGCGGAGAGTAGAGTCCCGTCCCGATTTGCCCCGGAGACTGGGTGGGTGTTCGGGGTAACTATGCCAGGCGGCCTGCGAGGGTCGCCTGGCTCCTTTTTTGGGGGTGAGGACGAGCCGGATTGTGGTTGGCGCGAGTTCGGATCATGGTCCTTGCGCGCAAGGTGCTGCATGCTGGGAGGGTTGATCGCTTGGATCCGAGGCTGTCGGCAGAGACTCCGTCCGGCGGGGTCGCGCGGCGTATTGTGCTGTGCGTGGATGGGGCTCTGGGTTTTGGGTGGACCGGGTCGTTGTGGGGGAGGTGACCTGGCAGGAGCGGTGGAATCGGTGGAGCCGGGGGCATCCGCGCCGATGGCCCAGGGAGCCTCCGTCGCGAGTGATCCGGATGAAGAGGATATCGAAGCCTCACTACCGAGTCTTTGGGATGGGAGTGTCTCCCTCCGCACTTGGTCTGGTTTCCGTGACAATCCTCAACTCAGCTCAGTCAATCCGGTAGGATCTGGTTTTCTGGCCGGGGGTGGGGAATTCATGGCGTTCCGGCTGCCGCCGGATGGATGGGAAGCGACCTTCTTTGGGTTGTTGGAGCACCTGAGTTACTGGGAAACGGGTTTCGCACCGGAAACGACCGGCGTTGTCGATGCCCGAGTGAAGCAAAAATGGGGCGATGGTTGGAGCTGGGGAGCGGGGCTTGAGTATTACTATCTGAAGCAGGTTTTCGATGCCTCGGAACTGGTGGGAGTCCGGGTGATCATTCCGATGGTCGGGCATACCTTGGGATTCCGTCCCAGCTTCGGGAAGGAACTGGGAACCTCGTGGCGCTGGGACCTTGAGCCGGAACTGTCGCGCCAGTGGTTGTCCGAGCCCCTCGACGGTTTCCTGGACACTGGGGCGAAGGTTCAGTGGGTCCGGAAGTTGGGGCCGGGATCGGAATGGGGCGTTTCATACCGGTTCAGGGACCGCGCCTTCGATGAGCGACCTCCCAGGGACGACGATGGGAATGCGTTGCCTGGGAACCTGCGCTACCAGCAGCACGAGTGGGAGTCGCTGTGGAAATCATCGTGGGGTGCCCAGCGTCGGTGGCGGACCCAGGTGCGGGGCGGGTATTTGACCAGCCACGACAGCGAGGGCGGCTATTTCGATTACGAGCGGTTCCAGATCGGAGGTCAGGTCCGCTATGCGAGCGATCACTGGGAATTCCGTGCGGAAGCGAAGGCGCGGTGGTACATGTACGCGGCCCAGCGGGCGTATGAACCGGACGGTCCGCGGCGTCGGCGGGCGGACCTGACGTTCCTGCTTCGAGGGGACTGGAAGATCAGTCGCCGATGGCGGGTTTTCGTGCAATATGACCACGAAATGTCCGACGAAAATATGACAGCGGCGGACTACCGCGCGGCCGGAGTGAGCGGGGGTGTGGAATGGGAGTTGTGAACCGAACTCGCGATCATCGAAAGCATGGGGACCGCGCCGGGCGTGTAGCATGGGTTGCCATTGCGCTCACGTGGTTGGTGTTGGCCTTCCTAGTGGCCTTGGGGGCGGCTGAGCTCCGTGGCCAGATCCGGCATCAGATCGAGAGTCGGGACGGACAGGTTCTTTCGGAGATGGCGCGAATACGGGGTGGGGATACCGGGGCTTCCGACGAGCTGGACGGGGAATGGGCCGACGACCCAGTGATGGTCTTCATGCAGATCGCCCGGTTGGAAGGGACGGTGGCGGCGTGGATGTTTGACGCCACGGGAGGAGTGGGGTCGGTGCTACCGCTTTCGGTTGAGGTACCCTCGATGCCCCGTAAAGCCCAGGCATTGCTGAAGGAGGGACGGCCCTACAGCCGCTTCATCCCGGCGATGCGGCTGTCAGAAGTCTTCCTTTCCACCAACTTGATCGACGCGGCGGAGGATTCGGCCACGATTCCTGCGTTGGAAGTCTACGTGCCGTTGGGGGGCGAGAAGGACGGGGCTTCGGGTGGGGTGGCAGGATTCTTGATCGAAGCGCAATCGCTGGCCGGTCAGTTCCGGGAGTTGGACCGGCAGTTGTTGGGCCAGGCCGTGGCCGCCCTGGGGGTGGCGATGGGAATCACTGGAGTGACCTTGGGACTGGTGTTTCGCCGACTCGCCCGGGCTCACCGGCTCTTGGAGCGCCGAACGGATGATCTTCTGCGGGCGAATCGGGACCTTTCGCGATCGGCCAGGATTGCAGCCCTCGGTGCGGTGACGGCGCATCTGGTGCACGGTTTGAAGAACCCGGTTTCAGGGTTGCACACGTTTGTGGCATCACGGGGTGCGGAAGGGGGTGGAAGTGAGGATGACTGGCGGGAGGCCCAGGCGGCCACGCAGCGCATGCAGACCCTGATCCACGATGTGGTGCGCGTGATCCGTGAACAGGAGACCGACTTGGAGTACGAGGTGCTGCTGAGTGAGTTGGGCGAAGCCGTTATGGCGCGCGCCCGGCCGTCGGGGCAACGCCGCGGGGTGCGGGTCAGCCTCGAAGGGTCCGCCCACCGAGAACTCGACAACCGCACCTCCGGCCTGCTGGCCCTGATGCTGGGAAACCTGGTCGAGAACGCGATCGAGGCGACTCCGGAAGGGGGGTGCGTGAAGCTGCATTTGTTCGAGGAAGCGAGTGCGACGATCTGCGAAGTGGTCGATGAAGGCCCCGGCATCGGGGTGGAGGCTCAGACGCGACTGTTCCAACCGCAGGCGTCGACGAAGGAGGGCGGAAGCGGCCTTGGTCTGGCGATCACCCGGCAACTGGCTCTGGCTCTGGGAGGCGATGTCCGACTTCTCCGCAGCGATGGGCACGGCTCCACTTTTCGGGTGGAACTTCCCCGCGATCCGACGTGCACCGGACCGACTTCTGGTCAACATTCGGCCGCCGGTGCCTCCCGGGAAATCCTGGGGCGATCGGGTGCATGACGCGGAAGGATCACAGTCTGAATTGCAACTCGCTTCTCCGGACCTTGGGACGGGGGTGGTGCGGGCGTTGCCTGATGCTGGTCATCATCTTCCTGGCAGGTAGGATCGGAGCGATGCCGGCATCGGCGGCAGTCGAATGGCGGTGGTCGCATCCCGAACCCCACGGGAACAACCTCGCGGATTTGGTATACCGCGACGGTGTTTACGCGCACGTCACCGATCACGGCGGGGTTTACGCGAGCACCAACCGTCTGGTTTGGGAACGTCGCACCACCGGCACTCTGAAGAATCTGAGAGCGGCGGTATTCCTGGGCAACCGTTTCATTGCGACCGGCGAGGAAGGCACGGTCCTGTGGAGCGACGGCCTGGTGCGGTTTGAGTCAGGATTGGTCACCCCCGGGACCACGGACTGGCTGGAAGGCGTGGCCGCGAGCGCGACCCTTGTGGTGGCGGTGGGAGACAATGGGGCGATCTACCGCTCGGCGGATGGGAAAGCCTGGCAGCGGGTCGCGGCCGGAGTCTTTTCGGAATGGCTGTTTGGCGTGGCGTTTGGTGAAGGGGTGTTTGTGCTCGTCGGGGAAGGCGGGCTGATTGCCACCAGTCCGGACGGCGAGACTTGGACCCGAAGAAACTCGGGAGAGAGGGCGGATTTGACCCGGGTGGTCTTCGGCAACGGACGATTTCTGGTGGTGGGTGAGGCGGGGTTGGTTTTGACCAGCCTCAAAGGCTCCGTATGGAGCCAGGATGGGCGCACGGGAAGCGCCGCCACATTGGCAACGGCGACGGTGGGTGCCCGTGATCGGTTGGTGGCTGGTGAGGTCTCGATGCTTCTGCGCACGCCGCTCTCGGTCTGGCAGGATCAGTTGTCCGAGACGGTCAGCCCCTCGCCCGCGCCCGACTGGGATTACGCGGCGTCGGTATGGGATGGAACGCGGTATCTGGTGGGGGGTCGGACAGGGGTCTTGGTGGAGAGCTTTCGGACCAACACGCCACCGTTCGAGGATGCGACGTTCTGGCTTCGTCAGGACGACACCCCCCGGAATTGGTTGTGGGATGTGGCGCGCATCGGAGGGACGTACCTTGCGGTGGGAGACCAAGCCACCGTCTTGTCGAGTTTGTCCGGCGTCCAATGGGGCCTGGAGTCGGTACCGAAAGAGGCGGCCGGTCGGGTGTTGTATGGGGTGGGCGGATCGCCCGGGTTGGCATTGGCGGTCGGCGAGGGAGGCTTGATCCTCCGAAGTCCGGGCAGTTTCACCAATGTGCTGGTCCGTCACGACGTGGTCGTGGGAACGGTCACCAACTTCCTATGGACGACCAACCGGGTGAGTCTGATGGGCTTGGTGTGGGAGTTGCTGGAGCCCAGGCCGACGACGAACACGTTGCAGGGCGTCGCCTGGGACGGAACCCGCTACGTGGTGACGGGAGCCGGCGGGACCATTTTGACGGGAACCAACTCGACCCAGTGGACGGCGACGATCGCCAGCGGACGAGAATTTCTAAGTTCGGTGGCCACTGCGGGCGGGCAATGGGTGGCGAGTGGCTCAAAGGGAGCGCTCTACACCAGTCCGGACGGCAACACCTGGACGCGGCAGACGTCGGGGACAGCGAACTGGATCTACCGGGTGGGGCGCGCGGGGCAGGAATGGGTGGCCGTCGGTGAAGGTGGGGTGATTCTGACCAGTCCGGACGGAGTTCAGTGGGTGACCCGGGAAAGCGGTACGACCGCCTGGTTGACGGCGGTTTGCGAGATCGGCGATGCCACGTATATCTGCGGCACCCAAGGCACCGTTCTTCGGAGCACCCATCGGGTGGATTGGGTACCTGTGCCCACGCTGACGGGCAAGGCGCTTTACGGAATGGCCACGCACGGGCCACAACTGATCGTGGCGGGTGCGGAAGGCGTGATTCTCCGCACGATCGCGGAGCCGGCCGCGACGCCCGTGAACATCATCGGCTACGTGCATTTTCAGGCCGGCGGCTCCGGTGTTGAGGCATTGAGTTTTGAGGGCGTTACCGAGCAGCGGTTCCGTTGGGAGAGCGGGGAATCGGTTGGGGTTTGGGAGTTGGAATCCGAGCAGGAACTGGATTCGAATGGGATGGTTGTGACGGGGCGTGCGACCCGAGGACCGAGCCGGTTTCACCGGACCGCGATACGGCCTTGAGCCAGGGGAGATGACCTCAACCGGATGACCACCTCGAAGCCGCCGGGCTTTCGATTGTGGGCGGTCACAGAACCGTTGCAGGCATCGACGCAGGTTTTGACGATGGCAAGGCCCAGACCGACGCCGCCCAGTTCGCGGCTCCGGGAGGGTTCCGGTCGAAAGAACGGCTCGAACAGGCGGGGAAGAGCCTCGTCGGGGACACCCGGCCCTTGATCGGCGACCGAGACCTCCACGGCGCCATCGACGGTACGAGCCGAGACCACGATGGGGGATTGGGTGCCGGCGTAGCGGACCGCATTGCGGATGAGGTTGGCGATGGCCCTTTGCAGGAGGCCGGGATCGGCTTCGGCGACGAGCGTCGGATCCACGTCGAGGCTGAGCGTTGCGTCGCCAGGGGCTTCCCGATTCCAGGCGCGTTCGACCACGCCACGGATGGAGGTGGCCTCCAGTTGGATGGCACGGCCATGGGTGGCGCGCGAGAAGGCAAGCAACTCGTTGACCAGCGCCGCCATCTCCTCCAGTTCCTCCCGGATGTCGGCGATGTAGGCGTCGGCGGAGCCATTGTCGCGCGAGCCAAGGACAGCGACGGCGGCCTGCATGCGGGCCAGTGGTGAACAGAGTTCGTGGGCGGCGTCGCCGAGGAATCGCTTCTGCCCGGCAACAAATCCGGCGAGGCGCCCGGCCATCTGGTCGATGGCATCGGCGAGTCTGCCGAGTTCATCGGTGCGGCGGAGGCTGAGTCGCGTTTCGAACCGTCCGGCGGCGATTTCTTCAGTGCCGCGCATCATGTGCCTGACGTCACGGGTGATGCCGCGCATCAACGGGAGCCAAAAGAGGCCCGACAGGGCCAGGGCGCCTGCGGCGGCGGCGAGCCAGGGTTTGACGTCGAGGAGCAGGGCTCCGGCCCAAAGCGACTCCGAACGGACGAGCAAGGTCAGTGGGCGGAACTCGCCGACAGCTGGAAGGTGGATCACCACCCAGTAGGCGATGGGATCGCCGGCCCGAACGACGAAGCGGGGAAATGAATCCTGCATGGGGACCTGACCTTTGCCGCGGGGGCCCCGAGGGAATTCCGGGGTGCCGCGCTGGGCCGGACCGGAAGGTGGACCCCGGGGTCCGCCACGGCCCGGGAACGGCCCACGTTGGCGTCCCACGTGGGTCATCACTTCGGCCGGGACTAGCTCGTTGGGTCCTGCCACCACGTTCCCGGAGATGTCGAAGAGGCGCATGTCCATTTCGTAGGCTTCGCGATAGCGATCCAGGACACCCTGAACATTCTCGGCTTTGGCGAAGGCGAGATCGCCGACCAGCAATTGGGCCGTGGCTTGCAGGCGTTTTCCGGCGCTCCCGGCGAGCAGCCAGCCTGGGTTGAGCCGAACCTGGACGACGAAGACGATGGCGAAGGCGGAGGCGAGCAGGGCCACGTTGAGGCCCAGTCCAACGAGGATCTTGGTCGAAAGCGGCATCCCTGCCCGTGGCGTGGTCATGGCTTTGGGACCGTGCGGGTTTCAGGTGTCCGGGTGGATCATGCGATAGCCCACCGACCGGATGGTTTCGATGAAACGGGGAGTCCGCGGGTCATCGCCGAGCTTCTTGCGCAGGGCCGAGATATGGACGTCGACCGAGCGGTCAAAGACCTCGTAGTCACGGTCGCGGACTTCTTCGAGCAGTTGTTCCCGTGTCTTGACCCGGCCGGGAGCGCGCACGAGGCAGAGCAGGAGGTCGAATTCCACCGCAGTCAGGGCGATGGGCTTGTCACCGACGACAACGGTCCGGGTGGCGGGGTTGACGTGAAGGTCCCGGACCACGATGTCGGTGGTATCTTCCGCAGGACCTGTGCCGGCGGTGGCGGTGGCGGGGCGGCTGCGTCGGGTCACGGCGCGAAGGCGGGCCAGAAGTTCGCGCGGCGAAAAGGTCTTGGGGAGGTAGTCGTCGGCGCCCATTTCCAGCCCAACGATTCGGTCGGCTTCATCACCCCGGGATGTCAGCATCAGAACGGGAAGGGTGGAATCGCGACGGATCTGCTTCAGCACTTCGAAGCCGTCGAGACCGGGCATCATGACGTCGAGTACGACGGCATGCCAGGGTTCCTCCCGGGCGGCGGCGACGCCGGAAGGTCCATCATGCACGGCGTGGACATCGTAGCCCATAGGTCCCAGGTAATCCCGGAGTAGGCGGCAGAGCTTCCGATCGTCGTCGATGAGCAGCACCCGGGGATTGGCGGTGGGTGTTGGCGACCCTGTCGGCTGCATGAGTTCAGGATGGCGCGAGCTTCGGGGCCTGGGCTATGAGTTTTACATTCCCTTAACAATTTAGGACTTCTGGGCTCGCACGGGCTTTACATGCCCATGGTGGACTCTTGGGCATCACGACCGGCCTGAAGGGGTCGGCTCTGGCGAAAGCGGACGACGCAACGAAGCCAAAGAAACTGAGGAACGAAAATCGGAGCCAGCCGGTGGAAGTTCCCAAAACACCTGATCACCATGAAAAATCGAATCCTCATCACCTCGTTTCTCGCCGGTGTCGCCTTGTGCGGTCTCGGCGCTTACGCCCAACCGGCCACCCCCGGCCCGGAGAATCAGGGCAACACTGGGCCGGGCCGTCCGCGAATGTCCTTCTCGACCTTCGATCTCAACGGCGACGGCTCGGTTACGGAGGACGAATTCAACAAGGCACGCTCCGAAATGCGTGGCAATCCGGGACCCGGAGGCGGAATGGGCCGCGGACCTGGCAATCGTGGTCCCGGGGGACCGGGCGGCGATGTGGTGCGTCCGCGCGAGTCCCGCCTCGAGAGCGGTTCGGTGACCCCAACTCCATCAACCGACTCCAAGGAGCGCACGGAGGAATCGGTGGAACGTCCCGAAGGCGGTCCCCGACGTGAACGTGTGCGGGACGGTGAAGGTGCGCAGATGCGCGAACGCCGACGGGATGGCGCCGTGGGCCGTCCGGATGGGGAACGTCCGGGAATGCGCCAGCGGGCGGATCAGATGGATCGGCCAGGCCGTGACGACTGGCAGGCCGGCGAGTTCCGGCGGGTACCGGGCCGGGGTTGGGATGGTGGGGAACGGCAAGGCCGGGGACCGGGGGGATTCCAACGGGATGACCGTCGGGAAATGGCGGCTGGCCGAGGGCCTCGCCCGTACAGGATGGAACGCGCGGATCGGCGTCCGGCCAGGGACGGCATGGGTCCGCAGGGTGGTCGGAATGGAGGACAGGATGCAGCCGGAGTTTGCCCGAATTGCGGATGTCCGGGAGGTCCTCGGGACGGTGGTGTACGACAACAAGGCGAAGGCCGTGGACCGCGCCGCATGGCGCCCCGTAGCTGAGAATCGTCTGGGATGGAGCCTGGCGATTCTGAAACAAGGACAGTCGTGAATTTCGGGCTTCCCGCTGGGTGGGAAGCCCGACTCGCTTAGGAACGGGGGATTTGGCCAGGGGGTGGTTTGAGGGGACAGACGCTCGATGAGGCGTTGGCCCGGTGGGTCGATGGCGTTGGCGCCAGGTTTTCGTTGAACGCTGGGATGGCTTGTTTTGGAGCGGGGGTTTGAGGAAAAGAGGCCCGTGCAATCGGCTCGTGTCATCGGTTACCAGTTCGATCTCGCGTGGGAGGATGCGCCGCAAAACGAAGCGACGGTGGAATCGTGGTTGGAACAGCGCCGTCCCGAGGCGGGTTCTCTGGTGGTGCTTCCCGAGATGTTCTCGAGCGGTTTCACCATGAATCCCGCGAGGGTCGCCCAACCGGAGCAGGGTCCGACCGAAACTCGGATGGCGGGGTGGGCTCGGCGGCATGGGATCTGGCTCCTGGGCGGCGTGGCAGTACGTCAGATTGAGCGGAGCACCAATGAGGCCGCCGTCTGGGGACCCGACGGGACGGTGGTGGCGCGCTATCGCAAACAGCGCCCGTTTTCACCCGGCGGCGAATCGGCCTGCTACGCTCCCGGGATGGAGCCTGTGGTATTCGCCTGGAACGGAATTCGGGTGGCTCCGTTCATCTGCTACGATCTTCGCTTTCCCGAACTGTTCCGCGACGCGACGGCCCGATGGCGCCCCGAGCTTTTCGTGGTGATCGCCAGCTGGCCGGACAAGCGGGTGGCCCACTGGTTGAAGCTGCTTCAGGCCCGGGCGATCGAAGCCCAGGCGTACGTCCTTGGCGTCAACCGGACGGGCAGCGATCCCTCGCACGCGTATCCCGGGCGTTCGGTCGTCGTGGACCCCATGGGGGAGGTCGTCGCCGATGCGGGACCTTCGGTCGGAGTGGCGGAAGCGTTGCTGGACGTGCCGACGCTGCGGAGCTACCGGACGAAGCTGCCCTTCCTCGACGACCAACGCTCCACGCCCTGGAACTTCTGAGTTCCTGAGACCCGATCGAACGGCTGACCATGCTGAAGCATCAACTCATTCATCCGCGCATCAACGAGATCCTGGGCCGCGCGGGACATCACTCCAAAATCTTGATCGCCGACGGGAACTATCCGGCGTCGACGAAACGGGGGCCGCATGCCGAGGTGGTGTGTCTGAACCTGTCTCCCGGGGTGGTGACTGTGTCGCAGGTGCTGCGGGCGATCCTGAGCGCGGTGCCGGTGGACGACGTGAACACGATGGGGATTCCGCCCGATGATCCGTACGCCCAGCAGGGTGAACCGCCGGTTTGGAAGGATTATCGCGAGGTTCTGGGGGAGGCTGGGATGAAGATTCCGCTGACCCCGATCCCGAAGTGGGATTTTTACAGGGCGGTGGAGTCGACCGATCACGTCCTGACGGTTCAGACGGCCGATCAGTCGCTTTGGGCAAACGTGCTGTTGACGATGGGGTGTCGGACGGCTTGAGCCGGACCCAGGTCGGTTGCCGCTTTCAGCACCCGGCGTCTTGCGTCGGTCCGGGGGGCTTCTTAAGACTCCCCCCCGCGATGTTGGATATTAAGATTGTGCGGGAGCGGGCCGACTTCGTGAAAGAGCGGCTGGCGACCCGTGGCGGGGGCGACGAGCGGGCCATTGACGAGATCCTGGCATTGGACGAAGTGCGGCGGGCTCGCTTGAGCGAAGCCGAACGCCTCAAGGCCCAGCGCAACGCTGCCTCCAAGGAAATCGGGGTGCTGATGGCCCAGAAAAAGGCTGCCGAAGCGGAAGCCCGCAAGGCGGAAGTCCGAACCATCGGGGATCGTATCGCGGTTTTGGACCGGGAAGCTGCCGAGGTCGACGGGAAGCGTGAGGCATTGATGCTCCAGATTCCCAACCTCCCTCATGAAAGTGTTGCGGTGGGGAAGAGTGCTGAGGATAACCCCGTCATCCGGACCTGGGGAAAACCAGGCACGCCTGGGTTCAAGCCGAAGTCCCATGTGGAACTGTGCGAATCCCTGCGGTTGGTGGACTTCGCCCGTGGGGCGAAGCTCTCGGGTAGCGGCTTTTTGCTCTACATGGGATGGGGCGCGCGGTTGGAGCGGGCGCTGATCCAGTTCATGCTCGACTTGCACACCCGTGAGCACGGTTTCACGGAAGTCTCCCCGCCGTTCCTTGTGTCGGAACATTGCATGGTCGGGGTGGGCCAGTTCCCGAAGTTCCGCGATCAGGCCTATGCGGCACGCGAAGGGCTGGACGACAGCACGCTGGGCAAGCTTTTCCTGGTGCCGACGGCAGAGGCGCCCGTAGCCAACATTCATCGGGAGGAAATTCTTCCGGAAGCGCAGTTGCCCATCCGCTACGCGGCCTACAGCCCCTGTTTTCGGGCGGAAGCAGGCGCAGCGGGTGTGGGAACCCGCGGCATGATCCGGGTGCATCAATTCGACAAGGTTGAGATGATCAAGATCGTGAAGCCCGAGGAGGGGTATGCCGAATTGGAGGCGATGGTGGGCCACGCGGAGCGCGTAATTCAGATGCTGGGGCTGCACTACCGGGTCATCGGCCTGTGTACGGGCGACATGGGATTCGCGAGCGCGAAGACCTATGACATCGAGCTTTGGGCGCCGGGGCAGGGGAGTTGGCTGGAAGTCTCCAGTTGCTCCAATTGCGAAGACTTCCAGGCGCGACGGATGAACCTGCGTTTCAAGGACTCCGAGGGGCACAACCGATTCCCGCACATTCTCAACGGCAGCGGTACGGCGCTGGCCCGACTCTTCGTAACTCTGTTGGAGACCCACCAGCAGGCTGATGGGTCCGTCAGCATCCCTGAACCCTTGCGGCCCTATCTCGGAACGGATCGGCTCGCGCCGCCGACGGCCTCAACTTAACGCCCCCATTACCGATCATGCGAATCCTCCTGGCGACGAGCGAGCTGCATCCGTACTCCAAGACGGGTGGGCTCGCCGACATGGTGGGTGCCTTGGCGAAAAGCCTGGCGGCCGCCGGCCACCTCGTGGGCGTGGTCACGCCCCTTTATCGCTCAATCTGGGCCCGCCATGCACCGCGGAAGCTGGAATGGTGGATGGACCTTCCGATGGGCGCCAAGCGGTTTTTGCCCGAGATCTGGACCCTCGAAGCCCATCCGAACCTGACGGTGTATTTCGTTCATGCTCCCGACTATTTCGACCGGGACGGCGTCTACGGGGATTCGCACGCGGCATACTCGGACAACGGAGAGCGTTACCTGAGCTTCAGCAAGGCGGTGATGCATCTGGCGCGTCACCTGCCGTGGCGGCCTGAGGTGGTCCACGTCCATGACTGGCAGACCGGCCTGGTGCCGCTGATGATCCGTCACGAACGATTGAACGGTGGCTGGACCGAGGCGCCAAGAACCGTGCTTACCATCCACAACCTGGCATATCAGGGTGTGTTCCCGAAATCGGTCTATGCCCTCGCCAACCTGCCCGAGGACTACTTTCACCTGGGCGGGGCGGAATTCCATGGGTCGGTGAACTTTCTGAAGGCGGGGGTGGTCTATGCCGATGTCATCACCACCGTCAGTCCACGGTATGCCCGCGAGATCACCACGCCCGAGTTTGGTGAACATTTGGACGGGGTCATCCGGTCCCGGAAGGACGTGCTCACCGGGATCCTGAACGGGGTGGACTACGACGAGTGGAAGACGGTTCGAAACCCGTACCTTCCGGCCTCTTACTGTGTCGATGATCTGGCCGGGAAGGCGCAGATCAAGGCGGCGTTGCAAGTGGAAATGGGGCTTCCGCCGCGTCCGGAGATTCCGCTGTTCGGCACCGTCGGACGGTTGGCGGATCAGAAAGGCGTCGACATCGCGCTGGGTGCTTTGGAAGAGATGCTGGCTGGCCCAACTCAGTTCGTCTCGTTGGGAAGCGGCCAGAAGGAGCTGCAGGCGGCGTTGACGGCATTGGCTCGACGGCATCCCCAGAAGGTCGGCAGCCGTGTGAGTTTCGACGTCGGTTTGTCCCACCGAATCGAGGCGGCCTGTGATTTCTTCCTGATGCCGTCGCGCTTTGAGCCGTGCGGATTGAACCAGATGTACAGCCTGCGTTACGGGACAATTCCCATCGTCCGGCGGACCGGCGGGTTGGACGACTCGGTGATCGATTTTAGGGACGATCCGGCGCGGGCGAACGGCATTAAATTCGAGAGCTACTCGAGTCGGGCGTTGTCGAAGGCGATGAGAAAAGCCCTCGCGTTGTTTGTGCAGCCCGAGTGGGTGGGGTTTTATCGGCGCAACGGCATGACCTCGGACTTTTCTTGGGACCGGACGCGCTCGGCCTACGAGACGATCTACCAGGGGTGATGCTCAGGGACCGGGTTGGCGGGGAGACACGTGGTCCCATCGCGGGAAGGGCGCCTTCGGCATCGGGCCACGGTTCAAGGTCTTTGTTTTCCAAGGGAATCGTTGACGGGTAAGGTCGGCCCGTGCCGCAACTGTTTGATTCCATTGAGTCGGTGGTCAGCGATCTGGGGAAGGGGCGGATGGTCATCGTGGTCGACGATGCGGACCGCGAGAACGAGGGAGACCTGATCGTCGCGGGCGAAAAGGTGACGCCGGCGGCCATCAACTTCATGGCGAAGTTCGGGCGGGGACTGATCTGTGTTCCTGCGACCTCGGAGCGGTTGGTGCAGTTGGGGATCGACCGAATGGTGACGCAGAACCGTGAGAGCTTTCAGACTGACTTCCAGGTCAGCGTGGACGCGGCGTCAGGGATCTCGACGGGGATCAGTGCGGCGGATCGGGCGCAGACGATCCGGGTGATGGCGGATCCGACGGCGGTTCCCGCGGACTTGGTGCAGCCGGGTCATGTGTTTCCATTGCGAGCCAAGCCGGGAGGGGTGCTGCAACGCACCGGGCATACGGAGGCGGCGGTGGATCTCGTGCGATTGGCGGGTTGCCGGCCGTTGGGGGTGATCTGCGAGATCATGGACGACGACGGGACGATGATGCGGCTTCCGAAGCTGCGCCGTTTCGCCAAGAAACACCGTCTGAAGATCTGCTCGATCGAGGACCTCATCCAGTACCGGCGGGCGCGGGAGAAGCTGGTGGAACGGGTGGAAACGATCCAGATGCCGACGATGTACGGCGACTTCCAGTTGTCGTTGTACCGGGCCAAGACCGATGGGAAGAACCACGTGGCGCTGGTGTGCGGGGATGTGGCGAACTCCAAGGACGTGCTGGTTCGGGTCCACAGCGAATGCCTGACCGGGGACGTTTTTGGGTCCTTGCGTTGCGATTGCGGCCCCCAGCTTCAGCATGCCCTGCAACAGATTGCGGACGAGGGATGCGGGGTGCTGGTCTACATGCGTCAGGAAGGGCGGGGCATCGGTCTGGAGCCGAAGATTCAAGCGTACAAGCTTCAGGAACAAGGGCTCGACACGGTGGAGGCAAATCTCAAGTTGGGATATCCGATGGACCTGCGGGAGTATGGAATCGGGGCGCAAATCCTGGTGGACCTCGGCCTCAAGACGATTCGGTTGCTCACCAACAACCCGCGGAAAGTGGTGGGTTTGGAGGGGTACGGGCTGCGCATCGTGGGACAAGTGCCGATCCGCGTGCGGCCCAACCCGCACAACCGCCGCTATTTGAAGACGAAGAAGCTCAAGTTAGGTCACTTGCTCTGAACCGGTGCGATCAGGCAGGGTTGCCGGACGCACATGCTGAAGCGCGTCCGCACTCCCCAGTCGTCGTTGAAGGGAAAGTTGACCCGGGTTGCCCTGGTGGCGTCCGAGTATAACCGCAAACACGTGGACAGCCTCCTGGATGGGGCGTTGGGGGTTTTGCGGGACGCCGGGGTGGAAGTCGACGTGGTGCGGGTGCCGGGCGCCTTCGAGATTCCCCTGGCGACCGAGATTGTCGCCGCCCACGGGAACCTGTCGGCCGTGTTGTGCCTGGGCGTGATCATACGAGGTGAAACAGCGCATGCGGATCTGGTGGGTGAAGCGGTGACGAAAGCCTTGATGGAGATTGGGTTGCGGCACCGTTTGCCGGTCGTTCACGAGGTGCTGCTGGTGGCGAGCCGAACCCAGGCCGATGTTCGATGCCTGGACCCCGGACACAACCGGGGCGTGGAAGCCGCGGGGACCGCTCTGGCGATGATCCGACTGCTGACACGGCTGGGTCGGGGCGCGGAAAAGCGATCGATCGATACCTGAGAGAAGCCTCGCTTCTATCTCCTGCAGAAGCTGTGAATGAACTTGCGGCCGACTGCGTCACTTTCATAGTCCGCTGGACGTTCGTTGACTGGTCAAAAATTTTCATCATGAAGAGAACACTTAAAGCCGTGGTTGGCGCCTTGTTGGTTTTCGGAATGGGTTCCGCTCACGCCGTCGACATCGTTGGAAAAGTCAGCCTCAAGGGAACTCCCCCCGCCGAGAAGGACCTGCCGCTGGATCCCGCGTGCGGGAAGTTGTGGCCGAACGAGAAGCCCAAGACCCGGTTCTACGCGGTTGGCGCCGACAGCGGTCTGGCCGACGTTTTCGTGTATCTCAAGCAGGCTCCGACCCAGGCGCCTTCGACCAAGCCGGCGATGCTGGACCAGAAGGGTTGCGAGTACACCCCGTACATCCTTGGGCTCCAGGTTGGACAGAAGCTGCTGGTGCGAAACTCGGACCCTGTGCTGCACAACGTGCATGCCACGCCGAAGATCAACAAGGAGTTCAATCTCGCGCAAATGGCGGGTGGCAAGGATATCGAGCGCTCGCTCGACCAAGTGGAGGTGATGGTGCGCTTCAAGTGCGACGTGCATCCGTGGATGTTCGCCTACGTCGGGGTCCTACCGCACCCGTACTTCGCTGTGACCGACAAGGACGGGAAGTACAAGATCGAAGGCGTTCCGGCCGGCAAGTACAACTTGGTCGGCTTTCACCGCAAGACCCACGTGACGGACGACAAGGCCACGGTTCAGGAGATCGAGGTCAAGGACGCGGCGGTCACGGCCAACTTCACGGTCGAAGTGGCTGCGCCATAAATTGAGCCGGCGCATCACGCCGCTCGATTTGCGTATCTCGCATTCCCCAACATCTTCCCAATCAGGCCGCCGTGGATCTTTCCTCGGCGGTTCGCATAAAGAGAATGGCGATTTTTTCCAATCCTCGTCGATCCGCGCTGCCCGCCTATGCGTGGCTGACGGCGTTGGCGACGCTGGGTTTGATTGCCTTGGGGGGATTGGTGACGTCGCACGGTGCGGGCATGGCGGTTCCCGACTGGCCGACGACGTATGGGTACAACATGTTTCTCTTCCCGGTTTCGCAATGGGTCGGGGGCGTCTTTTACGAGCACACCCATCGCCTTTACGCGTCCGGGATTGGTCTGCTGACGGTTGTGCTGGCGGTCTGGATTCAGATCCGTGCCCGCGGCGAGGTTCGAGGTTTGACGCGCCTGGGGTGGATCGCGGTGGTGTTGGTGGTTGTCCAGGGGGTGCTCGGTGGATTGAGGGTCAGTCTGATGAAGGATCAAATTGGCGTTCTACACGCCGCCCTGGCCCAGGCATTCCTGGTCCTGCTGGTTTTGATCGCGGTGTTTCTTTCCCCAGGGTGGAAGCGGTGGGTTCACGAGGCACCGGTGGTAGAACAGGGGGTGGCTCGGTGGGTCTGGGTCGCCACGGGGATGATTTTTTTGCAGCTCGTTCTGGGCGCTGCGATGCGTCACCAGCACGCCGGTCTCGCCGTTCCGGATTTTCCGATGGCCTACGGTGAGTTGTGGCCTCCGACGGATGAGGCCTTCCTCCAAGGGGTCAATGCCCTGCGAACCGACACTCGCGATTTTCATCCGATCACGTCCGGGCATGTCCATCTGCACATGGCCCATCGCCTTTTCGGGGTGGCGACTGCCTTGGTGGTGGTGTTCGCGTGGCTGGGAGTGCGGCGTGCTTTTGGAGCAGGGTCGTTCCCGGGGCGTCTCGGGACCTTATGGATGGTCCTGATTGGGATCCAGATTGGCCTGGGAGCTTCGACGGTGTGGACCAACAAAGCCGCGGATGTGGCGACATTGCATGTGGTGGTGGGCGCACTGTGCCTCGGAGTCGCGGCATGGAGTGCCGCTTTGAGCCGGGTGGCAGCAGGCCGCACCCGGGTGGAAGCAACGGGATGGGTCCGACCGGGGCTCACCACTTCGGGTGACCGGGCCCGGATCGCTTCGGCGGCCTGAAGATGAGGTTAGATTTCGTAAACGCATGAAAGCAGCACTCGCCGCCGCCAGGGAAACAATGACGCCGATATGGGCGCTGGTGGGCATTCTGAACGAGTTGACGAAGGCGCGGCTGACCGCTCTGGTTTTGATCACGACTCTGACCGGGTTTTTCGTGGCGCGCACGGGGTCGGCGAACTGGCTCGCGGGGTTGCACGTCCTGCTGGGGACCGGGTTGGTGGCGGCCGGGGCGGCAGCACTCAACGAATGGTGGGAGCGGGATCTGGATCGGTTGATGGAACGGACCGCGACACGCCCGCTGCCGTCGGGGCAGGTGGAACCTGGGTTTGCCCTGACGCTGGGTTTGGTTTTTTCGTTGGGAGGATTGGTTTATCTGACGTGGGTGGTGAACGTGCTGACCGCGGCCCTGGGTGCGGTCGCGCTGATCAGCTACGTGTTGGTCTACACGCCGCTCAAGCGGGTGACCCCACTGAACACGTTGATCGGCGCGATTCCAGGTGCGCTTCCGCCGCTGATGGGATGGACCGCGGCGCGCGGCGAGATGGGTGCCGGTGGATTGGGACTCTTCGGCATCCTGTTCCTCTGGCAGATCCCCCATTTCATGGCCATTGCCTGGCTCTATCGGGAGCAGTATGCCAAGGCGGGATTTCGAATGCTGCCGGTGGTGGACCCGGAGGGACGGGCAACCGGTTGGATCGCGTTCGTGTCGTCGGTGGCCCTGCTGGTGACGAGTCTCGTCCCGATGTGGGTGGGGGTTGCCGGCTTGGCGTATGGAGGTGGAGCGCTCGCTCTGGGAATACTTTTCGCCTGGGCCACGTGGAGATTCACAATGGATCTGGACCGGCAGCGGGCGCGCATGGTTTTCTTTGCGTCCATCATTTATTTGCCGCTGCTGCTCGGCTTGCTGATGGCGGACAACGTGCTTCAGAGCATTTTTTGAAACCGGTTTTCTGAACAGCTCCAGCAACATGAGTCACTCGACCAAAACGGCCCACGCCCCTGCACACGAGGCGCATCACTCCGGCGGGGATCATCACGATCCCGGTTTCTGGAGGACCTACGTCTTCTCGACGGATCACAAGGTGATCGGCATCCAGTACGGGGTGAGCTCGCTCATCTTCCTCTTTCTGGGGTTCCTGCTGATGCTCGCGATGCGGTGGCAGATTGCTTGGCCCAACCAGCCGATTCCGGTGGTGGGCGGCCTGCTGGAAGCGGTCCTTGGCCAACCGGCGTCCGGTGGCGTGATGGGAGCCGATCTCTACAATTCATTCGGGGCCATGCACGGCACGATCATGGTGTTCCTCGGCGTCGTGCCCCTGGGATTCGCCGCGTTCGGCAACTATCTGGTGCCGCTTCAGATTGGCGCTCCGGACATGACCTTTCCCCGGATCAACATGGCGAGCTTCTGGTCCTTCCTGATCGGCGGGCTGATCATGTTGGTGAGCTTCTTCGTCCCGGGTGGCGCGGCCCAAGGCGGATGGACATCCTATTCGCCGCTGGCGACCACCATCCCCACCGATGGCCAGACCTACTGGATCATCGGAATGGTGTTCCTGATCACGTCGTCCCTGCTCGGATCCGTCAATTTTATCGCGACGGTGATCCAACTTCGTGCGCCGGGGATGAGCTGGATGCGCATGCCGTTCTTCACCTGGGCCCAGTTCGTGACGGCTTTCATCCTTTTGCTAGCGTTTCCCCCACTGGAAGCGGCGGCGGTGCTTCAGTTGATGGACAAGGTGGCAGGCACAAGTTTCTACCTTCCGACGGGGCTGATCTCCGGCGGCAAACTGGCCGACATCAGTGGTGGAGGCAGCCCGTTGTTGTGGCAGCACTTGTTCTGGTTCCTGGCCCATCCCGAGGTCTATGTGTTGATCCTTCCCGCGATGGGAATCGTCGGTGAAATCATCACCAACAACTCGCGCAAGCCAATGTTCGGCTATCGGTCCGTGGTGTACTCGGTTTTGGCGGTCGGCTTCATCTCCTTCATCGTGTGGGCGCACCACATGTACCTGACAGGGATGGGCACCAAGATTTCGACGTTCTTCCAGACGACGACGATGATCATCTCGGTGCCGTCCGTGATCATTCTGACGTGTCTCTTTCTTTCACTCTGGGGGGGGTCGATACGATTCAACTCGGCGATGCTGTTCTCGTTGGCATTCCTTCCGATGTTCGGCATTGGGGGGCTGACCGGGCTGCCGCTGGGCTTCAATTTCAGCGACATCCATCTCCACGACAGCTACTACGTCATTGCTCACTTTCACTACGTCGTGGCGCCGGGCAGCATCTTCGCCCTGTTCGCGGGGATCTACCATTGGTACCCGAAGGCGACCGGGCGAAAGATGAACGAACTGCTCGGCAAGATTCATTTTGCCGGCTCCTTCGTGTTCATGAACCTGATCTTCTTCCCGATGTTCGCCCAGGGTATCGCGGGCATGTCCCGCCGGATGTCCGATGGTGGTGCGTCCTACATGGTGAATGATGCCACAGCGGACGTCGTCGGTCGCCTTGCGAAGTCCGTGATCGACGCCAACATCGGCATCTCGACGGCTGCGTTCCTGCTCGGGGTTGCTCAGATTCCGTTCATCATCAATTTCTTCATGAGCCTCTTTCGTGGGGAGAAAGTGACCTCGGACAATCCGTGGGAAGCGACGACGCTGGAGTGGCAGACGCCGACGCCGCCGCCGCACGGCAACTTCCCCGGGCCGGTGAAGGTCTACCGGGGGCCGTACGAATACAGCGTGCCGGGAGCGACGCGGGATTTTCTGCCCCAGAACCAGCCGTCACGAGCCTGAGCGGACACCGTTCAAGAATCTTACATCCATGGACATTCCTTATACGGTCATGCCGCGCCGGGACACCGGCCTGTACAATGCCAAGCTGGGCATCTGGCTGTTCCTGGCGTCCGAGGTGATGCTCTTCGGGGCGTTGTTTTCCTCGTACATTCTTCTCCGCGTGGGTTCCTACCCCGGGGTTTGGCCGCACGGCCTGCTGAATGTTCCGGTCGGAACCGTCAACACCCTGGTGTTGATCTGTTCGAGTGTGACGGTGGTGCTGGGTTGGGCGGCGCTGAAAGCGAATCAGTTTGCCAAGTACCGCAAGATCCAGGCGATCACACTCGCCTGTGCGGCGATGTTTTGCTGCATCAAGAGCTACGAGTACTACGACAAGTTCACCCATTATGAAGTCATTCTGAAGGATGGCCGGGTCATTGACGGCCACCTTGTCGAAAAGGTGGGAGGTGGTCAGATGGTGGATGGACGACGTCAGCCCCCCGAGGCAATCGTCATTCACGGGGTCGAGTTTCCGGCGGAAGCGAAAGCGGCTGGTATGGCCAAGGTCCCCTTGCTCCACAACCTGGAGAAGGCATCCGGTCATCACCTGGAACATAAGGAGTTTCGGATTCCCTGGTCGGATACCAAGAAGGTTCAGAATTACGGACCCTGGCACAACACCTACCTGGCCATCTATTTCACCATGACCGGTCTTCACGCGTTGCACGTGATCGGGGGCGCGCTGGTGATCGGCTGGATCTGGGGCCCCGGAGCGGCGATGTGGAAGACGGATCCCGAGCGGTACACCAACCGGGTGGAGGTCTCGGGGCTTTTCTGGCACTTTGTGGATCTCGTCTGGATCTTCCTGTTCCCGATCCTCTATCTCCTCTGAACTGACTATGAGCGACAATAAGGCCCATCACGGACATGGCGATCACAGCAAGACCTATTGGCTGGTCTTCTTTGCGTTGATCCTCGGAACGGCGCTTACGGTCGGGGCGTACTTCATCCATTTCGACACGATCTTCCTGACCATCGCCCTCGCGTTGGCGATCGCGTCCGTGAAGGCATCGCTTGTGGCCGGGTGGTTCATGCACCTGGCTTCAGAGCAGCGGATGATCTACACGATCCTGGGGTTCACGGCATTCTTCTTTCTGGTAATGATGTTTCTGACTATATGGGCGATGCAGGACACTCCGAAACCCATATTCCCTTAGGAGGAAATCATGTCGCTCAAATCGTTCCACGTTTTCTTCATCGTCTCGGCTTTTCTGCTCTCCGTGTTTCTCGGGGGCTGGAGCCTGAACGAGTATGTAACGGGATCGAGGCGGATCGGGGACTTGATACTTGGTCTTCTCTCGTTGATTGCGGCCCTCGGACTGCTAGTTTATGGCCGTTACTTCCTTAAGAAGCTGAAGAACATCGACTACCTCTGAAATGAACCCTCGTCGCTGTGGATTTTCGGCCGTTGCGGCCATGATGATGGTCCTCGCGTCGCCTGCCGTCCAGGCTTGCGCGGTCTGTTTCGGCCGCACGGATTCCCCTCTCGGCAAAGGTCTGCACTGGGGAGTGCTGGCTTTGCTGGGATTCGTGTTCGTCACCTTGGCAGCCTTTGGGACATTTGCGGTGTTCCTCGTGCGACGTTCGATGGCGGTCGAAGCCGCAGACGGATTGGAATCCGAGCGATCGGCGAGCGATGCGACGCCGGCCACTGAGATTCACTGACCTCTTTCTGCCTCAACGCTCATGATGGAAAAAATTCTGAACCTGCCGGTGGTTGCCTCCGAGCATGGCCACGACGTGAACACGCTGGTGGAACTCGTCCACTGGTTGATGGGGATTCTTCTGGTCGGCTGGACTTTGTTTTTCCTGTACACGTTGTTTCGGTTCCGAGCCCAGCCGGGTCGCAAGGCCGATTACCACGGCGTGCGAGGCCATGCGTCGACCTGGCTTGAGATTGGGATCGCGAGTTTTGAGGCGATCCTGCTGCTCGGATTCGCAATTCCGCTTTGGGCGAAGACGGTGGATGAATACCCGCCCGAAAAGGATGCCACGATCATCCGGGTCGTGGCCGAGCAGTTTGGCTGGAATTTCATCTACCCGGGTGTGGATGGGAAGTTCGGGCGCCAGGACCTGGCATTGGTGACGGCGGAAAACCCCTTTGGGTTTGATGCGACCGACCCGGACACGAAGGACAACTTCACGGTGTTGAATGAGGCTCATGTGCCCCTGAAGAAGGGTGTGATCATCAACTGTTCCTCGAAAGACGTGATTCACAGCTTCAAGGTGTTGCCGCTGCGGGTGACCCAGGATTGTATTCCCGGGTTGAACATTCCGATCCATTTCGTAGCGACGAAGGAGGGGAAGTACCAGGTGATCTGCGCCCAGCTTTGCGGCAACGGCCATGCGGCGATGGCGAATGGAATCGTGGTCGTCAACACCGAAGAGGACTTCAAGACCTGGATGGCGTCGAAGGCGTCCGGCGGTGGAGCGGCCACGTCGTTCGAGTAGGTTGGTTGTTCGGACCGGGTTGCCAGGCCGGAGGCAAACGGAGCCGGCCCATTGCCCATGTCACGGTCCTTCATGTTGTTGATCAGCTCGGGCGCGGTTCTGCTCGCGGCCATGATCTTCTTGACCCTCTTCGGCGGGTCAACCTCGACGGATTCACTCCCGATTGCCGCGAACCGCGCCCTGCCTCCGATTCGGGCGATCCGCGATTTCTCTCTGACGAATCATTCAGGGTTGGCCTTTGTTCGAACCAACCTCACGGGCAGGCCGTGGGCGGTGAATCTGATTTTCACCCGATGTCCGGGGCCATGCACCCAATTGTCCGGGGTGATGAGGTCGGTGCAGGCGGGATTGCCCAAGGGATCGGAGGCCCGGTTGCTTTCCCTGACCTCCGATCCGGAGTTTGATACGCCGACGGTGCTGTCGCGGTACGCGGACAAGGTTGGTGCGGATCAGGCGGGGTGGCAGTTTGTTACGGGCACCCGTGCCGCGATCCAGAGACTCGCCACGGAAGACCTCATGCTGGTCCTTCGTGAGAATTCCGAAGCCCAACGGGCGACGCCAGACGATCTCTTCCTTCACAGCACCCTGATCATTCTGGTGGACCGGAAGGGGCAGGTGCGGAACGCGGTGGAGGGACTCGAGCTCGGGGCGGCGGGAAGGGTTTTGGAGATACTGGCGGAACTCGAACGAGAGCGATGACCATGCAGGTGAGCGACCTTCCGGCGGTAAATGCGACGTTGAACGGGATCGCGTTGATCTGTTTGACCCTGGGTTTCGTATGTATCCGGACAGGCCGCAAGCTGGCGCACCGTTGGTGCATGACGGGAGCATTCACGGCTTCGTGTGTTTTTCTGGTGACGTACGTAGCCCACAAGGTTCTGGTACGGGGCGTTCACACCAAGTTGGGTGCCGACGGGTGGATTCAAGGGATGTACTACGCGATGCTGATTTCGCACATCCTTTTGGCGATCGTGATTGTTCCGATGGCGCTGGTGACGATTCGGCGGGCGATCCGGGAGGAATTCGACGCCCACCGGCGTCTCGCACGCTGGACGTGGCCGCTCTGGATGTATGTGTCGGTGACCGGGGTCTTGATCTATTTCATGCTGTACCATTGGTTTCCAGCCAAGGTGTAGCGAAGCAACTGAGATCCGGGTCCCATGAACTGGAGTCGGGTCGTCGGTAACCGGTGGTACTTGCACTTGAGAGGTTCCACCCGTGGCCGACCGCCGTTTTTACAAGGATCATCGGGTGGGATTCTCAAATCGACGCGAATTCGCTCGCTTCCCACGCCGGTGATGAGCAAAAGACTTCTTTGACGCCATGCCTGAGCAGATCGTGATTCTCGACTTCGGTTCTCAGTACACCCAGGTCATCGCCCGGCGGATTCGCGAGTGCAACGTGTACTCGACCCTCCTGCGGTACGACACTCCTGCCGCCGAAATCCGGGCCATGCAGCCGAAGGGCATCATCCTATCGGGTGGCCCGGCGAGCGTGTACGCGAAGGATGCGCCGATGCCGGACCGGGCGATCTTCAAGCTGGGGATTCCGATCCTTGGTATTTGTTATGGGGTCCAGTTGCTCGCCCAGTTCCTCGGCGGGAAGGTGGAGAAGGGACAGAAGCGTGAGTTTGGCAAGGGGACGCTCACGGTCTTGGATACCAGTTGCCCGCTGTTTGAAGGACTGCCTTCGACCCTGCAGGTTTGGAATTCCCACGGGGATCGAATGTCGCGGCTTCCGAAGGATTTCGCGGTTGTTGCGACGACAGAGAATTCGGACTACGCCGTGATCGAGAATCGTGAGCGGCGTTTTCTGGGGCTGCAGTTTCATCCTGAGGTGGTCCACACCACCCACGGTCGTGAAGTCATCAAGAATTTCGTGCATGGGATTTGCGGATGCGGCCGCGACTGGACGATGCGCAACTATGTGGACCAGGCGGTGGAGGCGATTCGTGCCGAGGTTGGGAAGGATCGGATTTTGCTGGGCTTGAGTGGCGGTGTGGATTCGAGCGTTGCGGCGGCCTTGATCCACAAGGCGGTCGGCGACCAATTGACCTGCATCTTCGTAAACAACGGGCTGCTGCGGTCCCGCGAAGCGGAGGTGGTCCAGGAAGTCTTCGGCAGGCATTTCAAGATCCGGCTCCAGTACGAAGATGCCAGCGGTCTGTTCCTGAAGCGGCTGCGCGGGATCACCGATCCAGAGCGCAAGCGCAAGGTCATTGGGCGGACCTTTATCGAGGTGTTCCAGGCAGCGACCCAGCGCGCAGGCAAAGCGAAGTTCTTGGCCCAGGGTACGCTTTACCCGGACGTGATTGAATCGGTGCCAATCGCAGGCAATCCCGCGGCGCTGATTAAAAGCCACCATAACGTGGGCGGGTTGCCGAAGCGGATGAAGTTCAAGCTGGTGGAGCCGTTGCGGTGCCTTTTCAAGGATGAGGTCCGGGTTCTTGGATTGGAACTGGGACTGCCACGCGAGATCGTCTATCGCCAGCCGTTCCCGGGTCCCGGATTGGCGGTGCGTTGCCTGGGCGAGCTCACCCCGGCGAAGCTGGAGATGGCCCGTGCGGCCGACGCCATCGTGGTGGAGGAAATGAAGGCGAGCGGGCTTTACTACAAGCTTTGGCAGAGTTTTGCCGTGCTGTTGCCAGTGCGGAGCGTCGGGGTGATGGGGGACGAGCGTACGTACGACTACACGATCTGCATCCGCGCCGTGGAATCCCAGGATGGGATGACGGCCGACTGGGCGAAACTCCCGTACGACCTGCTTGAGCGACTATCGAATCGCATTGTCAACGAGGTGAAGGGCATCAACCGGTGCGTGTTGGACATCACCAGCAAACCGCCGGGTACGATCGAGTGGGAGTAGAGACGGGTGCAGGGGATCTGCGGGCGCTTGGGAACAAGGACTCGGCGCCTTTAGGCTCTGCTACCCTGGAGACGACTTTAGAGACCGAACGTCATGAGTTCCGAACCCACGCCGGGCGACCCCCCGGCTCCGGCGCCTCAGCCGATCCATCCCGCCCATCACCGGCCCACCCATGGGCTGCACAAGCGGATGGATCAATGTTTCCTGGAGTATGCGAGCTACGTCATCCGGGATCGGGCCATACCGAGCCTTGCTGATGGGCTAAAGCCGGTTCAGCGCCGGATCCTCTGGGCGATGCACCGGATGGACGACGGCAAGCTGCACAAGGTGGCGAACGTTGTCGGGCAGACGATGCCATTTCATCCGCATGGAGATGCGTCGATTGGGGACGCCATCGTGGTGCTGACCAACAAGCGCTACGTGATCGAGGGCCAGGGTAACTTTGGGAACATCTTCACCGGCGACCCTCCGGCGGCAGTTCGTTACATCGAGGCCCGCCTGACCGAACTTGCGCGGAGCGAACTCTTCAACGACGAACTGACCGAGTTCGTCCCGACCTACGACGGACGCAATCAGGAGCCGGTCACGCTGCCCTGCAAACTGCCTCTGTTGCTGATGCTCGGGACGGAGGGGATTGCCGTGGGGCTTTCGGCGCGGATTCTGCCGCATAACCTGATCGAACTTCTCGAGGCCCAGGTCGCGATCCTGGAGGGCAAGACCTTCAAGTTGGTTCCCGATTTTCCGACGGGCGGCTTGATGGACGCCAAGGAGTATTCGGACGGCCGCGGCTCGGTTCGGGTGCGGGCGCGGGTGAAGGTGAAGGATGAAGACACGGTGGTGATCTCGGAGATTCCCCCGGGCACGACGACGGATTCCTTGATTGGCTCGATTGAGGACGCGGCGAAGAAGGGCAAACTCAAGGTCCGGGCGATCAACGATTTCACCTCTGAGAAGGTGGAGATCGCGGTCGACGTGCCGAAGGGCGTGGACCCGAAGGCGCTCGTGGATGCGTTGTATGCGTTCACCCAATGCGAGCAGTCGATCACCAGCCGCATTGTGGTGATACGGGACCATCGGCCCGTGGAAATGACGGTGTCGGAGGTGTTGCAGGCGAATACCGAGCAACTGGTGGATCTGTTGCGCCGCGAGTTGGAGATCAAGCGCGACAAACTCGACCTTGAACTGCATCAGAAGACGCTGGTGCAGTTATTTGTGGAGAACCGGATCTACAAGCGGATCGAGACCGCCAAGACCGCGGAATCCGTGAATCGAGAGGTTCACGAGGGGTTCAAGCCGTTGCGCAACCAGATGCGGCGGGACCTGACCGATGAGGACGTCGAGATGCTGCTGCGTGTGCCGATCCGGCGGATCTCGCTCTTCGACATCCACAAGCATCGGGATGAGATGGAGAAGCTCCAGTCGGAGCTTAACCAAACGTTGAAGCACCTGAAGAATGTCACGGGCTACACGATGGGTCGCCTGAAAGGTCTGATCGCCAAGTATGGTCCCGAGTACCCGCGCCAGACCCGCTCCGGGCGTTTCGACGAAGTCGAGGCGAAGGACGTTGCCTTCAAGACCTTCAAGGTGACTTACGACCGCGAGAGCGGATACATCGGGTACAAGGCTGGGGGCGACGAATTCTCCCTGATGTGCTCGAAATTCGACAAGCTGCTCCTGGTCTTCAAAGACGGACGGTACAAGGTGGTGGAGTTGCCGGAAAAACTGTTCATCGGGCAGGATCTGATGCACTGCCTGACGCCGGAGCGGGACCGGGTGTTCACACTGGCCTACAGCACACGCGAGGCGACCTGGATCAAGAGGTTCACCTTTGGTGGAACCATTCTCGACAAGGAATATCAGCTTTGCCCGGAGCCCAAGGCGAAGATCCTGCTCTTTGAGGCCGATACACCGGAGCTGGTTTACATCAAATACAAGGCGGCGCCTTACCAGAAGGTGAGCCAGCAGACGGCCAAGCCGACGGAATTGGCGGTGAAAAATGCCAAGGCACGGGGCCATCAGGTTTCGATCAAGGACTTAGCCTCGATCCACAGCCGTAAGCCCCGCAACTGGGATGACTCCGAACCGACGACCCAGCTCAAGTTTCTTTAGAGCCGGGTTGGTTGGTGGCGGGAAGGGCAGGCTCAGCCGCGGACCAGCTGAATGGCGGCTTCGGCCATCTTGGGCCCCGTGAGGCCGTGCTTGTCGTACAGGTGCTCGGCGAGGTAAGCGCTCTGTCCGAATTCGCCGGCGATCCCGAGAGTCTGAACGCGGTGGGCGATGCCCTGGCGGCTCAGGGCGTGGGAAAGTTGCGCGCCCATGCCACCGACGATCTGGTGGTCTTCGATGGTGACGAGGCGACCCCCGCATCGGGTCACCGCGGCTCCGATGGTCTCCAGATCCGGGCGATTGACGAAGGGATTGTTGATGACGGTCGCCTGGATGCCAGCGGCCTCAAGGCGCTTGCCGGCCTCGATGGCCTTGTTGACCAGAACGCCGGTGCCCACCAGCACAATGTCGGAACCTTCGCGGAGCACCTGAGCCTTGCCCCACGGGTAAGACGCCTTCTCAACCCAGGCGAGCGGGTAGTTCTCGCGGCCGACGAAAAAAACATAGCTTTCGCCGTCGCGGCCTGCCTTTCGATCCTCGGCCTGCCTTCGGATCGCCTCGTACATCAAGGCTTCCGCTTCATCGCTGCAGCTGGGTGCGATCACCACCGTGTGCGGGATGGCGCTGACGGCGGCGAAGTAGGTTGTCGCCTGGTGACTCGCGCCGTCGGCCGCATCTTGAAAGCCCACATGCGAGAAGAGGGCAATGACCGGAGCCTGGGACAGCGCAGCCATGGTCAGCGGCAGGTTACCTTTGGTGACACCGAATTGGCCGAAGGTATCGACGATTGGGATGAACCCGACCTTCGAGTAACCGGCGCCCACGCTGACCATGTTGGCTTCGGCGATGCCGACCTCAACAAAGCGATCCGGGAATGTCTTTTGAAACGGGCTGATGCCGGTGGAGCCCTGGACGTCCGAGCTGACCGAAAAGACGGGATAACCGTCGGCGGCAGCGCGAATGGCGGCCTTGGCGAGCCCGGCCTGGACTTTGTCCTTCTTGGGTGCCGGAGCCGGAGGGGTGCTGGTTGCGGCCGCCTTGGCCTTTTTCTCCGCTTCTTTGGTTTCCCACGCGGCGCGGAGGCTGGCGGCCCAATCAACGAGCGCCTGGGGAGGCGTGTCGCCGGCATACAGTTCGGTGATCCAAGCCTGGATCTTCTCGCCGCTGGTGAGGGGGAAGCCATGGCCTCCCGAACTGTTCGACTGAGTCTCCTTGATGCCGTAACCCTTGATGGTTTTTACCCAGAGGCAGACCGGTTGATCGGGATTGGCCTTGGCGTCGGCGACGGCTTTCTCGAGCGCGAGATAGACCGCCTGGAGATCATGTCCATTGGGCACGCGAACCACGCTCCAGCCGAGGTCGTCCATGGCCTCGAACGTCGGCTGCATCGAAAACGCGTCTTGGGTGATGCGTCCCGACAGCTTGGTGTCGTTGTCCGAAACGATCAGCACGAACGGATTGACACGCCCTTTTCTGGCGAGCCCGGGAATCGCCGCGAAGGCCTCTTTGGCTTCACCCTCCATCGAGGCGCCATCGGAGACCACCAGGAGGGTGACGCGATCGTGCCCGGCGGTTTTGTCGGCCATGGCAAGCCCCTGGGCCTGTCCCATGGAGGAGCTGAGCGGACCGTTCGAGAGCAGGACACCCTCGGGATTCAAGTGTGATTCACCGTGTCCCGTGAGCTTGGACTGGAGGGAGCGGAAGCCTTGGAGATCCTCGAGCTTGAGGTCGTCAAAGCCTAGGTTGGCGCGAAGAGCGTAGATTCCGTTTTCGGCATGGCCGGCGTCGTTGACGAAGTTGTAGGCGTCGTACCAGGCGCGGTTGCGCTCGGAGAAGAGGAGTCCGTGGATGGCGGCGTTGATTTCCGCGAACGCAGCCGGGCCGCCCCAATGGCATGCAGCACCTCCCACGACGGCGTGGACGTCCATCAGCGCCACGAGCGCGCGGGTGGCCCGGGGATCGCCCACCGTGAGGGTCGTTCCAGCGGCATTGCGAATGGACGCGGGGAAGGCCGGTGGTCGCGTGGGGGCCGTCGCCAGGCGGGACGGAAGGGAAAGGGGTTGGAGAGGCGGAGCTTCGATTTTTTGAACGACAGACGTGTCAGCACCCATGGGATTCCTTGTTCTTCGATTCTGCCGGGTTCGGGTTCGGACGGCGGGCGGATGATGGGTGTGGCGCGGCGGTGGGGAAAGGGAGAATTCACACGGTCGCGGACTCGAACGGCGATTCGGGTTCCAGGCCGTCCACGGGCGAGGCGGGTGAATCCTGGGATTGAAGGGCAAGTTCCTTCCATCGGGTGCGGACCGTGGCAAAGGCTTCGTGGTTTATGGCAATTTTCGGCGTGCCTTGGCCGTGGTAAAGCGTAACTTTTCGGCATGACAATTTGGGTTCTCGGCGCGGTATTGGTTTTGCTGGCCGCCGCGATCGGATTCTTTTTTGGAGCGATTCGCAGTGCGGTGTGTTTGATCGGCGCCACTGTGGCGGCGGCGTTTGCGGCAACTGTGGGTGGCTGGCTGGGTGGCGTGGTGCCGCTGGTCGGGTATACGAACCCCATCTGGCAGTTCTATTTGCCGCCGCTCGTCGGATTCGTGGTGCTGTCCATTCTGTTCTCGGTGGTGGCATTCATCGTGCATCACGTGGTGCAGCGTCACTACCGGGACAATACGGACGAATACACGTTCGCGCGCTGGGAGCGGCTGAACCGTCGGTGCGGGGTGGCGCTGGGCGGGGTGTTGGGGACCGTCTGGTTGGTCTTGATCGGGATTGTCTCCTACGTCCCGGGTTACCTGACCACCCAGTTGGCTGATGAGAATGAGCAATCGACTGGGCTCAAGGTGGTCAATGCACTGACCCACGGGGCGGAGTCCACGGGCTTGAACCGGATTGTGGAGCACTTCCAACCGGCGAGCGACGATCACTACCTGGCTTCGGATATTCTTGGGCTCGTCTACAACAACCCCGCGATCCACAGCCGCTTGGCGAGCTATCCGCCTTTCCTTGGCTTCGCCGAGAAACCAGAGATCGCCGAACTCGCCAAGGATCCGGAGGTCAACTCGCTGATCCAGTCCCGAGCAGGTTTCTCGCAGGTTCTTGAACACGCGCGCATTCGCGCGGTGGCGGACAATCCGGAGTTGGTGAACGAATTGCTGGGGTTGGATTTTCGCGACCTTGATGGGTACCTGAGGACCGGTGTCTCCCAGAAATACAAGGATGAGCTTATTCTGGGACGGTGGCGGCTGAACGTGCGCCGGAGCGTCGCCGAAATGAAGATCGTGGGGACCGCCAAGCTGCCTGCGGTGGAGTTCAACCTCCTTCGGAAAGCCCTGAACGTTTACCTGGACGAAATGACGATCGGGTTCACCACCGACAACAAGGCGATTCTCAAGGTCAAGGCGAAGGACGAGCAAAAGCTTTTGCAGACGGTGGGGCGCGCTTCTGCCGCTGCGGCGCCGCAAGCCGGCGGTGGTGGTGTCTCGGACGATGGCTCCTCGGGTAACGGGCTGTCGGCAAGGTCGATCGCGGCGCGTGCCATTCCCCAGCAACAGGCAACGGAATCGTCCGCTGATATTCTTCGGTCACGCTATGGGGTTACGGGTGGGGCCGGAGGGGCTGGCGGAGCGCAACGCGGCCAACCGCTGGCAAACACGACTGGCGTCGTTCCACGGGCGCCAGCTAAGGCTCCAACCACGACCGCCCTTGGGCCACTGATGTCCAATGGCGAAGGCGGTTGGGCAAAAGCGGGCGAATTTTACAAGGTGACCTTCGGTGGGGAGGGCAAGGAATTGGCCCTGGACGTTCAGGTCAAAGAGAACCAGTTGGTGGCCCGCCTGGAGGGTCGGGTTCTGGTATTTGATCGCATCTGAGTCAAGGGATTCGAAGTCATTCGAATCCCGCGGTTTATGCGAGTTTGGGTGCCGGCCAAAGCCGGAGTTCCCCACTCGAATCTTTGTGTGGAGGCCGGGACGGGCGCTCGAAGCGGGAATTTGCTCCGAGGCATCAGCGGGCGGAGGTTGTTCCGGCCGGGGTGAATTCGATGGTCTCGAAGCGGAAGACCGGCGTCGCGGCTGAGGATTGGCCCAAAGGATTCAGACTGGATTGCAACCACATGGCCGGCGTGGGTTCGGCGACCCGATAAATCATCCCGGGAGTGGGGCCCTGTGGGTCAGCAAGCACCAACTCGGGGCTGGCGGCGGGGAACAGCCCTTGGGTGAGGCCAATCGGTGGGTTTTGAACATCGATGGCGGTTTCGAGAACACTGATGCCGAAGAGAACGGCACCCAGACCGAGGGCGGCATACGAAAGGCCGATCATCGGCTCGTGGACGAGGACGCGCAAAACTCGGGTCCACCACGGAACATCGACGACTACGCTTCCGGCACGAAGATTTACCAGGATTCGAACTGGAAGCTGACCGAAGAAACCAGGCGGCGGCGTTTCGTACCGCTTGAGGGCGAGAAGTCGGACCAGCCGTTGTTCAGGGTCATCGGGCGGTTGCATGCACGTCATTTCAGATAGTCGGAAAGGAGTCCCTGCAATTGTTGCCGAGCGTAAAAGAGCCGTGAACGCACGGTCCCGGTATTGCAGTCCATGATTCGGGCGATTTCCTCGTGGGGCACGCCTTGGATATCGTGCAGCACCACGACCATTCTGTGGGATTCGGACAGCTTCAGAAGGGCAGTGTTCAACCTTTCCTGGAGTTCCGTCAGATTGAGGTCGCGACGCGGAGTCTTCTCGGAGGTCAGCGCGACCAGGTCGGGATCGTGTTCCGCGTTGAAATCGATGTCATTGAGGCTGAGATGGATCATCCGGTTCCTGCGTTGCTTCAGGAAGTTTAAGGTTCTATTGACCGCGATCCGATAAAGCCAGGTGAAGAATCCGGAATCGCCCTTGAATCCCGGCAGGGCGTTGTAGGCCTTGATGAAGGCTTCCTGGGTCAAGTCCGCGGCATCTTCGTGATTGGCGGTCATGTGGTAGACGGTGGCGTACACCCGCTCCTGATGACGGCGGATCAGTTGATCGAACGCCGCGAGGTCACCGCCCTGAGATCGCAGGACAAGCAAAGTATCCTCGGGTTCTGCCTGCGGAGCGGTTTCCGTGGGGGGTGAGGAGGCGAGGATGGGTAAGGCCATGGGATCAGCCTGCCCCGAGGCGCGCAACCTGGGCCCCGAGGTAATGGGTAAGGGCCGACAGAGGAACAGTGCCGGGCGTGCCATCGAGCGGGCGGAGCGCGTCGCAGGCCGCTTCCAGATACGAACCAACGACTCCCTGGGCTCGGGCTCCTGAATCGTACTGGTCGAGTATGGCTCGAAGGCTCTCGGCGTGGCCGGCCCCCCGTCGATTCAGAAGCGTTTCGAGGCGGGTGCGATCGGCCGGGCTGGCACTCAGGTGGGCCAAGAGCAGCGGAAGTGTGACTTTTCCACTGGCGAAATCAGTGCCGAGGGTCTTACCCGCCACCGTCTCGTTGCCGAACACATCGAGGCAGTCGTCGAACACCTGGTACGCGGTGCCGAAGGCGATGCCGAAGCGTTTCAAGGCGCCTCGATGGATGGCGGGAGCCGCCGATAGAAGGGCGCCCAACTCACAGGCAAGGGCGAAGAGTTCGGCGGTTTTGAGGCGGATGACCCGGAAATACTCGTCGAGCGGTTGGTCCAGGCGACCCTGCCGCAAAGTTTGGAGGATCTCGCCGGAGCAGACCGCTTTCGTGGCCGCCGAGACCACGCGACAGATGTCGGTGGTCGGAAACGATGCTGCCAGTTGCAGTGCGTGAGCAAAGAGGCAATCGCCCAGGAGGACGGCAGTTCGATTGCCATATCGGGCGGCAACGGTGGGGCGCTGTCGTCGAAGCCCTGCGGCGTCAATGACATCATCGTGAACCAGGGTGGCCAGGTGGACCAGTTCGACGATGGCGGCGCCGGTGGTGTGGGCTGGGGTGAGTCCTCCGGCGGCTTGGGCTGCCAAGGCGACCAGTACGGGCCGTAACTGTTTGCCGCTGGCGGACAAGGCGTAACGTGCGCCTTCAGCGACCTCGGGCTCCAAGAGGTCGATCTGTTCGGACAGAAAGATGCGGACCGATTCGAGAAACGGAGCGACGGGTTCCGAAATCTCGCGCCACGCTGCGGACAGCGCGGAATCGGGGAGCGGAGGGGAAGTCGGCTTCCCCGGGGTCGCTGTTTCTGCGACAAACATCGCACTCACTCTAGGTTTCGGGGAAATCCAAGTCAAACGGTTCACCTGAACGGCCGATGGGTCGGCGTCCAAAGAATCGGTTTGCCTGTGGAACACCACGGAGGGAGTTTGGGTGCGTGAGAAGTTGGACTCGGAAAAAAAATTGGGGGCTGGCCTGGGTCGTTTTCGGGCTGACGGCTGGATTCGACCTGCCCAGCCGGGGCGGATCGGGGGTTGCGGAGGCGGCGACGAAGGACGGGGCTGGCGGTGTAAAATCGAGCGCAGGTACGAATCGAGTCGGCTGGGCTCAATTGGCGCAGCCGGAGTATCCGGGATATCTGGATCGCCTGAGGGTGGCAGGATGCCCTGAGGATCGAGTACGGTTGATCGTGTTGGCGGACGCGGATGAGTGGTTGTTGCAGCAACGGGTCTCGCAGGCGGTGGCGAACGACTTTCCCTGGTGGAAGGCCGAGCCGATCACCGGAGCCGGCGATGCGCTTAACGACAAGTTTGAACAATTCCGGTCCCAACGGAATGATTTGGTGCGCAAATTGTTAGGGGGTGTGCCCGACGAACCGACAACGCTCGCTCAGGAGGTACCGATCGTCGTGAATCTGGCCGGGCCGGTCCTTGGAGCGTTGCCACGGGAAAAATTCAACGCTGTTCAGGAAATCTGTGCGCGTTCGCTGGACCGGCATCAGGGCTACTTCAACAACCGCCAGAATGAGGGGATCTTCCTGAACCAGGGTGATCTGGCTCGATTGCGCGAACAGACCCGAACGGACTTGGCGGTGGTGTTGTCGATGGAGGAATTGGAGGAGTTCCTGCTTCGTTATTCCCACAACGCGAATCGATTGCGAACGGAGTTGTCAGCCTTGGAACCGACCCCGGAGGAGTTTCGTACCATTTTTAGGGCGGTGGATGCCCTGGAGCATCGTCTTCAACTGGAATTTGGTGCGGTCGACTCGTTGAGCGCCCGGCAACGGGAAGACTTTGAGCGACAACGAGAAGAAGCGATTCGAGCCGTGTTACCCGCGGAGCGCTATCAGCGGTACTTGGTCGGGCGGTATCCGTTGTTCCGGCAGGCCCAGTTGGCGATGCGCCGCGCCGGGCTTGCGGATTCGACGGTGCTGCCGTTTTACGAAGTGCTCAACCACCATGAGAGCCGGCGCCGCGAGGTTCTGAACAATTCGACCATGAACGCCGAACAGAGGCAGCTGGCCTTGCAGGAGATCGAAAAATCCAAGGAAATGGGCATCCGCAAGGCGTTGGGCGACGAGGGATATCGGCAATACCGGGACTCCTTGGTCAATTAGGTTTCGGGCCTTTGAGGTATTTCTTGGGTGGATCGAGGGTCGGGAGTTTGTCTTCCGGCCGGGCTTCGTAGATGGGCGAGTTCGACCACGCGAACTCTTTGCGGTTGAGGAAGAACGCTCGGGGAAGCATCTGGATTTCGTGGCCGAAACAGTGGAGGACCACGGTTCCCGGCAGGTACATCAAGTCATCGAACGCGGTGTTGCCAAACGGCAATGGCGCCAACGGGGTGTCAAAGCGCACGCGGACGGGAACCTCCAGATTCGCGGTGGTTGTCTCGCCCACCAAGCGCACCGTGACGTTGCTGATGCCAAGGTGGGCTTGGTGAATCGCCAGCACGGGGATGCCGCCGGATTCACGCCAAAAGGTGACCTCCCACGAGCCCTTCACGGAGCGGAGGTGGGCGTCGAGATTGTAGAAGACGACGTATCCGACAACAGCGAGGACTCCGGGGATCGCAAAGATTCGCCAAGCGGGAGACGAGCGGGAAGCGCGTTCGGGCGTTGGATCGGTGGGATCGTGGGAAGTCATCCTCGTGGCTGAAAAGGGTTCGCGGAAGCTCCAGGGCGGTAGGTGGTTGAATCCGCGGGTTCGGCAGGAAGATCGGAAAAGGGGTTGGAGGAAAAAGAATCGTCGAGGTCATCCGGGCGTCGCAGACGCGTCCAGGCGCCGGCGCAGTAGACCCAACCGAGGACGATTTGGAGGGGCAGTGCAATGAACAGACCTTCCAACCCGAGTTGGCGGGTGGCGTAAAGCGCGATGGCGGTCGCCATCAGAAGACAGCCGGGTAGCAGGGAGGCACCCGCCAGACGTCGGGCGGTGCGGAACCGAACGGGGCGCCCAAGCACCGATCCGCCAATCCAGACGACGATGCCGTAGACGACGGACAGGAGTGTCCATGAAACGAACAACGCGATGATCGTGGCTAGGCCGAGAGTGAGGAAAAAGGGTGTCTTCCAGGCGGCAACCATGCTGGTCATGTCAACGCGGGTCAGCGACAAGCGGAAGGTGGTGGGGTAGCTGAGGGCGGTCCAGCCGAGAAACGATCGAATCGCTAGCCGATCCGACTCCAACGAAATCGTGACATCCGTGGCGAGCCCGTTTTCCCGAAGTCCGACGGGGTCGACGACAACGGCGATGAAGGGTCCCTGGTGAAGGATTTGGGGCTTGGAGTCGGGCCATTCGAGGATTCCATCCTGGATTCGACCTTGGTCGGGCAGAGCGGAGATGGCGCGGTCGAGGCCGCGGCCCCAGGCGACGTCGAAGGCCCAGTCAGCGACGATTGCGGTGGCGAGAGCGAAGAGGAATTGCCAGACCAGCAGCCAGGAGCCGGGGCCCTCGGAAACGGCGGCAACCCCGCCGAACGAGGTCGGCAGGGGGATTCGACGGGTGTTTGACCGGGTGGGCGCAGCGGCCTGCATCGCTGGGGGGACTTTCGGTCTGGAGCGGTGCGGGCGCAAACGGCTTTTCGTGGAAGTCGGCTTGGAATCGCTTGGCATCGGGAGGTGTGGTCCTGACACTTGGGGTGGCAACCATGGCCGAATCGAAGCCGCATCAATACGACGAGAGCAAAATCCAGACGCTGTCCTCCATCGAGCACATCCGGAAGCGCACTGGCATGTACATCGGGCGCCTGGGGGACGGATCCGATTACGACGATGGCGTCTACATCCTGCTGAAGGAGGTGGTCGATAATGCTGTCGACGAGTACATCATGGGGCATGGCCGGCAGGTGGAGATCAGCACTGAGACGGGCGGCCAGGTGACCGTGCGGGACTTTGGGCGCGGGATACCGCTCGGAAAGGTGATTGAGTGCGTCAGCCAGATCAACACGGGTGCCAAGTACAATGACGAGGTGTTCCAGTTCTCGGTGGGACTGAACGGAGTTGGCACGAAGGCGGTGAATGCGCTTTCGGAAATGTTCGTGGTTCGCAGCCATCGGGAAGGCCAGTTCGTCGAAGCCACCTTCAAGCGCGGGCGATTGGCGGGAGAGAAGAAGGGGAAGACGACTGAACCGGACGGCACCTTTGTGCGGTTCACGCCGGACCCGGAGATTTTCAAAGTCTACACCTTTCAGTCCGAGCACATCGAGCACCGGATGCGGCATTACGCGTATCTGAACAGCGGCCTGAAGTTGTTGTGGAACGGGCAGGAGTTCTTATCGCGCCGGGGGTTGCTGGAACTGGTGCTGGACGAGGTGAAGGAAGAGGCGATTTACGCGCCGCTCTATTACACATCGAAGACGCTCGAATTCTGCTTCACCCATAGCAACAGCCGGTTTGGTGAGACCTTCTGGTCGTTTGTGAACGGGCAGTTCACGAGTGACGGCGGCACGCATCTCAGTGCGTTTCGCGAGGGCCTGCTCAAGGCGATCAACGAGATCGCGGGTGGGAAGTTCGAAGGCGATGACGTCCGTGAAAGCATGGTGGGTGCGGTGGCGATCCGTCTGAAGGATCCGGTCTTCGAGTCCCAGACCAAGAACAAGCTTGGCAACACGGAGATCCGCACGGATTTGGTGAACCGGGTTCGGGAGGAGGTTTTGCATTTCCTGAACCGGGACAAGGCGATCGCGGACAAGATTGTGGGCAAGTGTCTGGACACCCAGCAGATGAGGAAGGAATTGCAGGAGGTCAAGAAGCTCGCACGCGAGCGTTCCAAGGCCATCTCTCTGCGGATTCCCCAGCTCAAGGATTGCCGGGTGCATTTGGACAAGGCCAAGGGCAAGGGCAAGGGGTCGATGGTCTTTCTGTGCGAGGGAGTCAGCGCCGCGGGGTCGATCACCTCGTGCCGGGATGTGATGACCCAGGCGATCTTCACCTTGCGCGGCAAACCGATGAACGTCTGGGATCTGAAGCGCGACGTGATGTACAAGAACGATGAGATGTACAACCTCATGCGCGCCCTCGACATCGAGGATACGATCGAGAACCTCCGGTATGAGCGGGTGATTCTGGCCACCGACGCCGACGTCGACGGCTTGCACATCCGGAACCTGATAATCACGTATTTCTTCCGGTTTTTTGAGCCCCTGGTCCATGACGGGCACCTGTGGGTGCTGGAGACGCCGTTGTTCCGGGTTCGCAACAAGGAGGAGACGATCTACTGCTATTCTGAGGTCGAACGAGACGCCGCTTCGAAGCGCCTGGGACGAAGCATGGAGATCACCCGTTTCAAGGGTTTGGGTGAAATCTCGCCCAAGGAATTCAAGCAATTCATCGGGCCGGACATGCGACTGAGCCAGGTCGAGTTCGAACCGAAGCCCGACTCGACCCACATCCTGGAATTCTACATGGGACGCAACACGCCGGAGCGGCGTGAGTACATCATGGCGAACCTGGTGGTGCCAGTGGAGGGCTGAGCTTGGCGGTCTATTTGGTCGTCTTGACCTCAATCACATCGTGCGGCGCGGATTCGCGCTGGCCGGCGGAGGTAACCCGGATGAAGCGGGCTCGGGATCGCAGGTGACGGAGGTCCGAGGCGCCGAGGTAACCCAATCCCGACTGGATGCCGCCGATCAGTTGGGCGAGCACCTGGTCGAGGGAGCCCGAGAGTTCCTTAAGGGCTTCGACCCCTTCCGCGGCGACCTTTTGGGCGCTATCGCGGGTGTGCCCGTAGCGTGCGGCGGCGCCGGCCTTCATAGCGGCGGCGGAACCCATGCCGCGGTACTGTTTGTAGAGCTTGCCTCCGATCTCGAGGGTTTCGCCCGGAGCTTCGGGACAGCCGGCCAGCAGGCCGCCGCAGATGACCCCTTCCGCCAGGGTGAGTGCCTTGACGATGTCGCCGGATTTGTTGACCCCACCATCGGCGATGAGGGTGACGCCAGATTGGGCGGCAGCCCGTGAGCAGACGTAGAGGGCGGTGAGCTGGGGGATGCCGACGCCCGCGACCAGGCGTGTCGTGCAGATGGAGCCCGGTCCCTGACCGACCTTGATGCTGTTGGCACCGGCGGCGGCGAGAAATTCGACGCCTTCGGCGCTGGTCACGTTGCCGGCGAGAATGGGGAGCGCGGGAAACGCGGAGCGGATCATGCGAACGGCTTCGCCCACTCCCTTGCTAAAGCCATGGGCGGTGGAGACCGCCACGACGTCCAGGCCGCGATCGACCAGCCCGCCGACGTGGTTGAGCAGTCGTTCCCGATCGAGTTCGCCGAAGGGATTCCGGGTGGCGGAGACCGCAGCGCCGCAGAGGAGACGGAACTTGTTGTCGCGGGCGGGTTTGAATTGGGCGCGGCGTTCGAGCGTGATGCGCTCGATATCGCTGAGAGTGAAGAGGCCGTGCAGGCAATCCTGGTCGTCGACGATCAGAATCTTGTGGATGCCGGGATTGTCGGAGAAGAACTTGTCGGCGCGGGTGATGGGATCGTTCCCGAGTTCGCTGACGTTGAGGGTATGGACCTGGGACCGCGGGGTGAGGGCTTCGGAGACCAGCTTGCTGGCGTAGCGTTGTTTGACGACGTGCCCTGGGAGGAGCCCGACGAGCTGGTTTTTGGCATCCACGACCGGGAACGTGCTGAAGGAGAAGCGGCGTTCCTCGATCATGCGGAGGACGTCACCGATGAGCTGTTCAGGCTTCACCTGGATCGGTTCCTGGATGAGTCCATGCACGTGGTTCTTGACCCGGCTGACCTCCTTGAGCTGGTCCTTTTCCGGCATGTTGTAATGGATCAGACCCAAGCCGCCGTTGAGCGCCATGGAGATGGCCATGCGGGCTTCGGTGACGGTATCCATGTCCGCCGAAATGATGGGGATGTTGAGGGTGAGTTCCTCGGCGAGCGACGTGGCCAACTGGGTGTCGCGGGGGAGGATCTCGGAGAACTGGGTGGCCAGGGTCACGTCGTCGTACGTGAGGGCGACATGGCGCTGGGCGGGGAAGAACTGTTCTGCTGCAAGGTAGAATTCGGAGTCGACCGGGTGTGGCGTGGCTGCCATGCGTAAAAATGCGGAAGAGAAGGTGGGGGACGCAAGGCGGGAGTCGGGGGATCTCAGCGGACGTCGATGGGCTTGGAAAGGACCCACGCCCGTTCTTCGCCGTCCAGCAACAGCCAGCCCTCGATCCGGTAGACCCCGGGCTCCCGGATGTGGAAGTCGAACGTCCGGCCACGGCCGACACCGACCTGAACTGCGTTCCGCAGGTGCCGGATCCGGCTGCAAGGGACGGCGGGCAGGGAGCGCATCGCGGGGTGCTGGCGGAAGGTCCGTTTAGCGTGCCGTGGTGATTTCGATCAGACCGTCCTTGATCTCAACTTTCGAATCGTCCGTGCCTGGGGTGAATAGGCGCAACGGGCGGCTGGGCTGCCCGCGAACCAGAACCCGGATCCGGTTGGGTTCGGCGGTGACATCCAGGGAGACGTCGTGGAGTCGGATGCCTCGGACGGTGAGCGACGGCCAGGTCACGGGGAGGTTGGGGGCGATGAGGCAGCCGTCGAGACGCGGCCGGAATCCGAGGAAGCCGTACAAAACGGTTTGGGGAACCAAGGCGCTCTCGAAGAACTCCGCATCAAGGCCCAGACCCCCGGCGGTTCCACCTCCTTGGAGGCTTCCACGGCGTTTGTCGGCGTAGTAAGCGCGATAACCGCCTTCCTTCTGGACTTCCTCGAACCAGGCGATGACTTCGCGGAACCGGGGCCAGGCGTCGTCGGGACCGTTTGTTTCGAGGCGGGCCATGATGTCGTGGAACGAGAATCCCAGGACCGCCCCGCCATCCTGAACCTGTCCGCCCCATGCAATGCTGGCGGGGTCGGACCATCCCCAAAAATAGGTCTCGACGTTGCGGCGGGTGGTGGCGCGAGGACCAAAGCGCCAGTGATAGATATCGGCTCCGGTGGAGGTGTCTCCGGGCACGGCGCGGCGGCCATCGATCCAATCGCGGATGGCAAGGGCGTGTTCTTCGGAAGCGAAGCCGTAGTAGATCGCTTCGTTGTTCACGAAGGTGAAGCCGTAATCGTAGGCGCGTCCGTCCACATCGCGCCAGCCGACGAAACGTCCGGCGGCTTTGTCCCAGAATCGCTCGTTGCCGCGGCGCTGGAGTGTTTGGGCGAGTTCGAGCAGTTCGCCGGGTTCGAAGCCGAGAGGGCCACGCGGAAGATTCCATTCCGGATGCCGCTCGACCTGACGCTCCAGAGCGGCCATGCGACGGATGGCGTCGAAGTAGTAGATGGTGGCGAGAGCGTCTTCGCCGCCGAAGGGGAGGAGATCCCAGTAGTTGTTTCCGACACCGACCCCGGGCTTCAGCGTGCGCTTGCCGCCGGGTTCGACCGAGTGACCGCTTCGGCCGTCATGTCCGATCCACGGCGTGAAGACGACCTCCTTCTCGGCAATCTGGAACTCGCGGATCGCCCACGCGAGCGAGAGCCGCATGCGTTGGAGGTTGCGACGGAGGAACTCCAGGTCGCCGGACCAGCGGAGGTAGTCGTCGCAGGCCTGGAGGTAGACGGCGTTGTTGATGTTGTGGCGGCTGTCGATGGCGGAGAAGCAGCGGACGAGCCTGATTTCCGCGTCGGCTGGCACGTTGAGGAACGTGAGTCGCAAGCGGGTGATGCGACCGGTCCACTGAGGATGACGGAAGAGGGGAAGATCGGTATCCTCGACTCCGCCGTCGCTGCCGGGAAGATTACAGAAAAAGCTGCGTTGCGCTTGGAAGTCTGGGTCGCCAGCGGTCTGCCAATCCAGGCGGATGGACGTGCCGGGGCCGAAGCGGCGTCCCGCCCATTTCAATCGGAGGAACGGAGCGACGGAAGCGTCAAGACGGATGACGGGCGAGACGAGGGTGGATTCGTTGGGGTTTTCGGAGCCGGGTTGCCCGAGTTGGACGGACCAGCCGTCGTTGGGATTGAGCGAGAGGGTGGTGGCGCCGGTCAGGGTCCAGGCATCGACATTGGTGGAGAGGAGGACTCCGTACCCGGAGTTGTACGGCACGCCTTGAAGGCTGAAATGCCAGCCCACGCCACCCGCCTGGGTCCAGAGCGGGAAAGGCCAGCCCTGGCTATGTGCGAGTCCTTCGTGCTGTTGGGTGGAGACGTAGCCCTCGGCGTCGATCCTGCGCTGCAGAAGTCGGGTCCGATAGGTTTCACGAATCGTCCCGGTGGATGGGGCTGCCATCGTGTCGAGCCAGAGAACGGACATGGGCACCCATGGATCCCAAAGGGTGGTGTCAGGGCCGACAACGCGGTGCAGGCGAAACAGCTCCTCGATCCGGGCGAATTCTTTTTCGTGTCCGGGGACGTCGAAAATCTCTCCGGCACGGGCGTCGAGGACGGCAAGCCACATGGCCAGCACGACGGCGGGTTTCCAGGTCATCCTCTGAAGGCGGTGCACGTCCGGTGTTAATCCCTGGCGAGCGTGTGGAGCAAGCCGGCAAAGGGCCTCGAGACCCAGCTGCCGGCCATACGTCCATCGAAGCGGTTCGGCACGGGGTGCGGGCTGGGCGGGCAGGGTCCGGGGATGGCCCAATGCCAGGAGGAGGCCCAGCGTACGGATGGCAGGGGGAGATGACGCGGTCGCGGCCAACGGAGAAGTGTGTCGCTGTCAATCCCGGGGTCGACCACGACGTGGGGCCACGGGCAGGCTTCGGTCGATGAACCGTCCTTTTCGGATTCGGGAAGCGGTGCTGGGAGACGTGACGATTCTTGCCGAGTACAACCTGCGGCTGGCCTGGGAGACTGAACACCGGAGGCTGGATCCGGCGGTGGTGCGGCGAGGTGTGGAAGCCCTGATCCGCGATCGGACGAAGGGTGAATATTTCGTGGCGGATACGGACGGCGTTGCGTCGGTTGCGCCGACGACCGGAGCCGCCACGGGAGTGGTCGGTCAGTGTTGCGTGACCTACGAGTGGAGCGATTGGAGGAATGGCAACATCTGGTGGTTTCAGAGCGTCTACGTGGAAGCCGGGTGGCGGATCCAGGGCGTTTTCCGGAGCCTATTTGAGCACGTTCACCAGGCAGCCGTGCATCAGGGCGTCGTCGCTCTTCGACTCTATGTGGAGGAGGAGAACGAAAACGCGCAGGAGGTCTACCGACGCCGTGGCATGGCCCGGACGGCCTACCGGGTTTTCGAACGGGAGCTCGAAACCCTGCACTAGAGGGCTGCGGGGATGGGTTTGCCGGGGATGGTTGACGAATCGAAACTCCGTGTCCGGATGGATCAACGCGGGCGGATGCCTTATCAGATCCTGGAACGGCGACAACTCGAAGTGTAACGCATCGGCAACAAAAGCGGTCCGATCACCGTCCGCGAAACGCGGCCTCGACGGTCATGGCGAGATTGGCGGCCCCGACGGGATCGGGATGAATGCCATCGGGGAAAGCGGAGCCGGAGGCGCGTGTGGCGATCTCGAAATCGATGAGCGGCCAACCCTCACGGGCGGAGGCTTTGCGAATGGCGGGTGAGATTTGTTGGGAAGTGATTTCGGCCGTGATGCCCCAATGATCCTCGAAGACGGTGGGGGGTGTGCCGATGTAAACCGTGGGTTGGCTGGGGAGGGTAAGAAACGCTCGGACCATGGCGTACAGGTCGCGATCGAAGGTGTTGCGGAATCGCCAGTTCTGCGGTTTGGAGTCGTTGGTTCCGAGGGCGATCACGACGATCTGGGGCAGGAATTGACGGGCCGCCTCGAATTCGGGGGTTGCGGCGTAGGAGTGGTCGCCATCCTTCAGGAGCGTGGCGCCACTGACCCCAAAGTTGCGGACCTCATAGGCATTTCCGAGCAACTGGCCGAGAACCGCGGGATACGAGCTGAGTTCGGGTTGGGCGAGCCCGGAGCCGGCGGTGATGCTATCACCCACGCAGGCGACACGGGTCCTTCCCTGAAAACTCCGCGTCGGAACCCCCGCCTTGCGAGGGGTATTGCAGCCGGCTGCGACGAACGAAACGCATGCGGTCAGGACCGCGCGACGGGACTGGGAGGAATGCCACCAACTCATGCGCGAGTGTACAGGGGGCCCTGGTGGGGCCTGCAAGCATCTCAACGTCAGACAGGCTTGGTGTACCGGGAAGCGACAAAATCCCAGTTCACCACGTTGAAGAACGCCGCGACGTAATCGGCACGCTTGTTTTGGTATTTGAGGTAGTACGCGTGTTCCCAGACGTCGATGCCGAGCAGCGGGACCCGTCCCGCCATATAAGGGCAATCCTGATTCGGGGTGGTTTCGATCAGCACGTCCCCGGAGCGGTCGCGGCTGAGCCAGGCCCATCCCGATCCGAAGACCGAGAGCGACGCGCGCGTGAACTCGGCCTTGAAGCCGTCGAAGGTGCCGAACTTCCGGACGATCGACTCCATCAGCGGGCCCGAGGGCGTAGTGCCGCCGTTGCGTTTGAGCATCTGCCAGAAGAGGGTGTGATTGACGTGCCCCCCTGCATGGTTGCGCACGGGGGTTCGGATGGCCTCGGGTACCGTGGCGAGGTTCGAGATCAATTCCTGGGCGGATTTCCCCGCGAGATCCGGTTGCCCGGCGATCGCGCGGTTGAGGGACATCACGTAGGAGGCGTGATGCCGGTCGTGATGAATCTCCATCGTCTTGGCATCGATGAACGGTTCCAGGGCGTCGGTGGGATACGGCAGGGGGGCCAGTTGATGCGGCCCGGTCGGCGCGGGGGCCGCCGCCGCGGGGGCGGCCTGGGCTCGGACGGTTTGGGTGGCGAGCGCGGCTGCGGATGGCACGAGAGCGACAGCCTTCAGGGCGGTGCGGCGGTTGATCATATGGACGAGCCCGAGAATGGCGGAGGAATCAACGGCGTCAATGGACGACACCCGCGGGATTTCTCCCGCTGGCGGACGGTATCGACAGGGGTCATAGGCTCTTGGGATCGGCGAGGTGCTCCTTCTGGGAGGAGATCTGGCGGGTGATCTCGAAGGCGAGGTCCAGGGCGAGCTTGGCAGATTCGCCACTCACCAGGGGGGTCTGATGCTCTCGGACGCACTCGATGAAGTGGGTAAGTTCCAGCTTGAGGGGCTCCTCCTGGGTGATCGGCACCGGCTCACGCACGATGCGGCGTCCTGCGAACTCCACCACGATCGAGGCATCCTTCGCGTGCAGCAACTTCTTCAGCAGCGAACTTTCCTTCTCGTCGGTACGTGCGAGGCGAAGAGTGTAACCGGACTGGGCTCGATAATCGAGCGAGACATAGGCGGGCTGGGGGCCGCCCGAGAACACCCGGATCTTTCGCATTCGCTCGGTGCTGACCCGGCTGGCGGTCAGGTTCGCTACGCAACCATTCGCAAACCGAAGGCGGGCATTGGCGATGTCTTCGCCACGGCTGAGCACGGCGATCCCGACGCCGTCGACGCTGATCACCGGCGATTTGACGAACGCCAGGATGATGTCGAGGTCGTGGATCATCAGATCCAGGACGACGCCAACATCGGTGCTTCGGGCGGGAAAGGGGGAAAGCCGGTGGGCCTCGATGAACCGAGGTTCGGGGGCCACTTCCTGAAGCCTCTGAAAGATTGGATTAAAGCGTTCGACGTGGCCCACTTGGAGAACGCAGCCATGGGCTCGGGCCAGTTCAACCAGTGTCGCAGCATCGTCCGAGTTGTCCGTCATCGGTTTCTCGACGAGGACATGGCGCCCGCGAAGGAGCAGATCCCGGGCGATGGCGAAGTGGGACGACGTGGGCGTGACGATACTCAAGGCATCCGCCGCCTCCGCCGCCTGTTCGAGGCTGGCGAGCACCGGGACCCGGAGACGGTCGGCAACCGCGCGGGCGGCTTCCGGGGATGAGTCGTGGACGCCAACAAAGGCGATTTGGCCCGACGCGGCCAGGCTGGCATAGATTCGGGCGTGTTCTTTCCCAAGCGACCCGGTGCCGATAACGGCGACGCGCAGTGCGGCACGCATGGGGAAGAGAGTACAGGAGCGATGGTGGCGAGCCGATCACGAATTTTCGCTGAGAACGCGGATGGACAATCGGGTGCCTGGCGATCAACGATCTTTGCAGGAGTAGGCCGGTCCGTGCCGGCATTTGTTCTATGACGCGATCGATGTGGAAGGAGAAGCTGGCGGCGTTTCTGGAAGCGGAACCGATAGGGCACCACAAAGGGGAGGAAGTCTACGTTCCCCGCAAGCTGATGCGCCTGGTTTTTTGGATCGATGGCGGTCCCAAGGTGGCCGGTCACCGCGCGAACCTCGTGATCAACTTCAATGATCCGGAGCTGATCGTGATCTCCCTGCAGGTACGCAAGACGGTGCGGATTTACCGGGTTCCCTACACAAGGTTGGCGTGCGTGGAATTGGTGCACGGGGCAGGGGATGAGGAAGAGATTCAACCGCGTAAGGTCGCCTTGAACTGACGGGAGGTTCATGGGGTGCGTACGAGTCGGGGGTCCAGGCTGAAGGGTTGCTGCGGGCCGATGCGCATGCGGCGGAAGTCGGGGTGGGCGGGATTGAAGAGGAAGTTGCGTTCCTCGGGTACGAGCACACTGGGGACGGACAGTACGGCGGACCGCAGTTTCATCACCCACGCATCGCCGAGGTGCTGGGTGGCAGGAGAGGGCGGCTGGGATTGCCATCCGGGCGGGACGCCCACCAGCGGAAGGTCCTCGACCAGGGCGGGTTCGAAGGTCACGGAGAACGCCACCAGTTGGAAGGTGACCGGTGGGTTGAGGTGAACCAGCAGCTCCAAAGCCGCGAGCGACTGGGTGGCGCTGGCATAAACCAACCAGGTTCCCCGTGAGTTCCATCGCCCCCCCGTTTTGGCCGCTCCCTCGCCCGTGAACGCGTTGCCGGCGTGGCGTGCCTTAACAATCCGCCAGGCCGTGGTCATCAGGAATAGACACTGAATTCAATCCGGCCGAGCAGATCCTCCACTTCACGGGCGCCCGCTTCGGTCGTGGCAAAATCAAGCGGGGCGGCCCCGCCGAGGCCGTGCTGTGGGGACATTAGCCAGTGGCGCGCGTTCTCTTCGTCTTCCAGAACCTCAACCGCGCGGCCGGCAAGTCGGGCAAACCGCACCACCCGGTCTGATTCAGTCCGATCAAGGCGTCCCTGGGCTTTGCGGCGGTGCAGGGTGGCTTTGGAGATGCCCAGGAGCAGCGCCAGCCGCTCGAGCGGGATTCCGAGATTGGCCTGCAATGCCTCGAGTTCGGAGAAGGGCAGGCCCACTTCGATGGCGCGCACGATGCCGGCAGGAGTGAGCGCTTCCGGGACAGGTTCCGACCGCCGGAGATGGAATCCAACCACACCGGTGGGCCGAGGGGCGGGATGGCCGGAGCGCCGAGGCACTGGATGTCTCATATGAGGCGATGATTCGTCGCAAATGAGAATCGTGTCAAGGGAAGCGCAGCCGTCAGCGGGGGGTGTTGAGTGGAGGGGCGAGGAGATTCTGGCCTTCCCGGTTGGGGGGAATTGGAGGCTGTGGGGAGGGGGAGGGCGTGGGTGAAATCGGCTCGGTGATGTTGCCGTTGTCGGGGGTGACGGGGATTTCGGGCTGGGTGTTGGTGGCGGGGTGGCGTCCGGAGTTTTCGCCGGCGCCAAACAGTCCGAAGATGAACCGCAGCGGCTGGAGCGGAAGAAGGAGGAACTTGGGGATGTAGAGGGGTTCGACGTTGACGTTGGAGAGGGTTCCCTCGACGTGGAACTCGAAGAGTTTGGTGAGGGGCCGGAGGATGAGGCCGAAGAGGGGGCCCATCGGGGTGAAGTTGCCGAGGATCTGGGCTTCGACTTTGGCCTCCACGTTTTGATCGAAGTCGAGGGTGCCCCTGTAGAACAGCTTGGCGGGTGGGCAATCGATGGCGAGGTCCCGGGTATGGATGACGCTGTTTGAGAGGGTGAAGGTGGCCTCGGCGGCGCGGGCCCGATTGTTGCCAAGGCCAGGCATCACCGCGTTGAAGACGGGGCTGACGAAGCCGAAGATCGGAGCATCCCAGAGCAGGCCGTCATGCAGGGTGGCCCGGCCGCTGCCATTCCAGGAATTCAGGTCGGCGGTGCGGGCCGAGTCGACGCGGAGGTCGAGGTCGATTTGGCCGCTGGCGACATTGGTGCGGCCGAAGGAGGCGTGGCGAAGGATGTTTCCAAGTTCGGCTTGGCGGACCTGGGCGTCGAACCGGTAGGTGCCATCGTCCGGGTTGGCGAGGTCAAAGAAGGCATTCCCGGCGAGGGTTCCGTCGAAGAAACGGGCGCTGAGGTTCGTGAACGTGAGGGTGGATCCCTTCCACAGCAGATCGGTTTCGATGGTTTCCGCCTTCAGACGCCAGAACTCGAAGGGGCCGCCACGGACGGAGAAGGTGAGGTCGGCCGATTCCGTGTCCCGCGGTCGGAGGGTGCCATTGGCATGGATTCGAGGAGGTGTGGCGAAGTGGTAGTGGACAAGCTTCTCGGGAAACGACGGGCTGATGGCGGCGGCTGCGGCGTTGGGGTCGATGGTGGTGATGGCGTTGGTGAGCCAGAGGCGGTCATCGGCGACGTCATAACCGACACCGTCGGCGGTGGCTTCGCCGCCATCGCGGGTCAACCGGACGGAAGTGGCGGTGATGAATCGGTTGGTGTAGCCGACGACGGCTTCAAGGCGGTCGAAGCGCTGGGAGCGAAACGTGAAGTTGGTGGCGGTGATCGTGCCGAGGATGGCTTGGCGGGTGCCTTCGGTCCACGGGCCCCAGACGGAAACCTCCGCGTCGACCGGGCTTTGGAACGTGAAGAGATCGACAATCTCGGCGCTCTGCTCACCGAGGACGGGTTTCAGAACGGGCGGCATGACACGTCCGCGGGCGTCGATGCGGTACTCTCGGGTGTTTTCGTTGTAGTCGATGGCGATCTCTTGGCGGCCTTCGGGGCGGGCGGTTTGGAGATCGGGCAGCCGCCAGTTGGCGCCGTCGAACGAGATGGACGAAACGGCTTCGTCGAAAGGGATGCCTTTGAAGCTGCCGGCACCGACCTTGAGGCGGCCGTGAACACGGACCGTTGGTTTTACAAGGGTTACCCAATCGACCTCCTTCGCGTCCCAGGGCGGGAGTGTGAGGTGAGCCTGAGCTTCGACCCAAGGAGGGGCGGACCATTGGTACCGAAGGAAGTTCTCCCGGCTGCGGGGGCCGAGGAGGGGATCGATGCCGTGGAGGTCGAAGGTGGATTCCGCGGTCAGGGTGGCGAGTCGGGACACGACATCAAGGTCGCCGCGGGCGCGGAGGCGGCCCTGGTGCAGGGTGGCGTCGATTTCCCGGAGGATGAGGCGTGGGGCCTTCCAATCCAGGATGGTGTGGAATCGGTCGACGGAGAGGCGGTCGGAGCGGATGGCGGAGAGTTCGACGTCGAGGTGGCCGGTGAGGGGCCAGGCGGGGGTCCAAGCGGCGGCCTCCGGCGGAGGTGGGGAGGTGGCGGAGCTCACTTCTGCAAAGGCGAACTGGATCCGGGCGGGTCCGGTGACTCCAAGCGGGTCTGTGACGGATCCGGCGGAGAGTGTGCCATCGAGCTGGTTCGGTTGGCGCAATGCGGGTGTGGCGACGAGATGAAGGGCGAAGCTTGGGGCGTGGACCGTGATGGGTTCGGGCTGGCCCCGGCTGATTTCCAGGCGGTTGGCGTGGCCTTGGAGCTGGGTGTCGAGCCGTGCGTTGCGAAGATCGGGCACGGCGGGAATGCGGGTGGTGCCGGAGAGGGTGGCACCGCGGGCGCGGAACCCGCGGACGAACACGTGATCGACGCGGGCGTCCCAGGTGGCATTGGTCAGGATCGACGGGATGGACGTTCCGGTGAGCTGGGCGCGGAAGGCCAGTTGGCTGAGGCCTCCTTGCGGGGTTTGAAGTTCACCGAGTTCGAGAATGACCGAGGCAAGTGAGGGTTGGCCGGGTTCGGAGGGCGGTTGGACGCGGGTGGAAAAGCGGAGGTCGAGCAGGTTTCCGTGGGTGGTGTTGGCTGAAGGGACCTCGACGAAGAGATCGCCGTGGGTGGCGGGAATGTGTTCGCCATCGACGTTCAAGTGGACGGCGATGGTGGCGGAGCTCGCATTGGTCAGGGTACGGAGCTCCTGCACGAAACCCCGCACGAGCCGGAGGGTTCGTTCCCGTTCGCCCGGATCGGCGGTGGGTCTGGGTCGGGGGCGGCGGAGGGCGGCGGTATTGGTGATGTCGGCGCTGAGCTCGAACTGGAGCCCTTCGAGCCGGGCGGCGAGACGGGGGATTTCCCAGTGGTCGCCGGGGCGGAAACGGATCTGGGCGGAGATGTCGTCGAGCCGGAGGTTGATGGGTGGTTCGTTGGAAACGAGGAGAGGCAGGGAGACGCTACCACGACGGATGCTGAAGCCGCGGAGCAAGCTGGATCGATTGCGCCAGGCCAGGGGTGGGGCGACGTCAAGATCGGCTTCGGCGATCTGGATGGAGACACCTGGATTGTTGGTGCCACCCCAGGCAACGCGCAGGTCTTCGGCGACCAGTCCGCGAAACCATTGGAAGTGGAGGGATCTGAAATTGGCGACGATGCCGCGGCGGGCGAGTTCGTCGACGAGTTGGAGGCGGAGGAAGTTGGGGAGCCCGAACAGTCGCAGCCAGGTGAGGCTGGCGAGGAGGAGGAAGATGAGGCTGAGGACGACGATCCGGGTGACACGGAAGCTGCAGCGACACCACGCCCAGGGAGTGCGACGGGTGGGATCTGGATTGGCCATGACCTCAGGGTGGGGAGGTGGGTTCGACGATTCCGAGTTCGCGGAGGAGATCGTCGCAAATGTCGCCGGGCATTTCGAAGGTCAGCCGGGAACCATCCGCAAGGGTCGTGGCGACGTAGCGGTTTCCGGCGGGACTGCGTTTGCCGAACGCGACGCGGAGCTGGTTGGTCGAGGAGTTGCCGCGAAGTTCGAGCGTGAGTTCGGGGCCGAGGCCGATACCGAGGACTGAATCGCGGGTGTCACCGGAGGCGACCCAGGTCAGGGCGCGTGTTGATCCTGTGACGTGGAGCGCTTCTTCGAGGGCGAAGGGGTTGATCTCATTCCGAAGGCCGGGAGGAACGGTCCAGTCGTTGGTGCCTTGCCGGCGGAGGGTCCATTCGAGTTCGGCATTGCGGATGGTGATGGCGGACACCTGGGCGGATTCGAACTGCCATACCCTGCGGTCCCGAAGCTGCCAGGAAGCGGTGGGAACGGCCTCCAGGTCGGCGGGATTGAGCAGGTAAACGGGTTGTTCACCCTGGATGCGGGCGAACTGCCGGTTCTCCTTCAAGCCTCCGATTTCGAGAATCGCGGCGACATCATTGGTGTCGCCGGGAGTCGCACGGAGGGTGATCCGGCCAGCGGGCGGGGCGAGACCATAGGTGGAGAGATCCAGATCCGTGACGACCTCCTTCGCGATGTCGATGATTTCCAGTACGGCGAGGCCGGAAAGCAATCGGTCGACGAGGGCGGGGTCGGCGGCCAGGTCGCCGGGCACGATGCGCCAACCGGCTGGCAGTCGGGTGAGGCGGAACGCTTCGCGACCGGAGAATTCGATCTCGCGAAGGGTGGCGGGGTCGAAGCGGAGGATGCGTCGGTCCAGGAGGTCCTTGTAGGAAATCCTCAGGAGTTCAGCGGCTTCAATGGGGACAGAGAGGAGGTCGGGTTCGCCGGGGCGTTGGGCGTAGAGGGCGGGGGCGTTGGTGATGGGATTCCCGAAGGCGACACCGAAGACCTCATTGCTGCCACGGGCAAGGCTGACGGTGAGGCGGGGAGGCTTGAGGCCGGTGAGTTCCGGAGGCGGGGCGGAGGTGGGGGCGATGAACTCGCGGATCTGCATGAACCCCAGTTGACGGATCAGGATGCCCACGCGGTTCGGGTCGGCGCGGGCGGTGCGGGGTTCGATGAGGTTCCAGAGTCCGTTGGTGGAGTTCCGGGCGAGAGTGAACGGGGCGCCCTGGGGATCCACACGAATCCGGTCGAAGGCGAGTCGGTCGAGGGGAATGAGCGTGGTTTCGCGCCAGCCGACGGGATCCAGGGGGAGCAGATCGGCGAGGTCGGCGTCAGCGGCGAAGATCCCGGGAATGCCGACAAGTTGGCAGTAGACCTGGGAACCCTGGACGCTGCGGACGCCGAGCAGGAGTTCGGTGAGCCCGGACGGTGAGATGAGAGTGACAGTGGCGGCGGCGGGGTTGAGGCCGAATTCGGAGGGTGCCTGAGGGCGGCTGCGAAGTTCGGCGGTGGAGAGGACTGAGTGGCCTCGGAGGGAGGCGATGCGTTGGAGGAGGCCTTCGGCGAGGTGTTGTTGGGCGGGCTTGGGATCGGCGGTGGCGATCAGCCAGAGTCCGTTGGTTTTGAGAACGGTGAACGCGGTTTGTCCTGGGGATTGAATCTCGATGGCGGTGACGGAGCCCGGATCGAACCGCGGTGCCACCCGGGGTGCGACGGCGGTTCGATTCCGGGCGAGGCGGGCGGGTTGTTCGACGACGACGATGAACAGGGCGAGGGCGATGGCAGCGCCAGCCAACCAACCTGTGGAACGCCAATTCATGCGGTGGGGTGGAAGTCTGGAAAGGGGTTCAATGGCGTCGCCACCAGATGACGACGCCGATGGAGAGAATGCCGCCTGGAAGGATGACCAGCAGGAACCAGCGGAGCATGCGTTCCTGGAATGGCGTCATGGTGATCTGGTAGGTGTGGATGGGAGCCGGTTGGATTCCGCCCAGAAACTGCGAGCGGTCGAGGAGCCAGTTGACCGCGGTGGCGGCGAAATGGCGGTTGGCGGCGAGTTCGATGAACGAATTGGCCAGGAAGGTCGATTCTCCGACGGCCACGATGCGGGTGGTGCCGAGGGAGGCGGCGACGCCGGGGACCGACCCGCGTTCGACAGCGACGGCGAGCGGGATCGAACCGCGACGGTCGTCCGCGCTCAAGCGATACCCCTCTGTGGTGAAGGCGGTGACGGCGATGCCATTGGTGCCGGAGAGGAGGAGCGGTTTGATCTGGGCGGGAGCGCCAAGGATGTTGGCAACGGGCTGGGCATCGATGGCCCGGGGGAGGAACAGGTAGAGGCGCGAGTTCGCGAGCGGGCGGGTGACGGGGTGGTCGCCGAACTGCGAGACGATGAGCACTCCATTGTCGGTGTTCTCGGTGTCCAGAACCAGGCTGTCGCCCACGGTGATGCCCCATTCCGCGAGCAAAGTTTCCATTCCGGACTGGGCGCGGTGGGCGAAGAGAACGAACAAGCGCCCGCCGCGGCGCAGGTAGCGGTCGATGACCTGTCGTTCGCCGCCGGTGAGGCGCTCCTGAGCTCCGGCCACGACCAGGAGTTCGCAGTCCTTGGGAACGTCGTCCATGCCATTGAGGCTGAGCGGGGCGATCTCGATGTTGTCCTCGGCGAGTTGGTCCACGAGTTTGCGATAGCCGGTCTGGGGGGCAAGGCCGCGAAGGTCATGTTCCCCGTGACCTTGGAGAAAGAACATCTTGCGGGGTCGGCCTTCGCACACGGCGTTGATGGCGGAGGTGAAGAGTTGTTCGCCGTTGAAGGCGATGGGAGGCGCCTCGTGGCCGCGGAGAATGGCGCGGGTGTCGTATTCGCGGAGGTCGCGGGCGGGAACGGATTTGGAGCGGCCAGCGAACTCGAACAGGACCAGATCTGGGTCCTCGTTTCGGAGGGTGACGGGGGAGCGGCGACGGAACTCCTGGGCGGCGGTGGGATGCAGGGTGTAGTCGATGTAGTCGATCAGGAGATTGGGGGAGGCGGCGCGATATTCGCGGAGCAGGGCCCGGACGCTGGGATAGACCGGGTGATCGCGGTCGAAGAAGACGGTGACGCGAATCTGGTTGGTGAGCGTTTGGAGGGCGGTGCGGGTGAGGGGGGAGAGTTGGTAATCGCGGGAAGCGCCCCAGAAAAACCGCGGGGCATGGTGGGCCGCGAGGTAGTTGGCCATGAAGGCTAGCGCAAGGACCGAAAGCGTCGAAACGAGGACGCTGGCGGCGATGGCGAGGCGTCCGGCGCGGGAAAAGCTGGGGAATGGATCGCGGGGAGCGGGCATGGGGATCACCTCCAGCGCCTGGCTTCGACCGTTTTGAGCGTGAGGAAGAGGAAGACGGCGGCGAGGCTGGAATGGAAGACGAGATGTCGGACGTCGACGACGCCCCGGGCGAACTCCCACATTTGTTCAACGAGGGAGAATTCCCTGAGGATCGAGGTGCTCCAGGGTGCGCGTCCGGCGAGGGCAGGAGCGGCGAAGCTAAGGAGAAAGAGGGAAACGCCGAGGGCTAGGCCGACGATGGCGGCGATGATCTGGTTCCGGGTGAGGGCGGAAGCGAAGAGGCCGATGGCGACGTAGAGATTGCCGAGGGACAGGATGCCGACGTAGGTGCTCGCGACGGTGCCCCAGTCGAGGGCGAAGGGGTCGGAGGTGTAGTGGCGGACGACCAGAATGCAGGGAAGGAGGGGGGCCCAGAGGCAGGCGTAAAAGGTGAGACTGCCGGCGAACTTGGCGAGCACGACTTCCCGGTCGCTGACCGGAGTGGTCATGAGGGTCTCGTAGGTGCCGGTGGCGCGCTCCTGGGCGAAGGTGCGCATGGTGATGATGGGCGTTGAGAGGAGCAGGATGACCCAGAAAAAGAGGGAACCGTAGAACAGTTCGGTGACGGGGATATCGCTGGGTTCTCGGAGGGCATCGACGATGAGGACGAAGCTAACGCCGAGGAGGAGGAGGACGGCGGCCATGACGACATAGCCGATGAGGGACACGAAGGTGGCCGAGATCTCGCGGCGCCACAACGTCAGGAGGACACGTATGTTCATTCCTCGGTGCGTTCGGCCCGGGTGAGGTGGACGAAGATGTCTTCCAGCGAATGGCGGGAAAACGTGAGCTCACGGAGTCGCCAGCCGTGGGTTCGAGTTTCCTCGTAGACGCGGTCGCGGAGGTCGCCTCCGTTGACGGGGGTGAGGGCGCAGCGGATGTAACTGCCGCTTGCGGGGGCGAGATTGAAGGAGGCGATTTCGGGCATGGTTTCCCAGCATTCACGGAGGTCGGACTCCGGTGCTTCGATTTCGGCGACGATCTGATGGCTTCCGCTCATGGCACCCTGGAGGTCGGCAGTGGTGCCGGCGGCCCGGACACGGCCCCGGTGCATGATGAGAACGCGGGTGCAGGTCATTTCGACCTCGGGCAGGATGTGGGATGAGAGCAGAACGGAATGGCGTTGGCCCAGATCCTTGATGAGTTGGCGAAGGCTTCGAATCTGATTCGGATCGAGGCCGATGGTAGGCTCATCGAGGATGAGCAGCGGGGGATCATGGACGAGGGCGTCGGCGAGTCCGACCCGCTGACGATATCCCTTGGAAAGGGTGCCGATAATGCGTCGGCCCATGTCTCGGAGGCCGCACAGCTCCTGGACGAGATCGACGCGAAGCCGGCAGTCGGTGCCATACAGGCCTTTAAGACGCGCACGGAACTTGAGGTATTCGCGCACCCGCATGTCCGGCGGCAGAGGATTGTTTTCGGGCATATACCCGATACGGCGACGGACCTCGGCGGATTGGTGGAACACGTCGAAGCCGGCGATGCGTGCCGAGCCGGAGGACGCGGGCAGGAATCCGGCCAGGATGCGCATGGTCGTGCTCTTCCCGGCTCCGTTGGGGCCGAGAAAGCCGACGATTTCGCGGGGGCCGACCGTAAACGACAATTCATCCACAGCCGTGACACGGCCGTAGCGTTTGGTCAGTCGCGAGACTTCGATGACCGGGTCGGTTTCCATCTGGTGAATGAAAAGTTAGGCGTACGTGCAGACCGGCTGCCAAGACAAAATGCCCTGGCGCAAAGGATTAAACTCCGTTGAGCAGTCCGTGGTAAGTGCGGATTCGGACCAGGTCGGAACGCATTTCAAGGTTTTCGTAGGCATGTTCCAGGTTGATGCACATGCGCTGGAGCATGCGGCGGGGGCTGACGGGCTGGAGGAACGATTCCTCAAATGGACGGCCCAGTTTGTTGACGAACGCGACGCAATCCGTGCGGTTGAGCAATCGCCCGCCGTGGAAGGCATCCAGGTACACCTGGCTGGTGGGAGACTGGTAACGGCAGAGAAAATGGGCGGGCAGTCCGATGCCGACCATGGGGAGGCCCAAGCGACGGCCAACGAGCAGGACGATGCTGCTGAGCGTGATGGGATTGCCGGTGCGCCGGTCGATGACGCAGCTGAGATAGCTGTTTTCAGGCTCGTAGTAGTTGGTTTCGTTTCCGTGCAACCCGAGTTGCTGGAACAGGACCATGTGCATCGCGCTGAGCACGCCTTCCGCCGCGTTGCGGTCGTCGGGCAGCCATTCAGCGACCCGGGTCGCCCAATCATCCAGGAGCGCTCGATACGCCTCGATGTTGAGCTCGGGAAAGCGCGTCTGGGCAAGGCGGAGACAGCCTTCCTCAAGGTCCAGGTCTTCGCCCGCGCGCCGGCAGAAGGTTCGCATGCGCTCGTCGGTTTCGAGTGCCTCGAAATGCAGCAGAATCTGACGGGCGCGGCGGCGGAGGATGTGATTGTTGCTGAGCGTGTGGGGTCGGAGCCAGGGGATGAGGCTGTGGCCCTCGGAAATGAGGCGTTGTTTGGCCACATCGGAGACCGCGGGGTCGTCGTCGTCGAGCAGTCGAAACAGCGCCTCACGCTGGCCGGACGACAGCGGCGTTGGTAAGGGGCTGTCGGGTGTGAGGTTCATCGGGCGACTGGAGGTAAGACTGTCACGGTCGGCTCGCGATTCAACGGGGAAACCGGATCGCCGGGTCATTCGCCGGGAGCAGACTGCCAAATGTCCCTTGCGGTACGCTGCCTCCTCTGCTCTTTGTGAGGTGCGTTGGATGCTTCGAGGCAGCAGAAAGTGAACCAGGACGTTTTGAACTTTGAGCCATGCACAGGAGCAAGTTGTACACGATTAGTTCGTCGGACCGGTATTCCGCGAAAAAAATGCTGAAGCCGGTGAATTTCTTCTGCACGGCGCCGGAGGCCGGCACCGTTTCGGTGGTGGGAGACTTCAATGAATGGGATCCCAAGATGAACCTAATGCAGCAGGGTCCCGACGGTGCGTGGCAGGCGCAGGTGGCGCTCCATCATGGGCATCATCACTATTATTTTCTGGTGGACGGCAAACCGAATCTCGACCCGAAGGCGCAGGGGGTCGCCAGGAATAAGCTGAACGAGCGGGTGAGCCTGATGTCGGTCAGTTGAAGCACGCCCCTTCATCGCCGAGGAAGGGGCGGGTTCCTGGGGCGAGGTCAGATGCACGTTGAACGGTGGGCGGGTGAGGCGATAGCGTATTCCCACAATGGCCGCACCGCCCGCTGTCCCGATCGCGCCCAAGTTTCAGCCATTCATTCCAGCCGGCGCCCAGCTGCCGGAGTTCACCCTTCGGGCTTTGGTCATGGGGACGGTACTGGGCATGGTTTTTGGGGCGTCTTCGCTTTACCTCGTCCTGAAGGTGGGATTGACGGTCAGTGCGTCGATTCCGGTGGCGGTGATTTCGATCACCCTGTTCCGGTTGGGCTCCAAAGTTTTTGGGATGCGGCCTGCGACGATTCTTGAAAACAACATCGTCCAGACGGCGGGGTCGGCGGGTGAATCGATTGCATTCGGGGTGGGGGTGACGATGCCCGCGATCATGATTCTCGGGTTCGATCTGGAGATCAGCCGGGTGATGTTGGTGGCGATTCTGGGAGGTTTGCTGGGCATCCTGATGATGATTCCGCTGCGGCGCGCCCTGATCGTGCAACAGCATGGACGGCTCAAATACCCGGAAGGGACGGCGTGTGCGGAGGTTTTGAAGGCGGGTGCGGATGACGTTTCCAAGGCGGCGGCTTCCGGGAATCCCACGCGGTCGGGCGGAACGGCGGTGGTGGAGTCGAAACTGGGGTCGGGGGCGAGGGTGATCTTCGCGGGATTCGGCATAGGGCTGGTCTACAACATCCTGATGAAGGCGTTGAAGGGCTGGCGGGACACTCCGGAACGGGTGTTTGGTCCGCCCTTCAAAGGCGCGTCGGTGGGCATCGAGATCACGCCAGAGTTGTTGGGCGTGGGTTACATCATCGGTCCCCGGATCGCCTCGATCATGTGTGCGGGCGGAGTGCTGGCGTATCTGGTCCTGATTCCGGCGATTACCTTCTTCGGGGATGGGTTGGCCCAACCCTTGGCGCCCGGGGGCAGCACGATCGCCTCCATGAGTCCCGGGCAGATTCGGAACGCCTATGTCCTTTATATCGGGGCGGGAGCGGTGGCGGCGGGCGGAATCATCAGCGTGATTCGGTCGCTGCCCTTGATCTGGCAGGGGATTCGGGGCGGGCTGAAGGATTTTTCGGCCCAGCGGGCCAACGGCGGTGCGGGGGGGCGTTCGGGAGAGGCGACGCTGCGGACGGATCGCGATTTATCGACCAAGACGGTGCTGGGCGGGATCGCGGTGCTGCTCATTCTGATCATGTTGGCGCGCCCCCTGAACATGAATTTCCTGGGAGCCTTGTTGATCGTGCTCTTTGGGTTTTTGTTCGTGACGGTTTCGTCGCGGCTGACCGGCGAGATCGGGTCGTCGTCGAATCCGATCTCAGGGATGACGGTGGCGACGTTGTTGCTGACCTGTTTGATCTTCCTGGTCCTGGGATGGACGGGGCCCAAGTACTTCGTTACGGCGCTTTCGATCGGTGGGATCGTGTGCATCGCGTCGTCGAATGGCGGGACGACATCGCAGGATTTGAAGTCGGGATTCCTGGTGGGAGCGACCCCGCGGTTGCAGCAGATCGCGATCCTGGTGGGAGCTCTGGCGTCGGCGCTGATTCTCGGGCCGATTCTGCTCCAATTGAACCAGGCGGCCACGGTGTACGTGCCGGCGGGAAAGGTGGCGCCCGGGTTGACGACCGATGCGTCGGGATTGACCGAACGCGAGGCCGTGCGCGGGCCGCAGGCGGTTCAGGACCGGGCTTCTTACCGCGTGTGGCACAAGACGGACATGGTCGGCGGACCGGCCGGCAAATACCTGGTGGACGACACCGGCCGCGCGGTGTGGTTGGTGGATCCGGGGATCAACGGGACATTTCGGGCGCGACCGGATGGCTCCGAGGTGCAGAAGTTCGAGGCACCGAAGGCGACCTTGATGAGCTACATCATCAAGGGGATTCTGAACCGCGAACTGCCGTGGCACCTGGTCCTGTTGGGGGTGATGATTGCGTTGGTGCTGGAGATGTCGGGGATTCCGTCGCTGGCCTTCGCGGTCGGGGTCTACCTGCCGCTGTCGGCATCGGCGCCGATTTTTGTGGGTGGCGCGATTCGATGGCTGGCGGAACGGCATGTGCGCGAGAGATTCGCTGGCAAGTCGATGACGGAGGAAGAGTTGGTGGCGGAAGGCGACAAGAGCCCCGGGGTGTTGCTGGCGTCCGGTTACATTGCCGGGGGTGCGATTGCCGGGATTCTGATCGCGTTCATGGCCGGAGTGATGTCGGGGATTACGTCGCGGGTGGAGACCTGGGCGACCCGGAACAATCCGCTGTACAGCATGGAGGCATTCGAGGAGGGGCGGCCTTTTTATGCGGTGGGAGATTTCTTGCAGAGGCTGAAGCTCTTTTCGCCGCACGTCCCGGATCTCCTCTCGCTGCTGCCCTTCCTGGTGCTGGTGGTGGTTCTCTGGCTGGTGGCGCGGGAAAAACTCTGGGCGGGGGACGGCGGTGGGGCGGCTGAGCGGCGATGAATTCCGCGGTCCGCCGGCGCTGGTTGTGGTGTGTGTTCTTCGTTTCGGGCGCTCCCGGGCTGATGGCTCAGTTGGCATGGTCGCGGGTGTTTGCGGCGGGACTGGGGCATGAGTTTCCGGCGCTGACCGGAGTGGTTTCCGCGTACTTCATCGGTCTGGCAGTGGGAGCGGCGGCTGCCGGGCGTTGGGGCGTGCGTTGGGAGCGGCCTATTCGAGTGTACGCAGGATTGGAGGCTTGGAGCGCTTTGTGGATTGCGGGCACCACGCCCTGGTTGACGACCTGGCTCGAAGCGGCCCAACGGTGGATGGGAATTGGAGCGCCCGGATGGCAGGAAGCAGTGGTGGGGTTTGGATTGCCGCTGCTGGTGATTGGTCCGGCGGCGGCGGCTTTGGGCGCGACTCTGCCGGCGATGGAACAGGCGGTCCGGCCTCTCGAGGATCACGGGCGGGCAGTGTCGGGATTGTATGCCTGGAACACAGTGGGGGCTTTGGCCGGTATCGGAGCCGCGATGGGTGTCTTGATGCCGCTGTTTGGATTTCGGACGACACTGCTGATGGCGGCGGGCCTTCAACTCGTGTGCAGTGGCGCAGCGGTCATCCTCGCCGGAGGGAATCGAATTCACGGCCCGGGGAAGGTTCCCATCCTGACCCGGAACAGGTCGGAAAGCCTTCAGGGAGGGAACGAGCGGTCATGGGTGGGCGTGCTGTTCGTTTCCGGCTTCCTGGGGATCGGATTCGAGATCCTGGGAGTCCGTGCGCTGGCGCAGACTACTGAGAACACGGTTCAGACGTATGCAGTCGTTCTGGGCAGTGTGTTGACGGGGACGGCGATCGGTGCGGCGTGGGATCGGCGACAGGTCCGTCGCGGGAAGGAATGGGATTCCGCCGTGTTGTTGGGCGGGTTGGCCGTGCTCTGTGCGCAGGCGGTCTGGGTGATGGGATGGAGTGGAACACTCTTGAAGCTGCTCCGTGGGGGTTGGGGTGGGTTGATCGGGGAAGCGTTGGTGGCGGCCGCGGTTTTCGTGCTGCCATCGGCGGGGATGGGAATGGTCTTTGCGCGTTGGGTGCAGCGGGCCGGGGAGAAGGAGGGCGGGGTGGGGCGGGCTGTAGCCTGGAACTGTTTGGGTGCCGCTTTGGCGGCTCCCGCGTTGTTGGGTTTCTTGCCGTACATCGGCTTGAAAGGCGCCCTGCTTGGGGTGTCGGCCGGGTACCTCCTCCTTGTGCCTTGGTCGGCGTGGCGGAGGGGGCGATGGATCCTGCCGCTGACGTTTGGTGGGGTGGCGGCGGGGGTGCCTCTGGGCGTCCGATTTCTGGAACTGCCGGAAGGCGCCTCTCTCGTGCGTTCCTGGGACGGTAAGATGGCGTCCGTGGCGGTGATCCGCACGGGTGACGGGGAGCGGGTTCTGCGGGTGAACAATCATTTTCAGCAGGGCGGCACGGCGACGGCGGTGGCGGCACGGCGGCATGCGCACATTCCGCTGTTGATCCATCCTGCACCGAAGAGCGTGTTGTTCCTGGGAATCGGAACAGGGATCACGATGGGAGCAGCGGCAGATCACCCGGACCTGAAGGCGGAGGGCGTGGAACTACTGCCCGAGGTGGTGGAGGCGCTCTCCTCGTTTGAGCCTGAGAATCGGTCGCCGCGGCGTCGGAATGGCTTCGACGTCCGGATCGGGGATGCGCGTCGTCACGTGAGGACGACGGAACGGACCTATGACGTGATCATCGCGGACCTGTTTCATCCCGGGGAAGACGGAGCGGGGATGCTGTACACGCGTGAGCATTTCCAGGCGATTCGGGAGCGTCTGGCTCCGGGTGGATTGTTTTGCCAGTGGCTGCCACTCCATCAGTTGGATGAAGGCGGGTTTCGGGACGTGGGCGTGACGTTCCTGGAGGTCTTTCCGGAGGCGTCTCTTTGGTTGCTTCGATTCAACGTGGATATTCCGGTGGTGGGCTTGGTCGGCGGTTTGGAGCCACGAAGGATTCGGCCGGAAGATCTGGCGCGTCGGATGGGTGACGGGGAGCTTTCGGCCGCCTTGAAGCCTGTGGCTTTGGGGGATCCGGTGCGGCTTTTGGGATGTCGGATCGCCGATGCGACGAGTCTGCGACGAATGGTGTTGGGCGGGCGGATTGCGACCGATGACCTGCCCTGGGTGATGTACGGGGCGGCGGCGGCCGTTTATCGGCACCGATCATCTCCCCACGAGCGCTTGATGAAGGTCTTGGCGACTGCAGAGCCCGGTTTCGAGGGCTGTTTGGACCTGGCGGGCCAGGAAGGATGGGCGAAACGCCTGGAGTCGTTTCGTTCAGCGCGCGATCGGCATTTGCATGGGCTGGGCGAGGAATTAGCCGGGCGGATGCGGGAGGCACTGGAGGACTACGTGGCGAGTGCCGGACTCAGCGCGGAATACACGGCTGGGTATGCCCAGGCGGTTTTGGTGGCGTCGGCGTACGCCAAGCAGGATTCGGGCTTCGCGCGATCGGTACTGGAACGGTTGGTGCAGGTAAGACCGGAGCAGGGGTTGGCCAGGGAGTTGTTGGGGCGTATGGGCCGCTGATGGGTGCCGGTTCCGAGCACGGTCGAGCGGGGCCCATTGTAATGGTGACAGAAGCGGTTGGGCGTCGTTTGAATGGCGTTCCTCCAATGAAAACGACGCGACGAGATTTTCTGGCTACCACGGGAGTGGCCGCGATGGGTTTGGCACCTTGGGCCCGGGCAGCGGAGCGGGTTGCCGCACCGAAGCCGTCGCCGATGAAGTTGGGACTGGTGACCTACAATCTCGCGAAAGACTGGGACATCGAGACGCTGATCAAGAACTGCGAGGCGGCGGGGTTCGACGGGGCCGAGTTGCGAACGACCCATGGGCACAAGGTGGAAATAGGGCTGAGCCCGGACGAGCGTGCCGGGGTTCGGAAACGCTTTGCTGACTCGCGGGTTCAACTTTACGGGCTGGGAAGCGCATTCGACTACCACACCCCGGACGCGTCGAAGCTGCGTCAGGACATCGACGCGACGAAGGAGTACATCGTGCTGGCACATGACGTGGGAGCGAGCGGGGTCAAGGTGAGACCGAATGGACTTCCGAAAGAGGTGCCGGTCGAAAAGACCCTCGAACAGATCGGGTTGGCTTTGAGAGAATTGGGAAAATTTGCCGCCGACCACGGGCAGATGATCCGTTTGGAAGTGCATGGGGCGGGAACCAGCCTGCTGCCTCATATCCGGCGAATTTTGGACGTGGCCGACCACAAGAACGTCGGGGCCTGCTGGAACTCGAATCAGACGGACCTGGAGGGCGATGGCTTCGACCACAACCTGGCGTTGGTGAAGGGGCGGATTGTGGAAGTGCACATGCGGGACCTCTACCTCGAAGAGTATCCGTGGCGCCGCCTGATCACGGGACTGGTGGCGTCCGGTTACACCGGTTACTGCCTGGCGGAGATTCCGGAGAGCCGGGACCCGGTGCGGGTAATGCGTTACTTCCGAGGCCTCTGGCTGGCCTATCAGGGGTTGGTATAACCGCGGGTGTTGGCCCGGCGGGCTGCTCCAGCCATTCGAAGATTCGACCGGCAACAGCCTCCCAATTGGGATCGAGCATCATATCGTGACCCATGCCTTCGAAAAACTCGGCATGACATGCATGGGCGGCGGCGACGGATTCGACGGCGGGGCGCGAGACGGCGCGGTCGGCGCCAGCGCCCAGGACAAGAACCCGGGTGGAAGGCGACGTGGTGGGTTGCGGACCGATGCCGAGGATCAATTCTATGGCAACGCGGAAGGACTCTTCCTGAAGGCGAGAGCAGTAGAGTTGGACCTGGTCGGCAGGATGGGAAGGAGCGAAGAGCATCTCGTGACCCAAGGTGGGTGTGGCGACCACGGGGCGCATGCTGCCTCGAAGGATAAGTTCCATGCAGCGCCAGGGATGTCGTTGGAGAAAGCCGACGGTGGACCGCCGGAAGATCGCATGCCGGGTGGGGGCGAGCAGCACGGCGGCGGGCGGGCGGATGCGTTCGAGACAGATTTCGACGAGAAGGCAACCGAGTGAGTGGCCGACGAGAATGGGTTTGTTCTGGAAGAGTGAGACCGCGTCGCAGAGATCCTGGACGTAGTCCGAAAGGGAGGTCCATCGAAGGCTGCGCGGGCCTGTGAGTCTTCCGCCATGGCCGCGGAGATTGAGGGCATGGGCGGCGAGTCCGCGTTGTTCGAAGTAATCGAAGAAGTTTTCATCCCAGCACCACGCGGCATGCCACATGCCATGGACAAAAAGAATTGGCGACGCCGCGTCGAAGCGACACCCGGGTTGAGCACCAACCACCTTGACATCGTCCACCTCCATTTAGGCCGATAACTGCCGACACGAACAGAACAGCACGGCACGCAAACGCATGCCGCATTTAGGAGGCTCAAATCCCAGGTTTTCTGAGTTGGGTAACCGGGGTGACCGTAACGATGAGTTTTGGGAGGATCACGCGGCGGCCGCGTTCTCGCGCTGAGTGACGTATCACTTCAGATCCGCCCCTGGAATTCCGGTGCGACTGGGGCCCGGATCATGCGGGACAAAATCGTGAAGTAGGACGAGTGGATACGTCGGACGTATCCGGGTTGGGACTGTTCCATGATCTGACGCAATTCGGGTAGATTGTAGAAGGGAACAGTGAGTTGGGCGTGGTGCGCCTGGTGATCCGCGAAGCCGAAAGGAGCGAAAAGGTAGCGTTCGATGAAGTTGGTATCGACGTCGATCGTCGTCTGGGGAGCTTCACCGAGATTGCCGATGGGTGGTCCCGGGAAGAAGTAGTTATAACCGTGCTCAAGAAAGGTGCGGACACGATCGAGTTGAAGGGCGATGATAAAAATGGGGGCGAGCCAGAAGACGGGATAGGCCCACCAGGTGACGAGCGAGGTGAAGAGGGCAAAGACGGCAAGTTGCACGCCAGCGAGGGGTAGCAACTGGAGCAGGACCGCACCGGTAGCCGGCTTTTTGGAGCCGACGAGGGCATGGGTGCCCTCCAGGTCGCCATCTCCAAAGAACTTCCGCCGGAGCTTGATGGCGATGTCGACATAATTGCCGGTGAACAGCAGGAGGAACCGTGGCCATCCAGGGCGGGCAGTGATGAGGGGACGGTAGATATACCCGTCGATGTCGTCCTGGATGCTTTGAGGGTATTTGTGATGTTCCAGGTGGGCGCGGCGGTAATTGAAGAGTGAGACACCGACGAGCGAGGCGCAAAAGAGTCCGGCGGCCTCGTTCATCCCGACTTGAGGCATGAGGGTTTTGTGGGTGGCTTCGTGGGCGGCCAGCACCAGGCGGTATTGCATGGCGCCGATCAGGAGGAAGGCGATGAAGCCGGACCAGACGTGGAGGTGTTCGGCGAGAATCCAAACAGCCAAACCGATGAAGGCGAAGGTCGAACCGAGGGCGGCGAGAGGCGGCAGCCATCGTCGACGCCGTCGGAGCGCGGCGATCTGGTTGCGGAGAGTGGCGGGCGGGGAGTCGGCCATAGCGGACAGATCGGGCATAGCACTGGAAGCAGGCACCCGCCAGCGGTGATGTGGCAGGACGGTGCGAGGATGGAGCCGATGCCAGCCGTCTTCCGAGAATCTCGAAGCCGATGGCGTGTGGGTGGGCAGCGAGGAGTCCGGGGCACGTTGGGTGAGGAACTAGGTCCCCCGAGCACCCCGAGACGGAGGGATCTACCAACGGGTGCTTTGTCGCATCAGCTCAAGGGCTTGTTTGGCCTTCAGATCGCCATTTTCCGCCCGGCTGGCCAGGGAGGACTGCAACGCGGCCATTTGGTCCTGAACGGCGGTCATTTGGTCCGGGGAGAGGTTCTTGGCTCGGCGAAGGGTCTGGAGAAGAACCATGGCCTCGGTGACATCGTCCTTGCGCATGGCTGCCGCTGCGCGATTGGCGACTTCCTTGATGGGGACTTCGCCCGCAGGCGTGACCGGGATCACGACGGTATCCGTGGTGCTTTCCTCCGCGGGTGGCGGGGTTTCGATGGTCTCGTCTCCCGAGGACTTGAAGGCGGACTCGAGGGCTGCCGGATCGGAATTAGCGCCTGGATCGGAGCCGCAACCGGTCCAGACGGCCGCGGCGAGCAGGAGGGGGAGAGCGTGTTTCATGGAGACAGATGGAGGAATGAAGTTGGGAGCGGGCCGGGCTTTGAGGATCGGCGCAGGGATTGCTCCGGTTACGGTCCGTCGCCGGTTCTGCTGCCCGGCACATTCCAGAGGCGGCCGGGGCGCTTAGCGACTTCGCGATTGAACTCCCTGATTTTCATATACTCGACGTGGCTATCGACCACTCCGACGGTGGTTCCCACGTTGTGAGTGCGGGTAATGCCTTCGCTGGGAGTGCTCGATCCGTCGTTGAAGTCGCCGGGCACCCGCTCATCCGCCTGCCACATGATGATGTCGTTGGGATTGAATGCGGTGATGCGGAAGGTGGGACGGCGGATTTGGAAGGCGGTGAGGGAACCACTCAGGATGTAACTGGAGTACTTCTGGCCTCGCTGACGGAACTGGACGGTGTTGGTTCGATCGAGGGGGCAGCGGTACAGCTTGCCGGTGGTGAGGTACGTCCAGAAGAGGCCGGTTTGGACATTGGTTTCCGGCCTGGTGAAGGGGGGTAGGCAGAGCCAACCGGGCCAGTTCTGAAAGTCCCAGTTATTGTGGGGGAGCCATTCGTCGTTGTCGTTGGTGTAGAGCTGGTTCGCCAACATGATCTGCTTCTGATTGCTGATGCACAGGGTTCGCTGACCCTGCTCTTTGGCCTTGCTGAGCGCCGGGAGCAGCATGCTGGCCAGGATCGCGATGATGGCGATGACGACGAGGAGTTCGATCAGCGTGAATGCAGCTGCCACAGGGCGGGAAGACGTAGGGCTTTGGGAATTCATGGGGCCAGGGATTGGACGTCGCGAGCGTACACCATCCACCCAGGCCGTCCATCCTCCGTTTGACCGCACAGAGTGTACGGCTCAGGCGTTTGGAGGCTCCGGGTTGCGACGGCGCTGGGGAAGTTGGCGAGGTGTTGTTGGCGTCACTCGGCCAGCACCTCGACGGCGTAAAACACGGCGGAAATGTGCGGCTGCGGGTTGCCATTCCATCGCACAGTCACCGAGGACGCCACGATGACGTCACTGGCGGGCAACCACGCGCTTGGGCTGAGGCCGCTGCGTTGCAGCACTCGGTACTTCCGGCCGGGGACGGACGTCCAGCGGAGCAGGACGTTGCCAGCAGGATCCAGCAGGGCCTGGAGCGTCGGGGCTCCCGAAGTCGGCTTGATGTTGATCCTGACCATGGCCGGTTCGGAGGAGACTTCGCCATCCGAGACGCGATAGGTCATGGAATCCGCGCCAATTTCGCCGAGACTCGGCTGGTAGACGACTTGGGGAGGCTCGCCGGAAAGGGTGCCCTTGGTGGGAGGGGTGACGACTTCGTAGATCAGTTCGTCCCGGTCGGCGTCTCTTCCATAGAGGGGTAGTTCGATCGAGGTGTTCTCCATGGTATCAACCTGTAGGGGTTCGGCGATGGGGATGTCGTTCACTGGAGCGACGCTGAAATAAACCATGGCGCGATTGGTCTTTCCGGATGTGTCGAAAGCTTCGAGTTCCATGAAATCGTTGCCGAAGAAGTCCTGCACGGGTCGGTAGGTCAGGTTGGGAGGGGTTCCGACCAGGGTTCCGAACCGTGGGTTTTCGGTGACCTGGAGGGTGAGACCCTCTTGGTCGGGGATAGGAAGTTTGAAGGAGATGAACTGGTCTTCTCGAACCTCGAGCAACACGTCGGGGATGAGAGGGGGAGAGGAGGCTGGCAGGATCTCGATCGTGATCGTGGCTGGCTCGGACAGTTGGGCCCCATCCGATACCCGATAGCTGAAGTAATCCGTTCCTTCCTGACCGGCACCTGGCAGGTACACAAGGCTCGGCGGGATGCCCAGGAGAGTGCCTCGACTTGGATGCTCGACCATTTCGAAGAAGACCGGGTCGCCATCCGGATCGTCCCCAGGGAGCAGGATGTCGATAGGGGTGGCAAACTCCGTAGTGACCAGAAACTCGCGCGCCGAAGGGGGATCCGGTTCGGGATGGATGAGGACTTCCCAGACCCATTTTTTGGGGGTTGGTGAACCGAGATTACCCACGATTTCGAATCCATCCGTGCCCCAGGCATCGGCGTTGGGCAAATAGACAACCTGCAAATCCCGTGTTTCGAGCCTGCCGCGGCTGGGTGGGAGCGTGAGGGTCCATTCCAAGGACGGGTCCCAATCGCCGAGCCCGAAGTCGAGGGTCACGAATTGGTCCTCGAGGCAATCGGCCCTCGCGGAGAACGTCTCGATGGGAATGTCGGCAGCAGGAGCCTCATAGATCACCTCTTTGGAAAAAGCGCTCTCGAGGCCCTCGGAGTTCCGGGCTGTCAGTGCGAAGTAGTAGGTTACCGACGCTAGAGGGAGTGAAAGGGTGGCGGAGGTCGCTTTACCCACTGGCGTGGCACGAAAGTAAGCCCCGGGCCGCAGACCGTAATGAACGACGTAAGAGTCCAGATCCGGCTCGGAATTCGGGTTCCACGCGAGGGTGGCCGTGAGGTTTGAAATGGTTGCCCCGGAGGCTGTCGACGCAAACGGATTCCCGTCAAATGCGTCCGCCAGGAGAAAGGCAAGGAGGCATAAAATTTGAATGGTCTTCACGGCTAACCCGTTGGCGATCCTGCTCATCCCTGTTCCCGGTACGTGTATCGGATTAAAACCTTAAAGTATTTGGCCCGACAAGGTAGGGCATGCCGAAACGCGCCCTTTTTGTCGGACCTCAAAGCGTGGGAAGATTCACCGCTTCTCGAAGTGCCGCAACCTTTGAATTGATGGGAAATCGACTGGGTTGCGGGATTTTCGGCGGTGGTTGCGCCCGAATTTCAGGCGTTCACAGGGTGCCACGCTGCTGGAGCAGGTAGCCCAGCAAATGCACAAAATCATCGGAAGGAATGGCCTCCCCGAAGTTCGAAGGCATTACAGAGACGTTGGCCTCGCGGCGCTCGGCAATGTCGGCGATGGGAACCGTGAATTCAGTCCCGGCGGCATTGGCAAGAACCAGCAGTTCTCCGTCTTGACGCCGGAAAAGTCCCGAGGTCGTTTCCCCGTCTTTGAGCGTCAAGGTGGTGGTCCAGAACGCGTGGTCGACGTTGCGGTTGGGTGCCAGGACATCTTCGAACAAGCGTTCTTCGCCACGCGAACCGATCCCGGTGAGTTGGGGGCCGACCAAGCCGCCTTCGCCATTGATTTGGTGGCAGGCCGCGCAGGCCGCAATGAAGACCTCATGGCCGCGTTGGGGGTTGGGTTGGGAGCGCTGATAGTCGCTGCGACGATCGGTGAGGACCTTCTGGGTGGTTTCGTCCTCGCTGGGAAGAGTTTTGGCGAGGCTCTCGAGGGTGGCCCGGGTGGGATCGTTGGCCACCTTGAGCAGGCGTTCGCGAAGGCCGCGGTCCTGCAACAAGCCCGCTGGGGCTTTGCCCTCCATCATTCGCTGGACCAAGCTGGCCGTCAGTTCAGCAGAGGTCCCGGCGAGAGCTGCGAAGCGGAGCTGAAATCGGTAAGGCGCGCTTTTCCACGTATCGGCGATCAGCGTTTCCACGTCGGGACGCCCTTCCCGAAATAGAGTGTTCGCCACCCGCACGCGCCAGCCGTGGGGGAGGGAATCATCGGCAACCAAGTCGGTGGCGGCCTTGGCCATTGTCGAACTGCTCAGGCTCCTGAACGCGGCGGCGCGTGCGGTCGGGGCGCTGGCGGGATCCCCGGCGAGGGCTGCAAGGGCTGGTTTCAGGTCGGTGAGAGAGCATTGCGTGGCGATCTCCGCCGCGGCGATCTGACGGGACACCACCGTGGCTGGGGCGACGGAAGGGAGTGTGATGGTGGGAGGATCGAATCGACCGAATGCCATCCAGGCGTAGGCGGCGCCGGTGTCGGCGTCGACAGCTTCAAGGACCACGGAGCGGCCTTGGAGTGCGGCGAGGTCCCAGTTCACCGATTGAGCGGTGTCGTTGCGCGGCGGAAATGCCTCGAAAAGAACGGCATGGGTCTGGGCGTCCACCAGGCGAATGGCATTCCGCTTTTGAGCTGGTTGGTCGGGGAACCCGCCGTGGCCTCCCAAAAAGAAAGAGAGTCTGGCCGGGGCGGCAAAGGGTCGCGAACGGAGGGTGCCGGTGAGACCTTCGCCGCGTGGGAACGAGGAAAGCAGGCGGGCGACAGTGCCGTCGGAGCAGGGCCGCTCCTGGAATTCCCAGGGGTTGGTTTTGTTGGGGGCCGCCTCGAGCGGTTCATTGGCCCAACCCGTGGAGTCCTCGACGGAGGCGAGCAGGTTTCGGGCGAGATCGGAACCCCAACGGGTGACCGACACTGGGAAGGGCGCACCGCGCTGGGCGAAGCCCTGTTGGAGGGAGCGGAAGAGCGAGAGTTTGAAGTCGAGGTCGGCGGTCGGATTCTGAGCGACGGGCTCGACAAGCCGATCGATATCAATGGGATCGGCGTGGCGGGCGGCATGGGCCAGAGCGGCTTGGGAGAAAGCGGCGTTGGTGACGAAAAGAGCGCGGTGGTGGAGGAGAAAACGGGCCGAGGGTGCGGATTTCACCGCCAGCGACACATCGAGCATCGCGCGGATGTCGCGTTCGGAGAGGTCACCTCGTTCGGGGACGGTGGCCAAAGCCGAAGGGTGGTTCTCCAGGAGGTTGCGGAGGGCGCGGCGCGTGCTGTAGCGGAGGTGGGGGTCCCCATCGGGGAGGCTGGCAATGAAGTTGAGCAGCGGGCGGAGTTCACTGGCCGCAGGCCGTTGGGCGATCGCCTCCACGCTGGCCCGCTGCACGGCGGGGATCGGATCCGTCAGGCCGCCCAGAGCGAGGTCGGTGGCCACTTGGACCAGATCCATGGATGCCGGTTGCCCACGTGCGGCGTCCGCCAGAAGGCTGGAGGCTATTCGTCGGGCATGGATTCGGACGAGCGGCGAGGGCGATTTTCCAGCGTCGCCCAGGATCGTGGTGGTCAGGGAGCCGAGACGACGGAGCAGCCACAGGGTGTGGACCTGCTGTTCGCCGTTGGTGGGGCGGCCGACGGTTTGTCGGAGGGAACCGATTGCGGCCGTGGCGAAACGATCAGCGATCTCCTGGGTGGCCAGGAGCCGTCGGGGAAGGCTGGGGGAGGCGAGTTCCTGGATAAGGCCGTCGAGGGATGAGGCGAGAGCGGGCGGGCGCAGCGCGCTTCCGCGATGGACCACCCGCCAGATTCGCCCGCGTTCACGGTCGCGTCCCGGATGGCTCAACGGAACTTCGTAGTGGCCAATGATGCGGTTGTAGAAGTCAGCCACGTAGAAGGCGCCATCGGGCCCGAGGGTCGTGTCGACGGGCCGGAACCACGGATCCCCGCTGATGATGAAGTCGGGTCGGGCGCGGGTGACCCGCCCGGAACCGCGCTCGGCGGCGAGGTCGCGATACACGCGGGAGGTCATGACGTCGCCGATGAAGACGCAATCCTGGTATTCGGCGGGCCACAGGTCGTCGGCGTAATACGTGATGCCGTCAATGGCGGTCGAACCCCGGATCTGTTCCATCATGGTGGGAGCGAAGCCGAGGCCGTCGTCCGGCTTGCCGAAACTGGGGTAGACGCCGCCAGGGAGCAGGAGATAAATCGGGTCACTGTGGCAGTCGCTGGAGTACAGGTCCCCGCGGGGATCCAAGGCGAGGCCGAAGGGATTGACCTGACCGCTGGTGAAGGACTCGATGCGCGAGCCGTCCATCTGGATACGGTAGGTGTTGCCGGAGTTGAAGTGGACCGTGTTGCCGTCGCGGCCAGCGACCCGTGAGTCGTTGTTGAATCCGTGGGTGGCGTAGAGCCAGCCGTCAAAGCCCCGGCGAAAACTAGCCTGGTTTCCGTGCGTGTCGCGGGTGTGGTCGAACGGCCCGTAAAGCGGCTTGCGGGCGTCGGCCTTGCCGTCGCCGTCGGTGTCTTCCATCAGCCAGATGTTGGGAATCGACCAGACAAGAGCCTTCCAGCCATTAGTGTCGGTGCGGAACGGGTAGACGCCGATGGGGATATTCAGTCCGTCGGCAAAGGTGGAGACCTTGCGGGCGCGACCGTCCGGGCCGAAGTCCTCGAAGATCATGACCCGATCGCGGCCGGGCTGTCCGACGGGAACGGGGGAGGGGTATTCGCGGGACGTGGTGACCCAAAGTCGGCCGGTGGCGTCGAAGGCGAGATTCATGGGCTTATGAATATCTGGCTCGTGGGCGACGAGCTGGATTTCGAAGCCCTCGGGGACGCGGAAGGCGAGGCGCTGTTGGGCCGGCGTCCTGGGCGCCGTGGGGCGGACATTGGCTGCGAACGGGTCTTCCTCGGCACCCCGGGCAGGGACGGGTGACGTGGCCACGAAGAGAAGGGCGGAAAGCGCGGCGAGGGCGTGGAGCATGGATCTCCAAGGGGCTGTAGCGCAGGTCATGGCGACGAGGGTAGCGAGAACCTCGGGCTTGGAAAGGTTGAGCACGGTTTCGGTTTTCCGTGATGGGCCCGGCATTGTGGTTGCCGCTGAAGTAGAGGATCAGGCGGGGTCGTAGTTGAGCCAGGGGCCCAGCCAGCGCTCGCACTCGCGTAGCTCGGCTCCCTTGCGGCTGGCAAGGTCCTCGAGTTGGTCGTGGCCGAGCTTTCCAACCGCGAAATACTTCGAATCCGGGTGCGAGAAATAGAGACCGCTCACGCTGGATCCCGGCCACATCGCGAAACTCTCGGTGAGCCGGATGCCGGTCTGACGTTCCACGTCGAGCAGTTCCCAGATCTTGGCCTTCTCGGTGTGGTCCGGGCAGGCGGGATAGCCTGGGGCGGGGCGAATGCCCCGGTAGCCTTCGTCGATGAGTTGCTGCGTGGTGAGGTTCTCCCCACGTCCGTAGCCCCATTCCTGCCGGGCTCGCAGGTGGAGGAATTCCGCGAACGCTTCCGCCAGACGGTCGGCCAGGGCTTCGGCGAGGATCGCGTTGTAGTCGTCGTGTCCAGCCTTGAAGCCATCGACGAGGGCTTGGAGCCCGTGGCCGGTGGTGACAGCAAAGGTACCGATGTGATCGCCGGCCTTCGCGCTCGTGGTACCGGCAGGCGCGATGTAATCCGCGAGGCACCGATGGGGTTTGCCATCGGTTTGGGGGGCCTGTTGCCGGAGAAAGTGCAAGCGGGTTCGGACCTGTGTGCGGGACGCGTCGGAGTAAATCACCACGTCATCGCCTTCCCGGGCGGCGGGAAAAAAGCCGTAAATGCCTCGAGGTTGGAGGAGTCGCTCTCCGGCCATCCGGCCGAGAAGATCCTGGGCGTCGGCGAAGAGTTTGCGGGCCTCGTCGCCGTGCTTAGGGTGGTTAAAGATCGCCGGATAGACGCCCCGCAACTCCCAGGTATGGAAGAAGGGCGACCAGTCGATGAACGGCACGAGGTCGGCGACCGAGACGTTGTCCAGCAGGCGGCTTCCGACGAATCCAGGTTGGGGCAAGGGATCGAACGACAGTTTCGGGGCGTTGGCCCTGGCTTCCGCGAGTGGCAGCAGGGCTTGTCGCTGGCTGCCGTGCTGGCTCCGGAGCCGTTCGTAATCCTTTGCGAGAGAATCCGCGAAGCGCTTACGGTCGGTGTCGCTGAGCAGACTGCTGACGACGGGGACGGCGCGGCTGGCATCGAGGACGTGAACGACGGGCTGGCTGTAACCCGGGGCGATTTTGACCGCGGTATGGGCCCGGCTGGTGGTGGCGCCGCCGATGAGCAGGGGCAGCCGGAAACCGGTGCGCTCCATTTCCCGGGCGACGTGGGTCATCTCGTCCAGCGAGGGTGTGATGAGACCGCTCAGGCCGATGATGTCAACCTGCTTTTCCCTGGCGGCGGCGAGAATGCGATCGCACGGCACCATGACGCCGAGGTCGATGACCTCGTAATTGTTACAACCAAGAACGACACCAACGATGTTCTTGCCGATGTCGTGGACGTCGCCTTTAACGGTCGCGAGAAGAATGCGACCGGCGGCTTTGACGGTGCCGCCGGCGGCTTCGAACGCGGCTTTCTCGGCTTCCATGTAGGGAGTGAGGTAGGCGACGGCCTTCTTCATGACCCGGGCGGATTTGACGACCTGGGGAAGGAACATTTTTCCGGCGCCGAAGAGGTCGCCGACGATGTTCATGCCGGACATGAGCGGGCCCTCGATGACGAGGAGCGGGCGGCCGAGCTTTTGACGGGCTTCCTCGGCGTCGATCTGGATGAAGGCGTCGATGCCTTTGACCAGGGCGTGTTCGAGGCGTTGTTCGACCGGTTGCTGGCGCCAGGCGTCATCGGTCGGGGCGGGGGCGTTGGAGCTGGAAGGTGTGGCCTTGCGTTTGAGTTCCTCGCCGAGGGTGACCAGGCGTTCGGTCGCGTCGGGGCTTCGGTTCAGCAACACGTCTTCGACCGCCACCAGGAAGTCATTCGGGATCTCCTGGTAGACCTCGAGTATGCCAGCGTTGACGATGCCCATATCGAGACCGGCGCGGATGGCATGGAACAGGAAGGCGCTGTGCATCGCTTCGCGGACGGCGTTGTTGCCGCGGAAAGCAAAGCTGACGTTGGAGATGCCGCCGCTGACACGGGCACCGGGGAGATGCTCCTTGATCCAGCGGGTGGCGCGGATGAAGTCGACGGCGTAGTTCGCGTGTTCCTCGATCCCAGTGCCTACGGTGAGCACATTGGGATCGAAGATGATGTCGTTGGGATCGAAGTCGGCCTTTTGGACGAGAAGATCGTAGCAACGCTGGCAGACCTCGACGCGGCGTTCGAAGGAATCGGCCTGGCCGCGTTCATCGAAGGCCATGACCACGACGGCAGCGCCGTAGCGGCGGACGAGCCGGGCTTGTTCGAGGAACTTCTCCTCGCCTTCCTTGAGGGAGATGGAGTTCACGATCGCTTTCCCTTGCACGCAACGAAGGCCCGCCTCCAGGACCGACCACTTGGAGGAGTCGATCATGAAGGGCACCCGGGCGATGTCGGGTTCGGCCGCGAGCAGACTCAGGAACCGGGTCATCGCGGCGACGCCATCGAGCATTCCTTCGTCCATGCAGACGTCGATGATCTGGGCGCCGTTCTCCACCTGCTGTTTGGCGATGGTCAGGGCCTGCTCGTACTGGCCGGCGAGAATGAGTTGTTTGAATTTGGGCGAGCCGGCGACGTTGGTCCGTTCGCCGATGTTGACGAAGGACTGCGCGACGTTGGTGGCGTCCGGGGCGACCGGGAGATCATCCGAGTCGGTGACGTGGCCCGAAGGGGCCGGGGGTGACGGACGGGCGGAACGGAGCACGAAGGATTCCAGACCGCTGAGCCGCAAGGCCGGTTCGATCCGTGGCAACTTCCGCGGGGCCGAGCCTCGGACCGCTTCCGCGATGGCCCGGATGTGGGCGGGAGTCGTTCCGCAACACCCTCCAACGATGTTCAGCCAACCGTTGGAAGACCATTCGGCGAGCTGGGGAGCCAGACTGGCGGGGGTTTCGGGAAAACCGGTTTCCGACAAGGGATCCGGCAGCCCTGCGTTGGGGTAGAAGCAGGTGTAGACCGGGGCGGATTTCACCACTTCCTCAACGAACGGCCGCATTTCGCGCGGTCCCAACGCACAATTGAGTCCGATGGCCAGCGGTCTGGCGTGCATGACAGAATGCCAGAACGCCTCGGTGGTCTGGCCGGTCAAGGTGCGTCCCGAGAGGTCGGTGATCGTGCCAGAAATCAGAATGGGGACACGCCGGGCACCCTGGCCGAAGGCTTCCTCGATGGCGAAGATCGCGGCTTTGGCATTGAGGGTGTCGAAGATGGTTTCGACGAGCAGGACATCGACGCCACCCTCAAGCAGGGCATCGACCTGTTCGCGGTAGGCCTGGCGCAGTTGATCAAAGGTCACTGAGCGGAAGCCGGCGTCGTTGACTTCGGGAGAAATCGACGCCGTGACGGGCATGGGACCGAGCGCACCCGCAACGAATCGCGGCGTTCCGGTGGCTTTGGCCACCTCATCGGCGGCCTTTCGTGCCACCGCCGCGGCGGCGAGATTGATCTCGCGGGAGACGCCTTGAAGGAAGGGGTCCTGAACCACCGCGTCGAAGAACTTCGGGTCCTTGCGACCGGCCGGGTGGCGGTCGAAAAGGAAGTCGTGCTGGCCGATGGTCGTAGCCGAGAACGTGTTGGTCTCGATGATGTCCGCTCCGGCCTGAAGGTACTGCCGGTGGATTTCCTCGATGACCTGGGGCTGGGTGAGGAGTAGAAGCTCATTGTTGCCCTGGAGGTCCTTACCCTTCCAGTCGGCGAATCGGGAACCGCGAAAGGCGGCTTCATCGAGCTTATAGCGTTGGACCATGGTCCCCATGGCGCCGTCGAGGATGACGATCCGTTGGCGGAGCAGTTGCTCGAAGGGATGGATACCTGGGGATTGACTCATGGTGCGCGTGGTTTGAAAACCTGCGGTGACAATGCCCAAGGATCATTTACAAATCAAGTCATCCGGATGCGTTGATATGAGAACGAATTCTTTCACGGGATCTGCCACTGAATGGTTGGCAGGCCGGGATGGTGGTCCTGGAATCGAGGGACCGATGAGCATTCGGACCCATTGGAAGGGCTGGTGGCTGGTGGTGACCTTGTGGAGCGCGACCTTCCACGTGTTCTCGGCAGCCTGGGCGCCCGCGAAAGGGCCTCTCATGACGCGGTGGGCGACGCAGGTCTCGCCGCGGAACGCCTTGCCGGAGTATCCGAGGCCGCAGTTGGCCCGGAGGGAATGGATGAATCTGAACGGCCTTTGGAACTATGGGATGACGTCCACGAACGGAAGCCGGCCCGTCTCGTGGGATGGCGAGATCCTGGTGCCGTATCCGGTGGAATCGGCGCTTTCCGGCGTGATGAAGACGGTCGGGCCCGAGAAGCGGCTTTGGTACCATCGGACGTTCGAAGTTCCCCGGCGGTGGGAGGGACGTCGGGTGCTGCTGCATTTCGGGGCGGTTGATTGGGAGGCGCGGATCTGGGTCAACGGGGTGGGCGTGGGAGAACACCGTGGCGGCTACGACGCCTTTTCGATGGATGTGACTGCGGCGCTGAAGGCGGAGGGCGAGCAGGAGTTGGTGGTGTCGGTCTGGGATCCGTCGGATGCCGGCCCGCAACCGCGAGGCAAGCAGGTGCAAAAGCCCGAAGCCATCTGGTACACGCCAACCTCTGGCATCTGGCAAACCGTCTGGATGGAGCCTGTGGAGCCGTCGCACGTGCGTGGCTTGAAGATCACGCCCGACTGGGATGGGTCGGCGGTCGAGGTTTCGGCGCAGGTGACGGGAGCCGGTCATCGGTATCGGGTCGAGTGCCTCGTGCGGGATGGGCGAACGGAAGTGGCGCGGGGTGAGGTGAGTGTGTTGGGCGGAAGTTTGACGTGGGAGGTGCCGTTTCGGTCCTCCGTGAAGCTGGAAATCCCTGGGGCGAAACCGTGGACTCCGGACACTCCGTTTCTCTATGGACTGCGTGTCACGCTCTACGAGGACGACCGGGAAGTGGACACGGTGGAAAGCTATTTCGGCATGCGAAAGATCGCGGTGGCGAAGGATGCGCAGGGAGTGAACCGGTTGTTTCTGAACAACCAGCCGATGTTCCAGTTTGGACCTCTGGACCAGGGCTTCTGGCCGGACGGGCTGTACACGGCGCCTACGGACGAAGCGTTGCAGTACGACATTCGGATGACGAAGCAGTTGGGATTCAACATGGCACGCAAGCACGTGAAGGTGGAACCGGACCGTTGGTATTACTGGTGCGACACGTTGGGGTTGCTGGTGTGGCAGGACATGCCGAGCGGCGAGAAATACATTGGAGGCAAGGATCCCGACATTCAGCGGTCCGCGGAGTCGGCGGCAATCTTCGAGCGCGAGCTGCGGGCGATGGTGGACGGATTAGGGAACCATCCGTCGATCGTGATGTGGGTGCCGTATAACGAGGGGTGGGGTCAGTGGGACACGGCGCGCATTGCGGCGTTGGTGAAGGAGTGGGACCCGACCCGGTTGGTGAACTCGGCGAGTGGCTGGACCGACCGGAAGGTGGGGGATGTGCATGACATCCACACCTATCCGGGCCCGGCGGCCCCGCCGCTCGAAGCGGGCCGGGCGGGTGTGCTCGGAGAGTTTGGAGGGTTGGGTTTGCCGGTGAAGGGGCACACCTGGCAGGCGGAAAAGAATTGGGGCTACCGGAGTTTCACGACCCACGAAGCCCTCACCGACGCCTACCTAAAGTTGATCGATCGGCTGCACCCGCTCACCGGGAATGCCGGTTTGGCAGCGGCCATCTACACCCAAACCACCGACGTGGAAATCGAGGTCAACGGTCTGATGACCTACGACCGTGAGCGGGTGAAGATGCGGCTGGCCACGGTGGCGGAGGCCAATCAGAAAATTTATTCTCCGCCGCCGGCGCGTCAGAGTGCGGGAACGGCGCTGGTTCCGCCGGCGACGCCCCTGGTGGCGGGAGATCCCTACTTTAGCATTTGGTCGGTCTCGGACCGATTGACCGACGACACGACGCGTCATTGGACAGGGCGGAACCACGCTTTGGTGGGTTTGGTGCGGATTGACGGGGTGACCTACCGAGTGCTGGGCAACGACCCGCGCCGTCTGCCCGCGCTGGAACAGACGTCCGTGGAAGTGCTGCCGACCCGGACCCAGTACCGGTTTGAAGGGGCGGGAATTCGGTTGGGGTTGAGTTTTCAGAATGCCGCCTTGCCCGACGACCTGGACCTGTTGTCGAGGCCGGTGACGTATTTGACCTGGGAAGCGGCGAGCCTCGATGGGCGCCGGCACGACGTCGGGATTTATTTCGAAGCGTCGCCGGAGATCGCCGTGAACACTCCGGATCAAAAGGTGGTGGCATCGCGGGCGGACACCGGCGACCTAAAAGCCGTGCGGGTGGGCACGGAAGCCCAGTCCGTGCTGGGACGGAAAGGGGATGATGTTCGGATCGACTGGGGTCACCTGTACCTGGCGTCGGCCCCCTCCAACGGGGTTTTGTTGGGAATTACTTCCGGCGAGTCGGCGCGCGAGGTCTTTCGGGAGAAGGGCGGCCTGGGAGATGCTGCGCTGAATCCAGGGGAAGCGGTGGCTGCTCGTGATGCGGCGGCATTGGTGGCGGTTTTCGACACGACGCGCGTCGGTCGCGAACCGGCGACCCGGTGGCTGATGCTGGCGTACGACGACGAGTACGCGATCCAGTACATGGGCAACAACCTGCGGCCGTACTGGCGGCGGAGCGGTTGGGAAGCGAAAGACTTGTTGCAGGCGGCGGCGTCGGAGCGGGACACGCTGATGCAGCGATGCGACGCCTTTGATCGGGAACTGATGGGGGACCTGGCACGGCAAGGCGGGGAAAAATACGCGAAACTGTCGGCGCTGGCGTACCGGCAGTGCTTTGCGGCGAGCAAGTTCGTGGCGGACGCGAAGGGACAACCTCTGTCTTTCTCCAAGGAGAACTTCAGCAACGGTTGTATCGGGACCTCGGACGTCTTCTATCCGATGGCGCCGCAGTTCCTGTTGTTCGGCCCCTCGTTGGCGAAGTCGTTCCTGGTGCCGTTCATGGACTACGCGGCGTCGGACCGTTGGCGATTCCCCTTCGCGCCGCATGACCTGGGGACCTACCCGCATGCCAACGGCCAGGCCTATGGCGGCGGAGAACGGACCGAAGAGAATCAGATGCCGGTGGAAGAATCCGGAAACCTTCTGATCCTGATGGCAGCGGTGGCGCAGATGGAGGGAAACGCGGAGTTTGCGGGTCGTTACTGGCCTCAACTGGAACGGTGGGCGGCCTATCTGGCGGAGAAGGGATTCGATCCCGAAAACCAGCTTTGCACCGACGACTTCGCCGGGCATCTGGCCCATAACGTCAATTTGTCGGTGAAGGCGATCTGTGGGTTGGGGGCGTTCGGGAAACTGTCTGCCATGCGGGGGGACGCGGTGACCGCCGACAGGTATTTCAAGCTGGCGCGGAGCTTCGCGGAACGCTGGGTGAAGGAAGCCGATGACGGGGAAAAGTATCGGCTGGCGTTCGATCGGCCGGGCACGTGGAGCCAGAAGTACAACCTGGTCTGGGACCGAATCCTGGGCTTGAACCTGTTCCCGCCGGCCGTGGCGACGAAGGAAATGGCGTTTTACCGGAAGACCCAGGCGCGGTACGGACTGCCCCTCGACAACCGGGCGACCTACACCAAGCTCGACTGGATTGTGTGGACGGCGACGCTGACCGGGGATCGCGGGGATTTCGAGGCGTTGGTCCATCCCATCTATCGCTGGCTCAACGAGACCCCGTCGAGGGTGCCCATGTCAGACTGGTACGAGACCGGCACAGGCAAGCAGGTGGGCTTCCAGGCGCGGCCCGTGGTCGGGGGCGTGTATTTGCCGATGCTTTACGACCGCACCGTCTGGCAGAAATACGCAAGCCGCAATCTGACTCGTGCCGCGGACTGGGCACCCCTACCCAAAGCACCCAAAGTCACCTCGGTCGTTCCGACCGCGCGCGAAGCCAAGGTCACCTGGCGGTACACGACTCGGAAACCGGTCGCCTCGTGGTCCGAACTGGATTTCAACGATTCTACCTGGACCGAGGGCGAGGCCGGCTTTGGGACGCGAGGAACGCCGGGCTCGGAGATCGGCACCGAATGGTCGACGTCAGAGATCTGGATTCGGCGCGCGTTTGATATGCCGGCCGGCGTGAAGCCGGAGGCGCTGCGACTGATGGTGCACCACGACGAGGACGCCGAGGTGTTCCTCAACGGCGTGCTCGTGGCGACCCTATCGGGATACACCAGCGACTATGAGCCGGCGGGCATTCCCAGGAAATTGGCGGAGGCCCTGCGACCCGGCCGCAACCTGATGGCGATCCGGTGCCGGCAGACCCGCGGCGGTCAGTACATCGACGCGGGTCTGGTGACGGTCGAGGAAGCGCGCTGAGGCGGGCTAGCCTTTCACGTCGTAGCAGTGCAGCAATTCCTGGTCGCGCAGGTAGAGTCGGCCGTTGATGACGACCGGGTGGGTCCAGATGCGGCCTTGGGGGCTGCGTTGCTTGGTTTGGGGATCGAGCTTGAACCGGCCTTTCTCCACCCACTCCTTCGTCGACAGCTCCACGAGTGCAACTACACCGGAGCCTTCATCCAGGCAGTAGAACATGCCGTCCGCAAAGTGGATGGCGCCCTTGCCGAGCTTCTTGCTGGCCCAGACTTCCTCGCCGGTCTTGAAGTTCTGGCAGACCCAACCCGGTCCTTCGGAGTGTCCGAAGAGGTGATCGCCGACGCGGATGACGCCACCATGGTGGTTCTTCATGACCTTGTTTTCGTAGGCGATCGAGGCGGTATTGTCGGCCCCCAGCTTGACGAGCATGCAACCGACGCCGTAGCCGGCGGTCACGTAGACGTGACCGTCGTGATAGATGGGCGTCGGGATCACTGCGACGCGTCCCGGAAAGTCCTGCGTCCAAAGAACCTTGCCGTTGGCGGGGTCGACGCCGAAGACCTTGGTCATCACCAGTTGCACGATCTGCGGCTTGCCGTTGTGCACCGCGAGGATCGGCGAGGAATATTGGGCGTTGTCCTTGAGTTCTCCGGATTGCCAGGCGAGTTCGCCAGTATCCTTCTTCAGTGCCGCCAGGGTGCCCTTTCCTCCGCCGGGGGTGCAGACGACGAGGTTGTCGACGATGAGCACGCTCTCGGTGTAGCCCCAGTCCTGGAGTTTGCCCCCGAGATCCGAGGTCAGGGATTTCTGCCAGACCACTTTGCCGTCGGAGACCTGGGCACAGACGAGCGTGCCTTGGCCGCCGATGGCATAGACGTGGTTGCCGTCGACGGTCGGAGTGGCTCGCGGGCCGTCGCCCCAGGTGTTCTGAAACTTGGCTCCAGCCGGGGCGGCCCAGAGTTCCTTACCGGTGGCCGGGTCGAGACAGAGAATGAGTTCCTGGTTGTCCCGGAGGCCCATGGTGAACAGGCGGTTGCCGACCACCGAAAAACCGGCGTAACCGAGGCCTGCATTCTCATTTAGCCACAAGCGCTTCGGGCCGCCCGCGGGCCATGATTTGAGAAGGCCGGTGTCGGGGGAGTGATCATTCCGGCCGGGGCCGCGCCATTCGGGCCAATCGGCCGCCGAAGCGTTCAGGGACCAGGCGATGACGAGAGCGACGAGAGAACGGTGGAAGATCGGCTGCATATCCCGCAAACGATTGCGTTGACCAGGAACCAGAGCAACCGCGAAGACGGGAGTTGGGACTGGGCGCGATCACGAATGGAGGAGCCACTCGCGAAGCCGGGTCTTGAGGATCTTGCCGGTGGCGTTGCGCGGGAGAGCGGGGACCAGAATGGCGCGGCGGGGGACCTTGTAATCAGCGAGTCGCTCCTTGAGGAAGGCGAGCAGGGCTTGCGGATCGAAGGCGGCCGGGTCATCGGCGGCCACGAAGGCGACGGCTCGTTCACCGCGGCGTTCGTCGGTTTCCCCGACCACGGCGGCCTCTTTGATGCCCGGGAAGCGGTAGATGACCTCCTCGATTTCCCTGGGGTACACGTTCAAGCCATTCGGCTTGAGCATGTCCTTCTTGCGGTCGGTGATGACGTAGTAACCATCGGGCCGCCGGTGGCCGATATCGCCGGTCAGAAGCCAGCCATCGCGAATCGCTTCGGCGGTTTTCTCGGGAGCATTCCAGTATCCGAGCATGACGTTGCCGCCGCGGACGCAGATTTCGCCTTCGACGAGATCGCCGAGATGTCGTCCCTCCTCGTCCTGGATGGAGACTTCGACGTTGGGAAGGGGAAGGCCGACGGTGCCGGCGATGACGGGTCCGTGGATGGGATTGACGGAGACGACGGGGCTGGCCTCGCTGAGGCCGTACCCTTCGATAAGCGGGATGTGGGGGAATCGGGCGGAAAAGCCGCGGAGGATTTCGGCGGGCAGGGGGCCTGCGCCGCTGACGCCGAGGCGAAGGGGAAGTTGGACCTCAGGGGGGAGGCCGGCGAGGGCGCGGAAGATCTGGGCCATGGCGGGGAGGACGGTTCCCTGATGAGCGATGATTTCGCCCAGCATGGCTTTGATGGGTTGCAGGGATTTGATGAGGACAATGGAGCCGCCGACGGCGAGAGGCAGGAGGACGCACACGGTCAGCATGAAGCTGTGGAACATGGGGAGCATGAGCACGAACCGGTCATGGTCGAAGACCTCCAGGATGCGCCGGCAACTCTCGACATTATGGAGCAAGTTGCCGTGGGAGAGCATGGCGCCTTTGGGGTGGCCGGTGGTGCCGGACGTGTAGATGAGGACGGCGAGGTCCTCTTCGTTGCGGGGAGGTGCGGCGACGGGTGCTGGGGAAGTGTCGAGGTTGGGGAGATCGTCGACTTCCCAGCACTGGAGGGAAGGGCGGAGGGCCTGGACACAAGCCCGTTCCTCCGCGAGGGCGGTCTCGGAAAGGACCAGATCGATACCGGAGTCCTCAAGCAGGTAGACGATCTCTTCGGGTTTTAGGAAATTGTTGATGGGAACGACGATGGCGCCGGCATGGAGGGCGCCGAGCAGGGCGGGTACAAACTCCGGCCGATTGCGCAGCCAGAGTCCGATGCGTTGGCCGGGCTGGACCCGGTGGGTTTGGAGGAGGAAACGGGCAATGGCGAGTGTCTGGGTGCGCAATTGCTCGTACGTGAGCAGGGCTTCGCCGTAGAAAATCGCGGTTTTGTCGGCATGGGAGGCCGCGGAGTGTAGGAAGCTTTCGCTGAGGTTCATCGGAGCAAAGGCGAGGTCACTTGATGAGGGGGCGGAGGGTTGGCGTCAAGGTCGGCGGTGGGTCGTATGCACGGTTGGGGTTGGGAATTCGCGTGGACGCGGAGTTGTCGGGAGGGGGGGCGAGGGCTTAAATCGGCGGCGTGATTGATACGGCGGAACGCCTTACCGAAGCCATGAAGGAGCTGGAGCAGGCTTCCTGGATGGCTTTGGACACGGAGGCGGACAGTTTGCATGCCTATCCAGAGAAGCTGTGCCTGCTGCAGTTGAGCCATCCGGGAGGGGATCTGCTGGTGGACCCCCTGGCTGGATTGGAACTGGGGGACCTTCTGAAAGTGATGGCCCGGCACACCCTGATCCTGCATGGCGGGGACTACGACCTGCGGCTGATGTACCGAACGTGGAAGTTCGTGCCGGCGGCGGTCTTCGACACGATGAGCGCGGCGCGGTTTGTCGGGGTGACCCGCTTTGGGTTGACGGACCTGCTGTCGCAGTTCCTGGGATTGAACCTGGAGAAGGGACCGCAGAAGGCGGACTGGGGGCAGCGACCGTTGACGCCCCGAATGACGGCGTATGCCGAGGCCGATGCGCGCTATCTGAAGCCGCTGCAAGAAAAGCTGTTGGCGGATTTAGAGCGGTTGGGGCGTACGGAATGGCACCGGGAACTGTGCGCGCGGATCGTCACGGATGCGGCTCAATGGGAGGCGCCGGATCCGGAAGTGGTGTGGCGCCTGCGGGGGAGCCATGCGTTAGACCCGGCGGGTTTGGCGGTGCTGCGGGCGATTTGGTACTGGCGGGAGGATGAGGCGATCCGGGCGAATCGGCCGACCTTCCACATTCTGAACCACGATCACGCGGTGGGTTTGGCTTCGTCGGCCGCGCGCTGGGGAGCAGTCCCGAGCTCCTTGCCGCGGCATTTGTCGCCCCGGCGGCGGCAGGGGTTGACCGAGGCGATTCGCAAGGCGGTGGAGATGCCTGCCGAGGAGTGGCCCAAGCGCATTCGGCATGAGCACAAGCGGATGCCGTTGTGGGTGGGGCGGAAGGCGGCCCTGCTTCGGGAACTTCGGGATCGGAAGGCGGCGGAGCTGAACCTCGACCCGTCGTTTGTGGCGAGCAAAAGCCAACTGCTGGAATTGGCGGAAGCCGGGGATCCCGAACGAACCAGCCTGATGCGGTGGCAGGCGGAACTGCTGAAGGCGAAGGTGTAGTCGACGAGGCAAGGCGACGACTCAGGGCTGGATTGCCGGTGCTGGCTCGGCGCCCAAGTTGGAAAACCAGTTGTGCCGGGCAGCGAAGGCGGCGAGTTCGCGCGGGTCCGTGATAGCGAGCGACTCCACGCGGAGCAGGCGGAGCTGGCGATCGGCGAGGTGCCAGCTGCTCCAGAGGACGCGGCGGGCGTAGAGATGATTGCTGAAGCTGGATGAGCCTTGTTCGAACCACCAGACGGTCGCCGCATATTGACCCTCCCGAACGATCTTGAGGACGCCAGCTTCGCCACGAGGGTGAGGCACCTGGAAATGTTGAACGATCTGCCATCCATTACGTTCCAGTGCCCGTTCCGGCGATTCGATCAGGTAGGGGTTCTTTTGCGGGAAGGCCAGGCTGACCTGGACCAACCCGGCGCGATCCAGCAACTGGAAGGTAGCGGTTTGGCCGGTCGTCGTCATGCGTGGACCCAGGGTGTCGTCGTCACTGGAAACCTCGCTTGAGCGGTTGGCCGGAAGAGCCATCTGGTGGTCCGGCCAGAACGCCGCTGCCGTCTGGAAGAGCATCATTAAACCCAGGAGGATGAAGGCAAAGCGCTTGGAAGGAACCCAGGCGTCCTCGGGATAACCGGATTCGCCTGTCCTGGGCTGAGGCTGGACTGAAAACCAGGCGAGCAGGAGCAGGAGTCCGGTTGCGAACACCCAACGAAGGATGCCGAAGTCCGGTGCCAGATTGTCGGGAACCGCGACGAGAAGAAGGGTGATGAAACCCGACGCCAGGAAGATCCGGAGCTGCCAGAAGCGGTGCCAGGAAATCAGCCCGATCAGGACGAACGCAACGGCCAGACGTCGTAGACTGTCGTTGGTGGCGAATTCGGCGATCAAGTTCAGGAGGAGAGCTCCGGCCACCAAGGCGACCGATCGGGAATGCGTTGGGCCGCGTGCCGAGCGCCAGCGCAGGATGAGGAGGATGACGGAGGTGAGCAAAAGACCGGCGGCGTCAATCCAATGGAGCGTCTGGAACGTGAGGGAGCGAAACGGAACCATCTGGGCGACGATGACCACCAGGACCGCGAGCCACGGCGGATATCGGCGTTCGTCGAACCACCGCCGGAGAAGGTCGCCGGAAACGAGTCGACGACAGGAGGCATCGACCCGGACGGCGAACCAGGAAAGGCCGGCGAAGAGGACAAAGCCGAAGATCCAGGGGGCGAGCTGTCGGGTGGTTGGGGCGAGGGTGGACCAGGCTGGGATCCAGTTCGGGAGGGTGGCGTTGGCGATTAGAAAGAGGGGCAGAAGCGGGAGTGCTATCCAAAAAACCCTCCCGTGGAGGAGGAGAACGAGAGACAGCAGGGCGCAATAGGCAAGCAGGTGGTTTTGGGTGGTGGTCAGGGCGAGGGGAAGCTGGAAGGTCGGGTTGCCAGTGGGATCGTCGAGAAGATGAGCGAGGGGCGACCGGCTGCCCTGCAGATCGAGCCAAAACGGAAGTGCCGTGAAAAGAACGAGCGGAATCTTGAGCCATTCGGTCCAATCGACGTCGGGCCTGGCAGGGCGCAGCCAGGCGATGGCCATTGCGACAAGGCCCAGATTCATCAGAAGCAACTGGCCGCTGGCGACGCCGACGGCCAGGACCAGTGCCGCGATCAATTGCTCCTGTTGGGCCCGATGTGAATCCACCAGGTTGCCAAACCCGTACGCGGCGTAGAGCGTCCAAATGACCACCGCATTCACGGGTGCCACTAGAACGCACAGGATCAGGTCGTCGGGCCAGGAATTACGCTGACCCCAGGCCACGACGACCGTGAAGTAAAGGAGCACCCAGGTGATCGCATGAAGCCAAAACCGCCCCGGCCCCGACTGCCACTTGCGGTCGAGATCCGTGAGCGCAACCTGACGGCGCGGTTCTGCGTCAGCGGAGCTCATCAGGCCGCGAGCAATTCAAAGGCGAAACCTTTGAGGTATTCGGATTCGGGAATCGCGGGCAGGACAGGGTGATCAGGGCTCTGTTGGTAGACCGCGACCCGGCGAAGGAGTCGACGCGCGTCGCGGGCAGCTTCCTGGATGACGGCATCGAAGGTCAGAGCATCGACGTGATGGGAGCAGCAGAAGGTGGCGAGAATACCCCCCGGGCGAAGCAGCTTGAGGCTGCGCAGGTGGATTTCCTTGTAACCCCTCAGCGCATCCGGCACGGAGGCGCGATTCCGCGTGAACGAAGGAGGGTCGAGGATGATCAGGTCAAAGGGCGCGGGGACCGGAGCTTCCGGGGTGGCGCTGGCGGCGGGTTGGGCACGGAGCCAGTCGAAGACATTGGTGGTTTCGAAGGTGCACCGGTTCGCCAGACCGTTCAATTCGGCGAGCCGCCGGGCGACCCGGGTGGCCTCCTCACTTTGGTCGATTCCGATGACGGAGGCGGCGCCGGCGCGGGCGGCATGGAGGCCGAAGCCCCCGAGGAAACTGAACGCGTCGAGCACACGGGCCCCCTTCGCCAGGCCAGCGACGAGCTGGTGGTTGCACTGTTGGTCGAGGTAGAGACCGGTCTTGTGGCCAGCCAGCAGGTTGGCCTCGAACTGAAGCCCGTTCAGGAGAACCGGGACGGCTGACTGTTCGGCCTCCGTGAGCTCACCGGCCAGGATGCCGTGGGTCTCCGGAAGTCCCTCGAAGCGCCGGGAACCCATATCGTTCCGCTCCAAAATCGCCCGAGGTGACAACAGCTTCTGCAGAATCCTTACGATCAACGGCTTGCGCTGGTCCATGCCCATCGACGAGGTCTGGAGGACCAGAACGTCCTCGTACTTGTCAACGATCAGGCCGCTGAGCAGATCGCCCTCCGCATTGACCACCCGATACGAGGTGGCATCGGGAAGAAAGCGTCGTCGGTGCTCGAGCGCGTCGTGAAGTCTCTTTTCGAAGAACGCCTCGTCCAATTCCCGACGTTCGGGACTGAGAACGCGGACCCGGATGCGGGATTTGGAATTATAAAACCCGACCCCGAGGAAGCGCCGTCGGTGGTCTTTGACCTGGATGACGTCACCGTCTGAGGGTTCGCGGGTGAGGCGGAGGATGGACCCCTCGTAAATCCACGGGTGTCCGGCGAGTACGCGATCAGCTTCGCCGGGTTTCAGGTAAATCGTTGGTAGTGTGTCCTCACCGTGGGTATCCGCAGGCCCGGGTGCTGTTTCCGGGGTACGTCGTGCATTCGCCATTGCGGAGTAATCCAACACCCCGGGACAGCCACCGGGAAGGAGGTTTTTGAAGTCATTCGCCTAAGGCGGGGGACGTCGCAGCCGGTACCAACGATGGGGCTCTTCCAGAGGCGTCGTGGCGACATGGCGGGAAACGGAGGTCAGCGGGCGAAGACGCGCCAGCGGTTCCCAGTATCCCAGCTGGGCCGACGTCTCCAGTTCGTAGGTGAGTTCGGGAGCGCCGTAGATTTGAAATTCCAAGCCTACGGCGGGCTCAAAGTGCATGGTTTTGAACCCCTCCCGAACGAGTTGGACCCGACGGAGCCCCAAGGCGACCTGATCTGCGCCCAGCCGGAAGTCGGCCCCGCCGTTCTGGGAGTTGAGCAATCGCGCGCCCCGCAGACGGAATGTGGTGGTTCGCCACTTCCGGGTCCCGCTGAGGGCGACAGGGTCGGCCGAAGAATAGGCGCCCTGGAACGGGGCGTTGGGATCGCTCCCATCAAACTCGTGCTCAGCTGGCCAGCAAGTGCCGAAGGGTTCGCACTTCAGTCGGTGGCCTCGATCGGCGGCGTCTGGGAAAACGTGACCGATGCTCCGGTGGTCGAAGGCGATCGGCTCTCCGTGACGGTGACGGTCGGAGCGGTTGGATCGCGGTTCTATCGCCTGGCGAAGCCGTAGACGACGCTTTGCACCCGGTTTTCGCGACGGGTCGCGGCCTGGCTCCAATGCTGGGCCGCGACCATGTCGTTGGGTTCAAAGGTTCGGTGTGAAATCGAGCACCACGTCGAACCGCGCCCCGAGTTCCCCGGTTTTCGAGCCGCGAAGCGGGGCGAAGGGGACGGTGATTGCAGCCCGTTGGCGCGGATCCTGCAGGCCCTTCCAGATGCCGTCGGTTTCGTTCTGGGGTTCGCCCCGGACGTAGCACTGGGTGGTGAACTTTTCGCGTCCGCGCGTTTTCACGGCGTAGTGGATGTGGGGAGTTCGACCGGGATAGGGGACTGGTTTGATGGTTCGAAAAAGGTACTCGCCGGAGGAACCGGTTACGAAGCGGCCGAATCCCTGGAAGTTACGATCCTGCCGCTCTTTTTGGGCGGAACCCGTGTGCAGATAGACGCCGTGGTTGTCGCACTGCCAGATCTCGACCGTGGCGTTGCGAATGGGGTTCCCGCGGGTGTCGAGCACCCGCCCGGAAAGCCACGTGATCGCACCGACTGCGGGCGTGATGGCGTCATTGACGACCAGAAGGTCGTTGTCGGTGTCGAGCGGGAGATGATCGGGATAGAAGGGCCCCTCGGCTTGGGACGCAGTCCGCGAGAGTCGATCGGCGAACGCACCCGGGGTCAGGAAGAAGAGGGAGGTTGCGGCCAGATGGCGCAGAAAACGGCGGCGACGCTGCGTGGATGGAGAGACTGAGTTCATGGTGGGAATTAGAAGTTCTGAATGTGCCCCGCCGACGAACCCGCAGGCAACACCGGTTTGGAAGGGGTGCATGAGGTGCCTGCGGTCAGCCATTTCGTCCGTGGTTCTAGGCCGTGCGTGCGAGCCAGGGTGGACGGGTAGGATGGCGGTGATGAAGACTTGGATGCCTGGCGTGCGACGGGTGGCCTGGCGGGGGACCGCATCCATGCTCATCGGCGTGGTCGTCGTGGGATGCGCGAGCCATCAGGACAACGTTTGGCTTCGCGAAAGCGAACGGGCCGATGCGAGTGCAACGGTGCGTAGGGATCAACGGAATCGATTGGATGAGGTGACGCCGTGGGGAACGGGATCGCGAGGAACAGGAAGCGCGGTGGCATGAGCAATTCCGCCGTGACTAGCCGGGCGTGAGGGGAACAGCCGGGTTGAGGGTGGTGGTCCGTGGCTGGCCAAGGGTTTCTCCGACGAGAATCCACGGGATTGACGGTGGGTTCTGCAGGCTTGGGGGGAATCGACTGGGAGCGTGGGGGCGACGGGAATGGGCCGAGTTAGGAACGGGTGGATGGAGACGAGCGGTGGTGGGAAACGAGGTTGGGAGACTGCGGTCATTGCAGCGGGAGGACCGGTCGTCTAGGTTCACGCCATGTCATTTGATGCCGCGCCGTGGCTGGGACGGTGCGCGCTGCTACTACTGATGCTCGTCGGGCTGCTGGGGGGCGGTTGCTCGCCTGACGCTTTCTTGACCCCTGACGAGGATCGCGAGCGAAACTTCCAGCGAGCTCGCGAGGCCGAACGACTCGGGGATTACGAAGGAGCCGCCGATTTCTACGAGCGGGCCATCGAGAAGAATCCCGGGTCGGCGTCGGTGCATCTGGGGTATGCCTCCCTTTGTGAAGGCCCGCTTCGGCGGCATGCCGATGCCGTGTATCACTACCAGCGTTATCTGAAACTCCGGGCAGGCGACCCCAAGGATTCCAAAGCGGACACGATCCGGCAGCGCATCACCAATTGTACGGAGCAATTGGCGATGAGCGTGCCGTTGGTCATTCGGAGCGAGACCATCGCCAGGGATCTGGCGGCGGTGCGCGGGGAGAACCTGATCTTGCGCGGGCAGGTGTCCCAGCTCCTGTCGAGCGTGGCCCATTGGAGCAACGAATGGTCACGAACGAGTCTGGTGCTCCAGCAGGCCTTGGTTTCCGGGGTGGCTGGAGGTGGCAACCCCGGAGGTATCGCGCCGCCGCAGGGACGGTCGCAGGGACGGTCGCCTTCTGGGGCTGAACGCGCGAATCCTGGGCGCGGGAGCGCCTATTCCCAGGGGCGCTCCGTGACGCTTCCGGATCGGTCCGGTCGCCCGTTGGCGAGCAGTTCCCGTCCGGTGAGCAGTTTTCGGACGCACCGGGTGGGTCCCGGGGAGACGATGGAGCGGGTCGCCCGACGTTACGGGACCACCGCGGCGGCGTTACAGAGTGCCAATCCGAAGGTGCGTCCGCGCACGATGCCTGTGGGGACGGTCTTGCGCATCCCGGATCCGTAGGCTGGCCGGGCGGGTTGAAAAGGGATCAATCGGGGCCACATTGCCACTGTTTTTTCCTCTGGCCATGCCACGCTGTCCGGCGGTTGATCTGGGGGTTGGGACACGTTTTGAATGAATCTGACGAACACGATCGCGACGGGTTTGAAGGAGATCTGGGCGCACAAGGCCCGGTCGGCGCTTACCATGTTCGGGATCATCCTGGGGGTTTCGAGTCTGGTGGCGATGTCGGCCCTCGTGCGCGGGATGGAGAACGGGATGAAGGAATCCCTGGTCGCGATGGGCGGGTTGGAGAAGATCCGGTTGGAGCAACCGAATGAACTGCCGGTATGGCAGAGGCATCTGGCGGATCAGGCGGTGGGCTTGACGCTGCGGGACGTGGAGGCGTTGCAGTACGGGGCGCCCATGCTTCGGGACATCGTTCCGGCGTACGAATACACCCGGTGGTCGGGTTCCTCGGCGGTGCTCAGCCGCGCCGGTCGGTATTCCCGGGCGTCGGTCATGGCGGGAACGTGGCCCGGCTACCTGACCGTGAACGAGCACATCGTCGAGCACGGGCGGATGTTCACCGCACTGGACAACGAACTGGCTCGGAGCGTGTGCGTGATCGGAACCGAGCTTCGGGATGAATTGTGGGGGTCGCCCGAGGAAGTCGGCCACGAAATCATCCCGATCGGGGAGCGGGTCGCCATCAACGGGCAGGCCTTCACGGTGATTGGGATGTTTGAGCATTACGAAAGCACCCAGACAAAGCGTGAGCGTGAATATCGGAAACAGGAGGAAGCCAACAAAGGCCCGGCCACGGGACCGGCTCGCAGCCGGGGTTGGGGCGGGCGGGGCGGCGGCGGCGGATTTATTTTCCGAATGAAGAACGACACGGTCGTGATTCCGCTCCACACCCTTTTCATCAAGTTCCGGTCCGGAGCGGGCACCAACGACGTCGCGGATTTCCGTCTTTCCAACATACAGTTCAAGGTCCCCAGCGTGGACCTTCTGGAGCCGGCCCTTCAGCAGGCGCGCAATGTTCTGATGTTCACCCACCGGGGCATCGAGGATTTCACCTTTCGGACCCAGGAGGACTGGGCGTCGGAGATCAACGGGTTCATCAAGAATGCCCGGACCAGCGGGACGATCATCGCCGCCATCAGCCTGTTGGTTGGGGGCATCGGCATCATGAATATCATGCTGGCGAGCATTTCGGAGCGGGTGCGCGAGATCGGGATCCGGAAAGCCGTCGGGGCGACCACCGAGGCGGTGTTCATCCAGATCCTGATCGAGTCCGTGGTGGTGTCGGTGGTGGGCGGAGTGCTGGGTCTCGGTTTTTCGTGGGGCGTGGTGGAGCTGATCGGGGCGATCACCCCTACGGATAACGCGCCCGAGATCACCGCACGGTCCCTGATGGTGGCGTTCGGGTTCAGTGTTCTGGTGGGAATCCTGGCGGGGTTGTATCCGGCGATTCGGGCATCGCGGCTCCATCCGATCCAGGCGTTGCGGTACGAATGAGGAGGGGACATCAAGCCGATGACGGTCTACATCGCGATTCTGATCGGACTGAAGGAGGTCTGGACCCACAAGTTCAGGTCGACCCTGACCATGCTGGGCATTGTCCTGGGGGTGGCGAGCCTGGTGGCGATGGCGGCGATCGTGAAGGGCATGGAGAACGGGATGAAGGAGGCCATGATCGCCATGGGCGGGTTGAACAAGGTTTTGATCCGTGAGCAGGAAGTGCCCGCCTACCAAGAGCACATGCGGGATTTGGCCCCCGGGCGCACCATGCGCGATGTGCTGGCGCTGCAGCGCAACGCGTCGGCCCTGACCGTCATTTCACCCGAGATGGGGGTGAGGGGAATCGTGTCCCGCCGAGGCAAAGACCACTACCCGTCCGAGATCGTCGGAGCCTGGCCCGCGGTGCTGGACATGAACCTTTACGAAGTTGAGCACGGCCGGTTTTTCACGGATCTGGATGAGGAATACGCCCACAGCGTGTGCGTGATCGGGACGGGAATTCGCGACGAATTGTTCGGAACTCCGGAGCAGACCGGCCAGGAGATTCTTCCCATTGGGGAACGAATCCTGATCAACAACCAGCCGTTCACGATCGTGGGCATGTTTCGCCACTACGAGAGTGAACAGTCCAAGCGCCAGCGGGCGGCGGCGAAGGTTGAGTCCAAGAAGGAGGAAGCCGCAGCCGGAGGCGTCTCCCGCCAGCGCGGGTGGCGCAGCAAGCACTGGGACGCGTTCTGGCGGAAGAACAACGTCGTCTATATCCCGCTGAACACAGCCTGGGTGAAGTTTCGGTCGGCTTCCGGGCGGGGTGGCATTCCGGATCCCAAGCTCTCCGACATCGACGTGAAAGTGCGAGATATCTCCGTGCTGGATCAGGCTCTTCAACAGGCCCGCAACGTGCTGATGATGACACACAACGGGGTCGAGGATTTCACCTTCGAAACCCAGGAGAACCGGCTTGAGGATATCAACCTTCGCATCCGCAACGCCCGGATCAGCGGTGGGATCATCGCCGGCCTCAGTCTTCTCGTCGGTGGCATCGGCATCATGAACATCATGCTGGCGAGCATCACCGAGCGGATTCGGGAGATCGGCACCTGCAAGGCCATTGGCGCGTCGCCCTTGGCGATCTTCCTTCAAGTGCTGGTGGAAGGCTGCGTGCTGGCCGGGTTGGGCGCCGCCATCGGAGTGGTTTCGTCGTTCGGACTGGTGTGGCTACTGGACTACCTCTCCCCAGGTAACAACGCGCCGGTCATCACGGCGATGCCGGTCCTGGCGGCGGTGGCGTTCAGCATGGTCGTGGGTCTGGTGGCGAGCCTGATTCCAGCCGTGAAAGCGGCGAAGCTCCACCCGATCCAGGCGCTGCGGTACGAGTGAGTTACGGAATGGGTTCGGTCGTCCAGCCACCCTGCTTTTCGGCGATTCGCAGTCCGTGGACCCCCATGGGCGAAGTGGCCTGGAAGACGGTACGAGAGCCTTTTCGAATCTCGACGGTCAACTCGGTGGCCGGATCTTTCTTCGACACCTCCGCTTCGAATCGACCACCGCGGGTCTCGAGGACGATGGAGGGTGATTCTGCGGCTTCGGTAGCGACCGTCCCTTCGAGCGTTCCGGAACGATAGTGCGCCGTGAATGCGGCGCCAGGCGTTCCGCTGACACGCAGGGTGGTCATGGGCGTGGATTGGCAACCGGTCAGCGCCAGGATCGAGAGGGCTGCGGCGACCAGTACGGGTGGATTCGTGTTCATCGCGGTCGGGTGATCAGGGTTTGGGGGGTGTTACTTCGAAATTCAAGACACGCAGGCGCCAGTCTTCCCAACGTTCGGCGACGGTCAGTTCGCCCGCCGTGTCGAAGGTGAATCCACACCCGACGCCGTAGACGCTGTCGGGCGAGACGTTGAAGGTCCACACCGAGCCGTCGGGGAGGGCGCGGGATTCCTCATGTTCCAACGTCGTGCGCAAGGCATCGGGCGCGGCTTGGAGAAGGCGGGTGTTGTCGTTGGTCTGCCAGTGCCGGTAGAGGCCCCGGCTTGCGATCAGGCGACGCATCACAGGGGTGAGTTCACCGGAGTGTTGGTGTCCCCGGAAAATGGCGCGGATGCGGTGCCGAGGGGATTGGGACATATCGAGGAGACGACGGGTTGCCTGATCGCCGTAGACGAAGGCGCGACCGGGATCGACGGCGAACTGGGGTTCGGTGACAAGGACGGAGAAATCGTTCCACATGAACCCCAGCACGGTGGGCGCGATGGGACTCTGAGGTTGGAAATCGGTCAGGCTGGTTTCGAGGGTCCGGCGGATATCGGGTGTGAGGGCGCTGACCCATTCCTTCTGGGCGGTGAGGAATCGGCGTTGGTTGAGCCGGCCCAGCAAGTGGTAGTTGGCCGGGGCTGGGGCCGAGAGGAGCGAGGCTGGATCGTAGCCGGGTTCAAGTCCGCCGTGGTTGCATTGGATGACGTTGGTGCCCGACACAAGGTAGAGCACGGCGGGCAGAAAATCGTAGAGACGCACCGTTCGGCGGATGTCGAATTCGCGCCCGTACTTGGCTTGGATTTCAGCGAAGAATCCGTAACGGGCCACCAGGCTGACATCCTCGTGGTTGCCGCGCACCAGGAGCACCTGATCGGGATTGGCGAGCTTCAGCCGGAGCAGGGTGTACAGGACCTCGACGCCGTAGCGGCCTCGGTCGGTATAGTCGCCGAGGAACGCGATGCGCACGTCGTTCCGAGTGATCCGGAAGCCTTCCAGGATTCCGTCACGCTGAAGGGCATCCAGGTAGGTCATTAGCGCATGGATGTCGCCATGGAGGTCGCCGTGAAAGAAGACCCGTGTTCCCGTGTCAACCTTGTGGCGTTCGGCAAAGGGCTGAAAGGGGGCTGGTGGCTCGAGGTAATAGCCCGATTCCAGGTTGAAGAAGGTTTCGGTGCTGGGAGCCGCATCCACCCACGCATGGGCCCGAGCCATGGCGCCGGTACGGCATAGTTCTAGAAAAGGATTCAGCGCCGCGGCGAAATCGGCATAGCTGGCGAGCGGCAGTCGGTCCCGGGCCGCGGGGCGGTTGGAGAGACTCCGGTTTGAAGGCAGGTCCCGGCAGGCTACCCGCCAGGCAGGATAGGTAGGTAGCGGACCGGCAGGTTGTGGGCTCTGGCCCGGGGCGGACACCGCCCAGGCCAGGAAACCGATGATCAGGAAAGCGAGATGCTTGAGCGCCATGCTTCGCAGAGACGATTGCAGGGAACGGACACGCGCGACAGTCGAGATTATGGATCAATCGTCATCTCGCGAGCACCGGTCGGAATCGGATGAAGCGTCTTCCGGCCGCCGGGCCAGCGAATCTCCATCGACGAAGGATGGGTGATGCCGTGCAAAATCAGGGTCGTCGAATCGGTCGAAAGGTAGCCGGATCCAGCGTGGATTTCCCGCGCAGGTCCGGCCGCGACGCCATCGACCCGGGTTCGCATCCACGCACCAATGGCCTGCGGGTTCCCCGCCGGGCCTCGAAGGCGAACGCGCAACCCGGGTGTGCCTCCGGCATTGCGCAGCAGGGCGGTCCGACCGTCGTTCTGCGTGACGCAGAGGTCCGGCCGACCATCCCGGTCGAAGTCTGCAACGGCCGCGCCACGTTGGGGTCCGTGCAGCGCCAAGCCGCTTTCGGTCGGGGGCAGCGGGCGGAATCCACCCTTCCCGTCGCCCAGCATGCAGAGGCCGGTTCCCGCGTCGGCTCGACCGCTGTCGAGGTCCAGATCGGAGGTGTTTTGAGCGAGGAACACGTCCAGATGGCCGTCGCCGTCGAAATCAGCGACCGCGATTCCGAAGCCCGGCGCGAACTGAGCCTGGGGAGGTAGCGGTTGGGAGTCGAAGCGATCGCCGCGGTTGAGGAAGAGCCGGTGCTCAAAAGTCAGCGCCTCCACCGTGACCGTGATCGTGGCTATGCCTAGGCTCTTGAGCAGGGCGGGGACCGTGGCGCTCCCAAAGGCCCGGTAGCTCGGGAATCGGTGTTGCCAGGGTGGGACGGCTCGTCCCAGAACATCGAGAGTGCGCCAGGGAAGGAAGTCGGCCGTCCCACGCGGGCGATAGGCCTCGATGATCTCGAGGTTGCCGTCGTCATCGAAATCGCCGGCATACAGCCGCCAGGCACTGGGCCCTGGAATCGCGTGGCGGGTGTTCCGACCCAGGTTGGACGCGATCAGATCGGGGCGACCGTCTTCGTCGAAATCTCCGGTCGCAATCCCGGTCCAGCACCCCGTCCAAGTCTCCAGGGCCCAGGCTTGGGTGGTTTCGCTGAAGCGACCGTTTTGATTTCGGAAGATGCGTACGGGTCCCCAGTCGCAGGCCAGCGCGAGATCCGGGCTTCCGTCGAGGTCCAGATCGGTGAAGGTCGCGCCACTGACCATGCCGGCCTGGCGCAGTCCCAGGGGCACGGAATCATCGGCGATGAGCGTCTGGTCGTGGTTCCGGAAAAGCTGGCTGACCGCGGCGGCGGGGAATCGTCCGGGGACATGGCGTCCGCCCACGAAGACATCGAGGTCGCCATCGGAATCGATGTCCGCCACAGCGATGGGCCCCGGGGAAGAACCAAAGGTCGGCAGGGAGGCGACCGGGGAGCCTTGGGATCGATCGACGACCTGAATCGCATGCGTGTCGGGCGGTTGTGAGGAGCGCCAAAGGTTTGCGGTCAACAAGGCCTGAGTCGACCACGGCGTTACACCGAGGATTTCGCTGGCGTCGGGGGAGGGCGCGGTTTGTCGGACTACCGCAGTAAAGCGTGAGCCCCGATCGTTTCGGAAAACGCTCCACGACCGGCCGGGACCTCCTGCCAGCACGAGGTCGTCCCAGCCGTCCTCATCCCAGTCCAACCAGGCCACTCCGGGTCCCACACGATTGAGGGCTCGGGGAAGAAGCGGTTGGCGGCTGAAGTCCGGCGGTTCGGATTGGACATGCCGATGCCCCAGGAGCGTCGACACGTCAGTGAAAAGAGGTGGGCGCTGGGTCGCCTTGGGCGCGGCCTTAGAGGGAACCGGTGTCGTCGGCTCGTGGATCTCGTAGATCCGGTTGGGAGAGACATCGGGGATTCGCGTGTGCCGTCCGCTGCGCCAGGCGACTTCAAGGTGAAGACGGGCGGACTGGAGGGGAGCTGCGAAAGTTCGAACAGGTTCGTCGGACGAGAGGTAACGTCCGCCGGCGATGATTTCCTGGGACTGGGTGATGGCTCCGCCCACGAGTCGGATCTTGGCTCCAACACCACGGGTATTGGGCGGGACTCCGTGTAGGCGGACGGCGATGCGTGGGGCCGGGGAGTCGTTGCGCAGCACAAGGAGGCCGTCGTGCAGCCGGTTCATCACCACGTCGAGGTCGCCGTCATTGTCGAGATCGCCGAAGGCCATTCCCTGGGCAATGCCGCTGGCGGTGAGTCCCCAGGTGTCGGAGAGATTCGTGAAAGTCAGGTCACCCTGGTTGCGGAAGGCGAGGGGCCGTTGGCGGAGGGGCGGGTAAAAGCTGAGCATCGGAGTCGGGCCCTGGTTCTGCGCGCGATCCAGCGCGTTCTGGCCATCAAGATCGAGAACGTCATGCGCGTTGCCGGTGGCGAATAGGACGTCTTCGAAGCCGTCGAGATCGATATCAAGGAAGGCGACGTTCCACGACCAGTCGGAGGCGGCGAGCCCAGCGAACTGAGCGATCTCGGCAAACGAGCCGTCGCCGCGGGCGAGGAACAACGTGTTGCGGGGGAGTTCCGGTTGGTAGTCGGGATCCGAGAACGGGAGGGCTTGCTGGGGGCGGAAAGCGTTGGCTCGCTGGCGGTGCCGGGTGGCGTGGTCTTGCGCGAGCATCTCCGCCACCAGCAGGTCGTCGTGTCCGTCCCGATCGATGTCGGCGGCATCAGCCGCCATGGACGACAGGCTCATGTTGCGCCAGGCCAGGGCGGGTGCGGGTCGGAAGTGGCCCTGCCCGTCCTGGATCCAGAACCGATCGCGCGAGCGAAAGAAGTCATTGCACACGTAGAGGTCTGGAAGTCCATCCCCCGTGAGATCCCGGAACAGGACCGACAGACCCCAGTCCTCGGGCGATGCGGTGAGGGAACGCCCGGCGTCGTCGAGGAACATTCCGACGTTCCACGGGACTTCGCGGAAGGTTCCACGGCCGTCATTGAGGTAGAAGTGGTCGGGCTCACCCTTCTCGGCGAGTTCGACGTTGCCGTCGACGAGAGGAAAGGCCACGAAACGGTCGGCAGGTGTGACCACCAGCCGGCCTTCGACCCGACGGACTGTCACCTGCGGAGGTGGCATTTCAAACCGGGCGCTGATGACGCGGTAGGTGGTGACGTAGAGGTCAAGATCGCCGTCCCCGTCCGCATCGGCGAGGGCCAGGGACGTGGCGCCATGCCGGCGCGCCAATCCGGAACGGGTATCCTCGGTGAAGCGTCCCTGGCCGTCGTTGCGGAACAGGCGTGTCCCAACACCGAGCCCGTTCACCAGCAGGTCGAGATCCGAGTCGCCGTCGACGTCAGCGAAGGCGGCACCGGTGGAAAACTGGCCATCACAGGCCACGCCGGCCGCTGAGGTGATGTCGGCGAATTTCCAGTTGCCGAGGTTTCGGTAAAGGGCGTTGGCGGGTTCCGAACCGCACACGTAGACGTCGCATTCACCGTCGCCGTCGATGTCACCCAAGGCGACTCCGGCGCCGTTTTCCAGGATTTGATTGTTGAGGGCTGCGGCGGCGCTGACGTGATTAGTGAAGGGAATTCCAAATCCCTGGTTGGCTGAAACCTCAGCGAAGCCGGTGCGGGTATTTTGGGCGGGAATAGCGGCCCGCCATCGATGGGCCTCCGCCATCTGCCACGGCAACGGTGTGGCGGAAACGGCATCGGGGCCGAATCCCACCCCGCCGGTAAAGGCGAGGCAGGCCGCGGCCCCTACGAGAGCGTTGCGCGTGGGAAACGTCGGCCGGAACGAGATCACTGGCTCCGGAGACGATAGAACATCGAACCGCCGGCAATGGGCAAGCTGGCGGGGCTGGCGGGCAAATTCGGGACATTGGTCCAGGAGGCGGGCACGGCAGGTGTGCTGGTTTCCTGGAGGACGAAACCGGCGCCGGACCAGCTCACGACGATGCCGTTGGCGGAACGCGCGACGCTGATTGGCACCGGCAGAGGGCCGGTGGCGAGGCCGATCACTTCCACTTCCGTCATTTGGAGGAAGTAATCCGGTATGGGATCGAGCAGGGCGAGAATGCGCAACCAATTGCCTTTGGCGGCGCCGGTGCCCTGGCTGGGAAGCACGTTGACGACGATCTCCGGTCCCGAGCCGGCGTTCTCACCACCGGTGAGGATGTCCGCCGACCAGACCTGCTGACCGATGAGGCCGTTGTCGTTGCCATGGATCGAGACCTTGAGATCGGAAAGGCGTTCGGGGCAGCAGCCATCCTGGCGGGGATAAATGTTGATTTGTTCGACGGCGACCTCGGTGCCGAGGTTGATTTCGTAGGCGAAGCCGGCGCCGGGCGTGGTGTCTCCGTGGACGGTGTTGGCGTGATTGCCGTCGACGATGGCGGAGATGGTCCAGTTGCCAGGACCCCAGAGGGGGCGGTTGGACGACGCGGGTTGGCCGCGGGCGTAGTTGTAATCGAAGACGATCTTGGCGTTGTCGCTCTTGAGATCAGCGACGCCGGGATAGGACAGGACGCAGTGGAAGACGGCGTTGGTGTCGGCGTTGGCGAGCGGAGGCGTTGCGTAGGTGCTTTGGGTGGCTCCGGCAATGGGATTGCCATCGCGAAACCACTGATAGCCGATGCTCGCGGGATCGCCGTTGATCACCTTGGCGGTGGTGGAAAACCGTGCGGGGCGCCCGGGTGCCGAGGCGGCCTCGCCGGGTTGTGTCACGAACTCGAGCTTGGCGAGCGCATTGACGAACGCGCCGAAGGCTTCGATTTCCGCCATTTGCAGGAAGTAATTCGGAATCGGATCGTCTAGGGCCCGAATGCGAATCCACTGTCCTTCGAATTTTCCGGCGGGATCGAGGTTGCCAGGGATGGGGACGACGGTTCCGGCGCTGGAGCCGGCATTGCTGCCATCGGTGAAGAGATCCGCTTTCCAAACTTCGGTTCCGGCGGCGCCGTTGTTATCGGTGAGGACGGAGATCCGGATATTGGCGAGGCGTTCCGGGCAGCAGCCATCCTGGCGGGGGTAGACGTCGATCTGCTCGAACTTGATGGGGGCGCCAAGATCCAGTTCGTACGCCATGCCGGCTTGGATGTCGGTGTCGCCGTGGAGGGCGGCGGTGCGGTTGCCGTCGGTGATCAGCGAGATGTTCCAGCCGCCCTGGGCCCAGAGTGGGCGGTTGGACGAAGCCTTGGCTTGGAAGGCGAGATTGATCCGGAGGATGGCTTTGGTCGAAACCTGATCCGGCAGCCCGGGATACGACACGACGCAGTGGAACTCGGCCTTGTCGTCGGCGATGAGCAGGGGGGGTGTGACGTAGTCTGACTCGGTGGCGCCCGCAATCGGCGAGCCATTGCGATGCCACTGGAAGGTCAGTTGAGCGGAGTTGCCGTTGATGACGGCGGCGTTGACCACGAATCGTGCGGTCTGGCCGACGCCGGCGGTGGTACTGGCCGGTTGATCGGTGATGAGCAGGTTGGCTCCGCCCACGGCTTCGCCGAAGGCCTCGACCTCCGCGATTTGAAGGGTGTAGGCCGAGAGGGGGTTGTCGAGCGCTTGGATCCGAATCCACTGGCCTTCGAAGATCCCGGCGGGATGGAGGCCCGCTGCCAGCACGTCCTTCGATCCACCCGTCGAACCCGGGTTCGAACCGTCATTGCGCTGGGTAGCTTCCCAAACGGCATTGCCGAGGGTGCCGGCGTTGTCGTCATGGACCGAGACACGATAGTGGGTCAGGCGGTCGGGACAGCAGCCGTCCTGGCGCGCCCAAACCACGATGCGGTTCAGCTTCACCTTGGTGCCCATGTTAATCGTGTAGAAAAACGGGCCCTCAATCACCTCGAGGCCGTGCACGATGGAGTTTCGACTGCCATCGATCAGGAAGCGCGCCGGGGCGTTGCCGAAGAGCGGACGGTTGGAGGCGGCGACGGTATTGGCGGCCCGGTTGACGTCGGACGCCGGAACGTCGGCGAAGACCTGAAGCTCGGCGATCTGAAGCGCGTAGTCCGGAATCGTGGAGGCCAGGGAAAGCACCCGCACATGCCGGCCGGATGGTGCCCCCGGGACCGGAACGGTGAGCAGACTGCCGGCGGTGGATCCCGGATTGGTCCCATCGGTCAGAACGTCGGTGCCCCACGTTTCCGTGCCAACGCCGCCCTGGCCGTCGTCATTGTGGATCGAAACACGGAGCCGGGTGAGGCGATCGGCGCAGCACCCATCCTGGCGCGGGACAATTCGGATTTCCGAAACGGTGTAGTTTTTCCCGAGATCGATCGCGTACGAGAGAGGATCCGTCGGGGCGACATCAGCATGGACGAATGTTCCGGAGTCGCCGTCGATGATCCGGGCGATGTCTGCCGCGCCCCACGGTGGTTGGGTTGAGGTCGCGATGCCGCGGATGGCGACGTTGACTACTTCGGCCTGGGGTGACAGGGCGAATGCCAGACAGGCGAACGCGAGAAGGAATCTTGGGACGATTGGTTTCACGGTAGGAAGGAGGGTAAGGGCAGGGAGATCAGCACGGAAAAGGTGAAATCATAATAGTGCCTCCCCCAGGTCATTCTCAAGTAGTAAGAACGATTCTGGGTACGATTTAGGCTGATGCCTCCAAGGGATTCCCCCCTCGGGTCGGCGTCAGATCCCCACGGTGGGTCCCCGAACGGAAATGCTCCGGTTACGCCGGGGTGAAGCGCGGTTGGCGGCCCAGGGTGCCCACCAAGGTGCTGGTGTAGTTGGGCGCGCGCGCCGCGTCCAGACGTTGTCGGGCCCGCTCGAGACGGTCGTGGATCCCGAGACGGCCCGCCTCGTCGGCGTACTGCGGGCGGTTGAGGAACTTCGAAAGGGAATCGACGTGTCGCGCCGCGAGGTGATTGTCCTGCTGGCGCTGGGCCTCGAGACGGGCGGCATACCAATCGCTGGCGAGGAGGTGCTCCCGGGTGAAGAGCTGGCGGAATGCTGGGCTTTCCAGGGTCAGGCCCTCCCATTCGCCATCGCGCATGATGTGGAGAAGGGCCCGCAAGGGCGGACAGGCAAGATCGATGCCGCCGTCGGCGAAGTAGTTCCCGGCCATTCGCCGGTGGGTGGCGACGATGTTCTCCATGCCATCGGCGAAGACACCTGGGTCCTGGAGTTCAGGGCGCAGCATCTCCTCGGAGCAGATGAGGTGGGGATGGTTGAAGACGCGTCCGAAATAACGTGCCAGGAAACGCTCGTTGATCCGCCATCCGAGGCGGCTGGCGAGAACGGTGCGACCCGCATGGGAGAAGTCCCTACAGCGTTCCAGAAAGCCGTGCTCGATCATGTGGCGCGGTGTGGTCTCTTCGAATCCCATGCGGCTCCAGACTTCCGGGACGAGGAGGCTGATGTCGTGGTCGACCCGGTACTTGGGTCCGACGTAGCCGGCCGCCGTGATGAACGCGGCGTGTTCACAGAGCATGTACGCCACCAGGGCGTTGTTCAGGTCGACGATCGGGAGCAGTGCGTTGAAGGGGCCCTTGGTCAGCGCGCCTTCCGATCCTGCGCCGGTGGTGGAGGGTGATTTCCCGGTCATGGAACAGGTGAACTCCATGAAGAGTTCGGGCAGTTCCATGTAATGAATTGGGTTGTGCACCGCGAGCGGGCGGATTCCGGCTTCCGGTGGATTGTTACGGCGGCCCGGAAGGACGGCCGTGACCGGAATGGGGATGGGCTGCTCGGGCGGCAGACGGCGGAGAAGCCGCATGCTGATCTCCGCAAGGTAGGTGGCCCGCGGATGAACCAGGTCGGGCCTGGCCTGGAGGTAGCGCGGGTTCTTGGACGGCTTGCCGTCGACGACGCGGGGATTGGAGGCGCAAACGAACCATTCCGGCTTCCCGGTCCGCGCGATTTCCTGGATGCATTCCTGCATCACCGGGGTGTACTGATCAAACCCGATCGTGCTCTCCACCATTGCCGCCGCGTGCGACGGCGAGAGAGGTTCGTAGTTGGAGAAGAAATTCCCAGGCTTCGCGAAGTCGGCTTCGGTCTGCTTGTCGTAACCCCGATGGATGGCGTCGTCGGGGCGCTGGAAGAGTCGGAATTCGCAGTTCTGGACAAACTTGACCGATGGCGCGGAGAAACTGAGCGGGATGCTGTTGAGCACGTTGGTTGGAACTACCACCGAGGCGGTGATGTCGTCCTCGTACTGGACCTTGATGGCGGGCATGAAGTCTTTGCGCAGACCGAAGGTGCGCCAGGAACCATCGGCCTGATAACCCACCCGGAGTTGGGTGGTAACGACCTTGCGGTCGTGGAACTTCAGTTCGTTGCCGGGAATGCCATTGATGGCATCGACGCTGAAATGTTCACGCCAGCGGTCGCCCCAATCGGGGCGGTAGAAGCGCTTGATGACGAAGACCAGTTCCTTGACGTACTGAGGGATGGCCTCCAACCAGGCGTTGAACTCGGCCGTGTAATCCTCGACCGACGGGGTGAGCAGCTTGATGACACTGCCGAGCGACCGATCGGGAGCCAGGATGTTGCGCGTGTCTTTCTTCGTCCTGTCGAGGAACCGGTCCGAGTAATCCCGGTGCAGGAGCCGATCCACGAATTCGAAATCCCGGACGTAATCCGCAACAAACACCGGGCCGGTGATGATGGCGTCCGAAATGGATTTGGAGATCTCGGATTTGCCGCCGCCGGAGACGGTGCAGGGTTTGTGGCAGAGGGTGGCGTCGGCGCGGGTGCCGACCAGGCGCCACAGCCGATGTCCCGGGCGCTCCATGTGGACCTTGTAGCCGGACGGGCACACATAGGTCTTTGCGGGGAGGAGCTTGATCGTTTCCGTGGTGCCGTCGCGATGCCACAACACCTGCTGGCTTTGGAGGTCGAAGCGCGTGCCTTCCGGGACATAGTAGATATCGGGGTAATTGCGGTCGATGGCGAATCCCTCGGGTTGGGGGTCGAGGACCGACGCGAACGACCGGATCATCTCGTCGTAGCGGTGACCGGTGGGCTGGACGTGGAGGCTGGCATCAAACTCCTCGCCCAGGTCGAAGCTGGCGAAAACCAGCGCGCCGCCGGCGTGCTCCTCTTCGGCCTGGCCCAGGAGGTTGGCTGCATAGCTGATCTGGGTTTTGACCTCCTTCTTACAGTAGCCGAAGTAGTTGTCGGCGATGAGCGTCACGATCACCCCGCGTTCATCCCGTGCGGTGATTTTGAACGCCGAGCCGCCATTGTAGAGTTCGTCCTCGGATTTCCAGCACATCCCGTCGCGTCGCTGGCGTTCGGTCGCCTTGTCCCAGGCCGGAAGCCCCATGTCGACCTTGCGAAGAGTAACCAGATGGGGGGCGAGAATGACGCAGCCGCTGTGACCGGTCCAATGATCGGCGTCCAATCCGGCGTCGTTCTCAGGCAGGAACGGATCGCCAGCGTTCCCAAAGATGCTTTCAACGAAATCGAGGTTCGAGACCAGGTTTCCCGGCGCAAAGAAGCGGACCTCCATGGATTGCGCGGGGGAACGGCCCGGCACAGCGGGGACGACGGTGGGCCGCAGGAGCAGGGACACGAAGCACGAGGCTTGTTGTTCCTGGGAGGCGGTGAAGGGCAGGCTGAGAAGTTCAGCCGGCGGATTCAGTGCCGCGCGAAGCATGAGAGCGAAGGTGCGCAACGGCACGGCCCGCTTGTCGTCCGGGATGGGGAGCCCGCCTTCCGCCACGTGGAAAACGCCCTCGGTGGTGCGCCGGTCCTTGGCCGGGTTGTGGAGCACTCCGTTCTTCGTCCGGTAGGAGTGGACGATGGGGGAACAGAATTCGTCGCGGTCCGGTGGGATCGATAGGGCCCGAGCAACTCCGTACCGGTAGAGCACGAACGTGTCGTGGGGCAGTCGGGAGGTGGCCCCGCTGTCGTAGAGGTACTCATCGATCCAGTTCTGAATGCGCCAGTCGACCGGTGGCAGGTAGTTGGCGAGCAGACGGTCGGTCTCGCGCTGATGGGAGAGCAGCGAGTGCACCATGTCGTTCCACTCATCCCCACGCTCTGAAGCGGCACCTTGAAAGGTGGGCTGTCCGAGCGCGGAGAGTCGGAAATTGATGTAACGAAGGACACCATCGTCGGGCCGAAACGGGACCGGGGTATTCAGTCCCACGCGCGTGTTCAAATCCATGGGGAGTGTTTGCCGGGGCGGGGGGAAACCCTCCGGCGCGGAGACGTTAGGGATCAGCGCGCCGAGGGCAAGTCCTCGAATGCCCCTTTGGTGGGATTGCCGAATCGGGGGAGGCGTGGGTAGATAAGCCGCATGGTACGGAGGCGACATTCGAGGGTCCTTGGGCTGGCCATGGAGTGGGGTGCGATTGCCTTGCTGGCGGCTGTTCTCGGGGGCGCATGGCAGGGGCATGCCGCCACGCTCGGACTCGAACGGCCCACAGGCGAGGCTCATCCTCGATTATCGATCGCGGCGGCCACCAACGATGTGGTCACGTTTCAGGCCAGCGCCGACCTTGCTGCGTGGTCGGATCTCGTTGTGGGCCATGGCAGTTTGACGGGCGTGGCTGATCTTCGGGAGCCGTTGCCGGAGTCGGCATTCTATCGCGCCAAACTCCGCAAGCGGGCCGTCGGCGACGATGGCAAGAATGTCATCGACGGGATTGGGGACTCGTTTCTTTCGCCCGGTGGCGATCCGTGGCTACGACAGTCGCAGTGGGTGAAGTTCGCCCTCCTGCTCGACACGCCACACCGGGTATGGTTCCAGGACAGCCAGAAGTACGCCTTTCATTATGAGTTCGGGACGGCGCGACTACCCGGATTCGCCGGGCTGACCCGGGCTCAGTTTGACGCGGTGACCCTCCGTACCAGCGGGCAGAAGGCGGTATTGGGAGCGGTGGTTTTTCCACCGTCGACGAACATCGCTGAGATCGGCGTTCAATTCGTGGGCTTGGATGCCTTCACACGGGAACAGGTGGCGACGTGGTTTGAAACGGTTCGCGCGATGATCCAGAGGAGTCCGGGCGTGGAGGTACTCTACTTGCCCACCTTCGAGCAATCCGCCGTCGCACGGGACCATGCGGACTGGTTTGCCGGCCGGGGGATTCCGGTCAGTGCGGCGGGCCGCTGGGTGGTGGGGGATGAGTGCTATGCGCCAGGCTGGGCACTGGGCCGGTTGGTGTCGGTCCCGGGCGAGGCAATCGGGATTGAGTATCGGGAGGGCCGGCTGTTGCCGACCGACGTGCTGCTCACCGATCAGGTTCCGGCCGAAGTCCCGCCGCTGGCGGGCATCATCACCAGAACTCCGGCCACCCCGAATTCGCACGTGGCCTTGTTGTCCCGGTCGTTCGGCATTCCGTTCGTCTACCTGGCGGATGAAGCGGTTCGCACGCGTGTTGGAGGGTGGACGAATCGCGATGTGATGGTGCGGGCCGTGGCGCAGTACGGCGGATGCGAACTGACCCTGGAAGCGGTCGAGGGCGCCATTGATCCCCTGATGCGCGCGGAAATCCTCGAACTCAAGGCGCCGCCCCCGTTGGCCTTGCCCCCGAAGGTGGTCACGGGACAGATCAGCCTGCCGGCCGAGAGTTTGCGACCCTCCGATATCAATCGAGTGGGCGGTAAGGCGGCAAACTTCGGTCTCTTGCGCCGCCGAATCCCGGACAATTCGCCGGCTCCGGCGGTGGCCCTGACCTTCGACCTCTGGGAAGGATACCTGGATCAGATTCAGCCCGGAGGCGACACGTTGAGGACCCGGATTCGTAAGCGTTTGGAAGGCTTTGCCTGGCCTCCAAGCATGGCGGCGTTTCAGTCAGCCCTCGTCGAGATCCGGCATTGGATCACGGACACGGCCGATTTTTCAGCGGCTCAGCGGGTGGCGATTCTGAAAGTCCTTCAGGACACCGGATTCGATGCGAACCGAAATATTCGTTTCCGGAGCTCCACCAATGTTGAGGACGGCGATCAGTTCAGCGGGGCGGGACTCTACGACAGCTACAGCGGTTGCCTGGCCGACGAACTCGACGGCGACGACAAGGGACCGAGCCTTTGCGATCCCACGGAGAAAAACGAACGGGGGGTGTTCCGGGCTTTGCGGAAGGTTTTTGCAAGCTTCTACAATGACAATGCGTGCCTGGAGCGGCTACGGCATCGGGTCGATGAGAACGTGGTGGGGATGGCGGTGCTGGTGCATCCCTCGACCCTGGACGAGCTCGAACTGGCGAACGGCGTGGCAACCTTGACCGTCTCACGCGACTCGGAGCGGTATGTGACCGGGTCCTTGGTGAGCCAGGCGGGTGCGGTTTCGGTGACCAATCCCGACTCCACCGCCGTTCCGGAACGCGTCGCCCTGCATTTCTTCGGACCGAACCCGAATCTGACCCTGGAACAGGAATCGAGTTTGGTGCCGTTGGGCGGACGGGTGATGACCTGGGACACTGACTACCTGAAGCTTTCGACCCTGCTGAACCAGGCGGGTTTGGCTTACGAGGCCGAGTTCCCGGGTCGGAAACGATTCGTCCACGATTTGGAATATAAGAAAGATGCGCCCGACGGTCGATTGGTCGTGAAACAGATTCGCCAAGTCCCCGAACCCCCGGAACGGATCTATGTGCCCTGGCTTCTGGCCACGAGTCACCGATACCAGGTTTTCCAGGGAGAACATGGGGACCTGATGAGTCATCACCGACTGAAGTCGGAGTGGGCCTTTCGTTTGCGAACCACCCGTTTGGCAGAGGCCGATCTCGGGCGAAGCCTCATCACGCGCCTGGACGGGGCGTGGCTGGATGGGACGAACCGGGTGGAATTCGGCGGCGCCCCGGCCGAATTGCCGGGCTACGTCTTCCGTTCGGGGCCGGATTACCTTTCGGACGGCTGGAATCAGGGGGTGGGGAGCGATCGACGGGACCTCGAGTTGCGTACCTATCGGCGGGGTCTGGCATCCTCTCGGGAGGGACCGCTGATGATTCTGCCGGATCACACGCTGCAACTCTCGGTTCGCTACGCCGCCTCCCAACCCACGCTCGGATACCTGCCGGAGTCGGGTGATTTTGGGCCATCGACCACCCGGGAGGAGTTCGTTTTTCTTGCCCCCTCAACGCCGCTCACCACGGAGAGCCTGAGACAGGAACGGGTTCTCAACGCGGGTCCAATCACCGTTCGGACGACATTCTGGTGGCCGGCACCGCCGAAAGGCATTTCCGCCGGATACACCGCGCCGGTGCAGGCGTGGGTGGAAACCCGGATCACCGGGTTGGCGAGCACCGAAATCGTCATGCGGAATGAGTGGTCGCAAACCTATCATCCGGGGCATCACAACTTTTTTGAGGAGTTCCTGTTCGAGCCGCGCCTCGATCCCTCGGTGCCTGAACGTGTGCTCCGAGAACTTGAAACGAAGAACATCAAGGCGCTGGCCATTGGATCTCCCAATGGCGGCGGTGGCGGTGGATTCGCCTACATCTGGGGGTTGGACGGTGTGTTCCGGAAGTTGTGAATCACGCTCGCCGCCGGATTTTGAGGGTGCGTAACCTCCCGCCCACCTCAGGCTGTCTTTCGAGGTTCAACGCATCATGAACGAGTTGCTGCAGGGATTGTGGAACAGTGGCCCTGAGGTTGCCCCGCGCGATGTTGGAATCCGCCTCGCGGGTTCCCTGGTGGGGGGATTCGCGGTCGCCCTGGTCTACCGCCTGACTCGCCGGGATGACGGATCCTCCCATCTCCCCGCAACACTCGTACTGCTCGCCATTCTGATCGCGGCGGTGACCCAGGTCATTGGGAACAATGCCGCACGGGCCTTCAGCCTGGTCGGGGTCTTGAGCATTGTGCGATTCCGGACGGTGGTTCGGGACACCCGCGACACGGCGTTTGTGATTTTTGCGGTGGTGGTGGGCATGGCGGTGGGGGCGGGTAGCATGGTGGTCGCCGTGGAATGCCTGGTGGCGGTGACGTTGGCGTCGTGGTTGTTGGGCACCCGCGGTGGGCTGCTGGGCGGGGTGCGACCCGAGTTTGACCTGATCCTTCGATCGGGACTCGGTCAGGAAGTGGAAGTCATTGCTAGTGATATATTTAAGGCTCAGATCAGCTCGCGGGAGACCATTGCCGTGACCACGGCCAAACAGGGAACCGCGCTGGAATACACCTACCGTGTGCGACTCGCGGTGGGACGCCGGCCCGAGGACCTGATTCGTTCGCTTAACCGCATCGAGGGCATCGACAATGTGGAACTGCGCGGGGTTGAGGTGTAGGCGGACGTCGTCCCCTTGCTCCGGTCCGCTCAACGAAGGATTTGACAGGGCGCGCAGGCGCCTCAAGTTGCGGCGTGTATGGCATTCCCCACTCGAATGATGATCATTGCCGGCGCTTTGGCGGCGGCAGTTTGTTTCGCTGACACCGTGAAAAACGTGGCTGAAATCCCTCTCAAGGACATCGATGGCAAGGAAACTTCACTGAAGGGCCAGAAGGCCAAGGTGATGCTGGTCGTCAATGTGGCCTCCAAGTGCGGTTTGACCCCTCAGTACAACGCGCTCGAGAAACTTCAGCGCCAGTACAAGGCCAAGGGTTTTACCGTGATAGGCTTTCCCTGCAACGACTTCGGAGCTCAGGAGCCGGGAACCCCGAGCGAGATCAAGGAATTCTGCAAGGCGACTTTCGATGTTTCCTTCCCCTTGATGGAGAAAGTCCACGTCAAGGGCGCCGAACAGCACCCGTTGTACGCGGCACTCACCGGAAAAGACGCCGCGTTTCCGGGCGATATTGAATGGAATTTCGGGAAGTTCCTGGTGACTGCGGACGGCAAAGTCTTGAAGCGCTTCAACCCGAAGAAGTCGCCCGACGATCCTGAAGTGATCCAGGCGATCGAGGCCGCCCTTTCGGTGAATTGAAGGGTCGCCAGATGCTCGATGCGGCAGGCCCTTGAACTAGAACTGCCGGCGGCTTGTGTTTTTGCGGGGTGGGCACCACAGTCCTTGCCATGAAGCAGGACGTGGTGCCGGTCCATGTACGCGGCATCCTGCCCGCCGCGGGGGGCGTCGCCGTATTTATCGGAAACGACGAAAAGGTTTTCGTCATCCAGGTCGAGAAGGGCATCGGGACGGTCATCTCGAACTTTTTACGCAAGGCGCCCAACGAGCGCCCTCTAACCCATGACCTGATGGGGAACATCTTCAAGGGGTTCGGAATCGTGCTCGACCGTGTGGTGATCACCGACCTGAAGAACCAGACCTACTTCGCCCGGCTGATCCTCAGGGAGGAAAACGAGCTCGGAATCAAGTTGGTCGAGGTGGATGCCCGTCCAAGTGATTGCATCGCCCTGGCAGTCGCCCAAGGTCGTCCGATTCTAGTCTCCCAGCCTCTGTTCGAGAGGGTCGAGGACACCTCCGACGTCCTTCAGCAGTACCAGGACCAAGCCGAGTCGCCGGACCGGCCGGAGGATGAAGGGCCCTGATCTGATGTCTGACACTGTCGGCCCGGCTCCCTTCGTTCTCGTTTGGGGCGAGGACGACTTCGCTGTCCAACGACGCGCGCGGCAGATCTTCGATCAATGGTTGGCCGCCCATCCGGGCGGTGACGAAGAAATCGTGGATGCCGTCGCTGCCAATTCCGACGAGGCCCTCAAGGCCCTCCGGCGCCTTCGGGAAGCCCTGCAAACCTTTCCATTCTTCGGCGGCACAAAGTCCATCTGGTTTCGTTCCTGCAATTTTTTTGGCGAGGACCGAGTCTCCGAAGCTCAGGCAGTTGTCGAAGGAGTCGCTGACTTGGCCAAGGACCTCGCCGGTTTCCGGTGGGCGGGAGTTCGGCTGCTGGTCAGCGCCGGCAAGATCGACCGACGTCGCGGCTTTTATCGGGCAGTCGAGAAATTGGCCGAGGTGGAACATTTTCCGGGCTTGAGCGGGGAGGATCGGGATTGGCGCGACAAAGCCGAGACCTTGGCGGCCGGCGAATTGCGGGCGCTGGGCAGGCGTCCGGAAGGAGAGGCTCTGGCCGCACTGGTGGAGCAGGTCGGTCCCAACGCACGGCTGTTGTCGGCTGAGGCTCAGAAACTGGCGGCTTATGTCGGCGATCGCGAATCGGTAACGGTCGCGGATGTGGATGCCATTGTGACGCGCGGCCGGCATGCACGGGCGTTTGCCCTCGCGGATGCCTTGGGCGAACGCCATTTGGCCAGGGCATTGCGGCATCTGGACGAGGAGCTTTGGTCCATGCAGTCGGACCGGCAGAAAAGCGTCATCGGGCTCCTTTACGCGTTGATCGGCAAGGTGCGTGCCATGCTGCTAGTCAAAGAGATGATACGCGAGGGCATGGTGCGGCTCGGTCAGGATTACCGCGGATTCGCCGCGCAATTGAAGAATCTGCCCGCCGACCGGCTTCCTACTGACCGTCGCTACAACCCAGCCGACATCAACGCGTTCGTCCTCTTCAGGGCGGCCCAGCATGCAGCAAATTATTCCAGGGACGAGTTGGTGACGGCCATGGATGAACTGCTCCGGAGCAATCGTCAGTTGGTGGGTGGATCCCAGGATGGGGGTTTTGTCCTCCAGCTCG